>Ga0181520_10001282_pt1 | contig 51628 bp, 32 predicted proteins | sample PEATcosm2014_Bin_29_FD_132451 | JGI IMG/M metagenome (GOLD analysis project Ga0181520, IMG submission 132451) | Peatland microbial communities from MTU Mesocosm Facility, Houghton, MI, USA - PEATcosm2014_Bin02_30_metaG | ecosystem: Environmental > Terrestrial > Soil > Wetlands > Peat | place... | reverse complement strand
TGGCACTAGCTTAAGCGTGGAGTTCTCTGCCAGACTACAACCGCTTGCGTTATCAGCCGAAGCTGGCCTCAACTGCTTGTGATCGCCTTCCTTAAGCTAGTGCCATTCGTGGGGGTGACCGCCACAGGTTAGCCGGGCTGACGTCGTCCTGACTTACTGCGACGAATTGCCAAGAAACGCCGCGAGGCAGGACTCTCCAACCCGATATCGCACGGTCGTCCACCGGCGCATCGCGTTTCTCCTACTTCTTGAAATGCACCGGGTCGTAGACCTTCACCAGCGAGACGTCGTCGATCCAGGTAAACTCTCCGTCCATTTGCCTCGGGGCGCCGAACGCGGCAACGCACCTGGTCGCGCCGGCGGCCGTGGTAAACCGCAACTCGCCCTGCCGCCACTGGGATTGCGCGCCCCTGGGGTATTCACCCCTGTACTCTTGCGCGAGGCCTTCCGAGTCGGAATAGAACTCCTTGTGTGGCTCTTGCACGGGCTCCAGGCTCGGATTGTCCAGCAGGTTCCGCTTCACGTCCGGCGCCTCGGCCAAGGTCATTTCTCACCTCCAGCGAAGAAGGAGGGATCGAAGGCCTTGGCCACGAAGACGTCGTCAATCCACGTGGACTCGCCCGGCTTTTGTTGGCGGGCGCCGAAGATGAGGACAGCGGTGCTCACACGCGAGGGCACCGAGAAGGTTGCCTGCACGTGGCGCCATTCGGAGACACCCCCACGGGGGTAAGGCACCTTGAACCCGGGGTTCTCCACACCGACATCCGGCAGCCACTTCGCATCAGGGGCTTCTGTCCAGACCTTCTGCTCGTTCTGCCAGTGGATCACTAACCCCTCACCCTTGGCGACGGGCTGCGGGTTCTCTTTGACCCAGAAGGAGATCCGGTAACGGCAGCCCGGCGTAACCGGCAGACCGTAAATGAAGCAAGCGTACATTTGGTCCTCGCCAATGGCGAAGGAACCCTTTCCCGAGTGGGTTTCGGTGCGATCCCAGGACAAGCTGGCCCGGAAGGGCGGGTATTTGTAGAAGTACCAGCCGGGCCGGTTTCCGGGCGCGGGATGCCAGTCGAACCGCGCAAGGTCAGCATCGGAGTATTGGACGGCTCCGGGCGCCTGGCCGGGGCCAGGCATAAGGTTTTGGGTAGGAGCGGCCGGCGCCTCCGCGGTGTAGACCTGGGTAAGAAGTAGCGCCTTGAGCCTGGCATCGGTTTCCTGCGCGGCGGCTTTGCGCCAGAAGGCGCCGATGGTCTGCTTATCGCCCTTCGCCTCGCGCAGCAGACACTCCGTTGCCAGGTCGAGGTTTCTGTCGCCTTCGCGTTGGACGATCACGTCGATGGCTGGCAGGTCGGGGTTGCTCACGCAGGGCTGCCAGGCGTCGTCCGGCCCAGCCTTCTCCCGCTTGCCGTCCATCATGCCGTAGTACTCTGGGTGGGTCGTCATGTACTTGCGGGGCGGGTAGATCTCGTCGAGGTTGTGCGTGGCCTGAAGAGTGAGGCGCCACGCGCGGGTGAAGCCTCCCACCCCGCCGCCGCCGCTCGCCAGGGTCATGAATGACGGATTCTCCCGGAGATTGAGATCCGAGGGCAGCATAATGACCGGATGATGGGGAATCACTTCGCCGAGGTCCCCGGGCATGAAGCTCCGGTAGCCGCCATAGCGCTTGAGGAAGTCGAAGACCGCGTAGTCAGTTCCACCGCGGTACTTGCCGGCGATGACCATGTTATCGCCATCCGCCAATTTCAGGTAATAGCCGTAGGCGTGAAGAGCATCGAAGTCGAGCTTCAAAGACCGTACGTAGGCGTCCCTGCCCACGTGGATCTTCAACGCGCCGGCGGGGGCCTTGGCGGGATCGGCGATCACCGCCACGTCGTGTCCGACGATCTCCTTGAGATACTTTGCCAGCGTGGCGGCGTGGTCGGTGCTCTCCTCTGCGCGGAGGATTACCGCGGACCTCCTCTGGCCGCGCAGGGAAAACACCTCCGCGTTGCCGGTGGCGGCCAACGGCGCGGCCATGTCGCACAGCCCGATCCAACAAACCACAATCGTCACAATCAATCTTTTCATGTTCTTTCTGCTTACGTCCTATTGCACCTGTGTCCAAGCACTGCCACCGCCGCCATTGATGCGGAAGGCGCCGCCATCATACCAGCAGGTATGAGTGCAGCGGAACTGATGGATATACCCCGTGGCCGCATCTTGGTAGTAATCGCCGCTGCCAGCCCCCAGCAGGTCGTCCCCGAAGGCGCAGACATTGGTCGGGGCAGTGGTAGTCGGCCCAATAATGGTCTTTCTGCCCTTCACTGTGATGCCTGAAGGCCAGGTGGCGCTTGCTGTGGCAATATCCATACGGGAATATGCCACCGGCAGCACCACGTTGGTCTGGGTGATGGCAAGTTTGTAGGCAAGAGACCCTTGGCTGTTAATCCCCAGGTATTTCCCGGACCCCTTGCCGAAGGATGGGTTGGTGATGTTCAGGGTCCACGGCATGCGTGCAGCATTTGCAGGACAAAAATATTGCCGCCACAGGTAGCCGGTGTTATTGAAGGTAGTGCCGTTGATGTTGCAGACCTGGGCGTTGACCACGGCATCGATGACGTTGCCGCTCACTGAGCCGCCCGTGACGTTTAGGGTATTGCCCGAAGTCTTGTTATTGTTCCAGCCGCAGCACATGGCGCCAATTCCCGGAAAGCCGCCCTTGGTGACCGAGGAATCCACGTCGAAGGTGTCGTTGACGAAGGTTATGGAATAGGGAATTTTGCCGCCTGGAGTTTCCGAGATTGCCGCTATATGGTAAAGATCGCCGCCCGTCCCGTAATTTGGATTCTTGATCCCAAAAAAGGTGGTATTTTCGATCAATTCCGTACCGGGTTGGAATTGAACGGCATATTGATAATTGCCGCTAGAAAAACCGCTGTTAAAACGGCTGTTCTTGATCGTGGTGCTGTTGGTGTCTCCGTCCCAAAAGAAGATCCAACCTGTCGTGTGGGTTGCGGTGATATTCTCGTAATGGTTGACGCAGTAGAGACCGGCGGGATTCTGTTCCAAGCAATTCCGGTTGGTGAGGCGGATGTCGCTGAGGGTGAAATGGTTGGGAGCGCCCGCATAGGGATAAGTGCGGCTGTTGTACTTTCCCCGGCTGTACCCCTCGGCATCGGGATCGACCTCATAATAAAAAGGTGCATTGCCGGCCATAGCGGGAACTCTTATCCCGCCTACGGTTGCCGCCGCCGTTCCTATGCCGTCGTCGCTGAGCCCGGTCACCGTCATATTGCAAAAACTTTCGACGGCGCAGATGACGCACCCGATGTTGGCCCCGTACAGGTTGGAGGCCGTCAGGTTGACGTTGTTTTCCAGGCAGATGCCGCGGGAGTCGCGCTCGTTGATGAAGTTCACATTGCTGACATTGGCTGTGAGCCGTCCCGGAGTCGACGACTCGGCATAGAGGGACAGCAGGTTCGCAAACTCCGAACCCCGGTCGAGCGCATACTGCTCGCCCGGCTTCCAGGTTACGGCGGGAAAGCCTTGTGCGCCCGCCGTGGTAAAGCTGTGGGTTGTGACGGCAGTGATCCTCGTATGCCCCAAATCCCGGGTCACGTTCTTGGCCAGTGCGCCTAGCTGACCGGTAAAGGTCTTGCTATTATCTATGACCGTGGCGCCGGCCACGGTATTGGCGTTCGTACCCACCATGAACCACTGGGCGGGCCAGTTGCCGTCCATGGTGAGGTTCCGGACCGTCAGGGGCGGGGAATCCACCTCGACGTCATAATGGTCGCCCACCTGCCAGGTGTTGGTCGACAATCCCCCGGACAGGGCAGCGGTGAAGGTGCCGCTGCCCCCTGCGGTGATCTTGCCGCAGGCGTAGTTGGGCAGAACGGCACAGTTTGTTCTATATGGCTGCCAGTTTCCTGTGGCGAGCGTTGCGTCGGATACGTGAATCGTGTAGGTTGTAGTCTTATTGTCGTTGATCGTGATGCTGCCCTTGGTCACACAATAATAAGGAGTGCTGATCCCGGCCTTGGTCATGTAAATGTTGCGGGCCATGACAGCAGGTGGACCGATAGGCACAGTTACAACGATGTCATCATTATTGGTCACCGTAATGGATGCAGCTTTCCCGATCGTGGTCTCGGAATCTGAATAACCAGGATTGCCCCCTTGCGTAACGTAGGTCACCGCTACAGAGTGGGTTCCGTTGGTTACTAAATGTGATGTGGAGCTGAGGGCCAACGTCGGGGCCGTTGCTGGAGGGGATATGGGGAGGCCGTGGGCATTATAGACCGTGTGCCCGACGTAGTTGGCGAAGTTGCCCCCGGCTACCGCGACCCTGTTGCCGGATACGGCCGTGACGGTTCCCGAGGCGGCGCTGCCCAGGGCCGAGGCCGTGGAAGCCCACGCTGGGTTCGGCCCCGTGCCGCCGCTGCTGAGCATCGGAAGCATAAAGCCGGTGCTGATGACAGGGCGCCGCAGGACGGAACCGGTTTTGCTCTGACCAACCAGGGCCATAGGGCCCTTGTTCACAGTCAGGGAGGCATTATCGATGTACCAGATTCCCGTGGGAATCCAGAGCGTCCTCAGGGGGGATGCTGCTGGCAAACCGCCAACATAAGTAAGGATCGCTTGGAACTTGGCCGGGTCCGTCGTCGCGTTGCCCGTGAGCGCCGAGAGGCCGTAAGCGGACAACTGGGCCTGGTTGGTGATGTCCAGGCAACCGGCGGGCTGGCTCTGGACGTTGTCGCCTGACACGGGAGTCGAGGCAGGCGCCGTTGTCTTTCTGGAGGGCAGTTCCTTTTCGTCCGAGGGTTTTGATTCCGCCCAGGTGATATTGACGGAGAAGACGGCTGCCAGAATTAGCACGGCGAGGACTCCTCCCAGCCAGGCATTGGAATTCCACGCCGATTCTACGGGCAGTCCCAGCACGCGGCGTATGCGGGATTCGAGCGAGCCACCGTCCGCCGCAATGCTGCTGGCCGGCGCGGCGGTCTGATCGAGTCGGCAGCGAATCTCTGCAAGACGCGTCAGGGCTCCGGCATAAACGAGCGGATTGCCCATCGCCGCGACGGCCTGCCGGTCGCAGCAATTCTCCCGTTCCTCGCGGATTCGCCGGGAGACCCACCACACCGCCAGATGGTAGAAAAGCACCGTTTCGGCGGCGATTTGCAGCAGGTTCCAGAGATAATCCAGGCGGCGGACGTGCGCCAACTCGTGCGCGAGGATCATCTCCAATTGCTCGGGCGGCATCTGGCCCAAGATGCTCGCCGGCAACAGAATCACCGGCCGCAGCCAGCCGAGAACGATCGGCACCTGCGCTATATGCGAAACCAGCGCGGAAACCGAACGCCGGATGCCGAACCGGCTCGACAACCGAAACACGACCTGCTCGATCTCGGCCGGCGGGGGAGCGGTTCCCCGCCGTTTCAAGCGAACCAGGTGCCGAAATCCGCCCAGATGCCAAATGGCGAGCGTCATTGCTCCAAAAAGCCATACGCCGACAATCCAAGGCAACACGGGTTGCAGCAGCCGCGCAAAGGACGCGATCGACCAGCCGGCCTTTGCGGGAGAAGTATGCTGCAGCGGGACCGGTGAGGAGTCCCTTGCCGAGTCTCTCGACGAAACAACAACCGCCCGCTGGGGAAATTCGGTCGACTCCGTATCGTTCTTCTCTCGGACGTTTGGCTTCCAACCGTTTCCCGGCGATTCCGCTCTTGCCGTTTTGACCGGCCGATCGACGGGCGGCTTCCGCGCGATCTCTTGATTAGGCAATGCCGTAGGAACTGCGATTTCCGCGTGGGGAGCCGAGGGAAAATAATAGGCCGTGATTGGCAGGCAGAAGGTCATGGCAACCAGCGCTGCGCAGGCCGCGCGATAGCGCGCGAGTGGACTTCGCTGGCGGAGAATTCGCAAGGCCACGGCCAGCACGACGGCGATCGCCGCTCCTTGCCAAAGGAAATGTACCAGCGCCATGCCGATTCGATCGGCTAACATATTGAAGAACAAGCTCTGGAAGTTCATGATTCTTGCCTTTCCATGTTTCCCAGCAGTTTGCGGATTCGCGTCAACTCCTCTCGGGAGACTTTTGTCGCGGAGAAGGCATGCATCATCAGTTTTTCCGCCGATCCTTCGCATACCCGTTCCAGCAGGTCAGCCACCAACTGCCGCTGCGTGTTTTCCGCGGGTTCGCGCGGCTTGTAGACATGCGAGCGCTGGCTTTCGTCGCGGATCACGAGCCCTTTGGCCGTCATGATCTGCATGAACTTCAACACGGTGGTGTAGCCGCAGGGTCTTTCCGCGTTCAAGACTTCATGCACCTGCCGCACCGTCGCCGTTCCCAGTTGCCAAAGCACCCGCAAGATGTCGAGCTCCGCAGCCGTTGGGCGGGGAGCATTCTTCTTATTGGACATTCGCACGGTCCTCCCTCAAGAGCAAAGATGCCTTCATTATACGAAAGGTTTCGTGTTTATCAACGAAGATTTTCGTATTTCAGCAAATGACATTTTGCAAAGGGTTCAGGGCCTAGCCGTATTTGATTGCCGGCCATGATGTTATGGAGAATTGCGGGCCGCAAAAGGGATAAAGAAGGGATAAAGCTTTCGAGGCCAAGCAAAGGCTGCCGACGCGGATCTTGGCGTGGTGCGCGCTGCCCAGCCATTGGCACATCGTGCTTTGGCCGCGCGGGGACGGCGAGCTGTCGGAGTTCATGCGCTGGATGACGGTCACGCACACACAACGTTGTCAGGCATGCGGCGCATGGCACGGGGGGGACCGGTCCGCTCTACCAAGGCCACGAGTTGTTGGGCGCGTCGGTGGGGCACTCGAATGTCACTAGCTTAAGCGTGGAGCTTTCGGCCAGCCTACAACGGCTTGTGGTGGCATGCCAACGCTGCTACGATCCATTGTGGTCGCATTCCTTAAGCTAGCGACATTCGAGGGGGTGACCGATGCACGTTAGCTGGATCGCCGTCGTTCCCAAAACACGGTCGTTTGATGGGAAGAGCGAGGCAACGCAACGAATTCCGTTATACAAGAAGACTGGCTGCATCCGCTGACGCAGCGCAGTACAATGGGCAAAGTGGTGTTTTGCCGGGAACTCCAGTTGTCACGGCGTCTCGATTCTATTCGAGACAGGGAGGCCATCATGACGATTCGTTTCAAACTGACCGCCACGGTAATCGCGGTTATTCTCTTGGCGAATTTGCTGTTCTCCTTCATCACTCTTCAGTACTTGAATCACGTCTGGATGCAGGAAGTGCAGACGCGCGTGCGGCGAAATCTGAATGCCGCGCGGGCCGCTTACGGCAACCATCTGGACGTGACGGCCGCACTATTGCGAGGCACGGCCCGCGACCGCACCTTGGCCCCCGCCCTGAAACGCAAGGACCGAGTGGAGCTCGAAGCGATATTGCACGACCTGGCAGGGCGCCAAGGTGTGGACTTCGTGGCCCTGCTGGACCCGGCTGGAAAAGTGATTTGCCGGTCGGGAGGCAAGCAGGCCGGCGACGACCTTTCGGCCAACCCCTTGGTTGCCAGAGCCCTTAGCGAGAGGAAAATCGTGAGCGGGACCGTCGTTCTCTCCGGAGAGCGGCTGTTGACGGAGGGTGCGGAGCTTGCCCGCAGGGCTTCGATCCGGGTCATCCCCACGGAAACCGCACGGCCCACCAGCGGCACACTTAGCACCGACGGGATGGTGGCCGCCGTGGCGGCGCCCGTGCTCAACGCCCAGGGACAGGTGCAAGCAGTGCTCTACGGCGGTGATCTGCTCAACCAGCGTTACGAGATCGTCGACGCGATCAAGCAGCAGGTGTTTCGCGACGAAGTGTACCAGGGCAAACAGATCGGCGCCGTGACCATTTTCCTGGGCGATCTGCGGATTTCGACCACGTTCCGGGCGGAATCCGGCGAGCGCGCGGTCGGGACCCAGTTGAGCGTCCCCGTGTGCGAAGAAGTGCTGGACCGCGGCGGCGTCTGGTCCGCCCCGGCGTTCGTGGTCAACGATTGGTACCTGGTCGCCAATGAGCCGATTCGTGACCCGGCGGGGCAGATCATCGGCGTGCTGGGCGCGGGTCTGCTGCAGGCCCCGTTTTCCCATCAGTGCAACGTGATCAGCGGCGTAGTCTTGACACTGGTGATCGGAGCGACCCTGATCAGCCTGGCACTGCTGGTGCTTGCGACCGAGTTGGTGCTCCGCCCCATTCGCCGCGTGGTGGCCATGTGCCAGAAGGTGATCGGCGGCGACCTCTCGGCGCGCGTGGGTATCCGGCCGCCGGGCGAGATGGGCCTGTTGTGCCGCGCCGTGGACAGCATGGCCCATGCCGTCGAGGAACGGCAGGAGTTGCTCAAACAGGCCGCGCGCCAGCAGGTCGGCCGCAGCGAGCAGTTGGCCTCCGTGGGCCGCCTGGCGGCCGGCGTGGCCCACGAAATCAACAATCCCTTGACCGGCGTGCTGGCCTTCGCCGACCTGCTGCGGGAAAAGGAGAACATGGATGCCCAGGACCGGGAGGATCTCGCGTTGATCATCCGCGAGACCAAGCGGGCCAGGGAAATCGTCAAGGGGTTGCTGGACTTTGCCCGGGAAACGCCGCAGGTGAAGACGCAAGTGAATGTCAACGACCTGGTACGGCAGACCATTCTGTTGTTGGGAAAGCGAGACGCCCTGCAGGACATCCAACTTGTGGAGGCCCTGGCAGAACCGTTGCCCCAGGTCCTCGGCGACAAGAACCAGTTGGAGCAGGTCCTGATCAATCTTTCGCTCAACGCCTGCGAGGCCATGCCCAACGGCGGCACGCTGATGTTGGCCACATCCTGCGCGGACGGCCACGTCGTCATCGAGGTGGCCGACACCGGCGGCGGCATCAAGCGCGAACACCTCGACAAGGTCTTCGAGCCGTTCTTCACGACCAAGCCGGTGGGCAAAGGGACCGGCCTGGGGTTGAGCGTCAGCTACGGCATCGTCCAGCAGCACGGCGGCACGCTGGAAGTGGAGAGCCAGGAAAGGAAGGGAACGACGTTCAAGATCACGCTGCCGGTGGGATAAATATCCCGGGCCTCTTACAAACTCAGCACGAACGTATTTGTAGGGCCGACGTAGGTAAGGACGGCACTGGCCAAAAAATCGCGGCCGAGAAGGCACTGAATTTTGGCGGTTACAAGCGGCATGCTAAATCGCCAAAAGGTCGCTCACGTAGTCGTCTGGAAATTCAACTTCCATGACTTGTTTCACCAAAAATGGCACATTCCCAAATTTTTGGTATCCTGCCTAGACCGCGTCCAATTCCGCATCGAACGTATCTACCGCTTGTTCGCCCCGAATAAGGACGAATTTACCAAGCGCCTGCGGCAAGAGGCTGGGCTTGGCGGCCTCGTAAGTGGCCAGTTCCTTTTCCAACACGGATGTTCCCATAAGACGAACTCCCCGTAATGCGGCTGTTTTTCATGTGTGTTCACCAGCAATCCCCAATCGCGCGAACGCCTGAAGGAAAGGCTGCGCGAAATTCAACGGCACCGTGGAGAATGAGCGGCGCGCGGAATCATATCGGATCACGACATGGAAGGCCATTTCCGTGCGCTAATCTCGATCTGGGAAAAGGAACCCTGGCGCGAGGTATGGAAGCAACTCGCCGTTTATCCAAGCGAATTCAGCATGGATTGAGCCCTCTGCGCTGCGTGCGTCTCGCCGTAACTCGTCACAACCGCACGAAGGCGAGCGATGGCACGCCGACGACAGGGCGAAGGCATCGTTATCAGCCGAACCGCTGTCTCGACGAGTATACTGGCGAGCGTTTCGCGATCCGTTTCCGGTTGTCCCGGTAGCGGATTGCCCCAAAGATCTAACCTTTTTCCGGCACTGTCTACGTAGTCTCCAAAGCCGAGAGGATATCGCTTGACTGCTTCAATAACCGCGGACGGAATGGACTTCCCATTAATGGCGAGACTATCGTACGTGACATCGATATATCCGACTGCTTCAGCCTCACCGTGTTTTCCAAGGACCTGCACCTCAAACGGCATTGTTTGGTTCGGTATGTCGTCGGGGATCACGTGGGAGACGTAGTACCATTCAAGATCTGGCATAACCGCCTTATTGTTCAATGGCCATGTGGACACCGCATAGGATACCGATTGTTTAGCCGGCCTTACAGTTTAAGCCGTAACTCGAACAAGCCACGGGAACCAAAGAAACAAATATCAAACTCCAGAAAGAAGTTGACCTGCCCCAAAATAACTGAAACATCGTCTGTTTCGGCCCAGGCAAACGCCAGGCGGACTGGAGAAAAACTCCCAACGGCTGCCGACAGAACCACCACGCGCGACTGGGCTGCGGCCAGATTCCCGGACAACTCGACTGAGTGAGTTTGCTGGTCCCAGTCGAATCCCAACTGCAGACCCAGCGTGTATGGCAGTACGTTAACGGCAGCCCCGCTGTCCACCAGACCGGATGTCGTAACGCTCTGGCGCGCGATCAACGTTAGCGGCAGCATCGGTGCTAGACTCGCCGGCCCGAGGGACGGATCGCGCCGCACGTAGGGAAACTGCTGCGCGGGAGTGCTCATGGCTGGCCTTTGTCCTCCTCCAGGGCTTGCAGAAGGGCGGCAGCAGCAGTAAACGCCCGATCGGGCGATGGAAGCGGATAGGACCTGCCTGGTTCGATCAAGTCCCCCGGATCTCGTTCGAGTTGCTGAGCCAGGACCTGGATCAAGCGAATCTTGTCCAGGCGAGAAAGTGACTCGACTTCCGGCAAAACCTCAGCCAGAGACATGGCTGTAGCCTCCACGAATTTGTATCCCCCCAAGTTTCAATACCCATGACTATTCTAGCAGAGTGGAGCAGAGGCTTGCAAGATCCTTACGCGATATACTTCCCACGCCGCATGTACGACGTGTGCAGCAGTTCGTGGCTCTTGTGGCCGCAGGGGCCGCCGTTGAGAAACTTCTCGTAAATCTCCAGGATGGCCGGGTTCTCGTGCGACTTCCGCACGGAATAGGCGTTGTCCTCGGAATAGATCGCCCGAGCCCGGGCAGCCCGGATCGAGGGGCTGGTGGGTGTGGGCTGCCCGCCACCACCCAGGCACCCGCCGGGACACGCCATGAACTCGATGAAATGACATTGGCTGAAACGACCGCCGGCGAGAATGTCCTCCATCACCTTCTTGGCGTTTGCCGTGCCGTGGCAAACTCCCACCTTCAACGTCGCGCCCAGCAGCCAATCCCAATCGGGAAACAAATGCTTCAGCAGGTCGGGGACCGGCCCGACCTTGGTCACCGGCACCTCGGCATAGCGCACGCCCTCGAAGCCGCGAAGCGGAATGATGTCGGCGTGGTCGAAAAACTTCTCGACCTTTTCGCCCGTCACTAGTTCCAGCACTGTGCGCAGGGCGGCCTCCATTACGCCGCCCGTAGCGCCGAAGATCACGCCAGAGCCGGTGGCCGTGCCGAAGGGCGCGTCGAAATCGGACTTCGCCGCCTTGGGCAGGTCCACACCAGCCTCGCGGATCATCTTGCCCAACTCGCGCGTCGTCAGCCCGTAGTCGATGTCCTTGAACCCGCTGGCGCACATTTCCGGCCGGTTGCACTCGAATTTCTTGGCCGAGCAGGGCATCAGGGCCACGGTCACGATGTCCTTGGGATCGATGTGGTTCATCTCGGCATAATAGGTCTTGATCAGGGCGCCAAACATCTGCTGCGGGCTCTTGGCCGTGGAAAGGTGCGGGATCGAGTCGGGGAAATAGTGCTCCAGGTACTTCACCCAGCCCGGCGAGCAACTGGTGAACTGGGGCAACACGGCGGTCGGGTCTTTTTTGACCAGGGCCCGGTGCAGGCGGAGCAGCAACTCCACGCCTTCTTCCATGATCGTCAGGTCGGCGGCAAAGTTCGTGTCGAAAACGCGGTCGAAACCGCAGCCCCGCAGGGCCGTGTTCATCTGGAAAGTGAGCGGGTGGCCCGGCTCCAGCCCGAAACACTCACCGATCCCCGCCCGCGGACTGGGCGCGGTCTGGATCACAACGTGCTTGGCCGGATCGTCGATGGCCTCCCACACCTCGTCGGTCTGGTCGTTGGCCCGCAGGGCGCCGGTGGGGCAGCGGTTGATGCACTGCCCGCAATTGATGCAGATCACGTCGGCCAGCGGCTTGTCCATAAAGGTGCCGACCTTGGTCTTGTAGCCGCGGTGCAGGGCCTCCAGCACGCCCACCTCCTGCAAGTCGATGCAGGTCCGCACGCAGCGGCGGCAGAGGATGCACTTGTTCATGTCGCGGACCACGGAGTGGCTGGAAGCGTCAATCGCGTACCGCGGCTTGGCCACGTGGCCGAAGCGGAAGAGGTCCACGCCGTATTCCGCAGCCAGCGACTGCAGTTCGCAATGGTTGTTCCGCGTGCAGGCGTAGCATTCGCCGAAGTGGCTGCCCAGCAGCAGGTCGAGGACGTGGCGGCGGGCACGGCGGACCTTGGCCGTGTGCGTGTGTACGCGAATGGGCGACGTGATCGGGTAACTGCACGCCGACTGCAAGGTCCGCTGCGACTCGATCTCCACCACGCAGATCCGGCAGACGCCCGCCAAGCACAAGTCCTCGTGAAAACAGAGCGTGGGGATGTGGATCTGGAGCTCTTGGGCGGCTTCCAGGATCGTGGCTCCCAATGGCACGGTGACCGGGCTGCCGTCGATAGTCACCGTGATTTGCTTGCCCAGGGCCTTGGCATGCTTGAGCAGTTCGGCGGTCCGCGATCGTTGGCTGGCGGGGGCCCGCGTATCAAGTCCGATCGGTTGAAGTTCTTTGTCCATCATACGGTTCTCTCCCGGTGCGCCGACGACCGTTTCGTCTCGACGCGGCCCAGAATCTCGTCTTGAAAATGTTCGACAATCGAGAGCAGCGCGTTGGGGGCCGACTGGCCCAGCCCGCACTTCGACGCCATTTGCATGGTTTCGCCCAGGTCGCAGAGTTCCTTGAGGTAATCCATGGAACAACGGCCGTGCTGCAGGAGTTCCACGCCTTCCAGGAGCTTGGGGATGCCCTCGCGGCAAGGTGTACACTGGCCGCACGATTCTTCCAGAAAGAACTCCAGGAAATTCCGTGACACGCGGAGCAAGTCGCGTTTGGGGCCTAACACAATCACCGACCCGCCCGTGATGATGTCCTCGTAGGCGATGGTCCGGTCGAATTGGGCGGCGGGCACGCACTGTCCGGCGGCGCCGCCGATCTGCACTGCTTTCGCCCCTTCGCCGCCGACTTCCTTGAGCAGTTCCGCCACCGTGATCCCCATGGGAAATTCATACACGCCGGGCCGGACACAATCGCCGGAGACGCTGAATAGCTTCCGCCCAGTCGATTTTTGGGTGCCGATGCTCTTGAACCACTCGGGACCGTTGGTCAGCACGCACGTCACCCAGGCGAAGGTCTCGACGTTGTTGACGATGGTCGGATTGCCCATGAAGCCCGTGTCGATGGGAAACGGCGGACGGTTGCGCGGCTCGCCCCGCTGTCCTTCGAGCGACTCAATCAAGGCCGTTTCCTCGCCGCAGACGTAAGCCCCCGCGCCCATGCGGATGGCAATGTCGAAAGCAAAGCCTTCCTGCCCGGCAACGGTGGCCCCCAGCAGGCCCGCGTCGCGGCGGCGCTGTAACACGGCTTCCAGGTGTGGGCGAAGATAAGTGTATTCCGCGCGGAGGTACATGATCCCCTCCGCCGCACCGATGACCCACGCGCCGATGGTCATGCCCTCGAACACGAGGTCGGCATAGTCGGCCAGGATCACACGGTCCTTGAACGTCCCTGGTTCGCCTTCGTCGGCGTTGCAGACCACGTACTTCCGCTCACCCGCGGACTTGGCGGCCAGTTCCCATTTCAGGCTGGTGGGAAAGCCGGCCCCGCCCCGTCCGCGCAGGCCCGAGGATTCCACCTTGCGGAGGGCGTCGGCCGAGGGGCGGGCCAAGGCTGCGCGGAGACCACTGCCCGGTTCGATCGTGTTGAAAGTGAGTTGATTGGTTGTGGTGCGGATCGTGGTCATTGTCGTCATATCCGCCGCTCCTTGGGCGAGGTTGTCGCATGGGCCCCGAAGATCTGCCGGCATTCCGCCAGAATCCCGTGGACTTTCTCGGGCGTCACCCGCGTGTAAATCCGCTCGTTGACTAACAGCGCCGGCCCCTGATCGCACATTCCCAAGCAGTTGGCGCAACCCAGCGAGAACTTGCCGTCGGGCGTGGTCTGGCCGAAGTCGATCTGAAGGTCGTTGCGAAGCTGCTGGGCCAAGTGCTCCTTCCCGGCCATGTCGCAGGTCACAGTCCGGCAGAGGCGAATGACAAACTGCCCCTGGGGGCGCTCGTCCAGGAAGCTGTAGAAAGAAACCACGCTATGGACTTCCACAGGATGGATGTCCAGCAAGTCGGCGATCACTTGCATGCAGTATTCGGAAATATGGAAGTACTTCCGCTGCACTTCCTGGAGGATCGGCAGCAGGGCACTGCGATCGCGACCGATCTGGTCGATGAGTCGGAGCAGTTCCTCGCGGAGCCGCTCGCGTTCGGTGAGAAGCATGACAATCCCCCAAAGCAGAACTGAAAGGTCGAGAAGACTTTCAGCATTCTGCCTCGCGGCGGAAAAATTTGCAAGCCTGCATCCAACGGAATTTATTCCGTCCGGCGAAATACGCAAGGCAACGGAATAAATTCGGTGCTACGAAGACTCTTGATCCCCGCCGCTGATTGGGTTATGCTCGGTCTATCGGCCTTGGGCGGCTGACGTCGGGCACCGTGTACTCATGGTCGTGGAACGGGGCGAGGTGGGCTATGTCGCGAAGAATCCTTGCTATTGCTGGCGACTGCGCGGTCGGTAGGACTTGCCAGCAGATACTCTGCCCCGAGGAATTCCACATCGAATTCTGTGAGAATCCGACGGCTGCCGTCAAAACCGCCTTGACCGGGGATTTTGAGGCCGTTCTGGTCTGCGAAACCACCTCGGGGTTCGACACGATCCAGGTCCTGCGCCAGTTTCGGGAGGCCGCCCTACGGGCGCGCGTGATCGTGCTGGGCAACCAGCCCACCGTCGAAGCGGCCGTCGCGGCCATCAAAGAAGGAGCGGCCGATTATCTCCACGAGCCCTGTTCGGCCGAGGAACTGCGAGCGGCCTTGCGGCGGATCGAAACCGCTGCCCCCACGGACCTCGTTGTCGGCGGGGCGGAAGCGGCCGCGGGCTGCCAAGGCTTTGAAGGCATGCTCGGCGCCTGTTCCGCAATGCGCGAGGTTTTTGCCCTCATCAAACGCATTGCTCCGGCCGATAGCACAGTCTTGGTGGCCGGCGAAAGCGGAACCGGCAAAGAGATGGTCGCCCACGCAATCCATCAGCACAGCCGCCGCCGAGCCTATCCGTTGTTGGCCTGCGACTGTACGGCACTCGCCCCAACCCTCTTGGAGAGCGAACTGTTTGGGCACATCAAGGGTTCTTTTTCGGGGGCGATTGCTACAAAACGAGGGCTTTTCGAGGTTGCCCACCAAGGGACGCTGTTTCTGGACGAGGTGGCCAACCTGAGCCTGGAAACGCAAGGGAAGCTGCTGCGTGTGCTGGAATCGCGCCGTTTGCGCAAAGTCGGCGATACGGCGGAGCACGAAGTGGACATCCGGCTCATCGCCACGACCAATCGCAACCTGGCGGAGATGGTCAAGACCGGGGCCTTCCGCGCCGACCTCTACTACCGGCTGAACGTCGTGCCCATTTCGCTTCCCCCGTTGCGAGCGCGTCTGGGCGACGTTCCCCTTTTGGCCGATTGCTTCCTTCGACAATTCGCGCGACAAATGGACGTCGAAGCAAAAGGGTTCTCGCCCGAGGCTATGCGTCAAATGGAGATTTACGCCTGGCCCGGCAACGTGCGAGAACTGCGCAACATCGTCGAACGGATCTCCGTGCTTTACGGCGGCATACGGATCGAGAGGGATCACCTGCCCTGGGAGGTCCGCGAGGCCGCGCCCAGCGGTTCCACAACCGAATTGCCTAATACCTGGGAGGAGTTCAGGAACCTGAAGCGGCAGATCGTTGAGAATCTGGAGCGGCAGTTTCTGATCGCCGCCATGAAACGCAGTTCGCAAAACATTACGCAGGCCGCGGAAGATGTCGGCATGCAGCGGCCTAACTTTCATGCCTTGTTGCGCAGCCACGGACTGAAGCCGGAGAAGTAAGAAGCCGTTGCTGGTGCGTATAAAAGTCTATACGGCGTATAGATTCTCATACACCGCCGCGATGCTTTCGGCTCTTGTCTGCATCAGCGCGACGAAACAAACCAGCCCAGGACAGCACATTGGGGCTGACCAGTTTGTTATTTGCAGCCCCGCGGCAAGTGGCATGGCAATTGCTTTGCTCTTCGAGCGATGCAGGGTATCCACTTGGCGCAAGCCGGGACTGCCCAACAACGCCATTCTTCTAGATGAGGGAACAAACCATGGCCGACGAACGCAGATTGCTCGTGGTGGACGACGAGGAAGTCGTGTGTCAGGCCTGTCGGCGAATCTTCTCGCGACAAGGGTTCCAGGTCGAAACCCATACGGATGCGAGGCAGGGCCTCATGCATGCTACGGAAAATGACTACGCAATCATCCTTCTGGACATCAAGATGCCCTACATGGATGGAATTCAGTTCCTCGAGCGCCTCCGTCAGAAGAAGCCCAATGTTCCCGTGCTGATCATTACCGGGTATCCCAGCATCCCCAACGCGGCCGCGGCAATGCGCCTCGGCGCTTGCGACTATGTGACCAAACCGTTCACCTCCGAGGAGGTTACCTGGGGCGTGGAGCGGGTGCTGAATATGCAGCACGTGCTCAACGACGAAGGTGAAACGGTCGCGGAAGAAAGGGCGGCCATGGTCAACGCGATGGCCAACATGGAGACGCTCTTCTGGGATGAGTCCTGGGTGCAACTTGCCGTCGACGGGTCGGCGTTGGTGGGGGCGGCGCTCGCCGGCCTCCACGGGGCCTCGATTACGGGCGTGCGCATGCCGAAGATCGGCGAAGTCGTCTACCAGGGGCTGCCGCTGGCGGGCGTCAACCTGTCCGGCAAACCCGTAGTGGTCATCCCTTCGCCGATCTCCGGCGTCGTGGCGGAAGTCAACGCGTTGCTCGCCCATCGTCCGCAGTTATTGGCGAGCAGTCCCTGCGGAGAAGGTTGGATCGCTGGCATCTGTGCGACGCGGCACGAGGAAATGACAAACTGCAAACCCCGGCGCCTGCTCCTGGTCAATTCGGATCCCTGCTCGGTCGAGGAGCAAACGCGGAAGCTAACAGACTTGGGCTGCCAAGTGGAAAAGGCCCCGAACGCGGACGTCCTATTTGCCGCTTTGGCCGAAATCGGCGAACGCGTCGTTTTCCTGGATGCCACTTCGCTGGGCGAGGCAGGACCGGGCCTAGTCGAACGCGTCAACCGGCAGGCCCCTCACGCACGCATCGTGGTCGTCGGCTCGCCTGGTGGCGCCGGGGAAGCCACGTATCGGAAGCACAAGCTCTTTTATTATGCCGTCGAGCCCTTCGCCGACAACGAAGTCGCCGATATCCTCATGGGTGTGTTTCGCATACGGGAGGCTCAACCGGCCAAGACAGAACATCCCACAGGGCCTTCGGAGCCGATCAGCAGCATCTCGATCACCAACCGCAACCTGCACAAGGTTCAGTTGTTGGCCGCGCCGGGGCTGCTTTGGGGTAATGAGGGGCTCGGGCTGCAAGTCGGGCAGAAATTGCTGGCCCAGATGTTTCCCGTCGTGGTCACTCCCGGCGAAACGCAACTCACGCCGGCAAACATCCTCAAGGCGGGAGAGGCCTGCGATCGGGTCATGGTACTCCTGGCCCGCGACAGCGGCCTCTTGCCCGGCGGACTGGCCCGCGATACGAAACCCGACTTCGACGCGGAACCGGGCGACCCGCAAGCGGGCGCAACCGCCGGCAAGGTGGCGATGCTCTCAGTCCAACCGGACAAGCTGGGGGGGTTCGCCTGCCTCGATGCCCGGACCATTGCCGCCCTGGCGGACCATATCGTTTGGGACATGGCGTCGTACTGAGGTACTACACCATGAAACTCCCACCGGAAGGCGCCCGCTGGTTGGTCTCGCTCCGTTTCGGGGCATGTGCCGGCGTCTTCTTGGTCACTACCGCTGCCTGGCTGCTGGGAGTGATCTCGCAACCGCTGCCTTTGTATGTTGTGGGGGCCATGGTGCTGGCGTACAACCTGTTCTTCAGGTATAGCGGGCGCGACGCGTGGGCGATCACCGCGCACGGCGTCGAGCGGAACATCCTCCTGCAAATCCTCTTGGATCTCGCGGCCCTGGCGCTGCTCTTGTACTTTGCCGGCCTCCCGCAAAACCCGTTTCTCTCTTTCTTCGTATTCCACATGATCATTGCGGGGATGTATCTCCGCGGCAACTTGCCCTATCTGATCGCGGCGGCGGCCACGCTCATGGTGGGCGCGATCATGCTGCTGGAGTACCTGGGATGGATCCGCCGCTTTGATCTGCAATTCCCTACGGGAGTTTCCAGCCCTCTGTACTTGTTGACCGTGTTTGCCGCGCTGGCCAGCACCTTGTGGATCGCGGTCTATTTTACCACGGCGATCCGCCGTTACGTGGACCGGGCACACGCGCAACTCCGCCAGAAGGAGAAACTCCTGGGTATCGGCCAGTTGGTGGCCGGCATCGCACACGAGATCGCCAATCCCTTGGACGGCGTGCAGAACTGCCTGCAGAGAATCGGCGAGACCGTCCGCGACGATCCCCGCTTGACCGAGTACGTGCAGATGATGGTTGCGGCGCTGGAGCGCATCGAACGGACCGCGAAACGCGTGCAGGCATTCGCGCTGCCCCATGGCGTCACGTTGCAAGCCACGGACTTGAATGCGGTCGTGGAGGCGACGCTTTCCCTGCTAGGGCCTACGCGCCGCAACCGCGTGCAAGTGCAGACGGAGTTGAAGGACGTGCCGCCCGTGCAGGGCGATCCCTACACGCTGCAAGAGGTGCTCTTCAACCTCTGCATCAACGCCCTGGCCGCCATGCCCCGCGGCGGGACCTTGACACTTCGCACGCGCTTGCTGGGCGGCGGCGACGATGACCAGTTGGACTCCGTGGCCGTGGAGGTGGCCGACACGGGCGTGGGCATTCCCCGCGCCAACCTGGAACGGATCTTCGAGCCGTTCTTCACCACCCGGGCCGAAAGCGGCGGCACCGGGATGGGACTCGGCCTCTGCCGCATGTTGATTAGCGAAATGGGCGGTCGGATCGAGGTCCGTAGCGTCGTCCAACAGGGGGCGGTCTTTACCGTGGTCCTTAATCCGGCCGCCGCGTGCCGACAAATTGAACAAGTGTTGTTTTAGCCACGAATGAAACACGGATTGAACACGGATGAGGAAAAGCCGGAAAGTCCTTCACAAGATCCGTGTTCAATCCGTGTTTCATCCGTGGCTAATATAAGTCTTGACTGAGTAGCTATGAGAATCCTGGTCGCCGACGATGAGAAGATCAAACGGGTCACGCTGGCCCAGGACCTGGAGACCCAGGGCCACGAGGTGGTGACCGCGGCGGACGGGGCCGAGGCCCTGGAACGACTCCTTGAGAGCCGTTTCGACGTCGTCGTGACCGACCTGAAAATGCCCACACTCGACGGCCTCGAACTCCTCAAACGCATCAAACACGACCACCTTACCGATGCCGAGGTCATTATCATGACGGCCTACGGCAGCATCCCGCTGGCCGTCGAGGCCGGAAAGCTCGGGACATTCGATTTCCTCACCAAGCCTTTCCGCAACGAAGACGTCTTCCCGCTCTTGGCGCGGATCGAGGCGGCACGACGCGGCACCACGCGGTCCATTCCCGAACCGCTGGAAACGACGATCGGCAATATCGATCATGCGGTGATCGGCCAATCTCCGGCCATGCAACGCGTCCGCCGCTTGATCGAGATCTGCACGCGTTCCGACGCCAACGTGTTGCTGTACGGCGAAACGGGTTGTGGGAAGGATCTGATCGCCTCGACCATCCATCGCAACTCTCCCCGGCGGACGTATCCCTTCGTCAAGGCCGGCTGCACGCTGTATCCCAGCCAATTGATCGAGAGCGAGCTCTACGGCCACGAGAAAGGCGCCTTCACCGGCGCCGAACAGCGCCGCCAAGGCCGTTTCGAACTGGCTGAAGGCGGCACGCTCTACTTGGACGACGCCGACGACATCCCCCTGGAGCACCAGGCCAAACTCCTGCGGGCCATCGAGGAGAAAGTCTATGAGCGAGTGGGCGGGGCCTCGCTCATGCGGGCCGACGTGCGGGTCATCGCCTCGACCAAGCGCAATCTTCTGGAGAAGATCGCCGCCGGGAGCTTTCGCCAGGACCTCTATTATCGCCTGGACGTGATGCGCGTGAACATCCCGCCCTTGCGGGAGCGGTGCGAAGATATTCCCCTGCTGGCCAACCACCTGCTGAAACGGATTGCCAAGGACGCGGCCGCGCAGCTCGAACCGGAAGCCCAGGAAGTGCTCCAACGGCACAACTGGCCGGGCAACGTCCGCGAGCTGTACCATGTTCTGGAGCGCGCCTATCTGGTCGGTTCGGGGCGGATCTGCAAGGACCTCCTGCTTGCCGAACTGCAGGAAGTCGCGCAGAAGCGGCCGCCGCCCAGCGGGCCATTTCATGAGACTATCGACAAGACGGAGCGCGATCTGCTCAACGGGGCCTTGCAGGCAGCCGGCGGCAACAAGTCGGCCGCGGCCGCCGCGTTGGGCATGAAACTCTCGACCTTCCGCGACAAGCTGGTGAAACACGGCCTCGTGTGACGATCTTTGACTATGGAAATTGAAGCTGCGGCTAAAATGAATGACGTGGCCGGGGCGCACGCGGCCCTCAAGGCCGACGACCTCGTGCGCTTGCGGGCGCTCAGCATGGAAGAGCGGAGCGCGCTGATCGAATCGGCGTGTGAAGCGGCCGCGATCATTCAACGCAGCCGCCTGGCTGCCGGCCTGCCTCCTGTCGCGCCCGCGCCCTGGCCTGCTTCCACGTGGGAATTCTTGAAGAGGCATGCCGCCCGTGTCCGCACCTGACCCGTCGATCAACGCTGTCGCCGTCGCACGGCTGCTGGCGGAGCAACTGGACTCGAAGGGCATCGAGTATGCTCTGGGAGGAGCCATCGCTTTGGGCTACTGGGGCCTGCCCCGCGCCACGGTGGACGTCGACGTGACGCTTGATCTTCCCGCTGAGCGATCATCGGAGTAATTATGGTGCCGTTTTCTCACTGAGGGGATCAGTTTTGGATCTTCGGGCTTACGGTTGTGTCGGCAAATAAAGCTGATGCACCCAGCGGACCGTATTGGGCAACTGCCTCTCAACCTGCTGGAAGTAGGCGGAATCCAGGTCGGCGGTCGTTGTCTGCACGCTCCCGGCGCCACGCGTGATCCCGATCGGCGCGGCCTTGCCGGGCACGACCTTCGGCGGCCCAATGCCGGTTAGACAATGTTCCAGGTTATCCGCAAACTCGCTCGCAGGCCGCTCGCTCGCCAAGAGCAGGAGCATGTGCGTGCCAACCGGGTCGTGCGGATCGACGCTGACCAACCGGTTCCCCGGCGGATACTCGAGAACCTTCTCCACGCGCTCCGAGCGGGCCGCAATCTGGGCCGTACCCTTCGTGTCGAGCCAGACCAGACACCAGTACGTGGGGCGATTGAACTCCACGCGGAGTTTGAAATCGTCATTAGGCCCCAAGGGGCGCAGCACAAGCTCGTTCTCGTCGTGCCGGTCGGTCAGAGTCAGCTTCTCAATGTTGTTGTCGTCGCCGTTGCGGCGAACAAAGAGGACCGCTTGTTGTACGGCGACTTCGGGCAGCTTGAGAGGGTGCAGCAGATTCCAGGCAACCGCTGCCGTTGCCAGAATTGCCAAGCCGAGCGCGGCGGCAACGAAGATTCGGCGGCGAGGCAGCCACCATGAGCCCCGGGATCGCCTCCGCGGCGGAGTCGGCGGCGCAACTGCCATCGAGCACGTCGGCAAGTCGTCCGGGGTGAAGAGCCCGGCTAGGTTAGCGCCGGAACACAGCGGCGCCACAGCCTCGACGACCTCGGCGGGAACTTGAAACCGCCCGTCCGGATTTTTGGCCATCATCCGCTCCAGCACCGCGGCCAGTTCGTCGGGGATGTCCGGCCGCAACACGTTGGCCGCAGGCGGCGGCGTCTGCGCATGCGCCAGCATCTTCTGCATCGTGCTCTGGTATTGTGGCCCGCTGAAAGGTGCTCGGCCGGTCAAGAACTTGTAGAGCGTGCAACCCAGGCTGTAGATATCCGCTCGAATGTCCACGTTGTGGCTGTCCGTAGCCTGCTCCGGGGCAATATAGTCGGCCGTGCCCATGGCCGCACCCGAAGAGGTCAATTCTCCCCTGCTCGATTTCTCGCTTGCAAGCAAGGCCAATCCCAGGTCGAGGATCTTGACACAGGCCGTCAGCGAACCACGATCAGCCTGCGGTTGCCGGTCGCCGGCCGTTGGCTGGCCGCCGATCGCTGACGAATGACGGCTGATGGCCAACATCAGGTTGGAAGGCTTGATATCGCGATGGACCATGTTGTGCTCATGCGCATGCTGGAGACCTGCGGCGGCCTGGCGGACGAGTTCACAGGCCTCGGCGATCGGCAGGGCGCCGTGACGCTGGACCACTTGGGCCAGATCCAGCCCCTCGACATATTCCATCACGAGGACCGTCGTGCCCTCGATGTCCCGGGCGTCGTAGGCCTGCACGATATTGGGATGGCTCAGGCCGCCGATGGCCTTCATCTCCCGCTCGAACCGTGCGACGGCCTGCGGGTCGCCGGTACGGTCCTTGGGCAGGACCTTCAGGGCGACGATCTTACCGAGCCGTGTCTGCCGGGCTTTGTAGACGGCCCCCATCCCACCTTCGCCCAGCTTGGCCAGCAGTTCGTACTCGCCCAAACGGCCGAGGCCGCCGGTCAAGTCATTCGTATCGCTGCCGCGGGCCAGCGACAGAGCGTAAGCCTCGGCGGCACGGTCGTCTCCCGTGGCAAAGACCCTCTCTTCCGTCTGCGCGGCACTGGCATTGGGTGAAGTGCCGCGCACAAAAACACGACGCACGGCCGTGTCGGCGGCAGGAAATCGGTGCAAGTAGTCTTCCAATGCCGGCTCCTGGCCCGTGGCCCGGCGGTGCCAGATCTCGACTGCCAGAAGTTCATAGAGCAGTTCTTCGCGCTCGCCGGCTTCCACCTGCGTCAGAAAATCCTCGATCCGCGGTCCTTCGCCTTCCTGTAAACTGGTTTCGAAGCGGTTGCACAGGCCGTCGATCCGTAGGGACCGCGTGTCGGCCGCTGCCGCCGACGGCTGTGTTGAACGGGCGTCGTTTTCAAAGGCATCGGCCGGCTGGGAAGGCTTATTCCGATCTTCGTGCGGAAAGGGTTGCGTGTGTTCTTGCGACATGGCGTGCCTCATTTCCAATCACCGCTGAGGACGAAGGAGGCCCAGTAGAAGGGCGAAAGCGACCTTGCCCCGCCGCTTTCCTTCGCCGTGGCCAGTTTGTTCGGATCGACGGGTCGCTCGCCGCCTGGCCCGCGCAACTTGCCCGCCTTTGCGTCGTACTCTCGCAGCATCGTCAACTGGGCCTGGCGCAAGGCGGCGAGCTTGGGCATCTTCTTCTCCCACAGGTTCGTGTAGAAGGCCACCATCAGGGCCTTGGTGGCCGCGTCATCCACGCTCCACAGGCTGGCCACCACGCTCCGCGCCCCGGCCGACTGGAAGGACCGTTGCAGACCCAGAAGCCCTTCGCCGGAGGCCTGCTTGCCCAGCCCCGATTCGCAGGCCGAGAGGACCACGATCTGCACGCCGTCGAGATTCTGCGTGCCGATCTCCTCGGCCGTCAGGATACCTTCGCTACCCTTACCATCAGGGAGATAGGCAGGGGGTGAGGACAACTTGCTCCCCTCTCCTTCTGGGAGAGGGGCAGGGGGTGAGGGCTGGTGTTCCCCCGCGCAATTGGCCCCGGCCAGGGCCAGGCCGGAGAGCAAGGCCGGATACGTCCCCCCCGCTTCCGGCCCGTTCAGCATTTCACCAAACTGGCCCATTTCGCGGGAACCCATGTACGTCGCGCGTTCCAGCCCGACATTCCCTCGCACCTCGCGGGTGTCCAAGGCGGCCACATGCACTTTCTCTTCGATGAAGAATCCATGCGTGGCCAGGTGCAGATAACCGTGCCGGCGGGCCTCGGCCAGAAAGGCATCCTTGCCGGCCTGGGATTTCCTCAGCGTGGTAACCCCCATAGAACCGACCTCGTGGCGACACAGTTCTTCGATCGCCGCAATCTCGCCGTCGGTGCCCGGGAGCGGACCAAAGTGCAAGACGCCTGGGGGCAGGCTGCGGACAGGTGGCCTCAACTCCTCAGAGTCCTTAGGGACAGGTTGAATACCTATCCTACCATTGGCAGGTGGCTTGTCGTAATCCACGTTGCCCAAGAGCAGCAGTTTTTTTCGCAACTGCTTGCGGCCTGCCTCTTGCACCAATTGCGGGATCAACTGGGGCACGGGGACCACGGCGAACGTGCGCTCCTCGATCAAATAGCTCCCCGGCGTCTTGCCCGGCAAGGCGCCGAAGGGCAACCGGCTCAAGGACCCGTCGGGCGAAATGAGCACGATCTTCGCGCCCTGGAGTTTTCCTTCGATCGGCGCCCATAACCGCTCGCGGAGCAATCTGGCTGCCGCGGCCCCTTGCGCCGACATGCCGAACGTCACACGCCAGGTCTCGATTGCCTCGTTGATCGGCTGCATCGGCCCCAGAAGGACTATTTCCACCGGTCGATCCGGGGCGACGACGAATCCCAACAGACGACGCTCCAACGTCGTTTTGGTCTTCGAGTTCTTATCCGCCGGCGTATAGTGGTGATACTCGACGAAGTCAACCAGCACGGAATCGCTGGACAATGCCGCGCGGAGATCCTCCAGCGGAATCGCTTGCTTTGCCTGGCGGTATTCCGAACTGCGGGCCGAGAGTTCGGCCTCGAGTTCCTCTTTCTCGGCGGAGAGCTTTGCCACCCGTTGGCGCCAATTTGACTCTTGCCGCGGATCGGGGGCGGCCCAGGCGAGACGGGCCAATTGCGTTGCCACGCGCTGCAATCGCGTGAAGGTGGCCGCCAGTTCCAGGCTTTGCGCGGCAGCGCGGGCCAGACGATTTCGCCGCACCACCATGCCCTTCCAGGCAAGCAATTCCCGATAGGCCGGTTCAGAAAACTGGCCGCTTTCCGCCGACAAGTTGAGATAGTCATCGAGATAACGCCGGTTTTGCTGGAGCATTGCCAATTGTTGCCGCTCCGATTGGATTACCGCGGTTGCCTCCAGGTGTCTGCGGATGGTGGCCACGGCTTGTCGGCAGAGCGGTTCGGCCCGCCGATAGTCGCCTTGGGCCTGATACAGAATGGCCAGAACCCTCAGGGTATCGGCATAATCGGGATGGTTCTCGCCCAGGACTTTCTTCTGGATCTCCAATGCCTGGCGATAGAGCGGTTCGGCCTGCCGATAGTCGCCTTGGGCCTGATTCAGAAAGGCCAGACTGTACAGGCTGTGGGCATAATCGGGATGGTTCTCGCCCAGGACTTTCTTCTGGATCTCCAATGCCTGGCGATAGACTGGTTCGGCCCGTACATAGTCGCCTTGGGCCTCATATAAGTTGCCCAGACTATTCAAGAGATTAGCATGACTGCGGTAGTTCTCGCCCAGGGCTTTCTTCCAGATCTCCGACGCACTGCGGAGGAGCAATTCGGCCCGCTGATAGTCGCCTTGGTGAATGTACAGGTTGGCCAGGCAGTACTGGGTGCCGGCATGATCGGGATGGTTCTCGCCCAGGACTTTCTTATCGATCTCCAATACCTGCCGAAACAGCGTTTCGGCCTGCCGATAGTCGCCTTGGGCCTTATACAGGAGCGCCAGGTCGTGCAGACTCGTCGCGTGATCATGATTGTTCTCGCCCAGCGCTTTCTTCCAGATCTCCAGTGCCTGACGGAAGAGCGTTTCGGCCCGCACATAGTCGCCTTCGGCCTCATACAGGATGGCAAGTTCGCGCAGACACTTCGCGTAATCGGGGTGGTTCTCGCCCAGGGCTCTCTTTTGGATCGCCAATGCCTGACGAAGGAGCGGTTCGGCGCGCTGATAATCGCCTTGGCTCTCAAGCACGTTGGCCAGATCTTTGAGGCTCTTGGCATAAGCAGGGTGGTTCTCGCCCGGGGCTTTCTTTTGGATCGCCAATGCCTGACGCAATAGCGTTTCGGCCCGCACATAGTCGCCTTGGGCGTCATACAGGACGGCCAGCCCCCCCAGGGTGATTGCGTAATCGGGGTGGTTCTCGCCCAGGGCTTTCTTTCTGATCTCCAATGCTTGACGGTAGCGCAGTTCGGCCCGCACATAGTCACCTTGGCATTGATACAGGCTGGCCAGTTGGTGTAGGCTGGTAGAATAGAAGGGGCTGTTCTCGCCCGCGGTCTCCAATACCTGACGATAAAGTGGTTCGGCCCGCCGATAGTCGCGTTCGCACAGATACAAGCAGGCCAGGCCGTGCAGGCTGGCGACGTAACACGGGTGGTTCTCACCCAGGACTTTCTTTTCGATCTCCAACGCCTGACGGTAGAGCGGTTCGGCCCGCCGATAGTCGCCTTCGAACAGATACAAGCATGCCAGACCGTTCAGGCTCACAAGATAATCGGGATGGTTCTCTCGCAAAACTTTCCTCTGCACCTCCAATGCCCGTCGGTAGAGTGGTTCGGCTTTGGCGTATTCGCCAAGACCGATGTACACCGAGCCGAGGATGTTATTACTAATTGCCGTATCCGCGTGTTCCATGCCGAGGATTTCCTGACGGATCTTGAGGGCCTTCTCGGCCAGCGGCAGGGCTTCACGCGACTGGCCGGCCGCGTTGAGGTCGTGGACCCGACGGCTGAGTTCTACAGCTTCGCGGAGACATTTCTCCTGCTCCGGCGTCAGCGGCTTGTGCCCTGCGGCCTGTGCAGCGGGAGCAACCTTGCTTGGCGGTGGATTTCCGGGTGGCGTCTGCGCGGGGCAGCGGGTGGGCCATGCTGCGAGTCCGAGCAAAACGATTTTCACCGCGACAACAATCATTTGCCGAGGGTACAACCGTGGCCGCTGCGATAAACCATCGCTGACAGACTGCCTCACCCTGACTTTCGCGCAGAGGGGGAATGAGGCTACAGCGCTTTCCCGGAGGGACAAAAGGAACATATTTGACCTTGCCATGTCCATTCTCATTTCCAATCACCGCTGAGGACGAAGGAGGCCCAGTAGAAGGGCGAAAGCGAGTTTGCCCCGCCGATTTCCTTGGCAGCGGCCAGTTTGTCCGGATCGACGGGCCGCTCCCCGCCCGGCCCCCGCAACGTGCCCGCCTTCGAGTCGTACTCTCGAAGCATCGTCAATTGGGCCTGGCGCAAGGCTGCGAGCTTGGGCATTTTCTTCTCCCACAGGTTCGTGTAGAAGGCCACCATCAGGGTCTTGGTGGCCGCGTCGTCCACGCTCCAAAGGCTGGCCACCACGCTCCGCGCCCCGGCCGACTGGAAGGAGCGTTGCAGCCCCAGGAGCCCTTCGCCGGAGGTCTGCTTGCCCAACCCCGACTCGCAGGCCGAGAGGACCACAATCTGCACGCCATCGAGATTCTGTGTGCCGATCTCCTCGGCTGTCAGGATACCTTCGCTCCCCTCGCCTTCAGGGAGAATCGCAGGCGGTGAAGTCAACTTACTCCCCTCACCGGCGGATGGGAGAGGAGCCAGGGGTGAGGACGACTTGCTCCCCTCTAACTTCGGGAGAGGGGCGGGGCGTGAGGACAACTTGCTCCCCTCTCCTTCCGGGAGAGGGGCAGGGGGTGAGGGCTCGTGTTCCCCCGCGCGATTGGCCCCAGCCAGCGCCAGGCCAGAAAGCAAGGCCGGATACGTCGCCCCGGCCTCCGGCCCCTGGAACATCTCACGGATCGGGCTTGCCGCTCGGGAACCCGAGGCCGGCGGGCGCACTCTCTCCTCCAGGAAGAAGCCATGCGTGGCCAAGTGCAGATAGCCGTACTGGCGGGCCTCGGCCAGAAAAGCCTGCTTGCCGGCCTGCGACTTCCGCAGCGCAATGACCCCCGCGGATCCGAACTCGTGGCGATAGAGTTCTTCGATCGCCGCAATCTCGCCCTCGGTGCCGGGCAATGGGCCAAAGTGCAAGACGCCGGCAGGCACGCTGCGGAAGGTCGACCTCAATACGTCGGCGCGGGCCACGTCGGCCTTTTCGTTCGATGAGTCCTTCGCGACAGGTTGAAAACCTATCCTACCTTTGGCAGGCGACGTGTCGTAATCCACGTTGCCCAAGAGCAGCAGTTTCTTCCGCAACTGCTTGCGTCCTGCCTCTTGCACCAGTTGTGGGATCAACTGCGGCACGGGGACCACGGCGAACGTGCGCTCCTCGATCAGATAGCTCCCCGGCGTCTTGCCCGGCAAGGCCCCGAAGGGCAACCGGCTCAAGGCCCCGTCAGGCGAAAGGAGCACGATCTTGGCTCCTTGGAGTTTCCCTTCGATCGGCGCCCAAAGCCGCTCGCGGAGCAGCATGGCGGCTTTAGCCCCTTCCGCCGACATGCCGAACGTCACGCGCCAGGTCTCGATCGCCTCGTTGATCGGCTGCACCGCCCCAAGCGCGACCATCTCCACCGGCCGGTCTGGGGCGACGATGAACGCCAACAGCCGCCGCTCGGGAGCTGCCTTGGTCTTCGCCTGCTTGTCGACACGCCTGGCACGCGTGTACTCGACGAAATCGACCAGCACGGAGTCCTTGGACAATGCCGCCTGGATATCCTCCAGCGGAACGGCCTGCTTGGCCTGGCGGTATTCCGCGCTGCGGGCCGAGAGTTCGGCCTCGATTTGCTCCTTCTCGGCGGAGAGTTTCTCCACCTGTTCTCGCCAATTCGCCTCCCGCCCCGGATCGGGTGTGGCCCAAGCCAGATGGGTCAATTGCGTCGCCACGCGCTGCAAACGCATGAAGGTGGCCGCCAGTTCCGGGCTTTGCGTGGCGGCCCGCGCGAGCCGGTTTCGCCGCAGGACCATGCCCTTCCAGGCGAGCAATTCTCGATAGGCCGGTTCCGCGTATTGGCCACTGTCGGCCGCCAGTCTCAGATAGCCGTCAAGGTAATGACGATTGTCCTGGAGCATCGCCAGTTGCTGCCGCTCGGACTGGATCACGGCGGTTGCCTCGAGCTGTTTGCGCATAATGGTCACGGCCTGCCGCAAGAGTGGTTCGGCACTCGCGTAATCGCCCTGGGCTTGATACACATAAGCCAGATGGTTCAGGCTTTGGGCATAATCGGGGTGGTTCTCGCCCAGGTTTTCTTTGTCGACGTCCAGTGCCAAGCGGAAGAGCGGTGCAGCCCGCGAATAGTCGGCTTGGGCCCAATACAGGCCGGCCACACTGTTCAGGCCCTTGGCATACTCGATGCCATGGATCCCTTGGATGTGCAACGCCTGCCGGTACATAGGCTCGGCCCGCGCGTGGTCCCCCTGCGCACCATACAGTTTCGCCATACTCATCAAGCTCTCGGCATACTGAATCCCTTCGTAAATAAAGTGGTCTTTGTCCAGAACTTTCTTGCGGATTTCCAATGCCTGGCGGAGGAGCGGTTCGGCCCGCAGGTAGTCGCCTTGCGCCTGATAGAGACATCCCAGGTTATTGAGGCTACGAGCATAAGAAGTTTCGGTGTAGGCGTCGCCCTCGCGCAGGTCTTTCTTACGGATCTCCAATGCCTGGCGGAAGAGCTGTTCGGCCCGCAGGTAGTCGCCTTGTTTCTCATATAGGCTGGCCAGACGGTCCAGGGTGTTGGCTATATGAAAATTGTTCTTCTTCTCGATCTCCAGGAGTTGGCGGACTAGCGGTTCGGCTCGAGCATAATCGCCTCGGATCTCATATTGTGCCGCCCGAACACTCAGCCTGGAGGTGTAATAGTTGTGGTTCTCGCCATAAACTTTCTTCTGGATCTCCAAGTCCTGGAGGTAGAGTTGTTCGGCCTTAGCATACTCGCCGAGGGCGTCGTACTGCTTGCCGAGCTGGTAAAGGCTTCGCCCGGTAGCCAGGTCCTCCGGGCCGAGGACTTGCTGGCGAATCTCGAAAGCCCCCTGGGCCAGCGGCAGGGCCTCGCGCGAGCGGCCGGCCCAATAGAGTTGCTGGGTCTTCTTGTCAAGCTCCTCGGCTTCGCGGAGGCGCTGCTCCTGCTCAGATGTTAATGGCTTGCGCATTGCCAGCTTCGCGTCCAGCACCGGATCTCTGGCAATTACCGGAAATGTCATCAACTCCTCCGGGTTGCTCGAAGTTGCCCCGTCGGCGGGATTCGTCTCACCCAGGGCCTTCCTGCGGATCTCGGCGACCTTCTTGCGGATTTCGCATGCCTGGAGGTAAAACGGTTCGGCCTTGGCGTAGTCACCCATGGACACATACAGCGCAGTCAGTCGTTCGAGAGTCGTCTCGAAGTCGGGATGCGTGTCGGCCAAGACCTTCTTGCGAATGGCGCATGCCTGGAGGTAAAGCGGCTCCGCCTTGGCGTATTTGTCCATGGAATCATAAAGGGCAGCCAGATCATGGAGGCTCGTGGCGTAGGCGGGATGGTTCTCCCCCAGGATCTTCCGGCGGATGTCGCATGCCTGGACGTAAAGCGGTTCGGCCTTAGCGTACTTACCCATGGAATCATAAAGCCGAGCTAGATCATGGAGGCTCGTCGCGTAGTCGGGATGGTTCTCGCCCAGGATCTTCCTGCGGATTCCGCATGCCCCGAGGTAAAGCAACTCGGCCTTGGCGTAGTCACGCTTGGCCATATACAGGCCAGCAAGATCATGGAGGCCCGTTGCGCAGTCGGGATGCATCTCGCCAAAGACGTTCATGCGGATGTAAATCGCCTGGCGGTAAAGCTGTTCGGCCTCGTCATACTCATTCATGGGCACGCACAGCGTAGCCAAGCCGTGGAGGCTCGACGCGTAGTCGGGATGGTTCTCGCCCAGGGCCTTCCTGCGGATGTCGCATGCCTGGAGCAAGAGCGGTTTAACCCTTGCGTAGTCGTATTGGGCCGGAAGCCAAAGGATCGGCCAGGCAGCCGTATGGATCTCCACTCCCTGACGGTAGAGTGGTTCGGCCTTGGCATACTCGCCTAGGGCATCGTACCGTGCGGCAAGGCTGATAAGCCTGAACGCAGTATCGTAATCTTCTTTACCCAAGACTTGCTGGCGAATCTTGAGAGCCACCTGTGCCACGGGCAGGGCCTCGCGCGACTTGTCGCGATCGTGAAGCTGTTCCCTGACCTGCTTGTCAAGCTCTTCGACATCGCGGCGGCGTTTCGCCTCCTGCTCGGGCGTCAACGGCTTGGGCTTTGCCGGCTGTACGGCGGGCGCAACATTGTTTGCCGGCGAGTTCTTAGGCCGGTCCTGCAAAAGGAGTGGCACGGCCCGCGAATACTCGCCTTGCGCCAAGTACAGGCTGATCAGATTTTTCAGGCAATCCTCGCACGCAGAGCTTTTTTCGCCGTAAGCCTTCTTGCAGATATCAAATGCCTGGCGAAGGAGTGGTTCGGCCTTGGTGTAGTCACTTGTTTCCTTGTAGCACGAACCAAGGTCAGTCAGGGTAATGACATAAGCAAGAGCGTTATTTTCGCCGCACGTTCTCTTCTTGATCTCCAATGCCTGGCGAAGGAGTGGTTCGGCCTTGGTGTAGTCACCTGTTTCCTTGTAGCACGAACCAAGGTCGGCCAAGCTACAGGCATACGAGTAGGGATCTTCGCCAAGGCGTCTTTTTTCGATCTCCAATGCCTGGAGGTAAAGCGGCTCAGCGCGCGGATAGTCGCGTTGATGCCAATACAAGCCGGCCAAGTTGTTAAGGCTCTGGACGTAGCTGCGATGAGTCTCGCCCAGGCTCTTCTTACAGATCTCCAATGCCTGAATGTAAAGCGGTTCGGCCTTGGCGTAATCGCGCATAGATGTGTACAGCGACGCCAGGCGGTTAAGGTTGCTTATGTAGACCGGATGCGTCTCGCCAAGGATCTTCTTGCGGATATTCAGTGCCTGGCGGCAGAGCGGCTCGGCCATGGCGTACTGAGTTAGGGTTTCGTAACGCGAAACCATATTGTCCAAACTGGCAGTATAGTCGGGATGTGTCTCGCCTAAGACCTTCTTGCGGATCTCCAATGCCTGACGAAAAAGCGGTTCGGTCTGTGAAAACTCGTGTCGAACCGAATGCAACCAGGCCAGACTGTCAAGGCTAAAAACGCTATCATTGTGTTCCATGCCGAGGATTTCCCGACGGATCTTGAGAGCCTCCTGGGCCAGCGGCAGCGCCTCGCGCGACCGGCCAGCCCAATAAAGTTGATCGATCTTGCCGTCAAGCTCGGTTGCTTTGCGGAGGCGCTGCTCCTGCTCGGGTGTCAAAGGCTCGCGCTGTGCGGCGCGTGGAACTGTGTTCGCCAGCGGATTTCCAGCGGATGGCTGCGGGGGAACGGCTTCGCGCCGCACGGCGGTTTCGCCGGTAGAACGGCCCCCAGTGGCGTGCGGCGGGGCTTGGTCGACTGGGATGGGGATTGTTTCGAATTCCTTCGGGCTGAGTAATCGATCGTACACAATCAACTCGTCCACAAGCCCTTTGAAGACGTGGCCAGATCCGTAATCGGTGAACGACCATGTTGTCGTCGTGGTTCCTCCGTTATTGAGCTTGAAGCCTGCTGGCACAACCGATTCACCTGCCTTTTTCCCATTCAGGTAGGCGACACACTTCCCGGCTTTCAAGTCGATGCCGCACGCCACCGTCGTCCACTGGTCTTTTGGAATGGCCGTATCCTGGAAGTCATGTAAATACGCGCCTTGGTTGAGCTGCACTCCTAAGATTCCTGCGTCCGATCGAGACAGGATGAACCAGCGGTAGCTCGGACCAGCGGCCAGCAGAATATTTGGGCCACTAAATGGATTTACAGCTACCCGACCGTACTCGTTTCTTGCAAACCGCTCGGGCTTGATTCGCGCGGCAACGGTAAAAGCCGTGAAGTCGATTGGTTTCGTCGTTAGCAAGATCGTGTTGCCTTGGCCGGTGCCGTCGAACGGAGACTTACCATTGACGTAGATTGCACCGCCGCGGAATTCGACGTTCTTGAGTTCTGCGGTTCCGGCCGGATTCATCTCGTCGTTGGCATTCCCGTCGAAGTGATACCAGGCAAGCGGTTTCAGAGCCTTCGCGCGTGCAGAATTGCTTGGTGGCCGTCCGGCTGTCGTTTCCGGAATCGGAGCCGGCGCGGGGACGTCGTTGTGCGGCTCTTTTAGCAACGCAAGTTGGCGTTGCTCGTGATCCGACAGTCGTGTTGCGGGTAACCGGTAAATGGCGGCGGAATGGATGATGGCGCCTTGTAACCATATATGCAGGCCGACGTAGGGCGGCAGGCGAGCCTCCAGGGAAGGCAGCGGATGTTCCCCTTTGAGTAGCAGGTTGCCGTCCAAGAAAAGACGGGCCTGATTTCCCAGGCGTTCGAGGCGGACCGTGTGCTTGCGGTCCGTGGCAGGAGCAAAATTCGCCGTGCTGTCAAGCGTCGCAGACTTTTGCTTCGACAGCCATTCGAGCGTGTTGATGCCCCCGCCGTCCGGCAAGGCCGCTCGCCAAGCCGCCAACGGCAATTTGAAACGGCTTGGATCAGGCCAGCCCGGGCCGATATCAGGCGGACTGGGATAATGCGCGACGATCAAGCGAAGGTTCGTTGCCGAGCCTCCGCATGCCACGTACCTCTCCCCCTCCGAGGCGAAGGGGCCAGTGGGGCATGGCACTTTAGGCCCAACATACTGCATGACCACCTCGAAGGCAAAATCACCCTCGATGGGATTTTTGTACCAGAGGTTTGCATCGCAGTTTCCACCGCTGATCACCAGATCCTCGCCCACGGCGTGGAAGAACTCCGGCCTAGAGCGGACCCACTGGTCCGACAGCAAGTCCTTGCCTTTGGCCGAGACCAGGCACTCTTTGTTCGCCGACGGTCGGACGGAAGACGGCGGCAGAAACACGCAGGCCGCCTGGTTTTGCTGCCCCGGCGACGGCGGCGCCGACCGCAGTTCCACGCGGCGTACCCGGATCCCCGTGTCGAACGAGCTGCGGTAACACCCGAAAGCGCAGCGCGCGTGCAACGCACCGCTCAGCGGGTCCGGATCGGTGCAGTCGGCCGCGAGTTCACCGTCGACAAACAGCATTAGCCGGCCGCCGTCGCGACAGAACGAGGCCGCATGCCACGCCGCCTCGTCAAGCGCGTGCGGAAGATGGAATGCGAACAACTGCACTCCTTGGCGACGGATGCGTCCCTCGAGCGAACCAGCCGTGGGGATCTCAACGTAGTAACCAAGGCGATCGCAGTTTCCGTAACCCGGCCCGGCGAGCCAGAGGCATAGGCCGCTTTCGTGCATGAGCTTGAACTCCACGTTGAAGCGGAATTGCCGCGCAACCGGTTCGTCCAGCCACACTGCGGAGACGGTATGGATACTGGTGACCCGTACGCCGCTGGTGGAATCAAACTCCGGTAGAGGCGTGTATTGGCCCATGTAGAAATGAAGGCGGCGCATGGCTGCGGGATCGCGCAGCGATACGTCGACCACTGGCCAGGCCGACTCGCCCCGCAGGGACGGTTGCTTGGCACGTAGCGGTGCGACCTGCACACGGCCGGCCGCGGCCGAATCGACCTTCTCTGCGCACTTGACCAGCGACTCGTGTACGTGGGCGGGCGGCACAGCCGAAGCGGCCAACCGGGTCGCGTCCCGGGCATGGGACGTTGTGACATAGCCCATGCTCGCCACGGCGGCCACCAGCGCCGCGAGCACTGCCGCCAGCGTGGCATTGCCCGTGGTTCGCTTTTTTTCAACGGCATCAGCCGAGCGGAACGGCCGTCTTGCCGATCCGCTTTGATCTTCGTGCCGAAAGGGTCGCGTGTGTTCTTGTGACATGGCGTGCCTCATTTCCAATCACCGCTGAGAACGAAGGAGGCCCAGTAGAAGGGCGAAAGCGATTTCGCACCGCCAATTTCCTTGGCAGCGGCCAGTTTGCCCGGATCGACGGGCCGCGCCGCGCCCGGCCCCCGCAACTTGCCCACCTTCGAGTCGTACTCTCGCAACATCGTCAATTGGGCCTGGCGCAAGGCCTCAAGCTTGGACATTTTCTTCTCCCACAGGTTCGTGTAGAAGGCCACCATCAGGGTCTTGGTGGCCGCGTCGTCCACGCTCCACAGGCTGGCCACCACGCTCCGTGCCCCGGCCGATTGGAATGAACGTTGCAGGCTCAAGAGTCCCTCGCCCGCCGCTTGCTTGCCCAGCCCCGACTCGCAGGCCGAGAGCATGACGAGATCAACTCCTTCTAGATTTTGCGACGCGATTTCATCGGCCGTGACCAAGCCCTGGTCATCCGAGATGTCGTCCATATCGGCGCGCCCCGAATGATTGGCACCGGCCAGCGCCAGGCCGCAACGCAGCCCCGGGTGAATGGCGCCGGCTCGCGGTCCGTCGAGCATCCCGCTCAAATCCTCCGGTCCCCGCTGAGTCGGGGCCGTGAGCGTGGACAGCCTCTCGTCGATGAAGAATCCATGCGTGGCCAAGTGTACGTAACGATGTTTGCCGGCTTCAGCAAGCACGGTTGTTTTCGTGGCGCCGGCGTTTTGCAGTGCGCATATTCCATCCGCGCCGAAATCTTGCCGATAAAGCCTTTCGATCGCCGCCGCCTCGTCGCGAGTTCCCGGAAGAGGCCTGAAGTGTATCAAACCCGTCTGTCTGCCGCGAATGGATGCGGGGGCGTCCGCCTGAGCCACCTTCTGCTGTGGCATGGCTGCGTCATAATCGATGTTGCCCACCAGCAGCAATTTGCCCGGCAACGACGTGGCGGCTTTCGCCGCGATGATATTGAGGATCATCTGCGCCGCCGGGACCACGGCGATGGCTCGTTCCTCCAGGAGGAACTTGCCGGGGGCCTTGCTGGGCAAGACGGCGAACGGCAGCCGGCAAAGCGCTCCATCCGGCGAAACGAGCAGGATCTTGGCGTCTTGGAGGTGTGCTTCGATCGGTTCCCAGATATTCGTTCGCAGCCACCGGCCGGCAGCGGCCGATTGCGGCGACACACCGAATGATTCCCGCCAGGCCTCGATTGCCTCACCTACGGACCTCGCCGCTCCCAGGTTGACACGCACGATCGGGGCACCATGCCGTACAACGAACGCGACGAGCCGTTGCTCCCAGGACTTCTTCGTTCCCGTCTTTTTGTCGGCCGGCATGAAGCGGTTGTACTGGAGAAAATCCACAAGCACGGCGTCCTTGGGCAAGGTCTGTCGGAGGTCTTCCAACGTGATTGATCGTCGAGCCTGGCGATACGCGGCGCTGCGGTCGGAGAGTTCGGCCTCAATGCGTTCCTTCTCTGCCGAGAGACGCTCTAAATTCTCCCTCCACGCAGTCTGCTTTCTCGGACCAGGCGTGGCCCAAGCCTGTGTGGACAATTGCCCGGAGACCTGCTGTAGGTTCCGGAAGACGGCTTTGATTTCGGGCGTCTGTTCGCCGGCTCTTGCCAGTCGCTCGCGGCGGAAGACACTCCCTTTCCAGGCAAGCATCTCTTGATAGGCCACGGTTGAAAACTGGTCATGGCGCTCGGTCAGGGCCATATAGTCGTCAAGACGGAAACGAACTGATTGCAACATCACGAACTGTCGCCGTTCGGATTGGACCGCCGCCGTTGCTTCAAGATGCCAGCGTTGGATCGAAACGGCTTGACGCAGTAGAGGCTCGGCCCGCACGAAGTCGGCTTGATCTTCGTATACATGGGCCAGGCAATTTAGAGTTCGGGCAAATTCCGGGTGGTTCTCCCCGAGAACCTTTTTATTGATGTCGAGCGCCCGGAGCAGCAGTGATTCGGCTTGCCCGTAGTCCCCTTGTTCGACGAGTAAAACAGCCAAGTTGTCAAGGCCGACCGCATAAGCGGGGTGGTTCGTTCCCAGCGTGGCCTCATTGATATCGTTCACTTTGCGCAAAAGCGGCTCGGCCCGCGCGAAATCGCCTCGGGCCTTGTACAGCAACGCTAGATTTTCCAGACCCATGGCGTAGCTGGGGTTTTTTTCGCCCAGACCCCTCCTCGCCCAGATATCGAGAGCCTGAAGGAAAAGCGGCTCGGCCCGCGTGTAGTCGCGCTGGTCTTTGTAAAGCAGGCCTAGATTGTTAAGGCTGGCGGCATAATCCGGGCTGTTCACTCCAACAACTCTCTTCTTGATTTCAAGCGTCTCAAGGAAAATTGGCTCGGCTCGCACGTAGTCGCCTTGGGAATAGTACAGCATGGCCAGATTGTTCAAACAGGCAGTATATTGAGGAGTCTTCTCCCCAAGAGCTGTCTTCGCGATTTCCGCTGCCTGGCGATAAAGCGGTTCGGCCCGCGCGTAATCGCCACGGCGATAGTACATCCCGGCACAATTATTGAGGCTTCTCGCATAGTTCGGATGCCTCTCGCCTAGGGCTTTCTTCGTGATCGCAAGCGACTCTCGCATAAGCGGCTCGGAGCGCGTGTAATCGCCCTGGTTCTCGTATAGCAATGCTAGATTGCCGAGGCCTGTGGCATAGTCCGGGTGGCCCTCCCCCAGGGATTTCTTCGTGATCTCAAGCGCGGCTTGCAGAAGCGGTTCGGCCCGTGCGTAGTCTCCCTGGCGCCGATAGAGCTCTGCCAGATTATTAAGGCTACTGGCATAGTCGGGGTGGTTCTCCCCAAGGACTTGTTTCCTGATCCCAAGTGCTCTCGTGAGCAACGGATTGGCACGCGCGTCGTCGTCTCGGAGGTAGTAAAGCTCGCCCAAATCGTTGCAACTCGTGGCCAAGTAGGGACTTGTGTCGCCAAGCAATCGTTGCCGCAGTCGTATTGCTTTCTGGGCTAGCGCGATTGCCTCGGTAAACTTGCCTCGCTTGGCAAGGTCTTCGATATGCATGTGGTTTTCAGAAAGGTCCTCAAGTTGCTCAGCTTCTTCGGGCTTCAGTTCGAAGAGACGCTTGAAATATGCCTGCTCATTGCGGGCGTCGATGGTTTCGGGCTCGGTCTTGCCGCGGGTTGCCTCAAGCAAGTCGGCCAACTCTTGCTGACTCTTGGCGGCCGCGGACCAGTCCTTGCTAGCGCGGTACCGGGCAACCAGCCAGGCAAGTCCGCGCTCCATTTCCTCGCCGCATCCCTGCTGGTATTTCTTTTGAGCGGCGCCGGTTGCCGTGAGCCCCATCACTCGTCGATCGACTACGATCAATTCTTCCAGCGCGGTCATCGCCCCGTCCGTCTTGCCGGCGGCGCCGAGTAACCGATATTGCTCCCCCGCCCGCTCGCGTTCGGCCATCAGCGCGGTCCACGACCCGGGTGGCGGGGTGTCGGCTGCAGAGAAGGGCAGCGATGCGCCGACGACACTGAGCCATGCGCCCAGCACGGCAACCGCACAGTAAACAGAAGCGAACCTCGCCATTTGCATTCTCCTTTACGGACCAACTGTTATGGCGGATGAAGAAACAGAGTCATACACAAATAGCTTAACAACCCAGCCTACGTTTCGCAATCCTTCGGAGTGGCCTTTCGTTCATTCAGCGGTAGGCTGCGCCTGGGCCACCAGCGTGCCAGCCCGCGTCGGATCGTCGGCCGCTGGCTCGCTTTGCAGTTCCGCCAGCAGGCTACGGGCGAAACCCTTCACCACCACGTAGTCCTGCGGCCGAAGGTTCCCGATGTTGGCTTTCAAGTCCTCCAGGGTCCGGTCGGTCATCTGCTCGATCTGCCGGCTATCGTCGGCCGAAACCTGACCCGTGCGGGCCCGCTGCTGGAAAACCTGGCTAACCTGTGCCCGGTAGTCGGCGAACTGCTCGCCTTGCAGCAACTTGGGCCAAGCAACGGCGCCGGATGACGACACGACAGCTTTTACGGACTGGACCGCACGGGGCCGAGCGGCGTTCCGCTCGCGGATCTGGGCCAGACGCTTCTGGTTCTCCGCCGCGCGACGCTCGGCCTGCGCCTTCTGAAGTTCTGCCTGCTTCTCAACCTGCGGCCGCTGGTTTTCCCCGGCCACTTCTTGCCCCTGCAACTCGTTCGTGCGGGCCAGCAGGCCAATACAGACCTCTCCCGTGGAGTCCGCCGGGCCATCCTGCCCAGGAAGCATGCCCTGCTGAACGACGAAGACGTGGTGAAAAGAGGGATTGTGGCGGTTTGACGAGTTCGGGCAAGACGGCGCGATTTGACGCACGCCGTTTGGGGAATGACGCACGGCCGAAGACCCCCGCGACTGGGCCAGAGCCGTACCGGTGGTGGCGAGCAAGATGACGACCATGTTCGTTAGAGTCTTCATTTTCGATTTCTCCTGTGTTTGTGCCCTGATTGCGGGGCGGTTTGTCGTGGGCTATTTGGAAATGTGATGCACGTCGTTCTATCTGGGTAATTGCCGTTTGCTCGTACAGACCATCATGTCTGCCTGAAAATCCTCAAATACACCCGTTTTGAGGGGATATCTATCATGGCGGTTGGGAATGGACTCCGCGCCGTTCCGAGAGACATGGAACGCCACAGAGGGCGTTCCCCGAAGCCGGTCTCCCGGAATCGCCAGAGGTTATTTAGAATGGCTGGCGAGACTTGTTGACCGAAAAGGCCAGGTTTCGGGCCGTGCCATTTCTATTCCACTCCACCACCGGGGTCTAATTGCCATGTCGCACATCGATGACTCGATCAGCCAATGGATCGACGGGCTGAAGGCGGGCAACGAGGCGGCGGCCGCCAAGCTCTGGCAGCGCTACTACCGGCGTTTGGTTGGCATGGCCCGCAAGAAGCTTGGCGATAGTCCGCGGCGCGTCGCGGACGAGGAGGACGTGGCGCTCAGCGCTTTCAAGAGTTTCTGCCTGCGCGCGCAAGAGGACTTGTTCCCGGACTTGCGCGACCGCGACGACCTGTGGCACCTGATCGTTCGCATTACGGAGCGCAAGGCCTACGGCCAGTTAAGGGACCAGACTCGCAAGAAGCGCGGCGGCGGACTGGTGGGCGGCGAATCCGTATTCGTGGATCTCCAGGCGTCCAACGACGGCGCGGGGATCAACGACGTGGCCGGTCCGGAGCCGACTCCGGAGTTCGCCGCCGAGATGGTCGAGGCGGTGGATCGACTTTTCGATCAGCTTGTTGACGACGAATTGCGGCAGATTGCCCTGCATAAGCTCGAAGGCTACACGAACGAGGAAATTGCGGGGAAGATCGGCCGCGCGCTGCCTACCATCGAACGCCGCTTGCGTCTGATCCGCAAGACGTGGCAAGAGGAGATCGGCGATGAATGACGGGTCACGAAAGGCAGCTACCGCGGCCTGTTTTCAAGGTCCCGCAATTGTGCAACAGCCTGTTGCACAAGTACCTCTGAAGCAGCCCGTCAGCTTAGCTGAAGTTCTCGTGCCCATGATGCGTTGGCTGGTGTGATGCGTCGAATTGATCGATCGTTACAGTTCCCTTCGGGAATTTGGCCAAAACTTCAAACTCGCCGCCCAGCGCCTTGACGATCTTCCGCAGCGACCGGGAATTTTCAAGTGCTTGCGGGCCACGAAGTTGCAACGATTCTTCGCGCGCCGCTCCGAGCGTAGTCGCCAATGGGCCGACGATTTTCGAAGTTGCTTCCTGGAACTTCTCTCGTTCCGCCCAATGCCGGAACCTCTTGCGGGGAAACCCCTTAGGGCCATCGCCCCCGCCGCGCGGCGGGCCGAGAGACGGAAATATTCGTTCCGCCCACTTGACATGTATCCAAAGTTATGGATAATTACGGTAAGTTAGTAGCGTTCCCGCCATCCCCTCACCACAAGGAGATCCGCCATGTGTTCCGTCCCCGAAAAACCGCCAGTCGATAATCTTCACCGCCGCTTCCCCAGGCCCTGCCCGCCAGCGCCGCGCCGCAAACCGATAGTGGCCACAAGCCACAAAACCCTCTACCTGGCCGAGGATTCGCCCCCAGCCTCGGAAAGTTCGCCGCCGCAACCGCTGTCGAATCAGGGCGAAAGAGAGTATTGCCTCGGTTGGCCCGACTTGACCCGACTTGGCCCGACTTGGCCCGATTTGGCCCTCCCTCCGTTGTCTATGTGCGTTGCACCCTAAAGATTGCTATCCCATGTTTTCCCGCAGTTTCCACCTGTTTTTTGCGAGTGATACCAGTCCTGTGGTGAAAATGATAACCTCCATTAGTTGTGTAAAACAGCTCTCAAACGCGAAAAAAATGATTTCAGACCAGTTCGGGCAAAAATCCCCCATCGGTATAGTGCTTGGCCGCCCTGTGGTTTGGCCTTCCGGGGTCTTCGCCTGGACTGCCGGATTCCCGCAAGCCGCTGGCGGAATTCCGCAACCCGCTGCAATCTTGCCGGTGGCCTGGTTCGGCAGATTCACCGTAAAGCATTACACGATGCCCGCTTCGGTGAAATCGAAACGAGATTGCGCCACGAGGCACACCAGTTGCTTTTAGAGGCGGCTAAATACAATGCCCTCACCCCCTGCCCCTCTCCCATCCTGTCGCAAGCGACAGGCGGGCGAGGGGAGTTGACGGCCCCTGCCCGTCTCGCATTCTGTCGCAAGCGGGCGAGGGGAGACATGAAAGCCTGGCAAACGCGGGAGACAAACGATGGCCACGGTCGAGGCCCCTCGGGGAGCGGAATTGCTGAAACAACTGGGCAAGGCGGGCGACGGCAAGCCGCCGCTGGGCTGCATGCAGTGCGGCATGTGCGCGGCAAGTTGCCCGCTGGGCCATGCGATGGAGTTCCCACCGCGAAAACTGATCCTGCAAGCGGCCTCGGGACACCTGGACAAGGTGCTCACAAGTCCCTCGCTGTGGATGTGCGTGGCCTGCTATCTCTGCTCGAAACGTTGCCCGCGCGGCATCGAACTGACCGACGGCGTCTGGCCGGCGCTGCGCGATGCGGCCATGCAGCAGGGCTTCCAGCCGCCCGCCGAACTCCAAGAGACGTTCCAAAACGTCTTCAAGTACGGCAACATCCTGGGCCGCTCGCCGCGGCAACGCATGGATTGGGCCAAAGACCTGGATGTCCGCGTGCTGGACCTTTCCAAGGAGCGGCGCCCGGTCGATGTGCTGTGGTTGGTGGGCTGTTATCCATCGTACTACCCGCGGAACCAATTGGTTGCCCGGGCTTTCGCCCGGCTGCTGACGCAGTTGGGCGTTACCTGGGGCGTGCTGGGCGTGCAGGAGAGGGCGATTGGGGAGTGCGATCGCATGTTTGGCGAGGAAGGGCTGTTTGAGACCCTGGTCGAGGCGAACCGCAAAGTGCTGGATAAGCAGGATTTCCGCAAACTCGTAGTGCTCGACCCGCACGCCTTCCACGCCCTGAAGAAATACTATCCTCGTTTCGGCGCCTGGTACGCGGTGCAGCACTACACCACGTTTCTGGCCGATCGCTTGGAGCAACTCAAGCCTCTGATCGCCAAGCCGGTAGAGGCCGTGGTCACCTACCACGACAACTGCTGCTTGGGCCGGCGGAGCGGGTGCTACGATCCACCGCGGTCGCTGCTGGAATTGGTGCCGGGCGTAAAACTCGTGGAGATGTCCCGCACGCGCGACAACGCCCTGTGCTGCGGTGGGGGGGGCGGCGGCATGTGGCTCGACGCCCATATCGTGGCCCAGGGCGGCCAGCGGCTATCGGACCGGCGCGTGGCCCAGGCCGCCGAGACCGGGGCCGACATCCTCGCCGTCTCCTGCCCCTATGAGTTGGCGCGCTTTGAGGATGCCGCCAAGGTTGCGGGCTTGGAGGGCCGCCTCAAGGTTCGCGACATCATCGAGATATTGGCTGAATGCATGGATTTGGGAGAAAGAACAACTCTGTAGCACGGAATTCATTCATTCCGTGGACACGGACTAGAGTCCGTGCTACGAAGAAAGGAACGTGTCATGAACATCGCTGTCGTGGTTCGCCAGGTTCCCGACCTGATCGAGCCGCTGGAAATCGATTCCTCCGGCGCAACACTCGATCTGAGTTCCGCGTCGTTCATCGTCAACGAGTCGGACGACCACGCCCTGGAGCAGGCCATTCTCGTCAAGGAGGCAGGCGGCGCGACTGTGAGCGTCGTGGCCCTGGACTTCGGCGACGTCGACAACACCCTATACACCGCGGCGGCCAAGGGCGCCGATCGGATCATCAAGCTTTCTTTAGACGGCGAACCGCCGTCGCCCAGGGCCGCGGCTGCGCTCTATGCCGCAGCCCTCAAGCCTCTGAACCCCGATCTGGTACTGGTTGGGGTCCAAGCCCATGACGAATTGGACGGCGGTCTCTCGCCATTCCTGGCCGCAGCGCTGGGGTTGCCCTATGTCGGCGTCATTTGCGGCGTTCGCCGGGGCGCGGAGCCAGGTACAGTCACGGTCTGCAAGGAATTCCCCGGGGCTGTCATGGCGCAGTTGAACGTCAAGCTCCCGGTCGTGCTGGGCATCGTGGGAGCGGAGCAACCGCCCCGCTACGTCCCGGTTGCCAAGATTCGCGCGGCGATGAAGTCGGCGCAATTCGAGGAGCAGGTGGCCGTGGCCCCCGGCGCGACACCGCCGCTTTCCATCTGCCGCCTGGAACCGCCTGCGTCGGGCAGCCACGCTGAAATGCTCTCCGGTTCGGAAGATGAAGTGGCTGCGCGGATCGCCGAGATTCTTGCCCAGAAAGGACTGAGGAAATGAGTACCCAAGACGTGCTGGTCGTGGCAGAGATTCAGCGTGAGACGTTAGGCGATGTGACCTTGGAGTTGCTGGCCGCCGCGCGGGGGCTGGCCACGGCGACTGGCGGTCAGGTCGTGGCCGTGGTGCTCAGTGCCGACGGCGCTTCCCATTCGGCGGCGTTGGGCGCAGCCGACCGCATCGTGCTGGTCGACGACCCGCTGCTGGCCGCCTACGCGCCGGAGCCTTTCGTGGCCGCCTTACAAGAAGTCGTCGCTGCGGAGCAGCCCAGCGTGGTCTTGATTGGCGCCACGTCGATCGGCTGGGATCTGGCCCCGCTGCTTGCGGCGCGGCTGGACCTGCCGCTGGTGACCGGCTGCAAAGCGATTCAGGCCGAAGGCCAGAAGCTTCGCGTCACCGCGTCCTTCTGTGGCGGAAAGATGACGGCCCAAGTCCTGGCTCCCACCTCGCCAGCGATTGTCATGGTATTGCCCGGCAGTTTCCGACCGAACGGCGAGGCGGGAAAGGCAGTCGTGCAACAGCGAAAGCTCGCCGCGCCATTCTCCAGCGGGGCCGTCAATTTCCAGCAATGGATCTTGCCCGAGGGCGGCGACCTGGACATCACGCAACAGGAGATCCTGGTGGCCGTGGGACGCGGCATCCAGCAGAAGGAGAACCTGGAGGTGGCGGAAGAACTGGCGCAGGCCCTCGGCGGGGCGCTATGTGCCTCGCGGCCCGTCATCGATCAAGGCTGGCTGCCTGCGACGCGACAAGTGGGCAAATCGGGCATGACCGTCAAGCCGCGATGCTTCCTCGCCTTGGGGATCAGCGGCGCGCCGGAACACGTCGAAGGCATGAAGGATTCCGACTTGATCGTGGCCGTGAACACGGACCCCAAGGCCCCCATCTTCGACGTGGCCCACTACGGCGTCGTGGCCGACGTGCTCGACCTCGCCCCGGCGCTCACGAAGGCACTGAAACGGAATTAGGGAAACAAGAATTGAAGCCACGGATGAAACACGGATTGAACACGGACCAAAAAATCCGTGTTTGATCTGTGTCAATCCGTGGCCCCGAAGAAATCAGAGATTCGTAAAGAGGCGCGATGATGCCGACGGAAACGAAATTCCTGGGTGTGTATGGGGCCGTGTGGCTGGCGGTTCTCGCCGCAGCGGCAATGGTTTTGTTCGCGCGGCGGATGTGGCAACTGCTACGGATCCTGCTGCTGGGGCGCCGGGAAAACCGATTCGATCACATCGGCCTGCGCCTGGCTACGCTCGTCAAGGAGGTCCTTTTCCAGTCGCGGATGCTCCGCGGAGAATCCATTATCAACTGGGCCCATCCGGCGATCTTCTGGGGCTTCTGCATGTTCGTGCTGGCTTCGGCACTGTTGTTCGTAGGGGGAATCGCCGCACCCTGGATTCGCATCCCCCAGGCGGAGGAAATTCCGGTACTTGGTACGGTGGTCGACCTGTTCGCCGTGATCGTGTTGGTGGGCCTGATCGCCTCCTCGATCCGCCGTTACATTCTCAGACCACCGGGGTTGCAACGAACGGCCGATGCCACGATCGTCGTCTCGCTCATCGCCGCGCTGATGGTCACGTACCTCATGGCCGAAGCGGGAGGCCACGTCAAGCAAGCCGCGTCTTCCGAAGCAGGCCACTGGGGCCAGACTTGGCTGCCCTGCGGCGCGATGTTGGCGCAGGCCCTGACGGCCATGGAAGTTCACCCCGAAACCATCGTCCATCTGGGCGTCGGCGCCTGGTGGGTCCATGCGCTGATCCTCCTGTTCTTCCTGGTGTACCTGCCCTACTCGAAGCACATGCACCTGCTTTGGGCGCCGGCGGCCGTCTTCTTCGCCGAGTTGCCGCACAAGGGCGTGCTCCTTCCCAGCGAGGAGAAAGAGGCCGTTAGCGGCGATCGGCCGGCTAATCCCTTGGCTGGATTCACCTGGCGAATGCTATTGAACGGCTATGCCTGCGCCGAGTGCGGGCGATGCGAGCGAGTTTGCCCGGTGGTCGCCAGCGGGGCCAAGTTATCGCCCCGGCAAGTTGTCCACGATCTCAAGGGATTCGTCTTGAGTAAGGGTTTGGCCGCGGTCCAAGGCCGGCCGTCCAATGGCAACGGGACGGAATTTGTCGGCGGCACGGTCGAGTCCGCGGCCATTTGGGGTTGTGCCACCTGCCACGCCTGCGTGGACAAGTGCCCCGTCCGGAACGAACATGTTTCGCTCATCGTGGAAATGCGGCGGAAACTGGTCGAGCTGGGCCAGCTCGACAGCACGCTGCAGGAGACCCTGCTCTCGTTGCAGCGGTATGGCAATTCCCAGACCAAGTCGCCCAAGAAACGATTCGATTGGGCCAAGGACCTTCCCGTTCCCCTGAAAGATGCCCGGAAGGAACCGGTCGAAACGCTGTGGTTCCTCGGCGATTACGCGGCCTTTCATCCCTCGTCGATGCGGGTCTCGCGCTTGTTGGCCCTCGTTTTTCAGGCGGTGGGACTGAATTTCGGCATCCTCGGCGACGGCGAACAATCGGCGGGCAACGACGTCCGCCGGTTGGGCGAAGAAGGGCTCTTCGAAATGCTCGCCGAGAAGAACATGAAGACGATCGCCAAGGCGGAGTTCCAGCGCATCGTGACCACCGACCCGCACACCTATCACGTCTTGAAGCACGAGTACGGCCGGTTCGGGTTGTTCAAACCGGTGCAGCACTACAGCGAATTCCTCGACGATCTGCTACGCAAGGGCAAGCTGGGCCTGAAGCGGCGACTTAGCGGCTGCGCCGTCTACCACGATCCCTGCTATCTCGGCCGCTACAACGGTATCTACGACCCGCCGCGGCGGATCATCGACGCCCTGGGCCTGCAGCGTTTGGAAATGCCGCGCAATCGCGAGGACAGCTTCTGCTGTGGGGCGGGCGGCGGCAAGATTTGGATGCAGGAGGAGGAGGGAGTCTCGCAACGCCCGGCCATCCTCCGCATCAACGAGGCCCTGCAAGTGCCAGGCATCACGCATTTTGTCGTGGCTTGCCCGAAGGACCTCGGCATGTTCCAGGACGCGGTCAAGACGGTCGGCGCCGAAGGTCGCCTCCGTGTGGCCGACCTGGGCGAACTGGTTTACGAAGCTATGGACCTATTGGAGCCCAAGACATGATCGCCGATGAATCGCTGCGGATCGGTGTTTACGTTTGCCATTGCGGCAGCAACATTGCCGGCACGGTGGACGTGGAGGAGTTGACGGAGTTTGCCAAGGGCCTGCCCGGCGTGGTCATCTCTCGACACTACAAATACATGTGCTCGGACCCGGGTCAGGAACTGGTGAAGCGTGACATCGCCGAGCATCGTCTCACCCGCGTAGTGGTGGCCGCCTGCTCGCCGAACCTGCACGAGCCCACGTTCCGCCGTGCCGCCGAAAGCGCCGGCTTGAACCGTTTCCTGGTGCAGATGTGTAATATCCGCGAACAAGTGGCCTGGGTCACGGAAGACAAGGCCGACGCGCTCGATAAATCCAAGGCCCACTTGGCCGCGGCCGTCCTCCGCGTCGCCCGCCACGAACCATTGCAACGGCAGTTCGTGCGGATCGTTCCGCGGGCCATGGTCATCGGCGGCGGCATCGCCGGGATCCAGGCCGCCTTGACGCTTGCCGACGCGGGCAAAGAGGTGGTCCTCGTCGAGCGCGAGCCGTCGATCGGCGGGCACATGGCCATGTTCGACAAGACTTTCCCCACGCTGGACTGCGCCGCCTGCATCCTCACGCCCAAGATGACCTCCGTGAAGCTCCATCCGAAGATCAAGATGCTGACCTACTCTTCGGTCGAGTCGGTGGAAGGCTCGGTGGGCAACTATCACGTGAAAATCCGCCGTAAACCGCGCTATATCGACGAGAGCCTGTGCGTGGGCTGCATGCAATGCATCGACGCCTGCGTGTTCACCAAGGCCAGGTTCCCCAACGCCTTTGATCAAGGACTGGGCCTTCGCAAGCCCGTTTACCTCCCCTTCCCCCAGGCCGTGCCGCCGGTGCCCGTGGTCGATCCGGCGGCCTGCCTGCAGGTCTCCCGCGGCAAGTGCAAGCAGACGTGTGTCGATGCCTGCGGGGAACGCAACGCCTTCTGTTTTGACGACGAAGAGCGGATCGAAGAATATGACGTGGGCGCGATCATCGTGGCCACGGGCTTCAAGGCATTCGACCCGTCGGCTATCGAATATTACGGTTACGGCAAGTACGCCAACGTCTATACCAGCCTGGAGGTCGAGCGGCTGTTGAACGCCGGCGGGCCGACGGGCGGAAAACTGGTGCTCCGTGACGGCTCGACTCCTAAGCGCGTGGGCATCATCCATTGCGTGGGCAGCCGCGACGCCAATTACCATCCCTACTGCTCGCGCGTATGTTGCATGTACGCCCTGAAACTCGCCCACCTGGTCCGCGAGAAGACCGAGGCCGAGGTCTACAACTGCTACATCGACATCCGTACGCCGGGCAAGGGCTTCGAAGAGTTCTACAACCGTGTGCAGAACGAAGGCGTGCAGTTCATCCGCGGCAAAGTGGCCGATATCACGCCCTCTGTAGGTCAGGCTTTCCAGCCTGACGAACACCAGCGTCAGGCTAGAAAGCCTGACCTACCGAATCCTTCTACAGGTTCCGGCAGCCTGACGATGCAGGTCGACGACACCCTGCTGGGCATGGTCCGCAACATCGAAGTGGACATGGTTATCCTGGCCGTGGCCTTGGAACCGCATGCCGACGCGGGCGATGTCCGCCGCAGCCTCGGCATCTCGTGCTCGGCGGAAGGCTTCTTCCTCGAGAAGCACCCCAAGCTGGCGCCGGTGAACACGGCCAACGACGGCGTGATGGTGGCCGGGGCCTGTCAGGGGGCGAAGGACATCCCCGACACGGTGGCCCAGGCCGACGCCGCAGCGGCCAAGGTCCTCGTCTTGATCGACGCGGGGCAGATCGAACTGGAACCCAACACAGCCTGGGTGGATGCGGACATGTGTTCCGGCTGCAAGACGTGCATCTCGGCTTGTCCCTACAAGGCGATCGGCCACGACGCCGAGAGGGACATCGCTGTGATCGACCAGGCGCTGTGCAAAGGCTGCGGCACGTGCGTGGCCGCTTGCCCCTCGGGCGCCGCCAAGCAACACCTGTTCGGCGACGAACAGATCAACGAAGAGCTGGAAGGATTGATGAATTATGCCTGACGTGTTCAAACCGAAAATCGCCGCTTTCCTTTGCAACTGGTGCAGTTACACGGCGTCGGACCTGGCGGGCACGGCGCGGATCAAGTACTCGCCTTTTGCGAGGATCATCCGCGTGATGTGCAGCGGCCGCGTGGACCCGGCGTTCATCCTCAAGGCATTTGCCCTGGGGGCCGACGGCGTGCTGATCGCCGGCTGCCACCCCGGCGACTGTCATTACATCGAGCAGAACTACAAGACCATTCGCCGCCATTCCATGCTCCACCACTTCCTGCAGCAGATGGGCATCGAAGCGGACCGCCTGCGCCTGGTCTGGGCGTCGGCGGCCGAAGGGCAGTATCTGGCCGAGTCGATCGATCGCTTCGTGGCCGACGTACAGAAGCTCGGCTCCCTGAACTGGTCTGCCAACTGGCAGGAAAACGGCGAGCGGCAGGAAGCCCTGGAAGACATCGTCAAAGAACACGCCCAGGCGATCGAGGTCTCGTAGGAAATACGAAAAGCGAAACAAATCCAAAAGACGAATACGAAAGGTTCAAAACATGTTTCGGTCATTCCGATTTCCGGTTGTGAATTTGTTTAGAATTTCGATATTCGGATTTCAGATTTTGGCTCCGGTCCGTCGTAAACGCGTCTTGTTGGAGAACCCACAATGAGCAACGTACCCAAAGGCAAACTGGCCCTGTACTGGGCCGCGTCGTGCGGCGGCTGCGAGATTGCCGTGCTGGCGCTGAACGAGAAAATCCTCGACGTGGCCGCGCTGTTCGACATCGTGTTCTGGCCCGTCGCCGTGGACGCCAAGGTCCATGACGTCGAGAAGATGCCCGATAAGAGCATCGACGTCTGCCTCTTCAACGGCAGCATCCGCACGAGCGAACAGGAATATATGGCCCAACTCCTCCGCCGCAAGTCGAAGGTCCTGCTAGCCTTCGGCTCCTGCGCGAGCGAAGGGTGCATCCCCGGCCTGGCCAACGCCACCAGCCGCCGCAAGATCTTCGACACCGTCTATCACGACACGCCCTCGACCGAGAACCCGGACCGGACCGAGCCGCAAACCAAGACTGTCGTGCCCGAGGGGACGCTGCACCTGCCGGTCTTCTACGAGACCGTGCGGACGCTGGATCAGACGGTGCCGGTCGACTACTCCCTGCCCGGCTGTCCGCCCGAGGCCGAGCGGATTTGGGACGCGGTCCTGGCGATCGTCGAGAACCGCCTGCCGCCGCACGAGGCTGGAAAGTCCGGCCCGGCGGTGATCGGCGCGGAAACCACGGTGTGCGACGATTGCAAGCGGACGCGGAATGAGAAGAAGGTCAAGAAGTTCTACCGTACCTGGCAGGTCATCCCCGACGACGAGACGTGCCTGCTGGAGCAGGGCCTGCTCTGTTGTGGGATCGCCACGCGGGCCGGCTGCGGGGCCCTCTGTCCGCAGGTCAATTCGCCGTGCATCGGCTGTTACGGGCCGAACCAAGGTGTCCACGATTTCGGCGCGCGGATGATGGCTTCGTTGTCGTCGATGATCGACTCGAACGAGCCGGAGGAAATCGACCGCATCATCCGCGACGGTATCCCGGACCCGGTGGGGAGTTTTTATCGCTTCAGCCTGGCCGGCAGCCTGCTGCGCCGCGCAAAGAAGAATGAAGAAAACGGGCATAACTAGAGGAGAAAATTCGAATCAAGAAGCACGAAATCCGAAATAAATTCAAAAAACGAAATCGGAATGAGCGAAACGTGTTTTGGACCTTTCGCATAAGTGCTTTGGATTTGTTTCGGATTTCGCTATTCGAATTTCGGATTTGAACTTTTCATCCACAACCGCTAACTTGCCGACAAACACTATGAAACGCATCTCCATCGACCCCGTCACCCGCTTGGAAGGCCACGGCAAGATCGACATCTTCCTCAACGAGGAGGGCGACGTGGCCAATGCCTACTTGCAGATTCCCGAGCTGCGGGGATTCGAGCGGTTCTGCGTGGGCCGGCCGGCGGAAGACATGCCCAACCTCACGGCGCGGATCTGCGGCGTCTGTCCGGAAGCCCATCATCTGGCGGCCACCAAGGCCATCGACGGGGTCTTCAAGGTCGACCCGCCGCCAGCGGCCAAGAAGCTCCGCGAGCTGTTCTATAGCATCTTCTTCACCACCGACCACACGACCCATTTCTACGCCCTGGGCGGACCGGACTTCGTGGTCGGCCCCGAGGCCCCGCCCGCCCAGCGGAACATCCTGGGCGTGATCGCCAAGGTGGGCATGGACGTGGCCGGCAAGGTCCTCAAGATGCGCCGCGACGGCCATCACCTCATCAAGACCATCGGCGGCCGGGCCGTCCATCCCAACTGGGGCCTTCCCGGCGGCGTCAGCCGCGGCATCAACGAGGAGCAACGCGTCGAGATCGAAACCCTCGGCCGCGACGCCATCGAGTTCGCCAAGTTCTCCCTCAAGGTCTTCGAGGACATCGTCCTGAAGAACACCGAGTACGTGCAGTTGATCACCGGCGGCGCGTTCACCCACCAGACCTACAACATGGGCACGGTCGATGCGGCCAACTGCGTCAACTTCTACGACGGCAAGATCCGCGTGGTCGGTCCCGACGGGCGCGAGCACGCCAAGTACGACGCCAAGGACTACCGCGACTATATCGCCGAAAGGGTCGAGCCCTGGTCGTACCTCAAGTTCCCCTACCTGAAGAAGGTCGGCTGGAAGGGGATGGTCGACGGCAAGGATTCCGGCGTCTACAAGGCCACGCCGCTCTCGCGGCTGAACGCGGCCGACGGCATGGCTACCCCGCTGGCCCAGGCCGAGTATGAG
>Ga0181520_10001281_pt1 | contig 51634 bp, 42 predicted proteins | sample PEATcosm2014_Bin_29_FD_132451 | JGI IMG/M metagenome (GOLD analysis project Ga0181520, IMG submission 132451) | Peatland microbial communities from MTU Mesocosm Facility, Houghton, MI, USA - PEATcosm2014_Bin02_30_metaG | ecosystem: Environmental > Terrestrial > Soil > Wetlands > Peat | place... | reverse complement strand
GCCGCTGATGATGTGCTCGTCGCGCATCGAGTCCCCGCGCACTTCGAGGGCAAAGACATCGCGGTTGCCCACCACGTCGTGCAGGGAAATACTCTCCTCGGTCTCCATCGCCTCGATAGGGTACCCGGCAGCGATGCGCCCGGCAAGCGGCAGACGGTCGCTGGTGCGGCTCCGCGTTCCCGGCGGCAATACGTCGATGGAGCGGCTACGATTATGCACGCGGTCAAGCAACCCCTTCTTTTCGAGGTTGGTAATGTGCTTATGCACGGTGGCTAGGCTCTTCAGCTCCATGCCGCGCGCGATCTCTTCAAAGGAAGGCGAGTAGCCGTTGCGCCTTACAAACGACTCCAGAAAGTCGAGAATCTCTTTTTGCCTGCGTGTGACAGCCATGGACGCATTATAGCGAATAAAAAGCGAACTGTGTCAACTGTTTTTTTCGTCTAATTTTCGATTACTGTGCAAACTGGCTCCTGAAGACCGCTTTTACGTGCTCCAGACGCTTGCGCAGAGCCTCCGCCTCCTCCAGCAAACCAAGCTCTTCGGCAAGCCGGATGGCGTCGTAGAAGGCCTCCTTGGCGTCGCTGTAGCAACCGCGGGCACCGCTTGAAGAGTGCTCCTCGTACATGTCGTCATAGGCCTTTTCAGCAAACTGCTTGCAGTTGGCAAGGCTAGCCATCTTCGCTTGCCTCTCTTCTTCTGTCATTCCATCGCCTCTGAACAGATACTAATTATCTGACGCCGATGCGCGCGCTCCCATCCTACATCCACAGCTAAAGATATACCAGAGAACTGCCGATAGGACGGTGGTATACCATTCGCGCTTCACTCCTGAGTGGAGAGTGATTCTTCGAGGAATGATGATCTCCATAAAACATTATCTGGAAGAGCCCGAAACGGAGCCCGGCAAACAAGGCGAGCCGGAGACACAGCCTCTACTGCCAGTAACCGTTGCCGCGTATTGCTCAGCGTTAGTGGAGATGGGCAACTGCGGCCAGGACGCCTGCCCGGCTCTGGGCGGGGAACTGAAGCAAGGCCTGGGCAAGCTGGAAGAAAAGCTATCCGCGAAGCTCACCTGTGAGACGGTCAAGGAGACGGAAACCGGCGTGCGGGAGCATTTGCAGGGCTGGGGACGGCTCGCGGCCATGCATTACCAAAAACAGACCGGCGAAGTAAAAGAGATTCTTCTGATGATGGCCCGAACCGCCGAATCGGTGGGCGAGAGGGACCAGCGCTGCGCCGCTCAGATCACCGATGTTACAACGCGGCTCAAGAACATTGCCAATCTGGAAGACCTGACCGCTATCCGGGAGTCGATCAAGCAGAGCGCCACGGAATTGAAGAGCTCGGTAGACCGGATGACCACGGAAGGCAAGGCGGCAATCGATCAGCTCAAGAAAGAAGTGACAACCTACCAGACCCGGTTGGAAGAGGCGGAAGAGGTTGCCTCGCGTGACGCGCTTACGGGGCTGCGCAGCCGCTTATCAGTGGAGGGCCAGATTGAGCGAGCGCTTCAAGGCCGCGCGCCGTTCTGCGTCTCCATCATCGACATTGACGAGTTCAAGCGTGTCAATGATGAGCATGGCCACCTGGTTGGAGATGAGTTGCTAAAGAAGTTTGCCGCCAAGTTGCAGTCCGTCTGCCGCTCCACGGACACCATCGGGCGCTGGGGCGGCGATGAGTTCATGCTTCTGCTGCATTGCGGAATCGTTGATGCCAGGGCACAGATTGACCGTCTGCGGGAGTGGGTATGCGCGAGCTACTCGGTTCAGGGAAGCGCCGCGACCATTAAGCTGCGCGTCAAGGTCTCCATCGGACTGGCAGAACGCCTGCCCGGCGAAACTCTGAAGGCGCTGGTCGATCGAGCCGATGCCGAGATGTATCGCGAAAAAGCAGCATCGCGTAAAAGCAAGAGCAATCCAGTGGATAGCACGGCCGCTGCTTGAGGTTGTTTTAACTGCCGTAGTAAGACCTCCAGAGAGGGAAACAACCATCGTTTCCATGGATGTGTGATTCTCGCCATTTTGGGAACCTGTCGCATGAGTGCCGTTCCCGGAATCGTTCTGCCTCCTTTTATTCTTCCAACTATTGAGTTTCAACCGCCCATGAGGGATGGTTAGGTGAAGCCGACTGTTAGCGCGCGCTAAACATGCCGGCCAGGTAATTTGAGCAGACAGGCGCAGAGAGCTATAGGCGCCGCTCAATGAGAAAGGTTGACATGAGATTATTAATCGCCGAAGACGACAAGGCACTGGGATTGTTTCTGAGCCGCGGCTTAGAAGCCGACGGACACCGCGTTCACCTGGCTTACGATGGAGCCGCCGCGGTGGAGGCATTCCGTCAGGAGATGCCCGACCTGACCATTCTTGATTTGAATATGCCGATCAAGGACGGGGAGCAGGTGCTCGATGAGGTACGCAGGATGGACGCGGACCTGCCCGTACTGGTGCTAACTGCCCGCCAGGAGGTGGACACCAGAGTTCGTTGCCTGGACCACGGGGCCGACGACCTGATGATCAAGCCCTTCAGCCTGCACGAACTGCGAGCCCGATGCCGGGCGCTATTGCGCCGCAAGCGCGAAGCGCGCCTGCTGTTGCGCGCTGGCGACCTGGAACTGGACCGGCTGGATCACACCGCCCGCCGCTCCGGCCTGTCGATTGTGCTCACCAACAAGGAATTTGCCCTGCTCGAGCACCTGATGCTCAATCGCGGCCAGTGCGTCACGCGCGTGGAGCTGCTGGATTCCGTGTGGAACCTGGAGCCGACGCAGACCACTAACATCGTGGATGTCTACGTGAACTACCTGCGCCGCAAGCTCAAGGACCCGCCGCCCGGGCTGTTGATTCGCACAGTGCGCGGCCAAGGCTACATGGTGCCGCCGGAAGCCGATCTTGCGCTTACCGCTCTGCCCGTACTTTCTGTACCAGCGATTCTGCCCAGCGTAATTGCTCCAGTGGCGGCCGCTTAGGTGAAGGACGCGCATCAGCTTTATGGATTCAACCAACTCGAGCTACGCTCAGGAGAAACTTCATGGTAACTGTTCCCGTTTCCGCTCTTCCTCTCGCCAGCCGCATTCGTCCGCGCACCGCTTTGGTGGCCAGCGCTGATCGCAACTTTCGCCAGCGGCTCTCCGAGACTCTCACTGGCCTGCGCTGGCAGGTGCGGGAGGCCGAAGGCGGCGCCCAGGCCTGGGCAGAGGCGGAAGTGGCCCTGCCGGAGGCTGTCATCGTCGATTCATGGCTGCCCGATCTCGACCTGGCCGAGTTTCTCAAGGACTTCCGCGCGTTTTACCCCGATGTGGATCTGGTAACAGCCAGCGGCTCGATTGCGCAGGAAAGCCCGCGCGGACCCTACCGCCAGGAGTTGCTTTACGCGCTGCGCCGCTCCCAGGACAATGACACGGCGATCTGGAACGCGGCTCCCGCGCTCAACAAGCCGAGCCAACCGACCGACCCGCTGAATGCCAATCTATGGCCGGTTCCCACCATTCCATTCCAGATCCCGCCGGCATTTCCACCGCAGAGCGTTTCGCCGGACGTGATGTATTCCCTTGACGGCCTTCCCATTACCTTACCAGCCGAAACGGATTTTCCCACGGTTGGAGTCGAGCCGGCATCCAGCGAGCGATTGCCGGAGATGATTGGCTACGCTCCCTGCATGCTCGAAATCAGCCGCCGCGTCCGCCTTGTGGCCCCGCGTTCGACCCCGGTGCTGATCGAAGGACCGACCGGATCGGGCAAGGAACTGGTGGCCGAGGCTCTGCACCGGCTCTCCACTCGCAGCCGCAAGCCATTTGTCGCTATCAACTGCGCAGCCATTCCCGAGGCATTGCTGGAGGCCGAGCTCTTTGGCCACACCCGCGGAGCGTTTACCGGCGCGGTGCAGGGGCGCGTGGGGCGAATTGAGGCTGCTGATGGAGGCACGCTGTTTCTGGACGAGATTGGGGAGATGCCACTGGGGCTGCAATCCAAGCTGCTGCGTTTTGTGGAGTGCGGCGAGTTGCAGCGGGTGGGCGATAACGAAACGGTGAAGGTGGACGTGCGCATTATCGCCGCCACCCACCAGGCCCTGGCCCAGCAGACCCAGGAGGGCGGCTTCCGTTCCGATCTTTACTATCGGTTAGCCGTCTTCCTCATCCGCACCCCGTCTCTGACCGAGCACACCGAGGATCTGCCGCTGCTGGTTAATCATTTTCTTGCGCGGATGGGCCGCGTAGCCCCCATCAAGCGGGTTGACGCTGGGGCGCTGGCCAAACTTACCGCCCACGACTGGCCGGGCAATGTTCGCGAATTGGAACACGTGCTGGAGAGGGGCGCCATTCTGGCAGGCGAGGAGTCCATCATCACCACGCGAGAGATCGATTTCGGGTTGACGGTCAATTAGGAACATAAGCAACTCCGAGCTCTTACCTAACATCTAATAACCAGAGGTTAAGAGTATTTCGTCAGAAAGGACGGTAACTTTCCCCATGCTCGATAACATCATCTTCGTTCTGGGCGTGCTGAGCGGCATCTTCGTCACTCTCACCACCTGGGCGTACATCGAAAAACGCAGGGAAGACCAACCATGGACCGAGAATAGCGAACGCAGGGAATCAAACGATGCAGCCGCCGCGGAGACATCCGGCACAACAAGCTGATGCTCATAGCCTTGCAACGCATCGACAGCCTGCGCCACGAAGCCGCCAAAGGAGGGTATGTAGATGCAGGTTAGTAGCCAGCTCAGTGATCAGATTGCACGTTATCTGGATCTTGCCGTAAGCGAGACCAAGCTGACCGCGGTCAACATGGCCAATATCGACACTCCCGGCTACCGGGCGGTGGGCATGGACTTCGAAGCCGAGATGCGGGAGGCGATGACCGGCGTGGAGAAGGGGCGTGCGGCACGGCCGGTGCACATCAAGGCCGTGGACGGGCTGATTTCACGGCCCGACGGAAACAACGTCTCCATGGACCGCGAGGGGCTGAACCTGGCCGAGGCGCAGTTGCGATTTAAAACCGGCGTGGCGCTGCTCCATCAGGAGTACCAGCGCATATTGGACGCCATCCATTCAGACAGCAAGTAAGTGGAGAGCAACGTGCATGGATTCATCTGAAGATTGCGCAACAGATTGTCTTTGCGCGAGAAGGAAGTCCAGATGAATCTTTTTGCGATGATGGAGACCTCGGGCAGCGCCATGCAGGCCGAGCGCATGCGCGCTGAGGTGGTGGCGGCCAATATGGCCAATGCGGAGACCACGCGCACCGCTGACGGCACCGCTTATCATCGTCAGCATGTCGTTTTTGCCTCCAATGCCGGAGACCCGGCATTTCTCAACAGCTTCAATGCGGCGAATGAAACAACATCCTCAGGTATTACTGCCTCGGGAAGCCTCACGGCATCGGCTTTGCCCGCGCTTCCTGCTCCGTTACTCCCGCTAAATCTGAATGGCACGGGAGCGGCGACGGCGCCCGGCGTGCGGATTGCCGCTGTGGTTGAAGATACCTCACCCCCACTGAAGCGCTATGATCCCGGACATCCCGATGCCGGGCCGGACGGATATGTCTCATATCCTGACATTAATCCCATCACAGAGATGGTGGACCTGATGGGAGCGACACGTGCATATGGTTTGAATAGTTCAGCCGTGCAGGCCGAGAAGGGCATGATCGTGTCGGCATTGGAGATTGCCAAGTCGTAATCGCCAATCCGGCGCGGCGGCAGTGATTTGAACACGGCGGAAACAAACATCTATAGAGTGAAACCGACAACGGCGGCAGCAGGGAGAAGCGATGATACCAGCAGTTAATCCCATGACCACAGCGGCGCAGGCCTTGCAGGGTATTTCCGGCATAGGCTCTGGTACGGCCACAACTTCTGCTGTCAGCTCTGGCGCCGCATCCACTCCATTTTCAGAGTTGTTGAGCGATGCGGTAGGTCAGGTGGATCAACTCGAAGCACAGGCGCACACCGCCGTCGCCGGATTGATGACCGGCTCCGGCGTGGATGTGCATCAGGCGATGATTGCCACCGAGAAGGCAAGCATGGCCTTTGAGCTGGCGCTGGCAGTGCGCAACAAGGCAGTCCAGGCATACCAGCAGGTGATCGGAATGCAGTTTTAACGGAAGTAAGCAGTCAGCAGTCAGCTTTCAGCAGTCAGTAACCAGAAATACGCGATGAGGCAAGTGGCTGATCGCTGATAGCTAACCGCTGAGCACGGCAAGAGTGGAGACCATGGCCACCGGAACACAGTTGCAGAAGAGCGCGCCGACCATCCCCGGCCAACCCCAGTTGACTGACCGGCTGGCCGGACTGTGGGGCCGCACGTGGATTCGCTGGGCCGAGATGCATCCGTCGCAGCGCGGCTGGACGGTAGTGCTGATTCTGCTGCTGGGGGGCCTCGTTGGAGGCTTGTTCTGGTACGGTCTCCGGCCGGACTGGCACGTCCTGTACGCCAACATGGATTCGGAGGATGTGCGCTCCACCGGACAGACTCTGGCCACGGCGCAGATTCCCTTTGAGCCCACCTCGGATGGGCTGGGAATCATGGTGCCGGCCGCGCAGCTGGACAAGGCGCGCCTGGTAACCGCGGCCAAGGGAATGAAGAGCGGGCGGCTGGGTTTTGAGCTCTTCGACAAGCCTAACTGGGTAGGATCGGAGTTCGACGAACAGGTTAATTATCAGCGCGCGCTGGAAGGCGAGTTGGAGCATACGGTGGCAACCCTGTCGGATGTGCAATCGGCGCGGGTACACCTGGTGCTGCCGCACGACTCGCTCTTTCGCGACGCGGAACGGCCGGCCAAGGCCTCGGTAGTGCTCAAGCTGCGCCGAAATACGCTGGCCGATGGTGAGCCGGAGGCGATTCGTAACCTGGTCTCCTCGGCGGTGGATGGCCTGACGCCGGAACATGTGGTGCTGGTGGATGCCGCCGGTCACCTGCCGCTCGGTCCCAAAACCGCTGACGCCATGCGTTTGAGCGCCGAGCAGGCTCTGGAAGAAAAGCTGATCTCGACATTGGAACCAGTGACCGGAGCAGGCAACGTGCGCGCCTCGGTCACTCTGGACTATGACTCTGTAGCTTCGGAAGAAACCAAGGAGAGCTACGACCCTGACCAGACAGTGACCTTATCGATGCAGCGCACCGAGCAGGTCTCGGGCTCGCAGCCGGTAGCCGCCGGCGTTCCCGGCGTGGCATCCAATGCGCCCAATGCGCAGGCCCTGCCGGTCTACCCAACTCAGACTGCTGCGCCGCAGACTGCCAAAAGCGAGGCCGGAACCTACGCCGCCACCAAAACTATGCGGCATGTAGTTGAGAACCCAGGGAGGGTGCGGAGGATGACCGCGGCCATCGTGGTCAATGACCGCATGGCCCAGCCCGCCTCCAAGGACAAGGCCGCGCTGTGGCAGCCTCGCGCGCCCGAAGAGTTACGCAACCTGACGGCGCTGGCGCAGGCCGCGGTGGGCTTCGATGCGGCGCGCGGCGACCTGCTTGAAGTTGAAGATCTGGCCTTCGAGGATAACCGTTTTCAGCCTCCGGCCTCGTTGCCCGGCAAGATACTATCCGCCGCCGAAGGTTCGCCTGTGTTGATCAAGTATGCGGCTCTTCTGACAGGCCTGCTGGTGGTGGTGGCCTTCGGGGTGCGTCCCGCCCTCAGCCACTCCCGGCTCGGCCCGGCTCCAGGCGGCAAGGGTGGGGGCAGGGAGTTGCCGGCACGTGCGGAGCCCGTGGAAGCACGCGTGCTCAGGCCGACTGAGCCAGCCGAAATTGACCCGGAGCGGATTAGAAAACAGGAGATCTTCGAACAAGTGACCGACCACCTCAAGCGCGAGCCCACGCAAAGCTCCCGCCTGTTGCAAAGCTGGATCCACTCCGATTGATCCGCAATGCGGCGCAGAAAGTCGGTGAGCAGAACGAGGGGCAGCTAGAGGCTGGCAGCCAGCAACAAACGAAAGGACCGGGGTCTTGGCCGATAACGAATTCCAAAGCGCGGGATCTGGGCACCAGTCAACGGCGAACCTGAGCGGGGTACGCAAGGCAGCCGTCTTCCTGGTGGCCGTGGGCGAGGAGTTGGCCAAGGAGATTCTGCGCGTTCTGCCGGAGGCGGACGTACAGGTGCTCACCGAGGAGCTGGCCGATCTGCGCGGCATTACGCCGGAAATGTCTGCCGGGATACTGGAAGAGTTCTGGGGTCTTCTGGATACTCAGAACTTCATGACCCACGGAGGGCTGGACTACGCCGGCCGCCTGCTGAAGGATACCTTCGGCGCGGCGCGCGCCGACGACCTGTTGATGCTGGTGCGCCGCTCGCAGGAGGAAGCCCACGGTAATCTGGCCAAGCTGCAACGCACCGATCCCCAGCAATTGGGCAAGCTGCTGGACAGCGAGCATCCTCAGACCATTGCCCTGGTGCTGGCCCACCTGGATCCCAAGCGTGCCTCTTTGGTGCTAGACAACCTGAGCGAGGACCACAAGGTGCTCTCCATCCAGCGGCTGGCCGAGATGCGCCAGTTCTCTCCTGAAATGGCGCAGAAGGTGGCGCACATCCTGCACCGGCGTCTGGAGAACGTGGGCGACAATGCGCGCAAGAGCTACTCCGGCTTTAAGGCGGTGGCCGATCTGCTCAACCGGCTCAACGCCGAGGAATCGAAAAAGATACTCGAGACGATTGAGGAGGGCCAGCCGGAGTTGGCGCTCTCCATTCGTAATCTGATGTTTACCTTTGAAGATTTGGTGACGGTGCCGCCCAGCACCATCCGCGAGATCGTCTCCGGCGTGGACAAGCGCCAACTGGCGCTCGCCCTGCGCGGCGCCAAGGAAGAGCTGCGCGCCCAGATCTTCAAATCCATGAGTTCGCGAGCCGTGGAGATGCTGAAGGAAGATATGGAAGTTCTGGGACCAGTGCGCTCCCGCGAGGTGGCGCAGGCACAGCAGGAGATACTCAACCTGGCCCGGCGCCTGGAGGCGGAAGGCAAGGTGGTTCTCAAACTGGAGACCGGCGACGAGATGCTGGCGTAATAGTGTTCAGCAATATCCCGGCGAACGGATCACTGATCACTGTTCACTGTTTTTGAAAGGCAATTTGTGCGGCAGGCGGAATCGGCAACGAGCAAAGGCGCTTCTGGGCACATCGAAAACTTCGAGTACCCGGCCGGCCCCGATGCGCCTTTTTTGCAGGAATGGAATGGATGGGAGAATGTCGAGGATGCCGGCTCGCCTATGGACCCGGCGGCGCCAGTCAGAAGTGCAGCATCCAGAGCTATCGATAACCAATTGCACGGCGAGTTCGAGGCGCGCCTGTCCGAAGAGAAGCGCCGCGCCTTCGAGGCGGGCCGCGAACAGGGCCGCCAGGAGGGGCATAAAGCTGAGCGCGAGGCGCAAAATGGCTCCCAGGCAGCCACCCAGCGTGAAAGAGTACAACAGGCCGCCGAACTCCTCGAGAGCTTTACTCAGGAGCGTGATCAGTACCTGCAAACGGTCGAGCACGAGGTGGTGAAGCTGGCTCTGGCGGTCGCGGCGCGCATACTTCGCCGCGAGGCGCAGATGGACCCGTTGCTGTTGACGGGCGCGGTCCGGGTGGCGCTGGGACAACTCTCCCAATCGACTCAGGTGCGGTTGCGTGTCCCTCCTGCCGAACTCGCCCTGTGGACCGAGGCCATCGCCCTGGTGCCCAACCTGACCGTCAAACCAACTGTCATTGCCGGCGATGGGATGCGGCTGGGCGACTGCGTGATGGAGACGGAACTGGGAACGGTGGACCTGGGCATACGTTCGCAGTTGGGAGAGATTGAGCGGGGATTCTTTGACCGTGCCGGCGTCTCCCATGCCGCCACATCCATATCTGAAGCTGCCGAGCCGGAGGGCGTGATTGCCGCTGCTGGCCGGGAGATCTGCGCATGACGCGGCTGCTGGAGCGCTATTTTAGCCGTCTGGAGCGTGGCCAGCCCTGGCGCTGGCGAGGGCAGGTGCTGGAGTCGGTAGGCCAGACCATCGAGTCGGCTGGACCGCTGGCCTCGGTGGGCGAGTGCTGCGAGATTCAGGACCAGCAAGGTCACGCGCATTTGGCTGAAGTCATTGGCTTTCGCGGTTCCAATGTGCTCTCCATGCCTGTCGAAAGCACCGAGGGCATCCGCTTCGGAAATCAGGTAACCGCATGGGGCGTCCATCCCCAGATCGAGGTGGGACCGGCGCTGATGGGAAGGGTACTGAATGCGCTGGGCGCTCCAATTGATGATGGGAATCCGCCGGCCGTCTCTCTGGCGCTGCCTCTGGAGGGGGTGGTGCGGTCGCCGATGGACAGGGTGTCAATTCGCTCTCCGCTAGGCACCGGAATTCGCGTGATTGACGCGCTTTTGACGGTAGGGCGGGGACAGCGCGTAGGCATCTTCGGCGGCTCGGGCGTGGGCAAGAGCACGTTGATCGGCATGATGACCCGCAACACCGAGGCGGATGTAACGGTGGTGGGTCTGGTGGGTGAACGGGGCCGCGAGGTAGGCGAGTTCCTGGAGGATTCGCTTGGCGGCGAGGGCCGGGCGCGCTCAGTGGTAGTGGTTTCGACCTCCGACCAGTCGCCGTTGATGCGCATGAGGGCCGCTTTGGCCGCCACTACTATCGCCGAGTTTTTTGCCGCCCAGGGCAAGCATGTATTGCTGGTGCTGGACTCGCTCACTCGCTTTGCCATGGCCGCGCGGGAGATTGGCCTGGCTGCCGGAGAGCCGCCCACCAATAAGGGATATACACCTTCGGTCTTTAACCGCCTGGCCAAGCTTATCGAGCGCGCCGGGCAATTCCGCGTCGGCTCGATTACCGCCTTTTATACCGTGCTGATGGAAGGCGATGACCAGCAGGATCCGCTGGTGGACGCGGTTCGTGCTCTGCTCGACGGCCACGTGGTTCTTTCGCGCGCGCTATCTGCCGAAGGCTGGTATCCGCCCATTGAAGTTCTGGACTCCATCAGCCGGCTGATGCCGGTTGTTACCCAGCCCGCGCATCGCGAGCAGGCTGCATTATTGCGCAAGCTGATGGCTGTCTACGCGCGTTCGGAGGATCTGGTGCGCATCGGGGCCTATAAGCCGGGCGCGGACCCCGACCTCGACCGCGCTTTGAGAGCCCGGGAAACGATGCGGGCCTTCATGACCCAGGACGCGCATGAGCAGGTTCGCTTTGACGACTGCATTCGCCGGCTGGCGCAGCTGGCGGCGGAGGTGTGAGCCATGGCCGTCTCGCGCGCATTACGCCGCCTGTTGCGCATTCGAGAACTTGAGGAGGAGCAGAGCCGTCTGGCTCTGGAGTCCGCGCTGGGCGAACTACATCGCCTGGAGCATGCGCTAGCAGCTACTGTTGAACGGGAGCGCCGGGGCCGCAGCTTGATTCAGGCCAGTGCTCAAACTGGCGAGTTGACAGACCGTCTTGCGGGCTTTGAAGAGACACGCTCGGCCAAGCTTCATGCCGCTGCGCTGGGACCGAAAATTAGCGGAATGGGAGAAGAAGTCACGGATCGGCGTGAGGAGTTTCTTTTGAAGAGGGTGGAACGACGCCAGGCCGAGACCCTGATCCAGGAAACTGAGGCGCGGGAGGCCATCGTGGACGGACGGCGCGGCCAACAGGCGCTGGATGACTGGTATAGCTCCAATCTGTACCGGGCCGGCGACAAAAAAGATACCGATGCTGCGCCAGCCGTCACGAACGCGGTAGAGTTTAACTCTCCAGCAAAAGTCGTTTCCTAATCTGCGCCAAGTACATGTCGTGCGCGAGAGAAATAACTTTAGTGAAAATTTATCGAGTTGCGCCACGGCTTCCTGAATCGGGATGGCCGGTTCCATTCCTGACAATGCTCTAACCCATCCCTGTCGCCCTTTGGCACAGTGTCTGCTCTATCTCTTCGCATGACGGTTGCCGCATTCATTGGAGCAGGCGAAACTTCGGTGCTGGGTGTGGGCAAGTCGCTGGGCCTGGGCAAGACACCGGGCACGGCACAAAACGCAGTGCGGACCGGAGCGGCTGTTCCCAGCCTGTTGTCCTCTACGGCTCCCACGGCGACAAGCTTTCGCGCCAGTTGGCAATCCCTGCTGGCCACATTCAATTCCAATATGGCCGTCACCAGCGAGTCTGACGCGGATCAGGGAATAGCTTCCACGGGACCGGCAGCCCAGCAGATTCCCGAACAATCCTCCGCGCAGACTACCGGCATCCGATTGCGCCAGGAACGGGGAACAGAGAAGGGAAGTACTGAAACCGGCGAGGGGGCGATGTTATCTCCCGCTGGCGTTCGGTCTGGAGCTTTGGTAACCGAGTCGTCAGCCGTGACAGCAAAGCTATTTTCAACCAGAACAGCGGAGAATGATTCTGCCGCGAAACCGGGAACTGAATCCGCAACAGAATCTAATCGCAACGCGCGTCCAGCGCGGTCCACCGACACTACCAAGGCGGATGCTGTTACCGCAGAACCAATGCCGGGAGTACTCCCGGCGGCAACTGTGAGTCTTTCGCAAGCAGCGCCGGCAACTGTTATCGTCAGCCCGGTTGCACAAAGTTGGGACGAGCAGGCGCAACTTGCACAGACGGAGTTTTCTGCCGCTCTCTCAACGAACCATCAAGCCGCCGTTGCTTCTACAACATTTGATACGTATGCTATGGCCGGGGAGATTCCCAGATATCATGCCGAAGCGGTGAGTTCAACCATACAGCAAATTGCAGGAGGCTCTGAAACGCCTCTGCAACAGAGACAAACCTCGCCGGTTTCCAGCCTGAGTAGCACACCCGCCTCAGCCCATTCTGAAACAGAATCAGTGGTAGCGGATAATGTCGCGCCACCGCCCTTCGCGATGCTAGCTGAAGGCGGGAACCCGACTGAAATATTAGCGTCAGCCCGCAGCCTGCCTGAACCGGCGAATCAGGCGGCAATCCGAAATGCGAATCCGGCGGAGGCATTGGCGACAAGCAAGGAATCATCTCCAAAATTCGCGCGAGACTATCAACCCGCACAAGCACTTGCGCCGAGCACCAATCTGAAGGAGAATCTGCCGGCAAGCCCGGCTTTGTCTACGGCACTCGCTCCTGAACAGAGCCTGATGCAGACTTCCCCAGCGAGTCAATCTGCCGATCCGGGAGCGACATCTGGACATCTTTCGTCCTCAGCGTTCAACACTGATCAAACCCAGACTCAAGCCTTAGGTCGAAGCCAGAATCTGAGCCAGGCCGCTGAAACCAACCTGAATTCATCCGTGATGCCTGCAACAAACCCGGCCTCGTCACCGGCGATCGCTCCTGAGCAGAGCCTGCCGCAGACATCCGCATCGAGCAAATCCCTCGTTCCGGGAGCAGCAACAGGCCATCTCTCGCCTTCGACATTCAATCCAGATCAAACCCGGACTCAAGCGTTCGTGCCAAGCCAGAATCCGGGCCAGGCCGCAGAGACCAACCTGAATTCATCCGTGATGCCTGCAATAAGCCCGGATTCGTCTCCGACGTCTGTTACACAGCCGATCCGAACTCAGTCGTTTGCGCCGAGCCAGAACCCGATTGCGGCTCATGTCGTTAGTCAAATTCATACTCAGGCCACAGTGCCAATCACAAACGCAGCGGAGACGCTGGCAATTAACCAAGCAACGTCTCAGACACCTGATTCAAACCAACACCAGACGCCAACATTTGTTCAAGGCCATGAACAAGTCTCAATCCAGCAGGGAAACCAGAGCGTGAATGTGGTTACGGCTCCAATTCCCGGTGATGGCTTGAATCCCTTGCCTGCGACCTCCATCGTGGCCGCCCAATCCGATCAGCTTTTGGCAGTATCCCCAATCCTGGGCAAGCAGGGATCAACCAGCAGCGGAAAAACCTTGACGCTCGAATCACTTCGCGGAAACAGCAGCTCAGCACAGCCATTAAGTCACCCCAACGAAGTGCAGTCTATCGTCCCGGCTGCAGATGCCTCCGCAATGGCGCGCGCACTGGCCGGAACGGGTGGAACTGTGAACACATCCGGAGAGCGGGCGGGAGCTTCGAGCGTCGCGGCAACCGGTCCAGATTCCCGCGAGGCCTTTGCCACACTCGACGCAACGGGCACGCCGGCGGCCACGACCTGGACTCATGCAGGAACGCAGAGGGCCGAGGCAGGTTATCAGGATCCGACCTTGGGTTGGGTTGGCGTACGCGCGGATCAAAGCGGAGGTGGAGTTCATGCTCAATTGGTGCCCGGTTCAGCCGACGCGGCCCAGGCGCTGGGTAGTCATCTGGAAGGCTTGAATGCCTATCTAACCGAACATCACACGCCGGTCGAGACGCTTACGCTGACTGCGCCCGAGGGAGGTTGGTCCGGGTCGGGCAGCGGCCAAGGTACGGGAGAGGGAATGCAGCAGGGGGCAGGCCAGCAGAGTGCGCAGAGCGCCGATGCAAGCACACTGTCAGGTCAATCTTCGCAACCTGTGATACAGTCGCAGGCCTCATCTGCGCAGTCGCCGGCATTCTTAGGGGATATGGACGGTATCACACAGACAGCAAGTTTGGACGGCTACCACATTTCGGTGATGGCCTGAGCTTGAGGGCAGGCTCCAGCCACAAATAGGACAGCGGGCAGGGGCCCAGAAAGTAATAACGCAAATCGAAGCAGAGAAGATCAGGGAGGCAACATGGCAGCGGCAATTTTGAATCATCACATCACGGCGGCGCAGGCTCTTACGGGCAACTCCGCAACCCCCGCACCGACAGCGGCCAGCAGCACTAGCCCCACGGCAAACGCGACCAGCAGTTCGAGCAGTGGCGCCAGTTCATCGGCCACCATTTCGGCTAATGATTTTCTGACCTTGCTGGTTACCGAGATGAAGAACCAGGACCCCACAGCGGACACCGATCCCAACGAGTACATCAATCAGTTGGTGAATGTGAACAGCCTGGAGCAACTCATCTCGATCAACCAGACGATGACGACGGCCTTCGGCAGCACCACCGCCAGTTCGAGCGGCGCTGCAACCACCGGAGCATCCACTTCCGCCACCGCCAGCCTGACCGGCGCGGGCGCCAGCGCGCAGGCTCAACCGGGCACGACCGGCACCGCGACAACTGTTCCCGGCGCCCTGAGCACGGCCGTGGCCAAACTGGCTCCCGGCAACACCGGTACTCCCGCGGCCAATCCCGCGGCACAGAGCGTGGCTCAGTCCCTGAGCGGACGGCTACACACGCAGCAGTGATTTCGCGGGCATGAAAGAGCCCGGCAAAGCTGTTCACGCGCCAGCCGCCAAGGCCCGCGCCAAATTCAGATGCATTCGAGAGGAGAACCACCATGCCCAGCTTTTATATTCCACTCAGCGGCCTCAACTCCGATTCAACGGCGCTGAACACGATCGCCAACAACCTGTCGAACATGAATACCACGGGCTTCAAAGAGCAGACGACTAACTTCAGCGACCTGTTTTACCAGCAGGTAGGCACCACCGGCGCGGGAGGCGAGATACAGCAGGGAACGGGAGTGCAGGTGGCTTCGAACAGCACCAATTTCACCGGTGGATCGATCTCCTCGACCGGCGTCTCGACGGATGCCGCCATCGACGGTACGGGCTTCTTTGTGCTGGACAACGGCGGAGGCACACAGCTTTACACGCGCGACGGCAACTTCCAGCTGAGTTCCACCGGTATGCTGGAAAGCACTGAAGGCCAGGGAGTCATGGGATATGCGGCCGTTAATGGCGTGATCAACGTCAACGGCGGCTTGACGGACATTACGGTACCCACTGGGCAGGTGATGCAGCCTGCGGCGACAACCTCATTCAGCGTGACCCAAAACCTGAATTCCGCGTCTCCTGTAGGCACACAAACCACGGGCCAGGTAAAGGTCTATGACTCGCTGGGCAATTCTTATGAAGCCACGGTGACCTATACCAATCTTGGCGGCAATAAGTGGAGCTATGCCATCACGCTGCCGGATACGTTGACGGCGGGTGCGCCGACTGCGGCGGCGGCTACAACCATGGCTGTAACGGGGTCAACGCCGATTGCCACCGCTGTACCCACCAATGCAACAGTGGTTGCGCCGGTTCCGACAACCGTTCCCAGCACCGTGACAGAGGGCGCGGCGACAACGACAACAACCACCTCCACTCTGCTGGCGGATACAGTGGTTGTAGGTTCAGTAGCCAATCCCGCCATTACGGCGGATGTGCCGGTCGTGACGCCGGTGGTCAACAGCCCCCTGGCGGCTCAAGTAGTTCCCGCTCCTCCCGCCAATACGATTCTTTACGACTTCGCTGGCTCGGGAGCCACGGTCAATACCTCGACCAATCTGGCGCTTAGTATTCCCAATGGGGCGGGCGGCTTTGATATCGTTCCTGCGCCAAATCTCGCTATCCTTGCTCAACCTGTTACGGTGGCCAATTATGCCACCGCCCTGAATAACGCGATAACCACCGTGTATCCCGCAAGTGCTGTGTCAGTATCGTCCACCGCCAGCGGCCAGTTGTCCATTACGGGCGGGGCCACTATTTCCAGCGGCGGTATAAACCAGAACTTCTCGTCCACAGTCGCCAGCTACAACTTCGCCGCCACCGCAACGGTTGATCCCACGGCGCAACAGAATATTGCGACGGCGCTGACAATTACCGGACCTTCAGTCACCGGCGTGAATGCAACCACTGCGTTGCCGGTATTCACTGGGCCGCCTGAGACAGTGCATGCCTATGCGACGGATTTGAATACCGCGTTGACGGCCGCCGGGATCGTTGGCGTGACCGTTACGGGCGTGAATGCCACCGGCGTGCTCTCCATCACCGGACCTTCGACCATGGTGATCAACAACGCTGCTGATTTGAAGCAGGATGTGGCGGAGACGACGACCAATTACAACCTCGTCAGCAGCAACGGGGCGAAGGCTTTGGTCGATCCCTCGACAACGCTGGGGATCCAAATTGGCGCCGGACCAATTATTACCGCGCCCACATTCACCACCGGTGAATCGGTCTCCGCCTATGCTGCAGCTCTCCAAACCGCGGTGGGAGTTCCGGCGGTCTCAGGCGTGACGATTACTGGCAGTGATGTTACCGGCCAGTTATCCATCACTGGACCGGCAAACATGACCATCGTACCCGGCGCGAATGGCCTGGTGCAGAATTTTTCGGGAACACAGACCAATTACGACATCGGTTCCTATACTGATCCCACCTCGGGATTGAGTGTGCAGGCCACAATTGCAGCCACATCGACTTTGAAGATTCAAGGTCCGACAGTGAATGGCGGCACGGCGACCTCCGCCCTGCCAATCTTCACCCCTACGGGAGTGGGGGGGACGGAGACGATTTCCGACTATGCAGGCGATTTGACCACTGCGTTGAACCTGGCCGGCATCACTGGCGTTACGGTTACGGCCAATGCGCTTACAGGAGTATTGTCCATCGCCGGCCCCTCCTCCATGGTGCTCAGCGGCAATGTCAACCAGAACATGGTAGGAACAACCAACAATTACAACTTTGAGGCTAACGCTACGGTTGATCCCACAACGAATCTGAAGATCAGCGGAGAGACAGTCACCGGCACTACAACAACCATCACCGCGCCATCGGTCGTAGCCGGTGAAACAGTGGCCCAATATGCCACGGCTCTAACCAACGCGATAACCACCGCGGGCATTGAAAACGTCTCGGTTTCCTCCACACCTGGCCAGTTGTCCATTCTCGGCGCCAATATGACGACCACCGGCAGTGTGACCCAGGATTTGGCGGATACCACAATCAACTACGACTTCGGATCCAGCGCTACAGTGGATGCCACCACAGCTTTGACCATTGTCGGACCCACGGTAACCGGAGTCCCGCCTACTGCCATTACCGCGGTAGTGCCGGGCGCCGCCGGAGAGACAGTGGCCCAATATGCCGCTGCACTGAACAAGGCATTGACGTTGGCAGGCATCGACACCAGCACGGACGGCGTATCGGTGACGGCGACCGGCGGCCAGTTGTCCATTGTCGGACCGGCAAACACCCTCAAAGTCGCTGGAACGGCGAGCCAAGATCTATCGGCGAGCACCATCAGCTACAACTTCGGAACGAGCGCAGGCGTCATCTCCGCGGTCGATCCCACAACAAACCTGACTATTACCGGACTGACGGCGACAGGCGCCACAGCCACTACGGTCGCACCAACCATTACCGCCGGGGAGACGCTGGCTGCATATGTCAATGCACTGAACAGCGCGTTGACTACCGCGGGCATCGCCGGCGTCACGGTCTCGTCCACAGCGGCCGGGACGTTGTCTATCACCGGCGCCAACCTCTCGACTTCCGGCAGCGTAATCCAGGATCCGGTGGCGTCGGCCAATGCCAGCGGGACGCTGACCTTCAATTCGAGCGGCAACCTAGTCAGTCCAGCTGCGAATCTCACCAACATCACCTTTAGCGGGCTCTCCGACAATGCGGCAACCATGAACGTGACCTGGAATCTCTATGGCGCCAATGGGACAGGAGAAATCAGTCAGACCGCGGCTGCATCCGGGCAATCGACGCAAATCCAGAATGGATATACCAGCGGCGAATATAACAGCTTTACCATCGGCTCCGACGGCACTGTTACGGCCACCTACTCGAATGGCCAAAGCCAGGCTGTGGGACAGATCGCCATTGCCACGGTCAGCAACCAGCAGGGGCTAGTGGATATGGGTTCGACCCAATACGCGGCTAACGCCAACTCCGGCCTTGCCACGGTGGGTGTGGCTAATTCAGGCGGACGCGGCTCGTTGGAAGGAAGTTCATTGGAGGCCTCGAACGTCAATATCTCCTCCGAGTTCTCCGACCTGATCGTCGCCCAGCGCGCCTTCGAGGCCAACGCAAAGTCCGTAACCACCTTCGACACCATCACCCAGGAAACCATCAACATGATTCACTAAGTCGCACATCCGGCATAACCGGATAAAGAATCGAAGCCCCGCCTCTTGCGTAAACCATACGCAGGTGGCGGGGCCTCCTTATATGTGGCAAAAAACATCCGTCATGGGATTCAGGGCATTATTTTGTTACAATTGCTCCGCACCCATGCATACACGATTTGTTTGCTTCTATCTTTTACTAGCCACCATGTGCGGCTCCGCCAGCGCATCAACCGAACAGTGGGTTGAAGTACGCAGTCCGCATTTCACGATACTCACCGACTCGAATGAGAAGCAAGCCCGCCACATAGCGGATCAGTTCGAACGAATGCGCTGGATGTTCCAAACTCTATTTCCCAAAGCGATCGTTGATCCGGTCTCGCCCATCGTTGTACTCGCGGCTAAAAATGAAAAGAGCTTCCAAGCAATAGAGCCGGCGGCTTACCTGGCAAATGGCCAGATGAAGATCGGCGGACTTTTTATGAGAACGCCGGACAAGAACTACGTCCTATTGCGCCTGGATGCCGCGTCCGAACACCCATTTGACGCGATTTATCACGAGTACACTCACCTGCAATTCAGCGATAGCAGCGCATGGATTCCTCTTTGGCTCAACGAGGGTATGGCAATGTTCTTTCAGAACACTGAGATTCGGAACAAAGACGTGTTGATCGGCGAGCCCAGTGCGGATGACATTCTATATCTGCGAAAAAACCGGCTTATACCGCTAGATGTGTTGTTTAAGGTGGATGTCAAGTCGCCGTATTACCACGAGGAGCAGAAGGGTTCGGTATTCTACGCTGAATCCTGGGCGCTTACCCACTATCTAAACGTTTCTGATCGTCAGAAGGGTACGCACAGGATGGACAATTACATGGCGCTGGTCAGTCGTCACGAGGATCCTGTGGTTGCGGCCGAGAAGGCCTTCGGGGATTTGAAACAGTTGAAGTCCGCGCTGGAAGAATATATCCAACGCAATGTTTACATGCATTTCATCTTGTCGAGCGCCGCGGCGCCGATCGATGAATCGGCATACACAGCGAAGACTCTGACCCAAGTCGAGTCAGATGTAGTTCGTGCAGATTTTCTAGCTTCTGTGCAACGCATGACAGATGCGCAAGCGCTACTGGACGCTGTATTTAATGCCGATCCGAATAACGTGCAAGCGCGCGAGACGATGGGATCCATGGAGTTACGAGGTGGTCACATCGACGCGGCGAGGAAGTGGTACGCGGAGGCGGTTAACTTGGGTTCGCAGAACTACCTGGCGCACTACTATTTCGCCTCCCTGTCCATCGCGCACGGAGACCAGGAGCAAAACAAGGAGATTGAATCGAGTCTGCGTACGGCAATCCGGCTCAATCCCCGCTTTTTTCCGGCCTACGATCAACTTGCCTCTTTGTTGATCTCCATAGAACGATATAGCGATGCGGAGGCGGTGCTGCAAGACTCAGTCAAGGCCGCGACAACTTCTGGTGAGGCTGCAAGAGCGCGGCGGAGGATCGCCGAAATTGAACAGATGCGGACAGCGCGGGCACAGGCAGCGGCCAATGTAGCAGAAGCGCAAGCAGACGAAGAGGCGCGCGACAAGGCTACCGAAGAGATGCGTCCCAAGTATCCGGTAGAGCCGCCCGACGGACCAAAGCACGAGACGATTGGAGTAATTCGCGGCGTTCAATGCAGCTATCCCGCTGTGATCGAGTTTCGCGTGGCAGGCGCTAAGAAGACTGTTTCGCTATACAGCAGCAACTATTACAAACTCGATGTTTCGGCACTCGGTTACACGCCGGAGGGCAATTTGAACCCGTGTACTGGCCTGGAAGGCACGAAGGCACGGGTGCAGTATGCGGAGATTTCAAACAAGACGGTCGATGGGCAAGTGATAGCGATCGAACTCAGAAAATGAACGAAAAATTGTGAGTGACGAGAATCGAGTCAGACTGCAGTGAGTGACTGTCGGATACCGCTGCGCACCTCGACAAACAGCCCCTTTCCTTCAGCCAATACGTGACCGCGGGGACTGAGAATCCTTGCCTCGGACCAGTGTTTGCGGGCTTCGCTGCGGACCATACGGGCCTCCACGCGAATTGGCGCTCCAGAGTGAATGGGACGCAGGTATTCGACCTCCATCTGCCGAGTCATGGTCGTCAACCCCTTTGCACGCATGGATTTGCTCATGGCCTCGTCCAGCATCGTGGCGATAATGCCGCCGTGCAGAAAGCCTGACGGACCCTCGAAGCTGCTCGCAATCGTCGTCAGACAAACCACGCTTCCATCCTCGGCAATCATGAACTCCAGATGCAAACCGGTGGGATTGGCCTGACCGCAGCCAAAGCATCGGTTCTGAGCCATATGCACCATGGGTGTAAGTTTCTCGGTAGATTCATTCATGGTTACAGCATAAAGGAGACGGCATAGTTCAATAGATGGAAGGGAATTGATAAATTATCAAGCAGACTTTCCTGGCCTCAGTGCATCGAACGAGATGGAGGTTTTCCCATCATGAACCGCAGATCCGCAATCAAGCATCTGGGCGGCGTGGCAAGCGCGCTGCTTTTAACCGAAGCTCTGAGCAGCCAGGCACCCACCGGACAAGCCGCCGCCTCCATGCCCGCAGCGCCCTCCGGCCCCTTCACCCTGCCGCCGCTGCCCTACTCCTACGATGCGCTGGAACCGTATTTTGATGCTGAGACTATGCACCTGCATCACGACAAACACCATCAAGCCTATGTGAACAACCTGAACGCTGCCGTAGCCGCGCATCCCGAGCTGGCAGGTAAGACACTTGAGGATCTGGTGATCAATTGGGCCAGCCAGCCCGAGGCTGCGCGCACAGCCGTGCGCAACAACGGAGGCGGCCACGCCAACCATTCCTTCTGGTGGCCGACGTTGGGCAAGCCCGGATCATCCACTGCTCCAACAGGCGAACTGGCCAAGGCCATCGATGCCCGGTTTGGCTCGTTCTCTGGCTTCCAGGACAAGCTGACCGCCGCGGCATTAGGCGTATTCGGTAGTGGCTGGGCCTGGCTGGTCAAGATGCCCGACGGCTCCGTTGCCATTCAGATCACCGCCAACCAGGACAGTCCACTCACAGTGAGCCTCAAGCCGTTGATGAGCGTAGACGTCTGGGAGCATGCCTACTACCTGAAGTATCAGAACCGGCGCGTAGAGTATGTGAAAGCCTTCTTCAAGGTGGTTAACTGGGATTATGTCAGTGGACAGTTCGCCCAGAAGATGTAGGGAAAACGTGGCCCGGCTGGTTAGCCGAAAGGTGGGAGGGGCTTTTGTTTGCATAGGATTGGCGGCTGGCCTGGCCGGCTGCCAGTCAGCGCTTGAGCTCACCCCTCAGGAGGCGGAAGGCAAGCATCTTTACCAGGCGCGTTGCGCTCACTGCCACGAAGATAACGATCTGGCGCTCAAGAAGATACCCCCTGATCTACATGGCGTTTTTTCCCACAAAACTCTGCCCAGCGGCACTCCCGCCACTGACGCTGCAGTGCGGCAAAATGTGCTGGCCGGGAAGGGAATGATGCCCGGTTTTGCCGGCCGCTTCTCCGACGAACAAATGTCTGCGCTACTTACCTACCTGCATTCTGGATTGCGCTGAACTCAAATCTCCATCAAATCCTATAGCCGCAAAACACTATTGTGATTTATATCACTCCGGCAGAATTCATTACTATGGTAATGTTTCTGTATAATTTCGCTACACTTCAGTAATCATTTGAGAGTAAATTCTTATTATCGACACCCAACATCAGTTTTTATCTTTCTCGCCTCTTGAAAGGGATAAGACCATGATTCACAAAATCTGCACGAACTACGGCAAATGCGCACTCGCTGACAGTCATGAAGACTTTTCTCTTGATAAGAGTGTCAGGAACTGTTGTCCACTTTGCGATAGTGCACTCAGTGTAGTCAGAAATCTGGCAGAGATCAAAAATTTGGAGCTCGCCAATGTCAGAACTGTGCCGCTCAGAAAGGTGAACTCGATCTTCTCCGACCTGGCCCTGGCTTTAGTTCTTATCGCTTTTCTATTTATCGCCGTAGGAAAAGATTGGTTCAAGCAACCGCAAGGAAGCTATGCCGCGGAGATGAAGATCATTCATCAGAACGCCATCCTTCGTTTAGCTGGTTCTGACATTCTCGGAGATCGCCTGGCCCCCGAGTTGGCAAAGGCTTTTCTTCAGGCTCAGGGTGCAAGAAATATTCAAATTATTGCTGAAGCAAACCCCGAGCAGAAAATTGCTGTGGGTATTCTGCCCGGCGATACTGAGCCTTCCTCAATTGAGATTGCTGCCCAAGGCTCTGCTACCGCGTTTACCTCCCTGGCACAGGAAACCTGCGACATTGGGATGAGTTCGCGGAGAATCAACCCGGACGAAGTTGCCAAACTGGTGACGTTGGGCAACATGACATCAGCTGCCGACGAGCATATTGTTGGCCTTGACGGCATCGCAGTTATCGTTAATCCCTCCAACCGAATCAATGAGCTTCGTAAAGACGAGATAAAACGAATCTTCACCGGGGACATTACCGATTGGTCTCAAGTCGGATCCTTCCATGGTTTGATCAAAATATATGTAAGAGATGATCAGTCGGGGGTCTTCGACGCGTTCAATACATTGGTGCTGGCTGGTAAGCCCTTGGCATCATCAGCCCGGCGTTTCCAGGATAGCAATGCGCTTTCCGGCGCTGTCTCCGACGATCCCAATGGTATCGGTTTCGTCAGCCTTCCTTACGTACATAATGCAAAAACGATTGCCGTATCGGAGAAGGGAACAGTGGCCCTCAAGCCGACACGGCTGACTGTCGCTACGGAAGACTATCCGCTCTCTAGGCGGTTATATCTCTATACGCCGGCAACAGCGCGGAACAAGTACATGCAAATGTTTGTTGCATTTGCGCTCTCCTCGCAGGGGCAGGAGGTGGTTGCCGCCAATGGATTTGTCTCACAGAATCTTCAGCATACGGCTCAAACCGTATCCAATATTGCTCCGGAAGAGTACAAGTTGCTGACGGAGGGCGCCGAACGCCTGTCTGTGGATTTCCGTTTTCCGGCCGGTAAATCCGAGCAGGACAGCAAGGTGCAAACGGATCTGGATCGGATCGCCTCTCTGATCGCTGACCATGAAAACGAGGGAGATCGAATTCTGCTCTTTGGCTTCTCAGACAATACAGGCACTCCGGATGAGAGTCGCGCGTCGTCTTTGAACCAGGCCAAGATCGTTGAGAGTGAGTTAAGCCAGCGGGGTATCAAACTCGCGGTGGTGCGAGGCTATGGATCAGATCTGCCCGTCGCTACCAACGAAACCAGCGAAGGCAGAGAGAGAAACCGGCGCGTGGAGATTTGGATCAAAAAGAAAGCAAAGCCGGATAAAGCAGCGAACGGCGTAACTGGGCAGGAAATCGCCGATGTCCACCAGTAATTGAGTAGAGAGCTACGAAGTTCAGCTCGCATCCCATCACACATGGCTGCAATGCAGACCTGTCTTCATACCGAGCTGCGCAAATTTATCTCTCCGAATTCAATTTTTCACGCTCCATTAATGACTTTCGTTACCTTTGGCAGGTAACTTACACATACAACTCAAGCTGTCTTTGAGCTGAACCTCACTCTCTCGACTGAGTTCCGAGAGGTTCGAATATGTGTCCCCAGATACCGGATAATGAACATCGATTTGCTCTGAGTGTGCCTGATGCACGCAGAGTGTTTCCGGCAAACGATGAGAAAGGTGTGTGAATATGACTGTTCGTTGGGGTTTATGCTTAAATGTCAAAAAATGCAAGGACGCAAGAGACAAACAGCATATTCCCATTCCACACGGGGCTCGTTTCGTTTGTCCTGAATGCTCCGAACCGCTGGAAGATGAAAACACTGTCGTTCCCCAAGTGGCTCCGGCCGCACCCCTCAAGAAGTCGCCAAATATTCTACTGATCGCCGTAGTAGTAGTGCTTTTTCTCGCTGTGATTGCGGGGTTCGCAAGTTGGAGCATGCATCACACCGCGAAGGCGGCAACGACAAAGACCATCCTTCGTTTGGCTGGCTCGAACACTATAGGGGACACGCTTGGACCGTCGTTAGCCGAGGCTTTTCTCAAGGATCAGGGTGCGGCAAATGTTCACATTCTCCCCGGAGCCAACCCCCTGGAAAAAATCGTGGAGGGCGTGCTGCCCGGTGATAATTCGCCATCTTCGATTACGATTGCCGCTCATGGGTCCGCTACCGCATTTACCGCTCTGGCAGATAACAATTGCGATATTGGCATGGCTTCGCGCAAAATCAAGCCCGATGAAGCGGCCAAGTTGAAATCGCTGGGAGATATGTCCTCTGTTTTAAACGAGCACATTGTGGGGCTTGACGGCATCGCTGTTATTATTAACCCTGCCAACCCCGCCAGTCAGCTTGATAAAGACAAGATCATGCGTATCTTCACCGGTGAGATTACCGACTGGTCTCAGGTGGGCGCTTATCGAGGCGCGATCAAGGTCTACGCGAGGAATGACAACTCAGGCACATATGACACTTTCAAAAGCCTGGTGCTGGGGGGCAAACCGCTGGCCGCGGGAGCGCAAAGAATTGAGGACAGCATGGCGCTCTCCGATGCGGTTGCCGCCGATCCCTATGGCATCGGCTTTATCGGTCTTCCGTATATTGCAAGCTCTAAGCCCATCGCTGTTTCGGATAAGGGAACACTGGCTCTGCTGCCCACACGGCTTACTGTGGGCACGGAAGACTATCTTCTGTCGAGAAGGCTCTTCCTCTATACGCCTGCCCAGCCGAGCAACAAATATATGCGCAAATTCCTGGAGTTTGCCATTTCCAGCAAGGGTCAGGACGTGGTTGCCTCCACAGGTTTCATTGCCCAAAATGTAGAGCAGGTGGCTCAGAAGGCGCCCGCGGACGCTCCGGCGGAGTATAAGGAACTTACTCAGGATGCAAATCGACTCTCGCTCAACTTCCGCTTTGCCTCCGGACAAATGGACTTGGACAATAAAGCCAAGGTCGATCTGGAACGTGTCGTCTCTCTGATTGCGGACTTGAATTATCCGGCAGACAAGATCATGCTCTTCGGTTTTTCCGATGGCACCGGCGATTCCGCGTCCAATCAGGCGTTATCTTTGAGCCGGGCAAAGGCTATTGAAGACCAATTCATTCGGAGAGGAATCAAGCCGGCGCTAGTTCGCGGATTTGGTTCGAACCTGGCCATCGCCTCCAACGAGAGCGACGAGGGACAGGCGCGGAATCGGCGCGTGGAGGTTTGGATCAGAAAGTAATCCAGGTTCAGCCTGCAACTGTAGCAATAGGGCAGGGAATCGCTGCATTTCTCCGTTCGCGGTATACTCAAGGTTGCTATGGCAACCGGCAAAACATTTTATATTGAAACCTTTGGCTGCCAGATGAATGCCCATGACTCGGAGAAGGTCATTGGCACATTGCAGCACGAGGGCTACCGGCAGGTCATGTCGGAAGATGATGCTGGCCTGATTCTCTACAACACTTGCTCCATCCGAGATAAAGCCGAACAGAAGGTATTTCACCGCCTCGACGAATACAAGCGCCAGCAAAGAAACGGCAAGCGCTTCGCTGTGCTGGGCTGCGTGGCGCAACAGGAGGGCGACAAGATCTTCGCGAGGGCGCCGTATGTTTCGCTGGTCTCAGGCTCAGCCTCATACCGCAATCTGCCGGAGATGATCAAGCGCCTGGAAGCTGGAGAGACGCGCATCACCGGCCTCGACGACCGCCAAACGGATGAGACCTTCGAAACCGATTTCACCGCCCGCCAGAATCCTTATCGCGCCTACATCACCATCGTCGAGGGTTGCGACAAGTTTTGCGCCTACTGCGTGGTGCCATACACGCGGGGCAAAGAGCGCAGCCGCACTTCGGACTCCGTGCTGTCAGAGGCCCGACGCGCCGTCGATCAGGGATACACCGAGATTCAGTTGCTCGGCCAGAACGTAAACAGCTACCACGATCCGGATGGGAAGCTGAGCTTTGCCGAAATGCTGGCCGCCGTAGGTCAAGTGCCGGGCATCCGCCGTGTGCGCTTCACCACCAGCCACCCGCGCGACTTCACCCGCGACATCGTCGAGGCCATCGACGCCGTGCCCACGCTTTGCGACCATGTGCATCTGCCGGTTCAGTCCGGTTCATCACGAATCCTCCAGGCTATGAACCGCGAGTATACCCGCGAGAGCTATCTGGAGCGGATTAGTTGGATCAAGGCCGCGCGCCGCCGCATCTCTATATCGACCGACATCATCGTTGGCTTTCCCGGTGAAACCGCCGATGACCTTGCCCAGACCATGGACCTTCTGGCAGAAGTGGAGTACGATTGCGTCTTCGGCTTCAAGTACTCAAGCCGGCCCAACACCCCGGCCTTGACGATGATCGATTCCATCCCTGAGGCAGAGAAAGTAGCCCGGCTTCAAGGGTTGCTTGACCGTCAGCGGGAGATTCAGAGAATCAATTACGCCAAGTACTTGGGGCAAACAATGGAAGTAATGGTTGAGGGCCATAACCCAGCGCGAGGGCAGATTATCGGACGTTGCAGCAAGAACATTCCCGTTAATTTCACCTGCACACAGCCCATCGCCCCCGCTCCGGGAAGCTACCTTCAGGTGAAAATAACCGCGACGCATCCCAACAGCCTGGTAGGCGAAGCCGTCTAATATGTGTATGGGTAAGGAAGGGAAGCCATGGATAACGACTTGAAGAAGCAGATCGAGGCGTTGCGCACTGAGGCAGAGGAGCAGACGCGCAAGGGGCAACTCGACCGCGCTGCGCAGATCCAGTTTGGCGAACTACCCAGGCTCGAAGCCGAGTTAAAAAGGTTGACCGGTGAGCCAAACAGTCTGCAAAAGGACCGAGGCAGCATCGAGGTGCGGATTCGCGGGCTGATGATGGACCCTTCTACAAGTATGCCCATCGTGGTTCTCAAAGACATCGCTTCCGATTCGGTTATGCCCATCTGGGTCGGGATATTCGAGGCCAACGCCATCGCCTTGGAAATCGAGAAGGTTGCCGCGCCGCGTCCCATGACGCATGACCTCACCAGAAACCTCATCCGGAACTTGAATGCTCGTCTGGATCGTGTTGTTATTTCAGAACTTAAAGACGATACTTTTTACGCGACTTTGTGGCTTCAGCATGGGGATGAGCCCTTGGTTCTTGATGCCCGTCCGTCGGACGCACTTGCTTTGGCGTTGCGCGCGGATTGCCCCATCTACGTCACTGATGAGGTGATGCAAAAGGCCAAGCTGAGTACCACAGGCCAGGCAGAGAGCCCCACTGCCGAGCAGTTGCGCGGATGGCTCGAAGGCCTCAACGACGAGGACCTGGGCCGCTACAAAATGTAATCGGCGCGTATCCCCGGATAACTTGAACTCATCTAATCATCATGAAGAAGGGCATAAGAGGATTCTGGCAACGCATCACCGATGGCATGGCCCTCAGCCAGCTATGGAACCAATTCCACGCCGATGCCCGTTTCAGTTACAGGCTTTATTCGCAGGAAATTGATTCCCGCCGAATGCCCGGCGTCGGCAGGATAAGGCATGTTTTACGGATGATAAAGCTGTTCCTGTGGTCGATTGTTGATAAGCTCTCTCCAGCGCGCCGCGTTATCTTATTGATTGCATTGATATTATTTTTTCCCAGTATGCATCTGACCGGTTTCTCGACCAGCGGCATCTTTTGGGGCTGTATTTTGCTGTTGCTGCTGCTGGTGCTTGAAATCGCCGACCGCGTGGTCATGAAGCGAGACCTGCAGATCGCCAAGGAGATTCAGGCATGGCTGCTGCCTTCAAGCCCGCCGCAGGTAGCAGGCTTGGAGATCGCCTTTGCCACTCGTCCCGCAAATACAGTGGCAGGGGACTACTACGACGTATTTCCTCGCCCAGGTTCGCCTACGCCCGGAGGCACATATCTGATCGCCATCGCCGATGTAGCCGGCAAGAGCATACCCGCGGCCATGTTGATGGCCACCTACCAGGCAAGCCTGAAGACCCTCGCAGGCATCTCCACTTCGTTACTCGATCTGGTAGGCCGCATGAATACCTACGCTTGCACCAACAGCCAGAATGGACGGCGGTTCACCACCACATTCATCGCGGAATACGATTCTGCAACACACAGCCTGGTTTACGTCAACGCAGGGCACAACACGCCCATCTTGCGCCGCCAGACGGGAGCCATTGAGCGCTTGTCGGAGGGCGGAGTCCCGCTCGGAATCCTGGAGAATGCTCCGTACGAATCGGGAAGTACCACGCTTCAATCTGGCGACTGGCTCGCCATATACACAGATGGAGTCACAGAAGCGGAAAATTTCCGTCATGACGAGTATGGGGAAACGCGGTTTATGTTGCTGCTATATGCGAATCAGACGATGACGCCATCCGTGCTGTTGAGCACCATTTTTGCTGATATAGAACACTTTGTAGGGAACACGCCACAACATGACGACATTACACTGATGCTGCTGAGAGCAGTGTAGATGAGCAGACTACGTAATTCGACCCATTGAAGAATACGACGTTGCAGTATACAGAATATACGTTATCAGACATTATTGATAGTAGTAAGTTGTTGATTCTTATACATATTCCTCATCGTAATCAGTAGATTTCCGGAGAAAACAGGTCCGCCATCGTCTCCCGGCGTCGTATCAGCCGCGCCTTCGCTCCTTCCACCAGCACCTCGGCGGGACGTGGGCGAGTGTTGTAGTTTGAGCTTTCCGCCATGCCGTAGGCTCCGGCATCGAGAATTGCAATCAGATCACCCGGCTCGATAGGCGCGAGTTGCCGGTCGCGGGCAAAAAAGTCGCCCGTCTCGCAGATCGGCCCAACCACATCAACGGCTCTGGGCTTCCCTGCTCTCGGTCTGACCGGCACAATCTGGTGATAGGCCTGGTAGAGTGTGGGGCGAATGAGGTCGTTCATGCCGGCGTCTGTGATCACAAAGGTCTTCTTGCCGCTGCGTTTGACCTCCAGAACGCGCGTAACGAGGGCTCCGGCCTGGGCGACAATAAAGCGGCCCGGCTCCATGAGCAACTGTCCCTCGTAGCCATCCAGCGCCCTCACAATGGCGTTGGTGTACTCCCGCACCTTGGCGGCGGCGTCGAATTTGCCGGAGTGATAGTTGACTCCCAGCCCGCCACCCGCATCGACAGTTTTGATGGCGATGCCCTCGCGTTCCAATTGGCGCAGCAGCTTGCTCACCCGCTGCATGGCCTCGCCAAAAGGGGCTGCGGATAGAATCTGCGAGCCGATGTGAAAGCTGACGCCGTGCGGCTCAAGCCAGCGATTGCTGGCAGCACTCTTGTAAATCTTCAGCGCCTTTCGAATGTCGATTCCGAACTTATGCTCGCGCAGACCGGTGGAGATGTATGGATGCGTCTCGGCAAAAACATCGGGATTGACGCGCAGTGCAAAGCGCGCCCTCTTCTTGAGTTTGGCGGCTCGCTGTGCAAGCAGTTCCAGCTCCGCCTCGCTCTCCACATGGAATTCGAGGATGTCGGCCTTTAGAGCCAGATCGATCTCTGCAGCAGTCTTGCCCACGCCGGAATAAACAACCCTATACGCAGCTTCAGGCGCGGCCGCCAGCACCCTCTCCAGCTCCCCGCCAGAGACGATGTCAAAGCCCGCGCCATACTCCGCCAGCAGATTCAGAATGGCCAGCGCGGAGTTTGCCTTGACCGCATAGCAGACCAGATGCTCCCGGCCCGCCAGCGCCTGCTGAAACAGGCCCAGCCGCTCGACGATATGGTCGGCGGAATATACATAAAGTGGCGTCCCGTAGCTATTAGCGAGGGCTTCCAATGAGACTTTGCCGCAGTGCAGAGCGCTGCCCTTTTGCGGATGGACGAATGGCCGTGGCGATGAAGGCGATTGCTTGATCAAGGTTAGCTTCCCGAAAAGAAACTCTCTCTTGAGCCTACAGCATTTCCCTTCGTAAGCCAGAACTTCCCTGCCCCTCAGCCTTCGAACTTCCTCAACCACTCGCCCAGCAGCGCGGCAACCTTCCGCGGCTGTTCATAGGCGGCAAAGTGACCGGCGTCTGGCAGCAGGTGAAATTCGCAACCGCCTGGCGCGGCGTGGAAAGCTTGCATCTCAGCTGCGGTCACAACGGGGTCTTCGCCGCCGGCAAAGGCAAAAACAGGAACCTTCATGGTGGCCACGGTGGGTACGGAGTCTGGCCGCGTAGCAAGACCAGCCTGCACAGCCACCAATGCCTCCGGGGTGAGCGTCATGTGGGCGCGCAACTGAGTCACTATCTCGGGATGCCGTTCACGGGCAGTTGCTCCAATCAGAGTTTGAGCCATGCCGTCGAAGATCGCGCCTCTGCCGCCGTCTCTCGCCTGTGCGATAGTGGCGGCTCGCCGTACGAGGCCAGCCTCCGCGTCCGCCTGCGGCTTGGAGCAGACAAAAACCAGCCCGCGCACCCGCTCGGGTGCCTGACGCCAGATTTCCAGCAGCACGTAGCCGCCGATGGAGCAGCCTACAAAAAATGCCGCTGAAATCTTTACATGATCGAGCAATGCAAGAACGTCAGCAGCCAACCGCGCCACGCTCAGCACCGGAGCATCGGGAACCAGTGCGAAGCCGCCCACCGGCATGCTTCCCAGTTCAGATGTGCCGTGCCCGCGCAAGTCAGGTGTGATAGCGCGGACACCGGCCAAGTTCTCGGTCAGCAGGCGCCAGAATTCCCCATCAAGAGGCGTGGGATGAAGAAAAACCACAGGCAGACCTGTCCCGGTATCACGATAGACCAGCGCCGCTCCCTCAGAGTTGTACTTTCCCTTCATAGCAACAGAATACGCTCAGGGCAGCCGAACCGGCTCCTCGGGAATGCCGATCCAGCAAGCCAGGTAAGCCACGGCCACCAAACCGCTGGAGAAGATAGTCCCTAAAACCGTGAAGACCCGGACCAGGGCAAGATCCCATCCATAGGCCTGCGACAAACCGATGCAGACCCCGGCAAGCTGACGGCCTGCATGAGGACGCACCAGCGGCCTGCCGGGAATGTAGGGTGCAACGGGAACGGCCGCGCCACAGTTGGAACAGAACCGCGCACCCACGGGTAATTCGGTTCCACAGTTATTACAAAAGAAGGCCATTGCGATCCCTCCTGCCTCATCCCGAACATATAAAGATACGGCAGAGAGGCCGCAATAGTTCCGTCTTCTAAAACGAACTCCACCGGGCCTCACGATTCCCGATAAGGATTGCGCAAACGCTTTCTCGCGGTGTCGGCGCGCGACGTATTCGGTCCGGCGTCGATTGCGGCCTGATAGTCCTTGATCGCCAACTCGCGCTCGCCTTCCATGTCGCGGCACTCTCCGGCAGCCAGCAGCGAGCGGATTTTGAGTTCCGGGCCTACATCCCGGGTTTCGGCAGCCTTCTCGTAAGCCTGCGCCGCCTCTTTGAAGTGGCGCTGGCCACGCTGTGCGTCGCCCAACCCAAAGTAGGCCAACTCCAACTGCGCCTGCGCAAAATAGCCAGCTCTGTTGCTATCCGCGATGATCTCCCTGTAAGCCTCCACAGCTGCCATGCCCTCGCCGGCATCCTTGCGCAGGTTGGCCTCTTCCAGGCAAAAAAGAAAGTCGTGGGGATACAAACTCTTGAGGCCGCGAACCACCTCAATCGCCTCTTTGTACCTCGCCTCGCGGCGCAGAAACAGCGCAATCACGGTGCGCGATTCAATCGAGGTGATGACGCCGCGTTTGCCGGCATCGTTGAGCATCTCCAGCCCGCGCGTCTTTGAGCCGGTGATTCCGGCAAATCCAATCATCAGCTTGAAGGGCCAGGGCAGCGCGCCCACCACATATTGATACACCCCCGTTACCAGCTTGGCGTCTACATAATCAGGGTCAAGTTGAAGCACGCGCTCTTCATCGTCTTTGGCCTTCGTCGCCAGCCTGAAGCCAGCGCCATATGCCCGCTCCACCATGGCGATATAGGCGCACTTGAGGCTGCGTACCCAGCCGCGAGCAAATAGAGCATCGACGTCGTTAGAGTTTTTAGCAATGCGCGCGTCAGCCTCGTGGATGGCCTCGTCTGCCAGCCCCAGGATGCGGTCGCGAGTCTTGGGATCCTCCTCCGTCGCATGCCGCCCAGTGATAAAGCCGTCATTGGCGTAGAAGGTAGTGTCCAGCAGGTCGAGCCGATATAACTCTTGAAATATCAAGGCGTTCAGCAGCAGCGCCGTAGCCTGCGGATCGCCCGGATGCGCCTCATGAATGCGCTCAAAGCGCTCCACGGCTCCCGGATAGTCCAGATTGTAGAAGTGCTCATACGCCGCTCGTACCTGTGGCTCGCGGTTCAGCGGATTGGTGTGCACTTCCGATGCCCAGCCCACGTTAGCCGCCAACAGCAACGTAAATCCCAATCCACAAACGCGCATCAAGCGCGAAACACTCTTCAATCCCACTTCCCCTCCCTGCTCTCAGAATACGCTGCAGGATGTCTGGTTGGATGTTTGCAGATAATTACCCAATTTCGGCGCACACTGGCAGTATGAACAAAAGTGGGTTTATCCTCATTCCAATCTGTCGGACATCCGCCCGGTCCGTACCCCCTGAAGGGCTCCCCCACCCCCCTTATACCCCTGGGGGGTATAAATTTACCTTAAAACCTTGCAGATAATTTGTAAGCTCTTTGAAATCAACGTCTGTGGAAAAATTTCTGGTCCAAAATATCCCGCATGGTGAGATTTGGCCTCTGAAAATCGCCGGAAAATGCCGGAATTTCTCCGTTTTTTCCCGGGTGACAGATGCTCCATTCACAGCAAAATGGTCTCCTGAACGCGAAAAAGCCCGGCAATCGCCAGGCTTTTCCTAAAACCAAACTTCAATAGACGCTTAAAGCTTCTCGTAGAAGTCGCACGCAGAGCACGAGATGTAGACGCCGCCGGGGACGCCGCGCTCGCGGTCCTTCACGCGCTTGACGATGCGCGTCGGCTTTTTGCACTTGGGACAGTCGGTCGACTTCGTCGTGTCCATTTCCTTTTTGCGATCACCTGTTTTTGCAATCTTGGCCATCTGTCGGGTGTTTCTCCTTCTTTGGGTGTCTCTGCACACACGCGTAAAATACGCGCGGCTTCAACGGCGCGGCCAGTGACATACAAGTCAGCCTGACTCGCTTTAACAAGTTTACATCATCGCTGAGTCTGCCGCTTCACGGCTGACAGATACACTGGAAGCTGTGGAGACCTGTTCCGAATGACCATTCGATGGATGACAGAATCAGACGCTCGTGACTTTTTTGCCGCGCAGAACGAGGGCCGCTTGGCCACCTGCGACGCTGCCGGACAACCATACATCACGCCGCTTAACTATTTCTATCGCGATGGAAGACTCTACTTTCATAGCAAGCTCACAGGACGGAAGCTGGACAATATCGCCGAAAACAGCCGTGTCTGCTTTGAAGTCAGCAAGGTTGAGAAGCTGACGGTCAACAATGATCGTCCCTGTGCCTGCTCCACGCGATATACCTCGGTACTGGCCTTTGGCGTGGCGCGTGAAATCCCTGACGGTAAGGAAAAGGCCGCTCTGCTGAATCAGTTGGTGGGGAGATACGCCGACGGCAAGCCCTTTCAGCCTGTGGAGGAGAGCCAGGCCGCCGATTGCGCCGTGGTGGAGATTCGTATAGACAAAATCAGCGGCAAAAGGAACGTCGATCCGGAATAGTTGCTATTCCACCTTGGGCGGTTCCGAATTTGCTGACGGCGCGGCAACCGGCAGAATCTGCACCAAGCCGGGCGTGGCAGGTTCAGCCGTTCCCATGGCAGCTTCATGCTGGCGGCGTGCTGCCGCATCCAAATCCACCGGAATGCCCGCAGGTACAATCACCGGCGCATTCCAGCGATAGTCTAGTTCGCGCGTGAGGCGATAAATCACGGGAATCGCCACAAGTAGCAGAACGAACGCCATCCAACTGCCATCCAATCCATAGCCTCCGCCGGTGAGCCAGAACGGCCCCATCGGATTGCCTTGCACCACAGGCGAATGACTGCTGTCGCCACTGATGGCCAATCCGAAAACCAGCGCGCGGCTGGCCTTCCAGCCGAAGTTGATTCCCCAACTCAGCCACAGAGCGCGAGTGCGCACGTAAGCAGTTGAGAGAACGAGACTGAATGCGATGGAAACCGCAATACTGGCGTGGCTTGACCCGGGCAGAAGCGCCTGCACAATGGAATAGAAGGCCGCGAATCCCAGCGCCGCTCCCAGCGAACCCACGGCCTGCTCGAAGCGTTGAAATCCGTAGCCGCGAAAGGCAACCTCTTCGGCCAAGGCAACCATCGCAAAGAATGCGACATATACAGCGAGCCATCCCCAGGCCGAGTGCCCCAGGATGAGCACAATGGCGATGCCGCCGCCCACAACCAGCGGCAGAACACAGGCCACGGCCAGCGCCCAACCAACAGCCAGTCCCAAGCCAGCCTCGCCCAGCCAACCCTCCCGCATTGGCAAACCCTGCTCTTTTATCGGACGTTGTTGGCCATCAAGCGTAAATCCCATGCCCGCATAGCCCGCAAGCAGTAGTGCGAGGAAAATGACCTGTTCGACCAGAGGCTGCCACTGCTCGCTCGTCAGTCCCAGCGACTCGTGATGGGCAACAGCCCGCGCCATAAAGAACCACAGCACGGCGACGATAAATCGCATGTAAGCGCGGAAGCGGCTGGCGGTTGGCTGACTGAAACTCATCTATCCCTGACCTTCCGTATAGAACTGCGCGATGTTGCGGAATTTGGCCTGGCGCGCAGCCACCAGAGCATCAATCGGCTGCGCCTTGAGTTCGGCCAGATGCTTTTTAAGCACCATGCCCAACAGCCCCGTGCCTGCATCGCGGTCGGTGTGAATGCCATCCGGCGGCTCGGCGACGATTACGTCCACGCAGCCCAGCGCGGCAACATCCGGTGCAGAAATGCGCATGGCCTCGGCGGCTGATACCTTGTAGGCCGCGTCGCGCCACATGATAGCCGCGCAGGACTCAGGAGTAATCACGAAATAAAGAGCATTCTCCATAATCAGTACGCGATCCGCGACGGCCAGGGCCAGCGCTCCGCCCGATCCGCCCTCGCCGCTGATCACCGAGATGGTTGGTACGCGCAGCCGCGACATCTCCAGCAGATTGCGGGCGATGGCTTCGGCCTGGCCCCGCTCCTCTGCGCCCAGGCCGGGAAAAGCTCCGGGGAGATCAATGAAGCTGATCACCGGCCGCCCAAACTTCTCCGCGATCTTCATCGCGCGCAACGCCTTGCGGTAGCCCTCGGGATGGGGCATGCCGAAGTTGCGCCGCACACGATCCTTGGTAGATCCGCCTTTGCGATTGCCGATGACCAGAACTTCTTCCGTGCCCAGCCGCGCCATGCCGCAAGCCACAGCCTCGTCGTCGCCAAATGCGCGATCGCCGTGTATTTCGCTGAAATCTGAAAAAATATTCTCGATGAAATCCATGGGTAAAGGTCGCAGTGGATGCCGCGCCCGCTCAATCCTGATCCACGCCGGCGACGCTGCCTGCGCCTCAAGGGAATTCCCTGCTTCATGTTCGCTCATCGGTTCCTTATCGCTCAAGGTTGGGTGGGTTTCAAGATCAGCGCATCAACTGCTATTTCTGATTCTACGGGGCGAAGGCGGCTGGGACAAATGGAGGATGGAAATGACGGGATTTCGTACCTTGGTTGGAGTCACAATGGTCGTGACACACTACCCGATAGGTCGTCCGGAAATAAATAAGTGAATGTGTCTTACCGCGTACCGTTCGCGGAAACTGCTCTTTGCGTGGCAAGGCGACTGACGGCTTCGCTCTCCTTGACCATCTCCATCACGGAATGCCCCTTTTCCGCCAGCGCTCCGGTAGGACAGGCCTGCACACACTTGCCGCAGCTGGTGCAGTTGCTCGATTTGCCCCAGTCGTCCTTGAGGTCACTGACCAGGCGCGAGTAGATGCCACGCGATGCAACCTCCCAGACATGCGCTCCTTCCACCTCCGCGCAAACCCGCACGCAGCGCGTGCATAGAATGCAGCGATTCTGATCGAGGACGAAGCGTGGGTGCGTCATATCCACTGCAAGACGCGGATTGTTGTAGGCGTAGCGTACGTGGGTGATGCCCAACTCGCGCGCCATCGCCTGAAGCTCGCAGTGGCCGTTGGAGACGCAGGCCGCACAGATGTGGTTGCGCTCCACCAGAAGCAGCTCGACGGCCATCCTGCGATAAAGCGTCAGCTTGGCCGAGGCGGTCTTGATCGACATGCCGTCCTGGATGGGCGTGGTGCAGGCCGGCAGCAGGCGGTCGGTGCCGGCAAGTTCCACCATGCACACGCGACAGGCGCCCACCGCGCTCAAGCCCTTCAAATAGCAAAGTGTGGGAATCTTTTTGCCATTATCGCGGGCCGCTTCCAGAATGGTCTGCCCTTCCCTGGCATTCACCAGTTCGCCATCAATTCGAACGGAAATCGCTTTAGTCGGCACTGGGTCGCTCCTTATACTTCACATTTCAATTGGCACTGACGGGGGCTCGCAAATCGCAACGCAGGCAGCGGCGGCATTCTTCCAGCGCCTCTTTGGGGTCGAGGCCGGCGACCACTTCCTGCTGCGAACGAACCCTGACGGCAGCGGGCACATCGTGACCAACGTGGCGGCGGCTGAGGCTCGGCTCTCCCGGCGCCGTACGGCTGTATTCAAAGTCCGGTAATAGGCGCTCCCAGCGAGCTTCGCCCATCAGTCGCTCGTCCATCTTCTGCGCCGCCTGCTTGCCGCAACTCATAGCATTCGACACGTTGGAGGCGCCGGTAATCACGTCGCCTCCGGCATAGAAATTGGGCCGGCTGGTCTCGTATGTGAAGCGATCCACGATGATCGTTCCCTCTTCCTTGAGAGCCAATCCCGAGGCGCTGCAAAAATCCTTATCAAAGGTTTCGCCTACGGCCAGAATCACGCTGTCGCACTCGAAGCGCTGCACTTCATCGGTAGGCATCGGCCGTCTGCGGCCGCTCTTGTCGTACTCGCCCAGGCGCGTTTTGACAATTTCAATGGCCTTCACATTGCCCTCCGCATCGCCCATAATGCGGTGCGGCGCGGCCAGAAATACAAAATGCACGCCCTCATCCTCAGCGGCCTGAATCTCCTCGTCGATAGCGGGCATATCCTGACGTTCGCGTCGATAAAGGATGGTAGCCTGCGCGCCCATGCGCATCACGGTGCGCGCAGAATCGATGGCCGCATTGCCGCCGCCGATAATTGCCACCCTCGTCCCTATTGTCCCGGTGGTGACGTTTTCCTTGCGTGCGACGGATTCCAGAAAGGGCAGCGCGGGATGGACATTCTTCAACTCTGTGCCGGGCAGATAGAGCCACGATTCCTTCCATGTTCCAATGGAGAGAAAGACCGCGTCGAACTGGCTGGCCAATTCATTCAACGGAACGTCGAATCCGATGCGGGTGTTGAAGACCATCTTCACGCCGACGCCTTCAATGAGGTCCAGTTCGCGGCGCAGCACTGCTTTGGGCAGCCGGTACTCAGGAATGGCGAAGCGCAACATGCCGCCCGCCTCGCTGCGTTCCTCAAAGATCGTGACATCATGACCGAGCATGGCCAGGTAAAACGCGGCCGTCAGGCCAGTGGGGCCGGAGCCGGCCACGGCCACCTTGCGGCCGCTGTAAGGAAGCTGACGCGTGCGAATCCGCTGCAGCATCGGCTCAAAAAGGTCAGTCTGATAGACCGCGTCGGCGATGAAGCGGTGAACCTCGCGCATATTCACCACCTCATCAAAGGACTGGCGGCGGCAGCGATTATCACATGGATGCTGACAAACCCTTCCCGTGGAGGCAGGCAGTGGGTTGTCGAGAATCACGGACTCGAAGGCGTCTTCCAGCCGTCCCTCCTGATAAAGCTCCAAAAAGCGCGGAATGTTCATGCGCAGCGGGCAACTGTTTTCGCAAGGCGAAAGCGCAAGTTCCTGGCAGACGCCAGCGCGACAGCGATGGGCAACGATGTGGTCCTCGTACTCGTCGCGGAAGTGGCGGATAGTCGTGAGCACGGGATTGGGCGCGGATTGGCCCAGCGCGCATAGCGAGGACTCGCGAATCATGCGGCCCAGCTCATCCAGCAAAACCATCTGTTCACGGGTTCCGCTCCCGTTGGTGATCGAATTGAGAATGCGCAGCGCCTTGTTGAGGCCGACTCTGCATGGAACGCACTTGCCGCAGGATTCCGAATGTGTGAACTCGATGAAGTAGCGGGCCACATCGACCATGCAGTTGTCTTCGTCCATGACCACCATGCCACCGGAGCCCATGATGGAACCAATCGACGCCAGGCTTTCATAATCAACCGGCGTATCGAGCATCTCGACGGGGATGCAGCCGCCGGAGGGTCCTCCGGTTTGCACGGCTTTCACGCGGCGGCCAGCCACGGCGCCCTCGCCGATGTCATAGATGAAGCTCTTCAGCGGAGTGCCCAGCGGCATCTCCACCAGGCCGGTGTTCTGAATCTTGCCCACCAGTGAAAAGACCTTGGTTCCAGGACTCTTCTGGCTGCCGGTCTCTGCAAACCATGCGGGGCCGCGAGTGACAATCGGAGCAATGTTGTACCAAGTCTCGACGTTGTTGATGTTGGTCGGCTTGCCATACAAGCCCTTCTGCGCGGGATAAGGCGGTCGGGGACGCGAACGGCCGGCTCGGCCTTCGAGAGATGCGATCAGTGCCGTTTCCTCGCCGCAAACAAAAGCTCCCGCGCCCTGCACCAGCTGGATGTTGAAGTTGAAGCCGCGATCCAGAATATTCATTCCCAGCAGCCCATACTCGCGCGCCTGTTCGATGGCCCGGTTGAGCCGGCTCACAGCCAGCGGATACTCGGCGCGCACATAAATAATGCCTTCGGTTGCGCCCATAACATATGCGCCGATAATCATGCCTTCAAGCAGCGAATGAGGGTCTCCCTCGATCTCGTTGCGATTCATGTAGGCGCCGGGATCGCCTTCGTCCGCGTTGCAGATAATGTATTTGGTGTCGGCCTTGGCTTTGGCCAGAAAATCCCATTTATTTCCAGTAAGGAATCCTGCACCGCCGCGCCCGCGCAGCCGGGATGCCTTGATCTGCTCGATGACAGGATCCGTGCGCCCGTCGATCAAGACTTTATAGAGCGCCTGATAGCCGCCCACCGCAATGTACTCCTCGATGTCCGAGGGATTGATGAAGCCGCAGTTGCGCAGAACAATCTTCTTTTGCCCCTTGAAAAAAGGGATCGTATTCCAGGCTGGAATATCCGGATATCCCTGACCGTATTTCAGGTTCGCAGTGACGTGGTCCCATTCCTCGATCTTGCAGTAAACCAGCCCGGTAGGCATTATCCCGGTGGAGACGCTTTCCAGGATGCGCACGGCGTCATTGACCTGCACACGATGCAAAATCACCAGGGGATTTCCCGGCAGCCGAATGCTCACTAGCGGCTCCTGAAAGCAGGAACCGAAGCAGCCCACGCCCGCCAGCATCACATCGACGCCGCTGCGATGGATGGCCTCATTCAAGGCGTGAAAAACTTCCTCTGCGCCATTGCCGCGGCCACAGGTTCCCATTCCCACTGTCAGGCGCGGAACGGCCGGCATCAGCTTGGCAAGCCCGGCTTCACGAACCGCGTTGAACGCGCCTATATCCTGAATTCGAGGCATTATTTCCCCCTATTTGATCTTTCCGGTTTGGCCCAACGCTTTCACTTCTCGCTGCAAGGTGCGCTCATTTACGTGACTGAGAATATGGTGGTTTACCTCGACCACCGGGGCCAGCGCGCACTGGCCAAAGCAGGCAACGGTACGCACCGTGAAGCGTTGGTCGGGCGTGGTGAGAGCCAGCTTGTCAGCCTCGTTGGTATCGCTCGCTTCCTGCCCGCTCAGCCCCAGATCGAGGCAGACCTTCTCCAGCAGATCGCGGGAACCGCGCGTGTGGCAGGCCGTTCCCCGGCAAACGCAGATCAGGTTGTCGCCTTGCGGGTCGAGATTGAAGAGCGCATAAAAGGTGGCGGCACTGTAGATCGTGGCCGGAGGAATGCCGGTCTCCTGCGCGATATAGCGCAGCGCCTCCATCGACAGATATTTATGCGCGTTGGCCGCCTGGATCGTTTCCAGGATTCCCAAAAGCGCTCCGGGCTTGCCGGTGTGCTCTGCGACCGCCTGGTCGATCAGCAGCTTTTCGTGGGCATTCAGCACTTCAGGGGCGACACTCTGCATAATTCCTCCGCTTCCTAGCAGGCTTCACTGGCAACAGACTGTATTCCTCTTTATTTTCATGGATTTATAGACTGTTTCCGCGCGACACAAACCTGCGTGCGCCGCCGTAGAATCGGGACACACCTGCCGCGCAAACACTGTGAGGTGACGAAATGGAGAGGGTGACATGCCAGTACCCTGCTCATTTCTGGACTAGGTTCGGGGGTATAAGGAGATAAAAGAGCGTCCGCCTATGAAGCCCTGCATGTCCTGCAAATAGGCGACATTACACCTATTAGATAGGCACATTTCGCAGCGGCTTGCGCCCCAACAAATGTCCGCAAGGGAATTTGATACCGCGAACGCACATTGGGCTGTGCCTTGGATCACATCGGATTGTGATGATTTTCCATTCGCGCGATTCTCAGATTGGATCAACCGCGGTATCAGCCGGAGGTTCAGACTCAGAACCTGCCAGTTCCAGATGTTCGTTGGCCATGGCTTCATTGGTGGACGAACGCCGCAGTAGATCCACGCGATAGCCAGCAGCCTCTGCGGCTGCCAGTGCCTCCTCGATGGTTCTGCTCATCGTCCCAACCGCAGCTCGATTCGCCGCCATTTGGCTGGGTACAGTCTCGCCTGCCAGGCGCAGCAACGACGGCATGAGCAACCACCACAGCAGCTCCTCGTAGCGCTCACGCACCAGATAGTAGTGCCCTTCCGCCTCATGCACGCCGCAAAGCCAGCGCACGTCGGGATCAAGCCACAAATCTGGCGAAAACGCCACTCGTTCGGCAGTGACTGATACAGGTTCAGTCGCCTCGCTTGCCTCTTTCGGCTTGCCGGCCACAGCCCACGTAAGCAGTCCAACTTTGACGCGCGCGGCGACGCGCCACGCATCCTCTCCCTCGAATCCGAGCGCCATGAAGGCCTGGGCGAATGGTTCGCGCAGTCGCAGGCGGTCAAAAAGGTCCAGTGCCACGCGCTCCGGATTCTCAGCATCAATAGATTCGGCCAGCAACTCCAGCACACACCACCCAAGCACCGGCCCCCACATAGCCGTGCCGGTAAGCTGCGGACTGGGACTGGGAAGCACACGACGGGCAACCACAGGCCACGGTGCCGGAAAAAGCGATTCGACGGCAGGGATGCGCATGGCGGCGCGCAGGCGCACGCGATAGGCGGCACGCAACAGGCTAGGGTTGGCGGGTTGAACGCCGTCGTTACGTGATCGATAAGCTTGCTGAGTCACGCGCAGAAAGCTCTCGCAATGCGCCCATGCTGTCTCGAATAAACCAGCGCGTTCGTCCTCGATCTTCTTGTTAACGCCTACATCCAAGGTGCGTGGATGCTCTGCCAGATCGGCAAATTGGCGCACCATCCCGGAGTCAAGCACCGCGCGCAGCGCATTATGCACCGGCTGCAACTCCAAATTCACTAGCGCATCGTCCAGATTCACCACGCCCCGCCCGTTGAGATGATCTGAAAGCCGGTCCCAGGGCTGCTCCGCGGTCGAGGTTAGCTCGCGCCAATCGAGAAATACATGGCACTGGTATGCATGCAGATCAAGGGTCAGTCCGCGCTCTGCTAAATCTCCAGCCCGGCGCAGGTAGTACAGGCCAGTGAGCGAATCGCGACAAGCCAACGTCACCGAGGAATTGTCGCTGAGACCCAGTCCTTCACGGAGCCGCTGCTGGCGCAGTTGATTAGCGCCCTTGTCAGCGTATGCCGCGGACCAATCAATCGTTCCGTGCGTCTGTCCGTAGCGGTTGTTATAAACCACCAGGGCGCGCTCTCCTCCGCTACGGTTGGAGTAGGCAAAGACGTTTTCATCCACCGAGCCGTTGTCGCGGAACAAATCGTAGAGCCGGAAGTTGCCGCTCTCGGCAAAGAGCCGCCGGCGATGCAACAAGGGCGCAATCTCCCGCTCGTGGCGTTCCACCATCCAGGGATCAGGATTCTCGTCATAGCGTGGCCGCTGGTACTCCATGCCGTATTTTTCGGTGAATCCCTCGATCTGGCCGTGGCCAAACATAGGCAGGCCGGGCAGCGTGGCCATCATGGTTGCCACGCCGAAGCACTTGTCGCCTTTGCCGAATTGATCAATCGCCGTGCGTTCGTCGGGATTGCTCATGAAATTCACGTAGCGTTTCAAAACATCCGGATCGAACTCCACCGTGTTCTTGATGACCGAGCGGTACTTGGCGTTCTCCTCGTCGCGCAGCATCACCATAAAGGCGCTGTTGTAGACGCGGTGCATGCCAAGGGTGCGGACAAAGTAGCCCTCCATCAGCCAGAAGGCTTCCGCCAGCAGCAGCGTGCCTGGAACCTCCGCGGCCACACGATCCACGACCTCGCGCCAGAACTCGTGCGGCATAGCCCGGTTGAACTGTGCCTGGCTCATGCCGGATTCGGCGCGGGAGGGAATGGCGCCGCTGGTCCCCGGCCCAGGAAACCACAGCCGGTGAAAGTGGCGCTTGGCTAGGGTCATGGCTGCGTCAAAGCGAATCACCGGAAAAAGCCGCGCCACATGCAGGATGGTCTGAATCACCTGCTCGCGCACCGCCGGATTCAGGTAGTCGAGCTGCGCCGTGTCGTTCCAAGGATAGCTGGTGCCGTCGTTGCCGTGATAGATGTAGCGGGTCTCACCGCTCTGCCGGTCGCGGCGGCGAAAGACCACGGCGGCATCCGACTGTTCAAAGTAATGATCCTCGATCTTGATCTCCACGCGCCCGTCATGGGAGAGATCGGGGCCGTTGAAGCTATAGGCGGGATAAGGCGGCTCCGGCCGCGAGATGAACCAATCAGGATGCTCGACGACCCACGGCGAATCGATACCCATATGGTTGGGCACCATATCGCTGGCCAGGCGAATGCCGTGCCTGTAGGCGCGGTCGCGCAGATTCACGTAGGCCGTTTCGCCGCCCAGGTCTTCGGCAATCGCATAGTCGTAGAGTGAGTAAGCCGAAGCCACAGCGTCCGTGTTGCCGCAAAGCTGCTTGATGGTCTTCGAGGCGCGGCTGCGCTCCCACACGCCGATCAGCCACAGCGAATTGAGTCCACGGCGCGCCAATACGTCTAGTTCCTCGTCGGGAATCTCGTCCAGCCGCGCGATCCGGCGGCCGTATTGTCTGCTCATCTGCGCCAGCCACACGTATGTACTCTTGGCGATAAGCACAGCAGTAGGCATCCAGGCCATGTCGGAGGAGAACTTTTCGTATTCATGTGCCGCGTCGCTGAAATCCGGCACCTCCGCGCTGGCCACCACTGAAGGCTTCTTATAACCAGCCGCGCCTTGAGGATTGAACTGCATCCAGATAGCCAGCTCTTCCTCATGCAGAATCTCGCTCGCAATCAGCAGATACTGTTCCAGGCTGTCGCCCAGTAGCGGCTTCCAGAGCTTGAGGATGAGAGCCAGTTGGTCGGCCAGCGAACGAGGTGCGGCAATGGCCGGCGCACGCAACAACTCGAGCAGATTCATCGGCTTGGCCCCGGACAGCGGAATCAGTGGGCGTGTGGCAAAGTAGTCCTGGAAATTCCCGGTAACCTGGCGGTAAACAGTCTTTTTGGCCAGGGTCTTTTCCTTGAACAGTTCCTCAAAGGGCTGAAAGGCCTCGTTGCGGTTGGCAGTCCACAATAGCAGCAGCTCTTCCAAGGCCGCAGCCTTATGGGGCGCGCCATCGCTTTGCCCCTCAAGCCATTGCTTCGGCGTCTCGATGCCGCGAATCACTGAACTGCCGGGAAACTCCTCGACAAAGGTCAGCAGCAGTTTGTCCAATGCCTCAGCGCCTACCCTGGCGGAAAAGAAGTCCAGGGCGCTGGTCATCACCGCGGGGTCGAACTGCTCGCGATAGCGTGCCATCAAAATGTGGCTGGCCTCGTCGATTATGCCCATGGCGTAGAGTTTGCCGGCATGAACCGCCAGTTCTGGATGCTTTTCCACATCGCGAATCGTGTTCATGCGGTGAGCAAAATCTCGGCAGGCGGCCATATTGGCAAAAACCACGTTCCCTGTAGTGGAAAACAGCGACTCCGCGAACTGATACCGTTCACGCGCCTTCCGGGATATGTGGAACTCCATCACTAGAAGAGAACTCCCAATAGATAAAGGTACATCAAAGAGCTTAATAACGCTGAACCTTTGATACTCATTAGCTGGAAATCTATGCTGATTCGTTAGTCCAGCGCCTTGTGGAAGCGCAAGACCGCCGCCGTCAGCAGCGCGATGCCCAGCACTGCCATAGCTGCCATCTGCGGCCATAGAATATCCATCCCCACACCCTTCAGATACGTGCCTCGAATCACAATCAAAAAGTATCTCAGCGGAATCGCATAGCTGCATAGCTGCATCCATTGCGGCATGGTGCTGATGGGAAATCCGAATCCGGAAAACGTAATCGCCGGCATAATAAAGAAAAACGACGTCACCATCGCCTGCTGTTGCGTCGCGCTGACCGTCGAGATCAGTAAACCCACGCCCAGCATGCATAGCAGAAACAGCACCGCGCCCGTTGCCAGCACCCACATGTGGCCGCGAAACGGCACCTGAAACCACAGCGAGCCGACCACGGCAATCAGTGTCACATCGAAAAGGCCAATGATGAAAAACGGCAGCGTCTTGCCCAGAATGAATTCAACCGGGCGAATGGGCGTGACCATAATCTGTTCCAGCGTGCCGATCTCGCGCTCGCGCACCACCGCAAATGCGGTCAGCGTTACCACCAGAACCAGCGTCAGGCTGCCGATAATACCCGGCACAAAAAACCACCTGCTGCGCAGGTCGGGGTTGTACCACGGCCGCGGTGCAAGCTCCACCGACGGCATCACCTCCACTAACTGCGGCGCGATGCGGTATATGCGGTCCTTCTGATACTCCTGCGCAAAGCCGTTTGCGATCTGCGTAATATAGCCCGAGGCAATCAGCGCGGTATTGGAGTTTGTAGCGTCCACAATCACCTGTAATGGCGCGGTCTGGCCGCTGCGCAACTTCGCGGCAAATCCCGCATCGATCTCCAGGCCGGCCGTTGCATCTACCTGCTCAATCACATCTCCTAGCTGGCGCGAATCTGTTAGCTGCCGTTGCACATCGAAATACGGGCTGGAAGTAAATCGCGAAATCAATTCGCGACTCTCCTGCGAGTGATCCAAATCCAGCACCACTGTCGGCACATGGCGGATTTCGTAGTTAGCCGCATAGCCAAAAACCATCATCTGAATAATGGGCGGACCAATAAGGATGAAGCGCGTCCGCTTGTCGCGCAAGGTCTGGATGAACTCCTTGATGATCATTTGTTTCAGCCGGCCAAACATTGCTTCTCCTCTATTCCAATCTCTTGTGGAAGCTGTGCGTGGCCACCATCGCCAGCACGAGCGTAAAAATAACCAGTGGAATCAGGTCCGCATAGAGCATCGGCATGGGCGCTCCCTTGAGAAAGATATTCTTCAGCACCGAAACGTAGTAGCGTGCCGGCAGAATGCGCGTAATCCATTGCAGCACAATGGGCATCTGTTCGATGGAAAACAAAAACCCCGACAGCAGAAACGCGGGAAGAAATGTTATCAACAGCGCAATTTGGCTGGCCGCAAACTGGGTCTTGGCAAGCACGGAGATGAAGAATCCCAGCGAAAGCACCACTACCATGAACATCGCCGACGCAATCATCAGCGTAACCCAGGAGCCTCGAAACGGCACCTGAAACCAATAGATTGCGATCAGTGCGCTGATGATCGTGTCGAACATTCCCAGCACAAAATAGGGTGCCAGCTTGCCCAGCATGATCTCCATCGCTGTCACCGGCGTTGAGATCAGTTGCTCCATTGTGCCCCGCTCCCATTCGCGCGCGATGGTCAGCGACGTAAGAAACGCGCCGATGACAGACATCACCAGCGCCAGCACGCCGGGAATAATGAAGGCGCTGCTTTCCAGGTCTTCGTTGTACCATGTACGCGTATCAATGTTCATTGCAACCGGCTGAATCGAAACTCCGCGTTCGCGCAACCAGTCAATCTGCATGTGCGCCGAGTAGCCCTGTACCACAGCTTCGGAATAACCGATCATGACGTTGGCTGAGTTATCGTCCGATCCGTCGACCAGCGCCTGAATCTGCACGGGGCGCCCATCGCGCAAGCGCTGCGAGAAGTCCCACGGAATTACGATGCCCATCTTGGCGTGGCCGTCATCGATCGCCCTAATTAGCTCCGGATAACCGCTGACCACGCGCGCAATATGAAAATACTCGCTGGCCTGAAAATGTTTCAGCAGGTCCTGACTCTGCTGGCTGCCGTCCTGATCCAGCACATAAACCGGCAGTCCCTTCAGGTCGAGATTGACACCGTAACCGAAGAGCAGCACAAGCACCACGGGCATGAGTATGACAATGATCAGGCTGCGCGCATCGCGCAAAATCTGCACCACCTCTTTCCGGGCAATAGCCAGCAGGCGAGTCAGACTCATCGCTTGTCCTCCTCTGCCGCTTCTCGTCCCGTCGTCAGCGATACAAAAACATCTTCCAAGCTGGGTCGAATCTTCTCCATGCAAGTTACAGTGACATTGCGTTTGGCAAGATAGCTCTCAAGCTGTGGAATGGATTGCGCGGCATCCGCGACCACCAGATGCAGTGCATTGCCGAAGACCGCGGCATCCATTATGCCAGGTGCTGATTGCAACGCCTCCACCGCCGCGCCCAACGGCTCGCACTTTACGAGCAGCAGTTCGCCCTTCATCGAATCCCGCTTCAACTCCGATGGCGTGCCCAGCGCGACGATCTTTCCGCGAAATATCAGCGCCATGCGGTTGCAGTACTCTGCCTCCTCCATATAATGTGTGGTGACAAAAACTGTAACTCCCTCCCCGGCCATCTGATGAATCAACTCCCAGAATTGGCGCCGCGTAATCGGATCGACGCCCGAGGTCGGCTCATCCAGAAAGAGCACGGGCGGCTTGTGCAAGACGGCGCAGCCCAGCGCCAGCCGCTGCTTCCAGCCTCCCGGCAGCATACCGGTAATGAGATTCTCCTGGCCCTTGAGGTTAGCCATCGTAAGTGCCCATTCGATCCGTTCCTGTAGTATGTTCGCGGGCACGCTATAAAGTCCTGCAAACAAGCGAATGTTTTCGATAACTTTCAGGTCGTTATAAAGGGAAAACTTTTGCGACATGTAACCAATGTTCTGACGCACAGTTTCCGGCTTCTTGCTTACATCGAATCCCGCTACCTCCGCGCGACCCGAAGTGGGTTTGAGCAGCCCGCAGAGCATGCGAATCGTAGTGGATTTGCCTGCGCCATTCGGTCCCAGAAAGCCGAAAACCTCGCCCTTGCGCACTTCGAGATTGATCCGGTCCACGGCAATAAAATCCCCGAATCGCTTGACCAGGCTTTCGACTACGACCGAGTTATTGTTCTCAGGCATGATGGGATGCTCCCGCGCCGACTGCATCGACAAATAAGTCTTCAATGGACGGCGCCACCTGCTGTATCGCATCAAAGGAAATGTGGGCGTTTTTCAGCAGTGCCTCAAACTCAGGAATGCGGCGCGCGGCATCGTCCACCACTATATGCAGGCCATCGCCGATCAGCATCAGGCTCGATATCCCCACCGCGCCTTCAAGCTCATCGCGTAATCGCCGCGGCTCAACTGCGGTAATCGACAACACTCCTTTGCCAAACTGAGTTTTCAAGTTCGCTGGCGTGTCGCAAAACAACAACCTGCCCTGATGCATCAACGCGACGCGATGGCAGCGCTCGGCTTCGTCAAGGTAAGCCGTCGAGGTAAGAATCGCCACACCCTCCGCAATTAATTCATAAAGAATGCACCAAAAGTCGCGACGTGAAACAGGATCGACGCCGGTGGTCGGCTCATCCAGCAGTATCACCTTGGGCCGATGAATCAGCGCGCACACCAGACCGAGTTTCTGCTTCATGCCGCCGGAGAGTTTGCCCGCCAGACGCCTGCGAAACTCACTCATGCCCGCCGCCACAAGCAACTGCGTTGAGCGCTCGTCACGCTCGATTTTGCTTACGCCAAACAAGTCCGCGTAGAAGCGAATGTTTTCTTCGACAGTTAAATCTTCATAAAGCCCGAAGCGCTGCGGCATATAGCTAAGTGCGTGCTTCGCGCCCTCAGGATCGCGCGCCACATCATAGCCCGCGACCATGGCCTTGCCCGCGTTAGGCGGCATGATCCCTGCCAACATGCGCAACGTGGTCGTCTTCCCTGCCCCGTCAGGACCGACCAATCCGAAGATCTCTCCCGCGCGCACATCAAAGCTCAGTGCATCTACCGCGCGCACGCCGGGAAAGCTCTTCGTCAATCCCTCTACCACAATTGCGTATTGGAGCGGGTTCGTCATTGAATTGCCGGTGCCTTGCTCGCGGTCAGATCAATACGCGCGTCGGCGGGCATGCCCGGCTTCAATTCATGATTTGTATTATCAATGTCTATCTTGATGCGGTAAACGAGCGTTACGCGCTCCTTTGTTGTCTGCACGCTTTTAGGAGTAAACTCCGCATCTGACGAGATAAACGAGATGCGCCCGTGGTATTGCTTGCCAGGATAAGTATCTGTAGTGATGGTCACGTTCTGGCCCCAGGCTATGCGGCCCAGATCGGTCTCGGCGACATATGCGCGCAACCATATGTGATCGAGGTCCGCCAGAGTCACTACCGGAGAGCCGGGCGCAACCACCTCGCCTAACTCTGCCTGTCGCACAGTTACCACGCCCGCCGAGGGAGCGCGCAACAAAGTATAACTCAGATTTACCTGCGACAATCCGAGAGCTGCGTTAGCCTCATTGAGATTGGCGCGCGCAATATTGGTATCTTCCTTGCGGCTTCCTTCTACGGCTTCGTTGTATCGTTGCTGTGCGGCCTCGAATACTGCCTCCGTCCGTTTCAGCGCGGTCGCCGCCTGGTCGCGCTCTTGTGCCGTCACTTCATCTTTGGCAAATAGTTGTTGCGCGCGTTCATAGTCCAGTTTCTTCTGCTCCAGATCAGCCTCGGCGTCAATCATCGTCTGCTGCGCTGCTTTCACTTCCTGATGGCGTGTCCCGGCGAGCATAAGCGCAAGATTCGATTCGCGCACTCCTACTGTGGCTTCGTCGATGCGCACACGCTGCTTGTAATCGGCATCGTCAAGCCGCGCCAGCAGCGCATCCTGCGCCACCTGTTGGCCCTCCTCGACCAGCAGCTCGATGATGCGACCTGGCACCTTGAATCCCACCAGGCTTTCATGCGCTTCAATGTTGCCGGAAAGCGTAATCTGATTCTCGGGGGCCGTCATATTTCTCAGTTGCGAGTAATAGTAAACGCCCGCCGCAACGGCCGCTATCAGTAGAGTCACAATGGGAATAACTCGTTTCATCGCCTCAAACCTCTTCGCTTCTTCCGATTTCTGTGCTACTGCTATTGATTCCCCATGAACTCGAGAATGTTCTTCTCCGTATCGCCTATGGCGCGGGCCAGCGCAAACTTTGCGTCCACGTGGCTGCTTACAGCAAGAATGTAGTTCTCCTCGGCGCGCGCCAACTCGTCCTGCGCGGTGACCACCTCGACATTGTTGGCTGTGCCCAACCGAAAACGATCTTGCGCCATTACGAGCTCGCGCCGCGCCAGTTCCTGCCCTTCCCCAGCCACAACCACCTGATCTGTCGCAGAATCAAGATTCAGCATCGCTTCGCGGATATCCTCCTCAATGCCGCGGCGCAGATCTGCAATCTGATCGTCAATGCGCTTCACGCGGCTCGCCAGTTCCTGCGCTTCCCCATTTCGATCATGGTCAAAGAGAGTGAAATCAATCTGGCCTTGCAGCAAGCCCGTACTCGCGACGCTGCCGATGCTGCGCCCTATCCCGCCAAAATTCCCATTCACGCTAAACTTCGGATAGGAGCGCGCGTGGTTGGCGCGTTGCTGCTCAACCAGTCCTTGCCGCTGGCTTTGAAGCGACAGATAGTCGGCGCGGGCCGCAAGCGCCGCAGGTATAAGGGCATCTATTTCCGGCTGGCTTAAGCTACGATAATTAAGCGGTTCCGCGAGCTCTAGCGGCGTAGCGGGGTTCATGCCCAGGTTGCGCGCCAACTCCAGCATCGACTGTTTCAACTGGTTCTTGGCCACCAGTAGCGCTTGCTTATCATTGGCCAACTGGACTTGGGCGCGGAGCACGTCCACGCCCGTTGCAGTTCCTGCGTCATGTTTGTCATTGGCCAGTTTGTAAAACGCGCTTGAATCGGTGACGCGTGATTGCGCTGCATCCACCCGCGCCGCCGCCGACTGTGCGTTCAGAAAGAGCGCGGCAACGGCACGTACAATCAAGTCGCGCGCATCCCTCTCATCCATCTTTCCCGCATCGAGAGCGCGTTCGCTGGCCTTCAATCCGCGATAGCTTTGCAGATCGAACATATTCTGCTGCGCGTAAACTCTGAAATCATAATTCGAGAGCGGTCCAACCACTTTAGGAATAGGAATACCAGGAAAAAAGAGTCCCTGGGCCTGCAAGTCGTGATTCGAATAATTGGTATAAACTTGAGCGTTCACGCGTGGAAGCAGCGCGGCTGAGAGGCGCCGCATTCGCGTGCCTTCTGCCTCTTCGACCCTGGTACCTGCGGCCAACACGCTC
>Ga0181520_10001280_pt1 | contig 51666 bp, 28 predicted proteins | sample PEATcosm2014_Bin_29_FD_132451 | JGI IMG/M metagenome (GOLD analysis project Ga0181520, IMG submission 132451) | Peatland microbial communities from MTU Mesocosm Facility, Houghton, MI, USA - PEATcosm2014_Bin02_30_metaG | ecosystem: Environmental > Terrestrial > Soil > Wetlands > Peat | place... | reverse complement strand
GGCAGGCGGCCGGGCCGAAGCGGTCGGCGCCGACCTGGCCGCCCCCGATGGCGCGCATAAGCTCGCGGCCAAGGTGCGAGATGTGGTCGGCGACCGGCTGGACATCCTGGTCGCCAACGCCGGCGTCTCCAAGGCCGCCACCATCGAGGAGACGACGATCGCCGACTTCGACGCGCTGTTCGCCGTCAACGTTCGCGCCCCGTACTTCCTGGTCCAGCAGCTGCTGCCGATCCTGAAGGAAGGTTCCAGCGTCGTCTTCACCTCCTCGCTCGCCGCGCATGCGGCCGTGGGGAACCTCTCGGCCTATGCCGCGACGAAGGGGGCGATCGATACCCTCGTAAAGCACTTCGCCCTGATCCTCGGACCAAGGGGCGTGCGCGTGAACGCCGTCGCGCCGGGCGTGGTCGAGACCGACATGTCGAGTTTCGCCAAGACCGATGCCGGCCGCGACTTCACCCTCGGCATGCAGGCGCTGAAGCGCGTCGCCCAGCCCGACGACATCGCCGGCGCCATCGCCTTCCTCGCCTCCGACGCCGCCCGCTGGGTCTCAGGCGACACGCTGCGGGTCGATGGCGGCTCGAAGCTCTGACCGCCAAGCCCTCGACAGGAGACCATCATGACCGAACGCACCATCAAGATTCCCGGACCCGACCATCCCATCGCCATCGAGCCGAACCCGGGCCGCGTGGTCGTCACCTTGGGCGGGCGTGTGATCGCCGACACCCGCGCCGCGCTCACGCTCCGCGAGGCGAACTACCCGCCCGTGCAATACATCCCGCGGAAGGACGTGGACATAGCGGCTCTGGCTCGCTCCACCACGACGACCTACTGCCCGTACAAGGGCGAGGCCGCGTATTTCACCATCCCGGCCGGCGGCGACCGGTCGGTCGATGCGATCTGGACCTACGAGGCACCCTACGGCGCCGTAGCCGAGATCAAGGATCATCTCGCCTTTTACCCCGACCGCATCGACGCGATCGAGCAACGCGACGCCTGAGCGGCGTCTTCATAGGAGACTCATCATCATGTCCAAGCTTACAAGTAAGGTGGCTGTCGTCACCGGCGCCTCTAAGGGCATCGGCGCGGCCATCGCCAAAACCCTGGCCGCTAACGGCGCCGCCGTAGTCGTAAACTACGCGTCCAGCAAAGTTGGCGCCGACCAGGTCGTCCAGTCCATCATTGGCGCCGGCGGTAAGGCCGTCGCCGTTCAAGGCGATGTGTCGATGGCTGCCGATGCCAAGGCCGTTATCGAGGCGGCCGTCGCCAACTACGGGCGCCTCGACATCCTGGTCAACAATTCCGGCGTCTATGAATTCGGTCCCCTGGAGACGGTCACCGAGACGCAGTTCCACAAGATGTTCGACATCAACGTGCTGGGCTTGCTCCTGGTCACGCAGGCGGCGTCGGCGCATCTCGGCGAGGGTGGCAGCATCATCAACATCGGCTCCGGCGTGACCGCCATCACGCCTCCGCAGACGGCGGTCTATACCGCGAGCAAGGGCGCCGTCGACGCCATCACCGGCGTGCTCGCCCGCGAACTCGGTCCGCGCAAGATCCGGGTCAACACGGTCAGCCCCAGCCTCACCGAGACGGAAGGCACCCACTCAGCCGGGATGATCGCTTCGGAGTTCGAGGCCGGCATCATCGCTCAGACCCCGCTCGGGCGCCTGGGTCAACCCCAGGACATCGCCGATGTCGTCGCCTTCGTGGCATCGGATGAAGCGCGGTGGCTGACCGGCGAGCGCATCCTTGCCGGCGGCGGTCTTCGCTAGGCCTTCCAAAAATAAACGGTTGGTTCGGGTCCGCCCAAGGGGGCGGACCTCGGCCACGGGAGCCGAAAGCTCAACTCCTCCAGGCGCCGGCGGGAGCTTTACACGCGACGAACGGGAACGGCAGGAGACAGGCCGACTAGCCTCGGAACGAGACGGCTCTCCAATCAGAGCGGTGTTGTCACTCGCTCGGCGACGGGAAGAGATGGCGCGCCACTCAGGATAAAACTGCGAACACTTATGTAATTGAAATATCGATATAATTTTCAGGGGTCGTTTGACCGCATCGAGCCGCAGGGCGCCAACTCGTCGAAGCGCCGTACACTGTCGGCCAGTGCGGAGTCCAACGCCCAATCGGCGTCGCAACCTTATGACTTCCTTCGCTTCGGCTGGGTGGATCTTTTGACCGATGTAGTCGCGCCCGCGTCGAAACGAATAAGCAACGCCGACAGCCGCACCAAGCGACGCCGAGGCGATCTGAACCTGCGGCGCATCGCTCGATCGCCAACTTCTCAATGTCCTCCCCGGGACTGGGCCACCAACGCGCTGAGCTGTGCGTTGAGCGCCACGAAATTGACGCTACCGACGCCGCCGACGATGCTGCGGGCCGCACAGCGGCGGCATGCCGCCGAGGGTTCGCCGAACGTCGCGACGGGTACGGGTCCCGTCACCGCGTAGCCGTGCGCGGCGAGTTTGGCGCGGACCGCAAGGCAATAATCGACTGATCGATACGAGAAGCGGGTCTCGCCGTGACCAGCGCGGTATTTCATGACGGCGGTGCAGAGATCGCCGCCCGCCAACCGCCAAGCCGCGGCGAGATAGATCACGCCCAACCGGATATTGGTCGCGGGGACGGCAAGCTCCGACAAACTTCCAGCAAAACCAAGCATGCGCGCCGTCGACGGCATGATCTGCATCAGTCCAATTTCGCCGGCGTCCCCGACGGCCTCGGGATGATAGCCGCTTTCCACTGCCATCACGGCGTCGGCGACTTCTGGCGGCAGTCCCGCGCGGTCGGCTTCCTCCGCCGCGAAAGCGCGGTAGGCTGCGACGTCGCCAAGTTGCCGTCCGGACTGCGACGCCTGCGGCGGAGTTTCAGCGCTCGACGCCTCCGGCGAGCTGGATGCGCCGGCGTCTTTTGAGATTGTTTGCGTCGTTTGGACGGTTTCCGGCACGACAGCCGGCGCGACCGGGCCTTCCGCATGGAGTCGCCCGATCCACAGCACACACAAAGACAGAGTGATAAGCATGCGAGCCGCACCCTTCAGGCTGGATCGACCACCGGCGGGTCCCAGCCTTCGCCTGGGCCGTCGCACGATGTTCGCCGCAGTCCCAATGAGGGTTCCAATGGCTTTCTCAGGATGCACGAGGATGAAGCGACGCCTCATCGTTCGACCCCCGGACGACGAAACGCCCGCCTATGCGTAAACCGCCGGCACGCGTCTTCGGGCGCCGAGAGGACTGCCTGTTCTAGTCGCCAAGGCTTGGCTTGATCATTTGCCAGTGTCTCGACAGCCGCGACGTTCAACGCGGACGTCACGGCCGGATCGTCGCGGCTGACTTGGGCCGCGAATCTAGCAAGATACCGCTTATCCTGGCCGACGGCCCGCGACAGCAGATACGTGTTGTTGAGAAGACGGTCTGGCGTCATGTCGAGCCGCATCAAAGGGCTGAGGAAAGGAAGGGCTTGGCGCGACGGCTTAATGACGTCCTAAGAGCGGCGCGTAGACTGGCGCCGATGGGCGGAAGGGCGCCGCCGAGACGCCGAAGTTCGCGCCGTACTGTTGACGAACGCCCGGCACGTTGACGACGCCGATCTGAACGTCCGGCGATCGCCCGCTGAACGGCGCGACCACCATGCCCGGGTTCATCCGCCTCACCTCCTGATCGAGCCGCCGATTGAGACAATCGAACACCTTGCCCTCATCGCTTTCAATGTCGACGCATCGCTTGACGCCATCGCCGTTCTCGCCGCCATCCACCACGACCGGCGGGAGGCCCAGCGTACGATCCTCGGCGGTAGCCGCAGCCGCGAGCAGTGGGATGGCCACTATCGCGATAATCGCGCAACGCATGAGTCGGCTCCTTGTGGTCGGTTGGAATCAATGGCTTCGATCGTCAATGGGCGCGTTCCTCGGCGATCAAGCTCCGACTGGGCGTCTCGGCGGCGCCGCGGTCGCAGCTGCTCATTGCTGGCGCTTCTTCTTCTCCTCGTCGCTCTCGCCCCCGCCGTATCCTTCGACTTCGACGATCAGGATTGAAGCCTTGTCGGCGTCGCCCTGCGTCGACGCGGGCGCGTTTTCGGCCGACTTGGTGGCCGCGCCGGACGCGTTCGAGGCGGCCGTCAGCCCGCCGATGTTGGGCGCCTGCACGGTCGGGACGCCACTCGACGTCCCTCCGACCGAGATGTTGCCGGCGTTCAACACCGTGACCGCAGCGATGTTGACATTGCCCGACACGCGGATTCCGGCGTCGCCAGCATCGACATAGCCGTTTGGCGCGATCAGATCGATGTCGCCTTCCGGCGCCCCTGAAACCGTCTGCAATACGCCGATGCCGCCGCCGGTGGCGAGGCCAGACAGATCGAGAATGGAGACGCCGGTCTCCGTATCGATCAGGAAGCGAGCCGGCGGCGCCGATTGCAGCGTCTTGGAAGCGGCGCCGGCGGCGATGTTGCCGTGCGTCGACCAGATAATCTCGTTGCCGCCCTTGAAGGTGAAGATGCGCGAGGTGCCGACGGTCACGTCGCCATCGGTGAAGATCGCGATATTGCCGGTCGACAGCGTCATGACGCCCTGGTCAAGCGGCTGCTTGTCGCCGAGCTCATAGCCGACGGTGAGGCTGCCGCCGGGGGCCAGAAGGTCGATGTCGCCGCCGCTTTCCGTCTTGATCTCACGCGAGGTCAGCGAAATGTTCCCGGACCAGGTCGTGGTCTTGGTCGCAAACAGATCGGCGATCGCCTGATAGCCGAGATTGTAGCCGCCGTTGAGGTCGCCATTGTTGTGGTCGCGGCCGGCGTCGCGCAGCACCAAGTAGAAGATATCGAGCGCGTAGGTGGCCTTCTGCTCGGCCGATAGCTTGCTGAAGGCATTCCACACGGTCTGATCGTCGGCGCCGCTCAGGCCCATCAGCGAACCGAGGTCCGGCAGGTAGGCTGTTGCGTCGCCGCCTGTCGTAGACGGATCGAGGAAATCCGCGATGAATTTTGTGAAGTCGAGGTTGCTGGTCGAGAGATCCGCCCCAGTTAACGCCCCGACGCCGGCGGCCGCGACGATCTGCGCCCCGTCGCCAAACGGCAGATAGGGATCGCGCGCATTGCCGATCGAGATGATGCCGACGCCGGTGCCGTCCGAGTTCTCCGCCCCAGAGCCGAGATCGAGATTGCGGCCGGCCAACACTTCGAGCGTGCCCGGCCCGCCGATCGAGACGTCTCCCGACAGAGCCACGGAGAGGAAGAGAAACTTGTCGTTCTGTTGTGCGGCCAGAATTGCGGAGCGCGCCGTGTCGTTGGGATCGGACAAGGTGATGTCGCGACCGGCGGCGACGATGCTGACGTCGCTGGCGTTGTTGTTCTGGATGTAGAGGGCGATGTCGGAAATGTCCTCGCCGGCGATGACGCGGGTGAACTTACCGGCGAACAGTTCGACGTCGCTGATGTCGCCGGTTTTCGTATAGATGCGGACGGGGGTTGGATCGTCGGCGTGGAGCAGGCCCTTGGTGTGCAGAGCGTCCTTGGTGCTCGCCTTGGCATAGTTCCCGGTCGTCGATCCCGACTCGTCGAATAAGTCATCGAGATTGGCGAAGGACGGAGCGAGTTGAGCGACCCAACTGGAGTTGTCGACTACCGTTCCATCCTGCGCGACATAGGTCGCCACCAGCGGCGAGGTCACGGAAGGAACGCTGTTCGGATCAGCGTCCGAGAGGTTGATGGTCGCCGAACTGTAATAGACTTTCGTCGTTCCGTTAGTGACGGAGGAGACTTCCTGAAGGCCGTTGAGAGATCCCCCGGCGAGGAGTGTGATGTCGCCGGTCGCCGACGGCGTCAAGGTCAGACTGCCGACGACGTCGATATCGCCGGTGAAGGCCGTCACGTCCAGGGTCGGCGGCATCAACCCGAGGACGGTCGAATAGTAAGATGAGAGTGAAGATTCAGTCGATCCGGTCACTAAGTGCCCACTGCTGTTAACGTAGCCCGGATATTCGTTCTCGGTCAGCCGCAGCCATGGCCGCGCGCTGGAGACGTTCGATCCGGACAGAGCCAGCACATTGTCGATCCACGCCGCCAGCGTGCCCGACCCGGTCGAATCCTTCACCGTCACGTCGCCGATCAGCGACGATACGCTCACGATGTCGGTGGAGGCGTAAGTCGTAAAGTACGTCCGGTCCCAATAGCCGTTGTTTTCGCCCATTGGCAGCAGGAACGGATTGCTCACCGGCCCCAGCAGGACGGAACCGTCGGCGCTGATATCGAAGCTGCCTTCCCCGAGGAACAAGGTTGTCGGCAGCCAAGTATTCGAATCGCTCGAATAGCCGCTGGCGGATGTCGCCGTGCCCAGGGCCGTGCGCGTCGCGTTGGTGGTGACGTCGCGGCCGGCGACGAGCGCGCCCTCGCCCTTCTCGACGTAATAGACGCCGCCGTTGATGTCGCGACCGGCGACGACCGTGAGGTCGCCGCCGCCATATTCGAACAGCGGCTGATCGGCGGCGGCGGTGTCGACCACGACGCCCGACGCGGTGACGGTCGTCGTCTGGTAGGGGGACCAAGCGTCAGTCGGTATGACCACATCGACGTTTTTCACGTCGCGGCCCGCCTTCAATGTGACGTTGCCGCCGCCGAGAGCGCCGACTCCTTCGAAGAAGTTGCTGAAGTCGACCCACCAAGTGGCCGAGCCGTAGTCGCCGTTTTCGGTCTGCACATAAACGCCGCCCGACACGTCGTCACGGCGATAGAGCCAGTTGATCGGCAGCTCCTGTGAGGAGTCGTCAGCGCCGCCCGCGGTCAGGTGGATGATGTCGCGGCCCGCCGTGATCGTCACATTGCCGCCGCCAGTGCTGTATTGCGGCGAATAGGATGGCCCGATGTTGGCGCCGAGGTTGCTGCTGGCGGTGTAGGTCGTGATCGGCGCGTCGAAGGCGTAGGTAGTGTCGCCATCAACAAGTGCCGGTGTGATTTGTGTGCCGGCGGTATAGATCGTGGCGAATTGGTTCAACAATTGGACATCGAGGCTCGCGGCAATGTCGATGTCTCCGGTGCCAGTGCGGATGACCTGGTAATAGGTGGTCAACAAAGAGGAGGTCGCGGCAGTGGTTGACGACGTCACGCAAGTACAGGTCTTGCCGATCTCGACCGAGCCGGTGGTTCCCACCGACGGCGCCGCCTGATGAAAATCGGCGGCGCTGAGGTCGGCACCGGCGACCAAGCGATAGGACCACGATCGTGACCCCGCCGCCAGCAGCGGCGCCTCCCACAGCGCTGCCGCCTGGGTATTCGGATCGATCGGCGAAGCGCCGAAGCCGTCGCTGAGCGACCCATCGAAGATCAGATTGCCCGAGGCGCGCAACTCCAGGACGCCGGGTTCGCCAGAACCCAGCACTGACGTGGCGTCCGGCCCATAGCGATAACTGTCGAGGTTCCAATCGCTGGCCAGGGTCAAGTCGCTCGCGAGCACGACGCTCGCCGCGCCCCCCGTCGTGTAGCTCCCGGCGGGAAGCGACAGCGCGAAGGCTGTGTCGCCGCTGGCGAAAGTAAGCGTTCCCGCCGCGCTCGCCGCTACCGTGCTCGCCATCGGCAAGGCGCTGATGAGGTCCCCCGTTCCCGCCGTGTACGTCCCGGACGGCAGCGTGATGTCGAGCGGGGTCGAGCCGCTGACCAGCGTGATCGTGCCGCTGGAGATCGTGCTGCCCACCGGCAGCGCGGTAAGGACGCCATTGGTGGTGTACTTTCCGGCCGAAAGAGTCGCCGACACCGACGCACCGGTCACCGCCAGCGTGCCGCCGGCGCTGCCGGTGGAGAGCGTGCTGCCGCTGGCGAGCGAGGTGATCGAGATGTTGGTCGACAGCGTGAAACTACCGGCCGACAGCGTCACCGGGATCGCCGTGTTGCCGCTGGCGAAGGTCACCACGCCTCCCGAGGCGCCACCGGAGAGGGTGAGGGAGGCGCCCGCCGGAAGCGTCGTCGCGGTGTTGGCGGCGAGCGCCTGTGTCGTCCCATTGGCGAGCGTGATGGTGGCGGCGACCGAGGCGCGGATCTTGTCGGCGCCGGTGCCGCTGGGGAAGGTTAGCGCCGTCGTGTTGTTGGCGAGCGTGACGGTGCTGTAGCCGGCGTTGTTGAGAGTGATTGTGCTGCCGGCGCTGGTCGCTTTGATCACGTCGCCGGAGATGTTGTTGGTGATCTTCGCGCCGGAGGATAGCGTAAGGCTGATAGCGGCGTTCGCCGGCAGGGTGACGCTCTTCCCGCTGGCGAGCGTGACCTTAGCGCCGCCGCTCACCGAGGTGAAAGCGCTGCTGCTGGTGATGCTGTCGCCGATCGGCAGCAGGAACGAGACGCCGCTGCTGGCCGAAGTGATGGTCAGCGTTTCGCCAGCGCCACCCAGGACCACGTTGGCGCCCGAGGCGGTGGTGACGAACGTCACGGGGACCGACGCGGTCACGGCGTCGCCGGTCGGCAGGCCGTTGGGAATGACGATGGCGACGCCCGCCGGCAGCGTGACGCTGCTTCCGCTGGAATCGAGGGTGAGGCCGAGCCCCGTTCCGGTCGCAGTCAGAGTCGTCGCGGCGCCGGCGCTCGTGGTGGCGTTTCCCGATCCCGTCAGCTTGACGGCGATGGCCTTTGAACCTTCTGCGAAGGTGACGACCCCCGCCGACTGCAGGGCGACGGTGCTGCCCGCGGCGATTGTAAGCTCGGTATTGGCGGCAAAGGTCGTCACCACCCCGGTGGCGGAGGTGATCGAGCCGGCGACGCTGAAGGAGACGGTGTCGCCAGCGGGGGTGCCGCTCGGAAAGTTTAAGCCAGCGCCGACCGGCAGTTGGATCGAGCTGCCGGCAGCGTTCAAGGTAAGCGAGGCCGTCCCCTGGGTGACCAGTTCCTCGCCCGGCTCGACATGGAGCGCCGAAGCGAGCGCCGTGTTGGGCGTGCCGCTCAGAAGGCGGCTGGCGATCGACGTGGCGCTGGCGGTGAAGTTCTGGCCGTTGGCGTTGGCGTTGGCCTCGACGGCCGAGCTGACGACGCCGCCGCTCGCGGTCAGGTCGAAGACCTGAAATCCTTCGACGACGACGCTCGCCGCGTCGACGATCTGGCCGTTCAGCGGTTTGATCGCCAGATCGTCGCCGCCCGCGACGCTGTTGACGAGAGTCGGGATCGGCTGCCCGGAGGCGTCGACGCCGGTGATCTGTGGGGCGCGGAGATGCAACGTGCCGCCGGCGCCGCCGGCGACCGAGAGATCGATGGTCGAGCCCGTCTGGATGTCGATCCAGCCGACGCCCTCAGTCATGACGCCGCCGACCGATTTCGCTTCGCCGGTCTCGATATCGACAACCCCGCCCTTACCGGCGTCGTCAAGCTTCTGCGCCGCCACCGTGAGTTTCGAGCCATCGGCCAGCGTCACGCCGTTGTAGGCGTAGAGCTGGATCGTTCCGCCCGTCGTCCCGGAGGCGTTGATCGTCCCGGTCACGGCGATGGCGCCGGAATCAACCGACAGATCGAAGGTCTGCGTCGTCGCCGAGCCGTCGACCGTGACATCACCCGTGCGCACGCGAAACGCGCGAGACAGGGCAAATCCGCCGGAATCGAGGATAGCGTTCAGCGCGCCAAGGCTTTGCCGGCCGTTGCCGTCAAGCATCAGGCTCGCCGCATCCACCGAGAAGGCGCCGCCGGTACCGCCGCTGCCGGCCTGACCCTGCAGCGTAGCCTGGCTGGAGAACACGCCGTTAACGGCGGAGACGGAGAGGCTGCCAGCGTTGGCCCCTCCCGCTGGCGCCGAGACGTTGACGATGGCGCCCGACGCGAGTTGCACTGCGCCATAGTCCGACGTCAGGACGACTTCGCCGCCGCCGGTATACTCGGTTTCGTCGTAGAAGGCCTCGCTGACGCCGCTGACGTCAAGCGCGCCGCCGGAGCCGATGGTCGCGTTCGACGTCGAAGCCGAGCCGGTGGCGTGCAGGGTGAGCGTCCCGCTGGGCAAGCGGATATCGGTGGCGGCGGTGACGCTGGCGCCGACCAGGGTCAGCGCCGCGCCGAGGCCGCCCGACACCTTAGCGGTCCCGGCGGCCGAGTTGAACGTGAGAGCGCCTCCCGCCGTGACCGTCTGGCTGGCGCTGGTGGCGGCGGTGATCAGCGGCGTCATCATCGTCAGGTCGCCGACGGTGGAGAAGGCGCCCGCGCCCGTGAACAGGACGCCTTGCGACGCCGTCAGGGAGACGGTCTTGTAGCCGACGATATTGAAGGTGCCGGTTCCGAACTCGACCGTCTCGGCGTTGAACGCAAGCGTTCCGCTCGGCGTCGAATCGACGCCGCTCACCGCGGCGACGGGGGCGCCGTCCGGGCTGTTGTCGATGACGACGTTCTGGGCGTTGATGGTGACCGCGCCGCTGCCCTGGTTGAAGCCGCGAATGCCGGCGGCGTGCAGCGTCAGGCTCGCGGTCGTCGGTTTGCCGGAGGAATCGGCGCCGCCGATTGATCCGGTTCCGTAGATGTCGATCGAGCCGTAGCTCAACAGCGTCAGCGCGTCTGCGCTGCTCTGCAGATTGGCGAGCGCGGTCTGCGGCAGGACCAGGCCGGCGGACGACTGTAGTGTTCCCGCATTGTTGAGCAGCACGCTGATCTGGCCGCTGGCGATGGTGACGGCTGCGCCTGACAGCGTGGCGGTCTCGTCGAACGATCCACTATCCGTTGAGTCGAGGACGACCGCGCCGGCGGTTCCACCGGAGATCACCGCTCCCGCCCCGACGGTCAAGTTTGCGCCGCCGCCCCCCAGGCTGATGGCGGCCGAGGTGCGGCTGACCGACGCGGAGGAACCGACGCTCACCCGCAGCAGCGCGCCGTTGGCGCTCCCGGCGACGGAGGAAGAGCCGATGACGAAACTCAGCGCCGAACTGGACGACGCGCCGCTCACCTTGACGACCGCGCCGGCGTCAACGGAAAGATCGGCAGTCGAGACCAGGAGAATGTCCGGCGCCTGCAAAGGATTGGCGGCGTCGTTGGCGATTTCGACGCTGCCGGTCGTCGCCGTGATCACGTCTCCGCTCACCGTGCCGCCGATCAGCAGGCTGCTGGCGGCGAAATCGCTAAGCTCGTCGGCGCTGATGTAAAGGGCGTCGTTGGCGGATCCTGTCCCTGTGTCGTTGATGACGATGTTCTCGACCGTGGTGATGGCGACGACGCCGCCCTTGCCCCCCGTCGCCCCGGTCATTTCGGCGCTACCCTCGAGCGTGAGAGCCGCCGTCGCGGCGATCGAAAGCTGCCCGCCGTCTTGCGGAAGCCGCGACGAAGCGCTGGTCGAGGCCAATGTCGTATCGGCGTAATAGTTGTCGTACTCGGCCCGTTCCTGGACCACCGTGCTTGAGTCCACCTCGAACAAGGTGACAAGCGAGCTTCTCGAGCCGTTGAGAGCGTTGGACCGATACCCGGAGACGACGGCCGATCCGTCCGGGTTGACCACGCTGACGCCGCTCGTGGTCGCCGAGTTCTTGATCGCCGTGATCAGATAGGCGCCCGGCAGCAACGCGTAGCGGGCGGGCAACAGGGTGTACACGCCGGCGGCGAGGCCGTCGACGCTAGCGGTCAGCGTGATCTGGTCGCCGACGTGGAGCGAGGAGCTGCTCCAGCCGGATTCGACGCTGGCGCTGCCGCTCGTTGTCTGGGTAGTGATCGAGACCACCGGGGCGTAGTCGGCCTCGTAGCTAGGGACGATGGCGAAGCTCGTCGAAGTCGCCAGGATATCCTTGCTGCCGCCGGTGCCCTGGACCCAGTTGTAGGCGTAAAGGTCGCCGCCGCCGTCGAGGTCGATGGTGGCGCCCGTTCCGACCGTGATGGTGGCGCCCGCTAGGTTGATGGTTTTCTCGGGTATGCCGCTGCTGGTGATATCGGCGCCCGAGGGGTCGATCCACGACGTGCCGTTGAGCATCGTCCCGTAAGGGATCGTCAGGTCTTCGCCCGTGGTTGGATCGACTGCCGACACCGAGGTTACGCTGCCGCCGCCCAAGGTGACCGATGCGCTGGCGTCAAAGGTCTGCAGCGCCGAGGTCAGGGTCGGGTCCAGCGCCGATACCGCAGTGGTCGACCCGAGATTGATCGCGCCGATCGGCGCTCTGAGGACGCCGTCCTGGACGATCGTGGTGGCGTAGACGTTGATTTCGCCGCCCGCTGAGAGCGGCAACGCCCGGCTGACGCCCGAGGACTGAATCGTCACCGAGCCGACGCCGCCGACATAGTCGAAGGCGGCCAGGGTGAAGACGGTGTCGGTGATGGGGTAGATCTGCCCAGCGGTGATGGTCAGCGCGCCGGCGACCTCGAAGGTTCCGTCGCCGCGGACGTCATTGGCGGCGGTGAGACTGGTCGATTTGACGCCTTGCAGCACGGCCGTGCCGACGTCGACCAAATCGCCGGCCGCGATCGTCAATGTGCCGGTTCCGTAACTCGGAGACACCAACGTTACGATGGGAGTGCTGCCGTTTGTAACCGTCACGGTCGGCGCGACGATCTCTTGCGTCGCCTGGGGGGCGGCGTCGAGCACGCCGATCGCCACATAGGGCGCGGCGAGGCTGACCGCCGAATCGGCCTCCAGGACGCCGCCACTGGCGACGGTCAAGCTTTTCCTGGCAGTGATCGAAACCGGACCGGAGAAATCGACCAGGCCGCCTAGGGTCAGCGAGTCGAATCCCCCGGCGGTGAAGCGATTGACGGTAAAGTGGCCGCCATCGGCGGGAGCGGCGCCGCCGATCGCCTCCAACCCAGATGAGTACGTGAGCGTGGGCAGCGTGCTCTGCGTAACCGTCAGATTGGGAGTGGCGCTGCTGGTGAAGGCGCCGGACGACACCGAAAGGCTGCCGCCTGAGGCGCCGGTCCCTCCGGCGGCGCCCTTCAGCGTCGCGTCGGTGAACAGGTTCTGCTTGCCGGAAAGCGTGATCGAGCCGCCGTCGCTGGCCACCGTAGTCGACACGTAGGTCGTGTGTCCGCCCGAGTCTTGGCTGGCGACCTCGACGACGCCGCTGGCCCCCGATACGTCGAGAACCGCGCCAGTTTCGGCCTGGATGTTGCCGGTGACGCTGACGCTGCCGCCGGCCAGGACCTCGCCAACGACATTCCCGTAGGAATCGAAGGTCGGCAGATAGGCGCCGGCCGCGTCCAGGACGCTGCCCGCCGCCAGATCCACGCTGACGGTTCCAGTCGATGCGCCGTTAATGACGCCGCTCTTGATTGCGATGGCGCCGCCGGGAGCAGTTATGGCGCCGAGGACGGCGACGGTCTCGCCGCTGATGGTGACGTTGCCGGTTCCATTCGCAGTTGGTTCGATGTCGATTGCCGCGTCGGTGCCGATCACGGCGTCGCCGCGGATGATGTCGAGGCCGGAATTGCGATCCCTAAAACCGGACGCCGTCAGAGATAGGGCGACTGCTGAACGCGAGACCGTCGGCAGCAAAGTCGGCGTGAGAACGATGGCACCGCCTGTCTCGCCGATGGCGTAACTGGCGACTACTGGATTGATCGCGGCGTCGACGGCAAGCGTGTAGCCGGTCAGCGTGAAAGTGGAGAACCCACCTTGATTGAAAACGGCGGAATCGAGCGTCAACATTCCCGCCTGGGTCGCCGTTCCGCCGATCTGGATGAAGGCCGCGCTCAAGCTCAATTTTCCGCCCGAAGCCGTTCCGACGCCGTACCCTTTCAACGCGCCGTCAAGAACAAGCGAGCCTGCAACTTTCGGATCGACAGCCGTGTCGACGCCGCCGGAAATCGTGATGCTTCCGCCGGCTCCGGTGGTTTCCTTGCCGGTGCTGGCGATGTGGACGCCGCCCGAGGCGTCGATGACGCTGCCCGTCTCGAGGTCGACGAAATAGCCGGTGAGCGAGATCGCGCCGCCTTCGACGATGATGGCGCCGCCATTCGGCGCCACAGCGCTGACCCGGTCGTCGACGACGAGCCCGGCGACGCTCAGGACGACGCCACTGCCGACAGTGATTGCTCCTCTTCCCGCCAAGTAGCTGGCGCCGAAAAGATCGAGTACGGAGCCAGCCAAGGTCGGATCGATATCCACAGTCGTAAGACTGATAGAGCCGCCCGGCGTTGTGATATTGGCTTCAATGTCGATATTGGCGCCGCTCAGCGTCAACGAGCCGCCCGCCTGCATCGTGACCGGTGACAGCACCGCGATCGTTCCGTTGCCGCTCGAGACGGAGATCGATCCGAAGCCGTCGGCGCTGGCGAGATCTGGCGACAGCGTGACGGTCGAAGCGTCGCTGAGCGTCGGCGACGTCGGCGAAAACGCCGGCGCGATCTGGCTTACGCCGGACTGAAACACGACGTCGGACGTGAAGGCCGGCGTATAGACGTTGGCGACGACGCTCGACGCCGGCGCGCCGAGAAAGGCCAAAGAGAAGGAACTCGCCGCCGGAGCATTCTGGAGCTGACGTTCCCCGGTCACCGTCAGGCCGAGCAGGTTGCCGTCGATGGCCGCGGCGGGGGCCTGGATGGAGATCGATCCGCCGGCGCCGCCCTGGATGTAGCCGCTTTCGTAAGTCTCGCCGACGACCAAGGACGACGAGTAAGTCTCGCTCACTCCCCAACGGCTGTGATCGACGACGTCCTCTCCCGCGACGGCGACGTACGTTATGTCGGATGGCGCGTCGCTGATGCTATAGAGATGGCCGTCTGAACCAATCAGTCGCGTCGTGTTGACCACCGCACCCGTGTACTGAATGTAGCCACCGGAGACATTGAGCAACGAGCCCTGCTGCAGCACCACTGAATTGCCGGCGTTGAGCGTGATCGAGCCGCCTGAGGTGGTGAGCTCGCCGACGGTATGTTGGATCAGCGCGACATAGCCGGAGACGTCGGCGAGCGGCGTTCCGACCCAGGTCGTGCCGTCGGCATTGGTCCCGGTCTGGTTGACGTCGACATAGATCGTCGCGCCGTGCAGGAAGCTCGATCGCAGCAGCGACGAATCGGCGAGCTGGGCGCTCTCCAATTGCGCAGCAACGATGTTCTCGGTGACCGACGCCTGCACGTCCATCGAGCCGGAGACGTCGATGACGGCGTCGGCATCGACATAGATCTGCCCCGTCGAATAAACGAAAGTGTTCGCGTTGCCGACCCAGGTCCCTGCATCGACGGTTACGGTCCCGCTCGGCGCGACAATCGTTCCGTCGATGTAGTCGGTCAGCCCGGTGATGTTGATCTGCGTGCCGAGCGCCAGCGAGGAGCCGACGACGGTGTCCGAACTCCAGGTCTCCGGCAGAATCTGAATGACGCTGCCCGAGTCGAGCGTCACCGCGCCGGAGGCTGAGGCGACGAAGGCGCCCGACGTTCCGAGGGAGAGATTTGCAACGTAGTTGTAGGTCGCCTGTAGGTCGACCCGGCCGTTGAGCGAGACCGAGGTGGTGCTGATCAGGGCGCCGCTGTTGACGACGCTCGCGCCGGCGATGGTGATGTCGCCGCGGTCGGCCTCAATGACGCCGCTATTGGTCGCCGTTCCGGTGACAAGGGCGCCGGCCGTACTGTTCGAGCCGATTGCGGGCGCCAGCACCGAGCCGATGTAGACGTCGAGGCCACGCAGGGAGGAATCGGTGGAGGAATGCGGCAGCAGCGCCACCTCCTGCCCGGCGGCGAGGATTACCTGGCCGTCGGGCGTCGAGATCGAGCCGGCGTTGGTCACCTCCGGCCCGATGAGGACGACGCGACCGCCGGTATTTGTGGAAGAGGTCGGGGTGGTGATGGTGGCGCCGGCTTCGACGATGACGGCGCTGTCCTGGGTCGTCGCGGTGGCGGCCGTCGGGGTGAAGGCGTCGGTCGGTCCCTTCGTCCCGCCCGCCTGACTGTAAGCCGTAAAGGTGAATTGCAGGTCCGCGTTGCTGTAGAGCGTGCCGGCGCTGACGAGGGCGTCGTTGATCGGCAGGGCCGAGGCGACGAGGGTTCCGACATTGATCTGGCTCGCGCCGCCGAAGATGATGCCGTTCTGGTTGATGATGTAGACTTGGCCGTCGGCCTTGATCGAACCGAGGATCAGGCTGGGGTTGGCGGAAGGGTCGAGGACGCGGTTGAGCGCGATCCAGGAAGAGTTGCCCTGCTGGTCGAAATCGAGCGTGGTGTTCTTGCCGACGTTGAAGGTCTGCCAGTTGAGGATCGCCTCGGTCGCGGTCTGCTTGATCGTGACGGTGGTCGTGCCGCCGCTGGTCGATTGGGTGAGCGCGCTGACGTTTTGCCACGACGGCGGCAGGTCGCCGTTGGCGGGGACGCCGGAATCGGGCATCAGCCCACCGGTCGCCAGGCCGTCGGGCACGGCGCTGGCGGCGGCCTGGGCGGCGGCGCGCGCGGCGGCCTGGGCGGTTTGCATCGACTGGATGGCGGCGGCGGCGCGGGCGAGCGAGTTCTGGGCCTGCAGCGCGGCGGCTTGCGCCTGCTGCATGGCGGCGGCCTGGGCCGCGGTAACGGCGGCGACTGGGGACGTCACGCCGCCGCCGCCGCGCAGGATGTCGCCGGCGCGAACCTCGCTCGCCAGCGTCAGCGCGATCGCGCTGGCGCCGGCGAGCAGCAGCGCGCGACTGATTCGGCGCAGCAGCGCAGCGCCGATGTGCGGGCGGTCGAGCGCGGCGCGCCGCTGTTGCGCCCCGCCGCCGTTGCGTTTCGATCGCGATGGCTTAGACGTCGTCCGGCGTTTGCGCATGGGGTCCGGCTTCTCGCGTCAATGCATGGAGCGCGACGACCGCTGTTCTGCGCGCCGCTCTCTTGAACGTCCGGCGTTGTGGCTCGCGCGAATTTCGCACGAGCGCGATGATTCACTCGACCTGCGCGTCGCGCGCGGCGAGCGCCGCGGCGAGGCCCTTGAAAGAGACGGGCAGCGCCAGCTTGCGCTGCGCGCCGTCCTCGAACTCGAGCCGCCCCGGCTCGCTCTTGGCGGTGGCGCGCAACGCCTGGACGATCTCCAGCTTGAGCTCGACTTGGGCCATGCAGGTCTGCAGGCAGCGGGTGAAGACAGCCGAGAGCGGCGGCGATTTGTCATCGACGACCAGGGTGACTCCGGTCGGCAGATAGACGCCGGGCGGTAGTTGCACGACCAGCAGCATCGGGTCGGTCTTGGCCACGTGGCCGAACACGATCTCGGCGATCGGGCTCTGCTGCTGTTGCGGATTGCGCGTGGCGATCGTCTGCGCCACTTCGCACGCCTTGGGCGCCGGAGGCGTGGTCTGGCAGCGCACGGTCCAGTCCTCGAAGGTCGACGACGAGGTGGCGTTCTGCGGCGCGCCAGCCGAAGGACTCGCCGCCGGAGCGGCCGGGCCGTCCGCCAGCTACTTGGCGGGCGCCTGCTGGGCGAAGGCGGGAAGCCCCGCCGCGATCGCCAGCAGGCTGGCGATCGCCAGGGCGATGATCCGACCTTGGCCTGGGTTGCGCGCCGCACGACGCAGGGGCGCCATGGCCATGTCCGAATGCAAGCAAGTCATGACGCCGAACCTTTTCAGTAGCTGAGCGTGACGCGGGCCTGAACGGTCCAGTCGCCGCTGCGGGTTCCCGTCACCGTCGCCGGCAGATCGTCGCGCGCGTCGCGCAACGCATAGGCGCCGATCAGGGTTGCGTTGACATAGCTTCCGACCCGCAGGTCGGCGCCGGCGCCGAGGCTCGCCATCTCGGTGGTGCGCGGCAGAGCGGAATTGAAGGTCCTGCCCGCGGCGAAATCGAAGAAGGCGTAGGGCGAGACCTCGCTCGGCGCCGGCGCGCCGGCTAAGGAAATCGCCGGCGCGCGCAGATCGTTGCGCCAGAAGAAGCCCTGGTCGACCGCGCCGTCGTCGAGCGTGTAGCCGCGCACCGCGTCGAGCCCTCCGAGCGCCAACTGCTCAGTGTCGGGCAGCGCCTGGTCGGCCACGAGCGCGCTCGCCTGGACGACCCAGCTGAAACCCGCCGGCAGCTTGGTGACGCGATTGGCGTCGATCTGGCCGTAGGCGTAGTCGACGCTGGTCACCCGGCCGCTTGAGAACAGCGACCAGGCAGCGTCGGTGTTGTCGTCGAGCACATGGCCCGGATTGACCTTGACCCGCGCGTTGAGGCTGGTCTCGCCCCAGGCGTCGCTGAAATGGTCGGCCCAGCCGAAAACCAGCTGAAACACGTCGGCCTCGCCATGGCCGATGTCGATTTGGTCGAAATAGGTCTTGCGTTCAGCCTGCTTGAACTCGGCGCCGCCGTAGACGTCACCGAGATAGAGCCCCGGCAGGAGGTTCGAGACCGCCGAACGGTAGATGATCGGCAACTCGAAGATCGTGTTGTTGAAGGCGACGTAGGCGTCCTGGTTCTGCCGCGTCACGATGTAGTCGGGGCTGATCTCGAGGGCCTGGCGCGCAAAGGTCGGGATGACGATGCGCGCCGAGTGGCTCACGTAGCGCGCCGCGTCGACGCCGCCGTCGAAGCCGCGGTCGTCCCAGAAATCCGACGAGCCGGTGAACTGGTAGGAAACGACCGCATCGTTGAACGGCGCGATCAGCGCGCCGGCGCCGATGAAATATCGGTCGTAGCCGGTCGCCTTCTGGCCGGTGTCGGAATAGCCGCCGAAGACCTGCCACGGCTTGCCGTCGCTGACCTTCAGCGTGAAATCGCTCGCCCCGACGCCGAGGCCGGGCGCGAACACCCCCTGCGCCGTGCGGTAGGGATTGCGGTTGATCCAGTCGAGATCTTCCTCGAGCTTCGCCGCCTCGATGCGCTCGCCCGGCGCGAGGCGGATGCGATCGGCGAGCTTGGCGTCGTCGCCGGCGCCGTCGACCTTCACCTTGCCGGCGTGGAACTCGACGACGCGGACCTGCAGCAGGCCGCGGCTGGCGTCGTGGGGCGGCAGCGTCACCGACACGAAGGGGTAGCCGGCCTCGCGATAGACCCGCGCAATCGCTGCCTGCACCTGGCTGATCAGCTTGCGCGAGATCGGCTGGCCGATGAACGGGGCGACGGCGTCGGCGACCCGCTGATGGTCGAGCGGACCGATGTCGCCGACGACCACGCCCGGCGTGGCGCGCGGCTTCTCCTTCGGGCCCAGCACGTGGACGCCGACGAGATTGGCGCCGAGCGGGGTCTCGTCGGTCGAGCCGGCGAAATTATCGGCGCCGAGCTGAAGCCCGGCGCCGTGGCGCGCGACTGGCGGGGGCAGGTTTCGCTCCACGGCGACCTGGGCAAGGGCCATGGTGGAGGCGAGGGACGCCAGGGCTACGCCAACCGCCAGCGCCGCAGCGGAGCGGCGCCGTGCGGAATGGATTTGGACAGGATGCGTCATGACACGGATCTTTCTTGAAAAGACGGGGGGACGGGGCGGAGGCTCACAGGCTGACGAAATGCAGCCACCGGCCGTAATTGACGTTGTCGGGATAGACGCCGCCGGGGTTGTTCGCGCCGCCCGGCTTCCCACCGTTCTGCGGCCCGCTCGGCGGCGTCCACGACGACATCGCGCCCCACCAGAACGAACCGGTTGCGCCGCCGAGCTGGCCGGTCGTCGCGCCGCCCTCGGCAGACCCAGTCTCGATCAGGATCGGGGCATAGACGTCGGCGTACTTCAGCGCTTCGCTCGCGGTCACCGGACCGCCGCTGAACGGCGACGAGGCGATCGTCAGCGCGGTCGCGTTGCTCGCCGCCTGGACGAACGTGTAGTCGCCGTTGTCGGCGGTCAGACCTGAGCCGGCGATCGCGTAGGCGCCGCCGGGGCTCGAAGCCGTCGCGGCCGTCGACCACGCCGTTGTCCCCGTCGTCGCGCTCGCGAGCGTCTCGCCGGCGACGAAGCCGGTCACCGAACCGGTCAGCGTCGGGATCGCCGAGCCGACCGTCAGCGTCACCGGATTGGCGACATAGGTCAGCGTCGCCGGGGTGATGGCGGCGATCGAGGAGAAAGCGTTCGTCGCCAGCGTGTAGTTGGCGTCGCTCGCGCCGGTGAGCGCGTAGGTCCCCGTCACCGTCTTGCCCGCGCCGACGTTCTTGTCGGCATAGGCGGCGGTCAGCGTCAGAGCGACCGTGTCGCCGGAGATCACCCCGCTGAGCGTCCCGTCGCTGGTCACTGTCGCATTCGTCGCGCCGTCGTAGACCTTGGTCGACGCCACCGCGCCCGCCGTGGCGATGGTTAGCGTCGCCGGGGTGATGGCGGCCGCGCCGGTGAAGCTCGTCGTGGCGAGCGTGTAGTTCGTGTCGCTGGCCCCGGTGAGCGCGTAGGTTCCCGTCACCGCCTTGCCGGTCCCGACGTTCTTGTCGGAATAGGCGGCGGCGAGGGTCAGAGCGACCGTGTCGCCGGAGATCACTCCGCCGAGCGTTCCGTCGCTGGTCACCGTCACATTGGTCGTGCCGTCGTAGACCTTGGTCGAGGCGACCGCCCCCGCCGTGGCGATGGTCAGCGTCGCCGGGGTGATCGCGGCCGTGCCGGTGAAGCTCGTCGTGGCAAGCGTGTAGTTGGTGTCGCTGGCCCCGGTGAGCGCGTAGGTTCCCGTCACCGCCTTGCCCGTGCCGACGTTCTTGTCGGCATAGGCCGCGGTCAGCGTCAGGTTGACTGTGTCGCCGGAGATCACCCCGCCGAGCGTTCCGCCGCTGGTCACCGTCGCATTCGTCGCGCCGTCGTAGACCTTGGTCGAGGCGACCGCGCCGGCCGTGGCAATGGTCAGCGTCGCCGGGGTGATGGCGGCGGTCGAGGAGAAAGCGTTCGTCGCCAGCGTGTAGTTGGCGTCGCTCGCGCCGGTGAGCGCATAGGAACCCGTCACCGTCTTGCCCGTGCCGACGTTCTTGTCGGCATAGCTGGCGGCGAGGGTCAGAGCGACCGTGTCGCCGGAGATCACCCCGCCGAGCGTTCCGTTCGAGGCGATCACGGCCGCCGTGGTCCCGTCGTAGACCTTGGTCGAGGCGACCGCGCCGGCCGTGGCGATGGTCAGCGTCGCCGGGGTGATGGCGGCGATCGAGGAGAAAGCGTTCGTCGCCAGCGTGTAGTTGGCGTCACTCGCGCCCGAGAGCGCGTAGCTCCCGGTCACCGTCTTGCCCGTCCCGACGTTCTTGTCGGAATAGGCGGCGGTCAGCGTCAGAGCGACCGTGTCGCCGGATATCACCCCGCCGAGCGTTCCGTTCGAGGCGATCACGGCCGCCGTGGTCCCGTCGTAGACCTTGGTCGAGGCGACCGCGCCGGCCGCGGCGATGGTCAGCGTCGCCGGGGTGATGGCGGCGGTCGAAGAGAAGACGTTCGTCGCCAGCGTGTAGTTGGCGGCGGCCGCGCCGGTGAGCGCGTAGGTCCCGGTCACCGTCTTGCCCGTCCCGACGTTCTTGTCGGCATAGCCGGCGGTCAAGGTCAGGGTGACGTTGCCGCTGTCGGCGGCGATGACGCCAGACAGCGTTCCGTCGCTGGTCGCCGTCGCATTCGTCGCGCCGTCGTAGACCTTGGTCGAGGCGACCGCGCCGGCCGTGGCGATGGTCAGCGTCGCCGGATTGATGGTCAGCGTGCCGATCGTGTCGCCGGTCATGGCGAGCGAGTATTGCGAGGCGTCCGAGCCGGTGAACCCAGTCACCACCTCCTGATAGGTCCCGGCGGCGACCACATTGGTCACCGTCGCGCCTTTCTGCTGGAAGACGACCGTCGGCGTCAGATTGACGTCGGTGACGGCGGCGTGCGTTGACGCGTTGGTGAGCGTCACAGTCACCGTCGAGGGCGAAACCGCACTGGCGTTGTAGGTCGTGGTCTGGTCGGCGGTCGCATAGTCGAGGGCGATGGTGTTGACGATCGTCAACGCGGACGCATTGCCGGGCGCCTGAACAAACGCATAGTTGCCGTTGTTGGCGGTCAGCCCACCGCCGGTGATGCTGTAGCCGCCGAGCGGACTGGCAGAGGTCGCCGCCGTCGTCCAAGTGGCGGCGCCGGTCGTCGCATTGGCGAGCGTCTCGCCGCTGACGAAGCCGGTCACCGTGCCGGACAAGGTCGGGATCGTCGAACCGACTGGGACAGACACGGCAGTCGCGACATAGGTGAGCGTCGCCGGGGTGATGGCGGCGGTCGAGGAGAAGGCGTTCGTCGCCAGCGTGTAGTCGTTGGCGCTCGCGTCCGAGAGCGCGTAGCTCCCGGTCACCGTCTTGCCCGTCCCGACGTTCTTGTCGGAATAGGCGGCGGTCAGCGTCAGAGCGACTGTGTCGCCGGAGATCACTCCGTCGAGCGCGCCATTGCTGGTCACCGTCGCACTCGTCGTTCCGTCGTAGACCTTGGTCGGCGCAACCGCGCCAGCCGTGGCGATGGTCAGCGTCGCCGGCGTGATCGCGGCCGCGCCGGTGAAGCTGGTCGCCGTGAACGAATAGTTGCCGGCGTCCGCGCCCGAGATCGCGTAGATCCCGGTGACGGCCTTCGCTGCGCCGGCGTCCTTGGTGGTGAACGCCACGCCGCCGAGCGTCAGGGTGACGACGTCGCCGCTGATCACGCCGGAGAGCGCGCCGTCCGTCGCCACCGTCGCGGCCGTCGTGCCGTCGTAGACCTTGTTGGCGACCGCGCCCGCTGTGGCGATGGTCAGCGTCGCCGGCGTGATGGCGGCGGTCGAGGAGAAGGCGTTCGTCGCCAGCGTATAGTTCGCGTCGCTCGCGCCGGTGAGCGCGTAGGTCCCTGTCACCGTCTTGCCCGTCCCGACGTTCTTGTCGGAATAGGCGGCGGTCAGCGTCAGAGCGACCGTGTCGCCGGAGATCACCCCGCCGAGCGTTCCGTCGCTGGTCACCGTCGCATTCGTCGCGCCGTCGTAGACCTTGGTCGAAGCGACCGCGCCGGCCGTGGCGATGGTCAGCGTCGCCGGCGTGATGCTGCCGGTCGCCGAGAACGTATTGTTGCTGATGGTGTAGTTGCTCGCTCCCGGCCCGGTCAGGGTATAGCTGCCGGTGACGGTCTCGTTCGATCCGACGTTTGCGCTGGCATATTGCGCGCTCAACGACAGCGTCGGATTGTCGCCGCCATAGATCGTGCCGCCGAGCGCGCCGTTGTTGGTCACAGTCGCGGCCGCGCTGCCGTTATAGACCTGGGTCGACGCGATCGCTCCCTGCGTGGCGATGGTCAGCGTCGCCGGATTGATGGTCAGCGTGCCGATCGTGTTGCCGCTCGCAGCGAGCTGATAGAGGCTCGCGTCCGACCCGGTGAAGCCGGTCACCACCTCCTGGTAGGTGCCGGCCGAGACCACGTTGGCGACGGTCGAGCCGCCTTGCTGGAAGACGACCGTCGGCGTCAGGTTGGCGTCGGCGATCGTTGCCGAGGTCGAGGCGTTGGTGAGCGTCACCACCACGGTCGAGGTCGCCACCGCGCTGCTGTTATACGTCGTCGTCTGGTTGGCGGTCGCATAGTTGACGCTGGTCGCCGCCTGGATGGTCAGCGCGCCGGTGTTGTCGATGACGCGGTAGGCGCTCGCCGAATTGACGCCGGGCGCGGTCTTGACCGAAATGGTGTATACGCCGACGGCGTAATTCGCAGCGGCGCCGTCGGTGCTAGTCAACACCGCCGGAGTATTCAGCGTGTCCTCGCCCTGGAGGCCCGAATAAGTCGAGGTGTAGGTCGGCGCGCTGCCGACATTCGCCGTCGTCACATTGTTCGGCGTCACCACCAGGATATGCGACACGCCGTAGAGGCCGGGCGTGTAGCTGTCCCCGGTTCCGCCGCCGCTGTCCTGACCAGTCGTCGTCGGCGGCGCCCAGATGGTGGTGAAGTTGAAGCCGGAGAAATTGCTCTGCACGTACATCTGCGCCGTAGAGAGGCCGGTGATGCCGGCTTGACTGCTCTGGTCGGTGCCCTTGGTGGCGATGGTGCCGTTGTCGGTTTCCCAGTAGTTGGCGGTGACCGTGCCGGCGCCGCAGGCGAAGCCGCAGGGGTTGGGGCCACCGGTGATGACGCTGGTGGTATAGGAATCGCTGATGGCGCCGGTGACGCCGGAGCTATAGTATTGCTCGCCCACCAGCCCGCCGGTTCCCACGCCCGAATTACTACTGTTGCCGGCGACTGTGCCGGTCGAGTAGGAATTGGCGATGGTTCCGCTGCCGCCCGAGCCGCTGGGGCTATAGCCATTCGCCCCGACCAGTCCGCCGGTGTATTCAGTGCCCGATGCCGCCACGTTGGCGTAGGTCTGGCTGATGGCGCCCGCGTTCGCCCCGACCAGTCCGCCGGTGTAGGCGCCGCCGCCAATAACGGTTCCGCCATCGACATAGGCGTAGCTCAGCGTCCCGGTCGCCAGGTACCCGATCAGCCCCCCAACAACAGTGGCTTGGTTACCGCTCACCGAAACATTGGTGGCGTAGACGTTGGCGATGGTGACCGACTTGCCGTATTTTTTCGAGGCATAGCCGACCAGGCTGCCGGCATTACCCGAGCCTCCTGAGGGATACACGACGGTCGGACTGATCAGCCCGACATTCTCGATGACGGCGTTATAGCCATTCGCGGTGGTGCCGCCGACCACGCCGAACAGGCCGACCCCCAACCCGACGCCGCTGACATAGAGGTTGGAGATGGTGTGGTTCAATCCGTTGAAAATACCGGTGAACGCGTTGGTGGAGCTGGAGTTGGCGTAGCTCGACGTATACCCGATCGCGGCGAAATACTCGGCGGTGGTCTGGCCGGATTCGACGGTGTTGGTCCAGCTTTGGGTCACGCTGGCGTCGATATCCTTGCCCAGCGCATAGGTTCCGGTCTTGTGGTTGTTGATGTTCTCCAGGTCGTAGACATTGTTGACCAGCATGTAGGCGGTGGCACCGGCATAGGTGGTCGGCGTGGTGTATTCGGTGGCGTTGATGGTGCCGGGCGTGGCGCCGGACGGATTGGTCGGGTTGTAGAAGACCGAGACGCCGCCCGAGGTCGTGGTGACCGTGGCGCCATTGTAGGTCACCGTGCCGGTTCCCGTGCCGCTGTTGTCGGCGCGCAGCGTGATTGCACCCGCGCCGCTGATATTGGCGTTGACGTTGACGTTGTCATAGGCCCACAGCGTCAGCCCGCTGGCGCTGGTCCAGGTGATGGGGGCATTGACCGTGATGTTGCCGGCGTCGCCGCCGGCGCTGCCCGAGGCCCCCGTGCTGATGGTGACGCTAGCGCTGGCGAGCGCCGTCTCTAAAGTATTGACGTTGATCACCGAGGTTCCGGTCGGATCGGCGCCGGTGAGCGAGGCCGCGCCGCTGTCGGCGCCTGTGCTGATCACCACGTCATAGGGGTCGAGCAGCAGGCTTCCGGTCGCGCCGCCGGTCGTCGACAGCAGGTCGGCGGTCCCGGTGAAGCAGAGCAAGCCGTGCGAGGAGACTTCCGCGAAGCCGCCGTCGCCGTTGGTTCCGGTCGCGGAGAGCGCGCCAGCGTAGTTGGTCTGCTCGTTCGACCAGACGACGATCGAGCCGCCATTGCCGTCGAGACCATTGGCGGTGAGCGTCGCGCCTTGCGCGATGATGGTCGTGTCCGCGTCGGCGACGGTCCGAGCGACGAGCTTGAAGCTGGCGTCGGCGCCGCCCTTGCGGTCGCCGCCGATCAGGATGACGCCGCCCGTCGAGCCTGAGGCGTCGATCGCGGCGGTCGAGGTCAGGTCGACGTTGGTTCCGGTGACGACGACCGTTCCGCCGGCGGCGTTCTTGCCGGCGGCGTCGATCGTGCCGGAGACGGCGACGCTGCCGCCTTCGACGTCGACGTCGCCGCCTTTCGTGGCGCGCTTGCCGTCGGCGGTGGCGATGTGGCGGCGGGCGACGATGTGCTGGGCGACGTTGACCGCGCCGCTCTCGCCGGCGGTGAAGATGATCTTGCCGTCGGCGGCGTCGAGGCCGGTGGCGACGGTGATCGAGCTGGTGTTGCCAGCCAGCGCATAGACGCTGCCGCCGTTGGCCTTCAGTTCGACATTGGCGGCGCGGATGACGCCGAGGGTTCCGGCGGCGGTGTCCGCGCCGCCAACCTTGACCAGGAACTTGCCGTCCGAGAGGGTGGCGTCGCGCGCCAGCACCTCGTAGCCGGCGGCGAGCGCCACCGTGCCCTTGGCGGCGTCGATCGAACCGGCGTTGGTCACTTCGCGCGCGATCAGCGCGACGTCGCCGCCGAGCGAGCCGATCTGGCCGTAGTTGACCAAGGTCGCCCGACTCGTCCCGCTGAAGGTCATGCTCTTGCCGGCGAGGAAGTCGGCGTCAGAGACGTCCTGGGTGGAGGCGTAGAACGAGCCGCCGGTGGCGATGCGGCCGGTGGTTCCGACCACGACGCCTGCGGGATTGACCAGATAGAGGCTGCCGGTGGCGGTGAGCGAGCCGTCGAGCTCGGAGGGGACATTGCCGCTGACGCGATTGAGCGTCGCGCCCGAGCCGTTGTCGAACGCGACGGCGCCGCCCGCGCCGATCGAGAACGCGCCCCAGTTGAGGATCGCGACGGCCGACGATTGGTTGATTGTCAGGCTGTTGTTCGCCGGCGCGCCGATGGTCGCCGAGCCGGCGACGACCGCGCCGCCGGTCGGCAGGACGACGCCGCCGGCCTCGGCCGCGTTCATCCCCAGGCAGAGAGCGGCGACGGCGGCGCCGCCCATCAGCAGCGCGAGGCGTCCGCGCGGCGGCGCGACGCGGAACGGCGCGAACGGCGGGCGGCGCGCCGCCTCGGTCTTGGCGCGGCGGGCGGTGTGGCGGCGGTTGGTCATATCAATGTCCCCTCGGCAAGCTTTGTGGTTGGCGCGATTGTTGTCAGTTGAGCGGAGCGGCGATCGGCGCCGGCCCGGACTCCGCGGCGACGGCAGTCGGCGCGGCGGCGCCGTCGCCCGCCGCCAGGCGTGGCAGCTCGGCGCGCAAATAGGCGATCAGCCCCTGCAGTAGCTGGTCCCAGACCGCGATGGCGGCGCGCAGGTGATCGACCGCGACGCCGCCGGCGAAGGCGACGTCCATGTCGAGCGCCAGGAAGCCTTGGCTGAGATGCAGTCGGCCAAAGCGGCGGAGATTGTTCCACTCGTTGACGACCGCGAGCGGCAGTTCGCCCTCGACCTTGAGCAGCGCGACGAACGAGACGTCGAGGAACTGCGCCGGCTGATCGACGAGGCGATTGCCGGCGCGGATGTCGAAGGTCATGCCGGAGGTCGCCGAGCGCACCAGGGCTTGGCCGCGGTCGTCGGCGACGATCTCGGCGCGATAGCCGAACCGCTGCAGCAGATCGCGCAGCGTCTCGAGAGCGGCGGACAAGATCACATCGGTCATGGCTCGTTCCTCAAAACGGTTGTCTGGTCGCAGTGCTGGCAGCGGATGCAGGTCATTTGGCCTTGGCCTCGAGTTGCTCGGCGAGCGCCTTGCGCAGCACGAGCTCGTTGATGGCGGGCGGATTCTGCTTGAGACGGTCGGCGAGAACGGCGCGCCGGTTCGCCGCCGCCTTTTCCTCGCGCAGGCGCTGGCGCAGCAGCTCGCGCACCTCGGCGAAGCTCGGCGTGTAGGCGGGCTTGAGGTCGGCGAGCCGGACGATCTGCCAGCCGTCGTCGAGCCGGATCGGATCGGAGACGGCACCCTTTTGCAGAGCGGCGACGCTGGCCTTGATCTCCGGCCTCAGTTGGGTCTCGGCGAGCCAGCCGATCTCACCGCCGCGCTCGGCGGTCTGGCGGGCGTCGCTGTCGGAGCGGGCGATGGTCGCGAAGTCGGCGTCGGGCTCCTTCAACCGGCGGGCGATGTCGGCGATGCGCGCCGCCGCCTTGTCCGCGGCGGCCTTGTCGGCGTTCCTGGCCAGGGCGACGAAGATCTGGTCGACCAGGAACTGGCGCGGCGCGAGGAGCGCGCTCTTGTTGGCGTCATAGGCGCTCTGCAGCTCCGCGTCGCTGGGATAGTCGGGCGGCGGAGCGGAGAGCGCGGCGAGATAGGTCTGGACGATCGTCGCCTCGCGCTGGCGCTCGAGCTCGGCGGCGATGGCGGGCTGCTGTTCCCAATGCTTGGCGAGCGCCTCGTCGAGCGCCTGGCGGTCGACGACCAGCGCGCGCGCCACGCGGGCGGCCGCCTCGGGATCGCGCCCGAGCGCGGCGCGGTCGGCCGCGCCGAGCCCGGCGACGAAGCGGATGAGGTCGTCCTCGCGGATGACGCTGTCGCCCATGCGCGCGACCACGTCGCCGCCGCTCTCGGCCGAATCGGCGGCCGGGTCCGCGGGAGCGGCGGCGACGGCGGCGGGCGGGGTCGGCCGCGCGACGGGCTTGACGCGCGCCACCGGCGTCGGCGTCGTCGATTGGGCGAGCGCCGGCGGCGAGACGGCGAGCGCCGTCGCCGCGACGAAGCCGAGCATAAGGCTGAGGACGGTGTTGCGCGCGATCATGGTTTTGCCTTTTGGTCGAGGATGCGGTCGAGGAAGTCCTGGGTCTGGTTCTCGTGCCCGACCTTGCCGATGCCGATCAGCGGTTCCTGGATGGCGAACAGCTTGCCGGGATCGAGGTTGCGGTAGCCGTCGAGCATGTCGAGGCCGACCTTGACGAGCGCGCCGTTCTTGGCTTCGCAGCTCTTCGTGCTGGCCTTGAAACTCGCCGCCTCGGCTTCGAACTTGGCGCGCTCGGCGTCCTTCTCGCGCGCCACGTTGGCCGCGTCGTCGTAGGCGGCCTTCCACTTGTCCAGCGTCTGGTTGCGTTCCTCGAGCCGGTCGTTGAAGTCGGAGACCGCCTGGCGCAACTCGGCCTGCGATTTCTTGACCGCCGCCTTGGCGGCGTCGACGTCGCGCTTGAGCGCGTCGCGCTGCTTGCTGGCTTCGGCGAGCTGGACTTGCAGCGTGACGCGCTGGTCGTCGAGCGAGCGCGCCTGGGCGATCGCCGCCCTCAGCGCGTCGCGCAGGCGGTCGACCTCCGTCCCGTCGGCGGCGAGCGCCGGCGCCGTCGCCATCATCAGAGCCAGGAGAAGGGCGAGCGCGCGCATCGGTCAAAACTTCGCGTTGAGATCGACGCGCAGGACGTCGACGGCGAGCGGCGGCCCGGCGACGGCGTTGGCGCTGACCCAGCGCACCGACGTCCAGACGTTCTTGCCGAGCGCGTAATTGGCGCCGACGGTGTAGCCCTTGACGTTCGTGCCGCCCAAGCCGAAGTCGGAATCGGTGAACGCGTCGACGACGGCGTCGGACTCGACGTATTTGTAGCCGACGTTGACGTTCCAATCGCCGAACGCCTTCAGCTCCTTGTCGCCGACCGTCATGCGCACGTACCAACCCGTGGCGCCGCCGGCGAAGGCGCCGGTCGTTCCGTCCGACGTTCCGGCGCGGTTGTTGACGGCGATCGCGCCGATCGCCGAACGGTCGAAGGCGAGGTTGCGCACGTATTCGCCGTCGAAGATCACGTGCACCGGGTTGAAGTAGCTGAGGTCGACCTGGCCGGTGAGGGCGAGATCGCGGAACGCGCTCGCCAGGCCGTAGTACTGGTATTGCGAGGTCGTGCCGTAACTATTGGCCGAGTTCGACACGATGTCGCGCAGCGCCATGTAAGTGTTGCCGAGCTGCGCAAACGACGGCCTGAGCGCGTCGGTGTCGCAGACGTCGGAGGCGTTGTTGACGACGCAGGGGTCCGACAGCCGGCCTTGAATGTCGGTGAAGTCGTAGAAGGCGGCGCCCAGCTTGACCGCGATCTCGGGCGTCGGCTTCCATTCGGCGCCGACCTGGCCGGCGAACAGATAGCGATCCTGGCTCGACAGCTTGGTCGCCTGGTTGGTGGCGTAGTTGAAGTCGGTGTTGAACACCGGGAAGGCGCCGACCACGACGAACGGCGTGAAGCCCTTGGCGAGTTCGTAATGGCCCTCGGCGGCGACGCCGTCGAAGCCGATATCCTTGTTCCAGACGAGGTCGGTCGGCGAGAAGAACGGATTGTCGAATCGCCCGACCTCGAGGCTCGCCTGCTCGATCGGCCGATAGCGGATGTAGCCGCGGTCGAGCCACAGACCGTATTTGCTGAAGTCGCCGCCCGAGGCGCCGAGCGTCTGGTTCTCCGACACCGGCGAGGAACTCTGGCCGGTGCCGATTCTCACGTCAGCCGTGAAGCTGTTGGAGAGGTCGGCCTCGGCGCCGAGCCGCGCCCGCAGCTGGAACTGGTTGCGGTTCTGGTCGGTGTCGTAGGCGGGAAAGAGGTTGGGATTGCTTTTCGACGTATCGTAGGGGTTGCCGGTGTTGATTGCGTTGAAGTTGGGAAAGTTGCCGCCGTCGGCGTTGCCGCCCGGGAAGAAGGTGCCGGCCCAGCGGGCGCGAATGTCGCCGGAGAAGCGGATGCGCGACGCCCATTCGGGATAGGCGCCGGGAGACGCCCAGTTCTCCTGCTGGGCTTTCTCCATCACCTCCTTCTTGATCTCCTCGCGCAGCTCGCGCTTGACCACCTCCGGCACATAGGCGACGCGCTTGGTCCCCGGCGGCATGGCGGCGGCGGCGGCCTTGTTGGCCGCCTGGCTCGCTTCGTCGGTCTTGGCGGCGGCGTCCTTGACCGCCTGGCGCGCGACATAGGCTTCGTCTTCCGCCTGCTTGATCAGCGCAGCGCCCTTCTCCTCGCTGATCAGCTTCTCCTCGACCATGGTGTTGATCAGATTGACCATCGCGATCGGCGAGACCGGCTTCTTCTTCGACACCGTCCCGTCGTCGGGCTTGGCCGACGCCGCGGCGACTGGAGCGTCCGCCGCCGCCGACGGCTTGTCGGCGGCCCATCCCGCCGCCGTGGCCGGAAGAACCGCGAGCGACGCCGCCCAAAACGCGCACGCCGCACGAACCGCTGGCCGCCTTCTTCTAGTCGTCGTCATCAATCGGTCCTCAGGGTTCGTCATCGCGTTTCATCCCGGGTGGCGGGCGGTGATCCGCGCCACGATCGGCATCGGCATGTCGTCAGGCGGCGGTTCGCGCAGGGCGAGGTTGGCGAGCACGCCGTCGCGCAGCACGGCGTCGAGCTCGGAATTGCCCGACGATTCCGCGAGTTCGACCCGGCTAATGCGCCCGGTGCGATCGGCCCACAGCCGCACCCGCACCTGCATCACCGCGGTGTTGGTCTTCGGGTTGGCGCGCAGCGCCGCTTCGATCTCCGCCTGCACCATCGCGGCGTAGCGGCCCCAGCGACCGCCGCCGCCGCCCGGGCCGCCGCCAAGCAGGCCGCGGCCGCCGGGATTTCCGGCCAATCCGAACTGGTCGCCCGGCCCGGCGCCCACGGCGGCGAGCGCCAGCGGGCCCGGCGGCGGCTCGTCCTTGGCGTCGTCCGGTTTGGGCTTGTCGACCGGCTTCTCCTCCTCGGGCGGCTCATCGACGATCTTCGGCTGCTCGATCATCTGCGGCTCCGGCTCCTTCCTGACCGTCGGCGGCGGCGGAGGTGGAGGTGGAGGCGGCAGCAAGGTGACGACGGAGATCTCGTGGACCGGGCGCGGCGGCGCGTCGCCCCTCGTCGTGACGAACACCAGCGCCGCCAGACCGCCCGCCACGACGACGACCGCCACGACAACGAGCAGGTGGCGACCGCCGAAGCGCCGCGACGGGTCGCCGGCCTCAGACGCCGCGAAGACGTCTTCCAAACCGTCTTGAAAAGCGTCTTGGCGCCCGGTCGGCTCGGTCATGACGACGAGGCCCCCCAGGCGGGGTCGAAGAAGCGGCCGAGCACATAGAGACTGACGAACTCCTCGACGCAGGCGAAGTCCGAGCTGTCGAGAATGACCCGAGTGGCGCGCGAGGATTGAATGACCACCCGGCAGCTCTTGCCGTCCTGTTCGCATTCGACGAAGGCATCGTCGCTGATGAGCAGACGAGGCGGCGGCCCCGGCGACACCGCCAGCGTCGGCCGACAGGAGGCCGCCGAACGGGCCGCGAAGCGCAGTCTCAACGCGTGTTCGAGCCGGACGATCTGCGCAAATCCGTCTGCGGCGAGCGGCGCGACCTTCCCGTCGGGCGCGACCTTCCCAAACAGCGGGCGAGCCCGCCCTATGCCGCCATTGATGAGCGTGAAGTGCGGCATGGTCATTTCACCAGCGGCTTGGTCGCCAAGCCGACCTGGGTGATGTCGAGCCGGGCGAGCAGATCGAGCACGTCGATGACGTTCTGGTACTGGGCCTGCGCGTCGCCGCGCAGGACGACCGGAAACGCCGGCGTCAGCGCCTTCTGCTGGATCAGCCGCTGCTCCAGCTCAGCCAGCGTCACCGGGATCGTGTCGAGGAAGATCCGGCCGTCGGCGCCGACGGTGATCGCCTTGGTGGTCTGCGACGCCAGCGACGGCGCGGCCGACGCCTTGGGCAGATTGACCTTCTGTCCTTGCACCGTCGCGGTCGTCATGATGATGAAGATGATCAGCAGAACGTAGGCGAGGTCGAGCATCGGCGTGATGTTGATCTCGTCGTACGGTTTGGCTTCCGCTTGCATCTGCATCGTCGTCACTCCGCCGCCAGGGGTTCGTCGACGGAGTCGAGACGTTCGGACGAATGGAACTCGGCCGTCTTCGTGATGAACTCATCGACGAAGACCTGAATGTCGTTGGTCAGATCCTTGATTTTGGAGATTAGATAATTGTAGCCAAACAGGGCCGGGATCGCGACGCCGAGGCCGGCCACCGTCGCCACCAGCGCCGCCGCGATGCCGGGCGCGATTGCGTTGACATTGACGTCGCCGCTGGCGGCGATCGCCGCAAAGGTGATCATCACGCCGACCACCGTGCCGAGCAGGCCGAGGAACGGGCCGCCGGAGATCGCGATGGTCAGGATCACCATCGCCCGGTTGAGCCGCTGCGTCTCGCGCACCACGCCGGCGTCGAGCGTCGCCCGGATCGCCGCGATCGCCGGGCTGCTGAGCGCCGTTGCTCGGCCGCCATGGCGCCGCACGCGATGGGCGATCTCGGCCGCGCCGATGCGGTAGATGTGGTAGAGCGACGAAGCGCCAAGAACCTTCAGCTGCTTGGCGTCGAGCCGGCCGCCGAAGCTGGCGATGCTCTCGACGTCGGCGTGGTCGAGCGACTCGAGATCGCCGGCCACTTCGCGGAAGCCCCTGCGGAACAGCGCGTTAGCCTTGGCTTGGCGGCGCAGAAAGGCCGCCTTATCGACCATCACCACCCAGCTGACCGCCGCCATGACCAGCAACACGCCGATCACCACCCAGCCGTCGAGAGTCACTGACTTGAGGATCACCGCGAAGTAGCCCGACAGCCAGCTCGCCGTCTCCTCGTCGCCGCCGAAGGCGATGAGCTTGGCCGGATCCGGCCCTTGTCCGATCGCGGCAAGGCGGATGAAGCCGGCCGGTCGCGCGACTTTCGCGATCTCCAGCTCGTCGACCTCGCCGACGAAGCCGGCCGTCGTCGCGGCGGGGACTGGCGCAGTCGCCGGCGTTTCGCCACTCGCCGCCGGCGTCGCCGCGTCGGCCGTTGGCGTCGGTGTGGGCGCCGCCGCAGGCGCTGGCGCGTCCGCCGGGTCGGCCCCAAGGGTCGCGACCGAGTTCAGCGCCGGCAGCCCAGCGTTCAGCGTCGCGTAGGCCGCGCCGTCGACATAAAGCGTGACCGTCCCGCCGCTCGCCACGACCGCCAGATGATGCCAGGCGTTAGTGGCCGGCGCCGCCCCCGCCGCGCTGCGTTGCGTTGCGCCGCCGTTCGTGACCTCGACGAACGGAACGCCATTGTCGAACCCGATCAGCAGCGCGTTGGCGCCGTCGCGACGCGCGTAGAGCACGGCGTTGGCTTGCGGCGCGCTCGGCTTCGCCCAGATCGACCAGGTCAGCGACCCGTTCTCGGCGAGCGCCAGCGACGGCGAAGCCGGAAGGGCCAGCGTCGTATTGCCGTCGAGCCGCAGGCCGCCGCCGATCAGCGCGCCGTCGTCCGCCAGGCCGATGCTCTGGGCGTTGTTGGCCCAGGCCGTCGAATCGAGCGCCGGCGTCCCGCGTTCGGCGAAGTGATAGACAAGCTGCGTGTCGGGGTCGTAGGTCCCCTTGGCGTCGTTCGCCGCGACGGCCTTCTTGTTGCCCCAGTAGAGCCAGATTTCGCTCTTGGCCCCCGGCTGCAGGTCGGGGACCGCGACCCAGATCAGCGCTTCCGCCAGCAGCGAGTCGTACTTTTCGATGTGATATTTGAGCGGCGTCTTGTCGTCGCCGGCGATGAAGCGCAGGTCGGCGCCGTCGTCCTTGGCCCCCTCGAACCGCATGTTGCCGGCGTGCAGCCGGATCAAGACCGGCGTCGTCCCGATCGGATCGGTGATGTTGGCCCCGGTCGCGCTGGCGTCGATCGTGATCTTCTTGTGCATCGACCAGTCGTCGTTCCACCACGCTTTCGCGCCAGTCGACAAGATCGCGGCGACAACGAACGCGGCGAGCGCGACGAGCGCCGTCCTCGCGCCGACACGAACGAACCTCGAAAGATCGAACGGCCAAGCCGGACGACGCGTCGTCAGGCGTCGCATCGTCAGGCGTCGCGTCGCGGCCATCAGAACTCGCTCCAAACTCGGAAATCGACGCGCGGCTCGCGCGCCGGCGTGTCGGCCTGGCTCACCATCGGCGTCGAGATCGCCACCATGCCGTTCAGATGATCGAGCATCTTGAATCGGGTTCCGCCGCCCCAGCTCCACAGGCCGAACCGCGCCTCCTGACCCGGCAGCGGGTCGATCACCCCCGCCGCGCCGGCATCGGCGAAAGCGAACAGCCGCCATTCGTCGAGCAAAGACCGAGGCTGCGGCTGGCCGGCTTCGGCCGGGCGCTGCGCCAGCGCCGCCAGATTGGGCGTGCGCAATTCCAGTGTGCCGGCGACCCCGTCGTCGCCGAGCGTCTCGGTCTCGCGATATCCCCGCACCGTGTCGAGGCCGCCGAGGCTGAACTCTTCGCTCGAGATCAGCGGCTGATCGGCGATCTGCCCTTGCGCTTTGGCAAACAGCTGGAAGCCTTGCGGCAAGTCCCAGGTCAGCGACAGATCGGACTTGAGCGCGATGAAGCTCGCCGTCGCGTCGTAGCGCTTGTTGTCCCAAGCGGTCGGCGAGCTGCCGAGCCCGCGCAGCCCTTCGGTGATGGTCGCGTTGAACTGCGCCAGCGTCGCGTCCTGCCGCAAGGTCGCGCCATAGGTCGTCACGAGAGGATAATAGGTGATCGGCGAGCTGTAGCCGCTCGAACCGGCGAGGCTCACGTCCTGATCGAAGTGCTTGTAGTCGAGGCCGAACGACAGCGTGTGGAAGTAATTGCCGCGCGTCGGCAGCGTGATCACCAGCCGCTCGCCGAGAATCTGCCCCGGACCGACGATGCTGGTCCCGCCCACCGTCGAGACGTCGCTTTTGGTGTCGACGCCGTAAACGAGCAGGCTCAAATTGTTGAACCACAGCAGAGGCGCGAGATAGGACGCGGAGAACACTTCGGAGTCCTGCGGCCGGTCGGGCGCGATCTGGTAGGACAGGGTGAGCGATTGGCCGAGCTGCCAGAGATTGTCGTAGTGGAGCGTCGCGACCGAGCGCAGCGCGGTGGTGTTGGGCGATTGCCGATTGTTGAGCTCGAGGCTGCCGTGCAGCGGCAACGTGTCGTCGACATTGAGGTCGACGTCGACCGTGCCCGGCGCCACCCCGGCCCGGATCGCCGGCGTCACCCGTCGATCCGGCCATTGATTGAGCGCGACGATGTCGCGCGTCACCGCGTCAAAATTCGGCAGCGTCCCTTCCTTCAGGGACGGCGCCTTGTCCTTGATCTTGTCGAGATCGAAATAGCGCGCGCTCTTCACCCACAGCCGGCCGACCTTGAGCTCGCTCACCTTGAGCACGACGAAGCCGCGGCTCGGGTCCTGCTGCGGCGGGACCGCCACGCTGACTGTCTGGTAGCCCTTGTCGTGATAGGTCTTCTCTAGCGCCGCCCGCGCCTTCTCGACGTCGGCCGACGATCGATCGGGTCCGAGAAACGGATAGACGGCCTCCTCGACGTCGATCTGCGCCAAGGCGTCCGCCCCCTCCACCCGGTACTCGTCGATCTCAAACCGCGCCGGCGGCGCAGCCCCCTGAGGCAATGGCGTTTGCGACGGCGCAGCGCTTGCCACGGGCGACGCGGTCGAAGGCTTTGCGGATTCGCTCGAGGCGGTCGCCAAAGCCGATCCGCAGTTGAACGCCGCAGCGCTGGCGATCAGCAGGCAAACGGTCGTCGTCGACCGCAGCGACTGGCGTCGCAGGACAGCGCCGCCCCCGCGGAAACTCCGACTGCAGCCCCAGACCACCCGTTCACCCTCGCAAACACCGACGCGCCCAGACGCGGCCCGGCCGATGACCGGCCACATTCCAGGGCCCTATTGCGATAGACGGAGCGATGGGGGGCGGATTCGAAAGACGCGACGTCTTTTTTTGGCGGCGCGACGGCGGGGCGCCGCGTCGGATCGACCGCGCACGGCTTAAGTGACTTGAATTTAATGACTATTTTGGTGGGCGGCGGATTGTCGCGGGCCTTGGGCGGCGAGCGCGCGCCGATCAGCCGGCGCCCGACGAATACCGGCTGCGAGCGCCCGGCGCGATATTTCAGCCAAGCACGGCGACGCCGCCCGGTAGGCGCGTCACCTTGGCGCCGAACAATTCCCTGGCCTGATCGAAGAAAGTGTCGAGTTGGTCGACGTGAAACGTCGCGTTGACGACCCGCCGCCCCAGCGCCCGGTTGGCGATGAAGATTCGGCCGGTTCGATAGCGATTGATTTCCTCGACGACGTCGCTCAGGGCACGGTCGTGAAAGACGAGCACGCCACGCTGCCAGGACGTGGCAATCGCGGGATCGACGACGGATGAAGGCCCGAACCCGCTGGATGAATAGGAAATCTGCTCGTTCAAGCCGAGATGGATCGATTTGTCCTGGTATTTGACCGCCACCGTTCCCGCCAGACAGGTGACCGAGACGACGGAATCGATGCAGCGGGCGTTGAGGCTCGCCTGCGCGGCCTCGATGAACCCACCCGCCGCCGTCACCACCAGAGGCTGTTCCGGCGGCGTGTTGGTCGAGATGACCGCTTCGCCCGCAATCAGTTCAATGCGCGGGGCCTTGTCGGTCGATCGAACCGCGACGCTCGTCTCCGTGTTCAATTGCATCGACACGTCTCGACCGAGCGTGACCTCGCGCCGTTCGCCCTTTGCGGTGCGGTAATCGGCCCTCAGCTCGGACCAGGAAGGCCACAGATCGAAAGGCGGTCGAATAACGGCGGCGGCGGCCGCCGCCGCGGCGATCGCGCCGCCGAGAAAGGCGCGCCGGGCGATCGGACGGCGCCGTGGCGCGATGACGACCGCCGTTTCGCCGTTCGGCCGGCCCTCCCGTTCGGCAACGGTTCTGAAATCGCGCCAGAGCCTGACCGCGGACGCAAACGCGTTTTCATGCGCCGGCGCAATGGCCCGCCAGCGCTTCAGCTTCTCGGCGTCCTCGACCGTCGCCCGACCCGACTTCAGCAGGGCCACCCATTCGATGGCTTCCTTCATCACCGGATCGAGTTCGGGGGATTGTTCAGAAGACACAGTCCCGACTGCCTCTACCTTGCGCGCCTGTGTCGCTTCGAACCTCGCTCGTCGCGGCACCGATCGCAGCTTTTGACGATTCGGGCTAGCTCTTCTTAGACGATTCGCATTGGCTTTTATCGAAACCATCACGCAAATTCTTGAGGCACTGCGCGCCAAACTCCAGCGCTCGTTTCACCTCATAGTCGACAGTGCGCTGCGTGACGCCAAAGCGTTTCGCCAATTCCTGGCGCGGAACCTCCTCCAACAGAACGGCCTTGAAGATCAATCGGCGCCGCTCCGGCAGCGCCGCCATGGCTTGCGAGAGGGCGGCCAGCTCGGATCGCGCCTCCACGATCCGTGCCGGCCCAGGCGCGTCATCGGCAAGACTGAACAGCTCGTCGATGTCCACCGCCGACAGCAAGCGCGACTGCGAGCGGCGGCGGTCCGCCGCGGCGTTGAGAGCGATCCTGAAGAGGTAGTCCTGGGGGCTGCGGACAGGGCCGATGACGGCGGCCTTTTCCAGCCGGAGGTAGGCGTCGTGCAAAGCCTCTTGAGCATTGTCGACTGACCCAAGCCGCCGCGCCAGCCGCCGCGTCAAGCTCTCGTAACTGACCACAAGCAATTGGCCAATAGCTGCCCGGTCCCCACCTGACACGGCACACGCTCCCCGACGCCGCAGAGACGCTTAAACACCCCAATTTTCATTACTAAGAGCGCACCACAACATAATTGTGACACTGCCGTCAGCGGCAACATTTCTTCGGAAGACAGTTTAATCGCTATTCAAATGGAGGATAGTTGAACAGATAGTCTTAGTTAACCTAAATCAACGCAGGCTTTACTGTATTATATACTTATATGTGAACGATATCGGCAGTTTTATTTTCAACTGATCAGGCAATTCATTCGGAATGCTAGGCAACGGCTGCGCTCGTTGCAGCGCGTCGACGGCCGCACTGTCGAGGATCGCCTTGCCGGAACTCGATTGAATCCAGGCGTCACGAATTTTGCCGTCACGGCCTAGCACGAAGGCAAGTTGAACCGTCCCTTCCAGGCGATCATGCACGGCTTGGTCAGGATAGCGCTGATACCGCTCGATGTGACGCGTCAACAGCCGCTGAAATTGTAGAACGACGTCATTGGGAAAATCGCGCGGGGGCGCCTGAATGAGGGCGCCCTGCGGAGCCGAGGCCCGCTCGGGCGCAGCGACGGGATCGAGCGGCGGCGGCGACACGTCGTTCGCGACAGCGGCGTCGGTTCGCTCGCCCCGCGTCTCCGCTCCGTCGCCGCGGTTTTGCGCAGGCGACGGCCGCTCGGACGGGGGCAACTGCAGCGTGGCTGGATCCGGCGCCTGCAGGAGTTGCACCTGGATCGTTCCGCCATTGTCGGAACGCGGTGGCGGCGACGGCAACCTCTTGATCCAGAACACGCCGCCCGCCAACATCGCCACGACCACGACCGTAGGAATCACGAAACGCCACAGCGCAAGAGGAGGTCCGGCGTCAAATCCGTCCGGCGGGTGAAACTCTGAACCCTCAGCCATGGCACTCGGTCTCTGTCTTTCTTGCCGGGGTCGAGCGCCTCACAGCGAACGCACGGCGACGATGATCCGGATCGGCTGCGGCGTGGCGGGAGGGGGAACGCGGCTGACGACGAAACCCTGCAGCAGGCCGGTGATCGCCGCATCGCGTTCGGGGTCGCCCGTCGTTTGCGCCATTTCCACCCGGCGCACGACCGAGGACGGATCGATCCACAGCTTCAATTGGACCCTGTAGTTGCCCGATCTGATCTTCAGGTTCTTGCGAAGCGCCGCCTCCATGTCGGTCGTCACGGCCTCGCCGAATTCCTGAAGACGCGCTTCGTTCGCCCGCGCCGGCGGGGGGTCGGCGGCGACGCGGATGGTGTCGAGCGAAAAATCGAAACCCTGCAAAACGCGGTCCGGCGGCAAATCGTCGCGCGCGGTCGGCAGGGAAAGAACAACCGCATTTGGTTTTGTGAAGCGAATCGAGAAATCCGCGCCGCCGAGCAGCAGACGAAGCGCGGCGTCGGGCGGGTAGTCGCCGGTGACGCTGTTCGATATTCCCCCCGCCGCGATCCGGCTCTCGTAGAAGACGTCCACCCCGCTCGTTTGGCTGTACGCCTGTATGGCCTGAGCCAGCGGCTGGCGCGGGATATTAAAGGAAACCGCTTGCCCTCCGGACGGCGGCGCGTCCAACGCCCAGACGCCGCCATCGATCAAAGCAACGAGATGAAACGAAGCGAAAAAAACCAGCGCCGCGGCGCCGGCCGAACGCCATCCGGCGCTGGGCGCGACCCCGAGCGCCGGAAACCTTCCGCCCGGCCGCGACGCTCCCGTTCTCATTCTACGCGACCCCATGCGCAGGCCATCGCACACCACATCGTATGCCTGATAAATGGCGGCGCCTCAAATTCGCCGAGCGCCAATTCGAAGGCGCGACTTTGGCCCGCGTCGTCTTGCTAACAGAGGTGCATTTCGCATTTGCGACGCCGCCGCGTCAAACCTCATCGGGAGCCTTTTGTGAAACCCGCTGACACCTGAGGCCTTCGTACCACAGCGCTACGGTGATAAATGGGCGCCGTGCTTCGTATCCTTCGCACATGCATCGAGACGGAAAGGCGGATGGCGGTTTCAGATTGGTTTGGCGTGGCGCTGCCGTGTTTTGAAGAGCTTAGAATGACCTCATCTCGGCAACCGCTCAAGAGCGGGCGACCGGCCTGCAACAAGTCAACACAGCCGTAGGCGGAATAGACTGTGTGACCCAGAAGAACGCCGCGATTATCGGGGAGTCCACCGCGGTAGCTCATGTGCTGGCTGACGAGGTGGAGATACTGGCGAAACTGATCGCCCGCTTCCGCATTTGCAGAGCCGCGGAGGATCTCTCGGACCGCGAGCTGAAGAACGGGCGCCGCACGTTTCTTCCACGCGCCGATGCCGGCAGTCGAGGAAGGGTCCTCGGCGCGCGTGTCTTGAACCGCCGCAGCGGTGAGCGGCCAAGGCTGTGGCCGGTTGGGCCACTTCGCATTGAGTGGAGAAGGAGGCGACCGGCGAGAGTTCTGAACGGAGATGGCGGCAATCCCGACAAAATCGTCGCCGCCGTCAGGCGCGGGTACCAAGTGTTAGATTTGATCCTGGAGGACCCCGTTCCGATTCGCTCACTGTCGCCGAGCCCTTCGGCTGATTCGAGGTTTTGACGGCGCCGAAAGAGGCGCCCGGTTGCACATTGGGCGCTTTGGTTCCCGCCGCATTTGCCCGAGTTACGCGCGTGTGTGGCGGTTGTGTGGAGTCGTCAGCGGACTATTGCCCTCTGCGCCAATCTCACCTGAAAGCGATCCTCATCGCTTCCTTCGTTTCGGCAACCTTCTGAGCAGCGGTTGGGCGAAGCCGTCGTCGGACCGATACGGCGGCAAGTCGTCCTCGATCGCCTCGATGGTGACGGTAGTCGAGGACTCGATTCGGATCGGTCCATACGGCCCGTCGAGTTCGACGATTGTGCGTTGGCTGTGTTGATGGATCTTCACGCGCTTTCTTTTCCGGCGAAACGGGCGTGGAGGGCATGTAGATCCATCGTCGTCAAAGTCGTCTTCGGACATTTTGGCTCCGAGCGGAGAGTGAAGGGTGTCGAGGCGCGTGAGGCGCGCCAAACGCGATCGCCGGATGTAGGTCGGCCGATGCAGGGGGCGCGCTATCAGATCGGCACGTTGTTCGAGTAGCGCTCGCGTGCGGTGATGCGCTGCGTCGGCAGCTCGATCGGCCGAAGGAAGACGCTGGCGCGCAGGAACGCGAGTTCGGCCTCGAGGTCACGCTCGGCGACGTCTCGCCACCAGCAACGACGCACGCCGTTCGTCCCGTTCGACCAGCGATAGCCGCGCGCCTTCAGCATATCCTTGCGATCGAAGGGCGAATCGACGGCGAAGATGCGCATCGTCGTCTCTCGGGCGTTAGCGAGAAGCGTCGCCAGCGCCGGCTTGCCCTCGGCGCCGAACGGGGAGGACAGAAGGTGAAGCAGCGCCTGGCAATCGCCAGTCGCGCGATGCGCGTCGGCGAACAGGCCCGCGCCCATCAGCAGATAGGCGAGCTTGGTTCCCTCGAAGCCATTTTCTCTCCAAGCAATCTCGTCCAGACTGCACGCCCAATCGAGGTTCTTGAAGGCGGGCCAAGCTTTCTCAGCCATCGGCCGGTCGAACTTCGCGGCGTGGGCGATCACGATTGCTGCGTCGGTGGCGAACGCCTCGACCGTCGCCGGGTCGATCGCGTGACCAGCGACCATTTCGTCGGTGATGCCGGTCAGAGCCCTGATCTCGGGTGGAATCGGGTGGGCGGGCTGCCGAAGTTCGTCGAACTTGCCGATGACGCGCAGGACCTCGCCGTCGGGCGTGTATAGGAACTTCAGCATCGCGAGCTCGATGACTTCGGCTTTGTCGAGGTCGAGGCCGGTGGTTTCGCAGTCGAGGACGATTCCGATCAACGGCTGCCCGCAAGGGCTTTGCGAGTAGAGATCGCGCGGCTGCAGCCGGCGTAGCACTTTGAAGTCGGGCGATTGCTCGAGCAGGCGAGCGATGTCTTCGTGTTCGGTGGACATGGAAGGTTCTCTCTGTGGGGTTGAGACAAATCGGTGTGGCGGGGAACCGAGCGACGGCGCGGTTCGGCGAAGGCTGAGGATTGACGCCGGTCGACGTTGTCGAGACCGACGTGCGCGCGGAAACGCTGACGAAGGTGTTTGCCCTGCCGAACGAAAGCGCGGCCGTAGAAGACGGGTAGCTCCGCCGAACGACCGCGTCGCTGGCGGGTGTTGGATGTGATCAAACTGAGGGCTTGGCGGAATGGCGCAATCTCGTGGTCGGCGCGCCGCGAAACAGCCAAGGCGCCACCCGCCGCCTGCGGCGAACTACGTGATCGCCCATTCGAGGATCCAGTGCGGCGGGTTGGGAAGCTTCAACCGCTGGATGTCGGCCCTGGCGCCCGCCTCCAACATCGCGCGCAGATTGAGGTGCTCGCCGATAAGCGGGTCGGGAGGGGTGAGCGCGGCGAGCTTGAGGTTGAGATCCTCGGCGCGGGCCGGCAGGGCGGCAAGGAGCAATTTCGTGAGATCGACATAGTGGCGGATTGCCGCCCGCGCGGCCTCGTCGATTCGCGGGCTGCGCCCTTCCAGGACCAACGAAAAGAAGAGCGCGTCGCTGGCGAGGCTGCGCAGATCGAGAGGACGGGAAGACGCACAACTGACGCGATGCGCCTGGTCGTCGGTCAAGCTGATGTGGTCGAATGGGCGCTCCTCCCAGGGCGGCGGCGATTCTTCGTCGGTCATCGGATCGGTCCTTTCGTTTTGTTCGTTTCGGTTCTCGGATGACGGGAGTCCGACGCCGCGACGACGCGCGCCAGCAGCGCGGCGGGGGTCCACCGGCGGCGGCGGTCGCGCTGACGAAGCGCCCGCCCGCATTGCGTGCGGTCGTGCTCCGCAGGACTGTCGAGTTTCGGGATTCCTTCCAACCTGAGCGCAGCGACCCTTCACCCTTGAAAACAACGCTCCGGGGGATTCTGGCGGCAGACGCACAAGCCGGCCGAGCGCGCGTCGCGTCGCCAGGCGCATGACGCCAAGAGCGCGACGAGGATGTCGGAAGGCGTATGTCTCGGCCGATCTCTAAGCGATGAGACCGAGGTGTTTCAGCACCACGCGCTCGGCGATCGTCACGAGGCGATCGCTATCTTCGCGCACGCGGAGGACCGCGATTTCGGCGCAAGGGCTGTGTCGCGCCGAGGCGCCCAGCGGATAGGCCGTCCCACGCATCGCGACGGCGGGATTGACGCCGAGCGCCTGGCAATGGGCGATCCCCTCGGGGGTCGCCACAAAGCGATCGACGGCGGCTTTTCGAATCTCAAAGTCAAACGCCGCGTCGAACATCGCGTCGGTCATGCCGACGGGCAGATGGACGGTCAGCGCGCGGGGATGGATGTCGACCGGGCTGTTCGGGTTGGCGCGACGGGTCAAATAGTTGTGCGACGCGAACCAATCGTTAAATCCGTCGGGGTCGAGCACATAGCGGCCGTCGTCATGGTGCTCGGCGCCATATTTATCATTTCTCAGTTCGTAGATCCGTTCATTGAGCCGGCCGGGCGACACCGTCGATATCTTGTACAAGGGCAACCGAAGCAGCGCGGCCAACCCGGCCAGTCCGGTAGAGGCGCCGAGGTATATTTCTCTCTCGGAACGCGATCTGAACGCGTCGCGGAATGCGCGGCTGGCGAGGATGTCGGCGGTCGACGGCAGTTCTTCCTTTCCGCCGATGCGGGGCCAATCCGCCTGAGGGCATGGCCGAGCCGCTTTGGGCAAGGTCGTTGTGAGGTCGACAGGCGGAGTCGGATCTGTCGTGAGGTCCTCGCATAAAGCGCCAAGCGTATTGGCAAATTGGCGCATCGCCTGGGTCAACGTCTGGACGCGGTCGCGGAGTTGGTCAGGATTCATCGTCTATCTCTCTTCCCTTACGTTCTGGGGGCTTTCGGGGTTATCCCTCCGAAAAGCTCAAAGAGAGTTCTTTCAAAGTTTGCAGCATTCGTGCGCCGAAGGCGCCAACCTCGCTGAGGCATTGCGTCAGACTCGGCGAAGCGAGATAGGATCGATCGCGATCTATGAGAGGCGTCTGATGGTCGTTGTTGTAGGGCCTTGCGCTGGCTGAAAGCAGGCGCTCGACCGAGGAGGTCAATCGGAAGAGGCGGCCTGTTTGTTCGGCGCCGCTGGGGCGTGTCTGCAAGGCTGGGCGCCGCTACCGCTCCCAACCAGGAGGCTTCCTTTGGAGGACCCTGTCGTTCAAAGCGCGGCCGCCTATGTCAATGATCAGTCCCTCTTTCGCTGGCTGGTTAGGCTTGTCCCCGTCGGGTCTGGCGGCGGGGAGCGGTTCTGCCCTTACTGGGGCTTGAGGCGTGGGAACCACAGCCGCTTCGACCTGACGAGGCGCAGACCCCGCGCTCCCGGCGCGAATGTCTTCCTCCGCGCGGACAGAGTCGATGCTTTCCAACTGATTGCGATCGGCGGCGGCGCCGGGTGGAGCATTGTCGAAGTGAACCTCAGGTGGTGAGATAGGATTGGAAGGGGCCGCTACGGGGCTCGCTTCGGCGTTCCGATGCGGTGGCGACGCGCCTCCGGCGCGGATTTTCTCGATCTCGCGGGCTACTTGTTCGCTGGCGGCGATATCGGCGCGGACAGAGTTGAGGCGCGCCGTTTGATCGCGGTCGATGGCTCCAGCCGAAGCACAGTCCGTGTGAACTTCGAGTCGTGAGATAGCCTCGGACGCCGTGTGATTGGAGCTCGCATCGGCGTAGCGAGGCGGGCGCCCCGCGCTCCCTGCGCGAATTGCCTCTATCTCGCGCGCTACTTGTTCGCCGGCGGCAATTTCCGCGCGGATAGAGTCGAGGCGCGCCGTTTGATCGCGGTTGACGGCGTTAGACGAAGCGCTGTCTGTGTGAACGTCGGGTCGAGAGATAGGCTTGGAGGCGGCGTGCATGGCGCTTGCTGCGACCGACGGGTCGCGAGGTTCAGGTTCGGCGGCGGCCGGCGCAGTCCCTTTCGCCGAGGCAAAGGTTCGAAGCCGGTCGCGCTCCTTTTGCAACCGTAACTGGTACTCCGCCATCAGTTTATCACGGGGTGCGCCGGGTTGATTGGCGCTTCCGAAGACGCCGTCGGCGCGTCCGGCATTTGCAGAAACAGATTGCACGTCGTGAGTACGAGCGCCGGCTGGAACCTGAGTTCCGCCCGACACGCCAGCGTCAGCCGACTGGTCGCCGGCTTGTCGGTCGGGCGCGGCGCCAGCTCCCCGTACGCCGCCGCCAGATGGCGACATGTTCCGCATTTCCCGATTTGCTTGTACGTCGCTTCGCCCGGCGCCGGATCGGGATTCGCCAAGATCTCGCGCCGGATATCCGCCAGCAGGATTTGACGCTCCGCCCAGGTCTCTTCGGGCGGCTGTCGCGCGCTCAGCGTCTTCATCTGCGCCTGCTGGCTTTCGAGCGCGTCCATCAGACTCTTTAGCGACTTGTTCATCGTCGCGAGTTGAAGGCGGAAGGGGGCGACCGTCTCCTCTATTCGCTGATCGGTCAGCTCCGAGGTCGTATTCGACGTCTGGTCGTTCATCTGCGTGCTCCTCTTCTTGCGCTGACGTGAGGTCAGCGACGTTCGCCGCGTTGGCGGCAAAGTCGGTCGTTTCGTCGAATTGTGCCCGTTCCACCGCGATGGCTCGCTCAGCGGCGAACGCGGCCCGGCGCGCGAGGGTCATGCTGGTCTCGTCAGCGGCGATTGCCAGCTCGGCCAGGCTGGCGGAAGAGCTCAACGCCAAAGCGCGCGTCCACTCGGCGAAGCTCTCATCGCCGGCGGCGTGGTCCTGCTCGCGTTGGCGAGCTCGGCGTCGTTGACGACGGCGTCGTTCCTCGCTCTCGTCGGCGAGCGAGGGTGGATTCGGCGCAAGCGTCGACGAAACAGGGTCGGTCTGGAGAAGCCCGCCGCCGATGGTCGTCGCCTCAGCGGCGACGGCGGCGGCTTGCCTTTGTCGCATTGCGGCTGTGGTCTCCGACGCGAGCTCGCAGTCGGCCGCCGCGCTCGTCGCGGACAGCGCCAAACCGCGCGCCGCCAACGCGACGCTCAAGTCGGCGGCGGCCACAGCCTGTTGCGTTCGGCGAAGGTCGGGTCGTCGGCCTTGAGCGGCGTCGGAGGCCGACTTGGAGGCGGGGCCCAATTCCGCCGCGGGAGGCGTCAAGCCGCCATGGTCCGGGTGTTCCAGGCCGTCGAATTGGGAAGGCGTTGGCGAGGCCTGGGCGGCGCGGCGTTGGTCGGCGGCGGTCGTGTCGTTGAGATTGACGCACGCCAGGGCGCTCGAACTTGCCAGCGCCAAGGCCCGCGCCCTCAAGGCGGCGCATTGATCGTAGAGCGTCCAAAGCTCGTCGCTGGCGACGCGGCGGGCTGACGGAGAACGCATTGCGCCGTCGCTGTCGCCATCGAGCGCAACGCCAGGCGCGGCGGCCGGCTCCGCCGTCTGCCCTTCAATCCCAGCGCCAAGACGGATCGGCGCAGCGCTGACCGCGAGCGCTCTTTCGAGAGTGGCCAGCGTCTCGAGCGCGCGCGCTTCCGCCGCCGCCGCGACGGCGGCCTGTTGGCCAATCTCGGCGAGGAATTCGGCCTCGATCGTTGCGAGCTGGGCGAGGGAAGCCTCCCTGTCGCGCCGGTCGCCGGTTTCGATCGGCGGAGCAAGGCGAGAACGAATCTTCGCCATGTTGAATCGCAACGCCGCAACGTCCACTTCGGCTGTGTGTATCCGCATGATCGCCGATCGCCATTGCTCGGCGGCGGTCAGCGCGTCGAGCCGCAACGTCGTATCGATCAAGTCAGACGCACGTTGGGAAGCGCTGTCGAAGCGGGCTTCGATCTCGGCGTCGGGCTGGAAATCGTCATATTGTTGGGACAGGCGCTGTCTGGCTCGCCGCCACTGGGCTTCGATCGTGGGCCTGGCCGCCGCCGTCTCGACGCCGCGCTTTTCCAACGCGTAAGCCCTCGCCGGCGCGCGCGGCTCCGGCTCGAGGTCGACGCCCATTTCGGAGTAGCGGCGCGGATCAATCCGGCGCTCGACGCCCGCCTCGGCGAGCGCGTCGTTGACGAACTCGGCGACGCGCGCTCGCGTCTGCTTGATCCATGGCCTGGCGGAAAACGACCTGTCGCGGATCTGTCGGTAGGGCCGCCCAAACCGCACATTGTGATTCTTCGCGTCGACCTGGCGCTCGACGATCTCGAAGTCCCACTTGCGTGCGCCGGACGCGTCGGTGATTTTGCGGGCCGGGCGGTCCGAGAACGCGATATGCAAATGAAAATTGCGCGCGTCGTTGTGCGAGTCCGGTGCATGGATCGCAGCCCAATAGCGGATTTGCCCGCCGCCAAAGAGTTCTTGGCAAATTCGCTTCGCCAGCTTTAAGCGCTGCGCCGCCGTCAGTTCGTGCGGCAACTCCAAGATGATTCTTGTCTGGATTCGAGACGCTCGGCCTGGGTTGAGGACGATCGCCCGTTCGGCCTTCGCCTTTGCGCTGGTTTCGCCATGACTGTCGGCGAAGGCGATGACCGGCGCGGCTTCGGCCTCGGTCTTGAACGTCAGCTTGTAGGGGCCAGGGCCGTCGAGCGCTTTCAAACACGCCGGCGCGGTCGGATCGTCGGATACGGCGCGCCAGAACTCCGGCGACCGATTGCAGTGGCACGTAGCGACCGCGTAGGACCGCGCCGGATGGCCGCTTTCCTCGACCGCCGCCCAGAAAGCGGCGCGCTCCTCTGGCGTTCTGCCGAGATTGCCGAACGACGCGACGGTCTCCTCGACGCGCTCGACCGCCGCCGACCTCTCCATATAGGCCTGTTGTCGGCGGGCCTGTTGTTGCTCTGGCTCGGCGTCTGACTGGACGACCGTCAGGGAGCGCTCCACAGCGACGGCGCGCTCAATGTAGGCTTGATGTTGCGCGGCTTGGCACCGCGACGGACCCAGCCCGTCTGGCTCTCGAGCGGCGCCGGCGTGGCGGACCGAGGTCACCTTCAGATGGGATGTGGTGGCGCCGGCGGCGCTGACCGGCCGACGGGTGTCGGGCGCGGGGCCGGGGCAATTCATCGCGCGAGCCACAGTTCGGGCGAAGGTCGGGCCGGTCGAAGGTTGGAGAGAGGGGTCGGCCGCGCGGGAGCGAGGCACACGAACCCCCCGGCGCGCAATCTCGTCGCCGAGCCGCGCCTCTCGTTCCTCGAATCGCTTGGCCAGGTCGTCGCGCATCTTGATCCGTGGAAACGGCTCGTGATGCTGACGAAAGGCAGCGAGACCATCATGATGATCTAAGATCGGCGCAGCTGCAACAGGAATCGAAAATTGTCTTGTTGCAATAAATTACAGAGGAAATTTCGATGATCTTGCTGTTGTCCGCGATTGGGAAGTCAGTGGTGGTGATGAGTTGACGCTCGTCCGCTCGATGACCTTTCACTCAAGGCAATCCTGACGCGCGGGGCCGCGTCAGGATTGCGGAATTGAGCCTTACCTGATTGGCGGCCCCGACTCGGGGCTTACCCAACGTCACTGGCGTGATGATCGGCGCGCCTCTCTCGCCCAGGGGCTGGCGGCTGAGCCATGCCTGGGCCGCGCGCAGGCTCTCCAAAGCGGTCAGCGTGGAGAGATGATTGAACCCAGATTGTTGGCGTCGGATGCGTTCGCGGACGGCGCCAGCGCGATCAACCTGAGCAATATGTGAATGGTCGATCCTGGCGCTTTAGGCCGGGCGACCAACGTCAAAGACCGACTTCGGGGTGGCGCGGTTGCAAGCGCACCTGTCGGCGTCGATCGAAATTCATGAGAAGGCGCGGGTTGGGTCCGATCTCAGGCGCAGGGCTGTCCGGTCTTGGCTGGCGTCGTCGCCACGATCGCGTCGCCAGTCGCGGACGCTGTTTACCATCAGCGCAAATGTCTCGGGATGACACTTGCCGATTCGATATCTACCCGCTATATAACGATAATAAACAGACAATGCAATGAGATATCATGTCAGTTCAAGATCCGCGCGACAAGAAGGGCGACGATTGGATTCGTGAACAAATTCAAGGCAAAGCGATCGCCGTACACCTTGGTTGGCCTCCTTCGAACTTCCGGAAGATCATTGATTCTGAGGCCTACTCCAGCAAGACCATGTCCCGCATCGCAGAATATCACACTGAAGATGTGGAACAATGGTATGAGAAGACGGAAACTCTCTACCAAACGCGCGGCGGTTCGTTCTTGCTCGTTGGATATGGGAATATCCTTACGCCTTGGGTAAAATTTAGGCCGGACGGCAAAGACAGCCTTCCTGGCCACGGATTCTTGCCGCTGTCGGAGAACGACGCAAAGGAATGGATGGAACTCCGCGGGCTCGATGATGAATATGCGGAGGTCTTCGGCGACGGTGACGGCGACGGCGACGAGGGTGCTGAAGCTCCGGGAGAAATTCTTCTCCGCGTTTCTCCCATTTTCGCTCGTCGTATTATCGCTGCCGCGGCGAGAGAGAATGTCCCTGTTCAGCAGTGGATCCAATCGAAATTGGCGGCAGTTCTCGGTTGAGACGTTGACGCCATAACAGCTTTGCGCCGCCATGATAGGCGGCGCGCCCGACCTTTGTCGCTGAGATGTCGCGCTCAGGGGTCGCTGTGATCAACCTACCGAGGGGCCTACGACGGCCGGCCTGGTCGGACGTGCTCACCATCTTGGTCTACGGCTGCCGAAACGCGGCGCGGGCGCCGTGTCGAGACAGCGCGATCGCAATCCGGTTTCGGCGCCGTCGAAGAACATATCATTAGGTCGCCGGCCGTCAGATTTGGCACGGTCGCCTCCGGCAAGTTGCGGCGATATACGGCAAATCGCGGCAAAGTCCGGCGCTATCCGGCAGATTCCGACGCCTCAACCGTTATCTCCGCCCACGAACACAGAGCAAAACCGGCACGCCGTCTGCCGCCGATGTTGAGCGCGGTCCGGCAGGGTCGGGCCTTGCTAGCGCGCATTGGCGCCCAGTGGATGGGGCGACGAACGGCCTCGCAAACCAGACTGAACATTGCTTCAGCGTGAATTCGACGCTCCCCAATTAGGCCTACATTCGTACTCAGCGAATTCCGGCACGCTTCTCGGGACGAGGAGCTTTGCTGTGGAATCCAAGCCAATCGCCAGTCCCAACTGGGAGAGACAGAAGCCCGACCTTCGAGACGCGCTGCACGCCATCGCGGAGTGCGCCGCGGGGCCTTTCGGCATTTCGCTGCAGCGCGCCGTTGGCGACCACCTCCAAGTGTTCCGCACGGCGATCCGCGATGGCGCAAGCCATCGGGCCCTGGCTCTCCTCCTACACGAGGCCGGCGTCGCTGGCCGCGACGGCGAAGCGCCGGCGGTCGGCTCCATTTCGCGAGCCTTGAATCGGGCGATTGCAAAATGTGGCGCCGACGCCGCCGCGGTTCCTTCTCAATCCAGACTGACACGAAGGCGCGTCGACGCCGTGCCCAGCGCGGCGGAGAACAGCGACGCTGCCGGCTCCCACAAAGTGAATCCGGAGATCCGCGCGGCGATCGAGCCGGGCGCCGCCAGGCTGCCGATACCGCCCCCCGCCGATATTCCCGGTGCCGACACGCTGATGGCCTCGGCGCTGCGCCGAGGTCGACTCCTCAACGAACTAAAGGCTCTCCGTCATGACCACCAACCCAACGACGAAGGATCATCGATCCTTCGTTCCGCCGATCCTCCCACCACCGACACGTTACGGCGAGGTCGGATCCTCAACAACTAGTAGTGAAAGGACACCGTCATGAGCACCAACCCAACGAAGGTTCACCGGTTCTTCGACGTCTTCGCGCCGGCTACGTACCAGGGCAAGACGTTAACCGCTCGAACCCTCCAGGCTCACTTCCGCGCCGCAGGAATCGAGCCCACTGTCTTCAGGTTCGAGTCGGCCGCCGCCGCCGGGACGCGGCCAAACGGCGAGGTTTTGATAAACAGCGAGAAGCTGGTCGACGCCGAGCCCAATCCAGGCGGTCCGATCAGCACCCTCGATCCCGTCACGAAGGCGATCATCGCCTGCGCCCCGAACATGACTCAGGTCATCCTCGACTGGGCCGGCGGCCAATCGGCGTTGCGCGCCGAATACTACGCTGCGACGGGCTTCGATTCGTTCGTCGCGGAGAAAGGCTTCGTCGGGTTCAGCCTGGTCGTCACGACGAACCAAGCGGCGTCGATGGTCCAGGCGGCGGAGGCTCTCGATCTGACGGCCAAAGTCGCCCCAGCCCTCCGCCGTGTCCTTGTCTTGAATCGCCGCGACGGTCGGTTCGGCGAGTTCCCCAGCGGCAGCGCCGAGGCCAAGGCGTACGACGCGCTAATGGCTGAGGCCGCCAAGGGCGCCGCGCAGCTGACGCTGCCGCTGATCGCGCATAAGGCCTTGGAACCCTTTGGCGCGGCCGGTTTGGGACTGCTCGAAGTGCTCAACCGGCCGGTTAACGAGCTCGCCGACATCACCGGACTTTCGTACACGGTGGCGGCCGCCTGTCGCAGTTGGGTCGCGGCGTGGTGGGCAGAGGTGCAGCCGCAGCTCGAACGCCTCTTCCCTGTCCTATAGTCGGGCGAAATTAACCAAACTTTCAATCGCTTGACGCCCGGCGCCTATTGTACGCCGGGCGTCTTTTTTGCTGTCGATTCCTATCTTCTGATGTGGTTAGCCAGCTTGGCGGATAGAGGGGCGTGACCGGCCCTCGATGTCAAAGCGGTTGGGCGAGTTGAGAGCAAGATGGAACGCGAACTGATCGAACTCTTGCGGGGGCGGTTGCCGGCGGACGAACACGAAATCCGGTTGACCTCGCGCGG
>Ga0181520_10001279_pt1 | contig 51734 bp, 47 predicted proteins | sample PEATcosm2014_Bin_29_FD_132451 | JGI IMG/M metagenome (GOLD analysis project Ga0181520, IMG submission 132451) | Peatland microbial communities from MTU Mesocosm Facility, Houghton, MI, USA - PEATcosm2014_Bin02_30_metaG | ecosystem: Environmental > Terrestrial > Soil > Wetlands > Peat | place... | reverse complement strand
GAGGCGCAACTGCAATGATTAGCCTGGGGATTCTTAACCGGCGATTTCTGGGGAAACTCCGGCGCAGCGGGGTGGGACTACAACACCGGCGATATCTGGGGAACTACAGAACGGCGGTAACAGAATATCTGTTGGCGTTGTTCTGCCAGCATTAGACTTCACCGGGACCCGGCGTAAGAGCCGGGTAAGCTTCCAAGCATATGCTTGGGGCATATTGCTGACCGAGTCCGAAGTCGCTCACATGGCCCGAAAGGGCTGGGGGCGGCGGTCGTGGCCGGGTTACAGCAATAGCTCGGATTCTGATACGTGCCCCTTTTTTATGTGGGAGAAAATTAAAACACTGCTTTTTATTCTTCTAGTGGTATCAACGGCGGCCTTGATACCAGATGATTTTTCGTCTACTGGACACGATCCATTTGCGCATCTACCTCATTGCGTTGGCGTATTCGGTCTTATTCTGTCGTACTGTTTTCTCCGAATTGATTGGCATGACAACCGAAAAGTCGATTTCTCTGAATTTTTCATGCTGTGTATTGGCACTATTCCATTGGCCGTACTGATTTATTGGTATCCGCGCTTTTTTTTCGCTTTCGGCGCACTGGCAATACTGATAGCACACAGATGGAAAAGAAAGAAGGAGCAAAGTTATTCTACAGACGACAAATCCAACCCATAATTTGCCAGATTTCGATAAGTTTCCCTTTTTTATTGAGGAGTTAAATCCATGGAGGTAAGACCATGAAAATATTTTCCCTGATTCTCTTCGTTGGGTGTGTTGCAGTAGCGCGGGCAAATGATAATTGGTATAGGGATTACCAATTATCACGTCAAGCAGATGCACTTGAAATGCAAAATTTCATCACGGAGTTGAACTCGCAGCCAGTTGTCATAAATGCCGCAGGAGAAGGGTGTCATTGGATGCGAATTTTAGATGAAAACAACGATCCGCAATCCGTGATTATGGCTAATGGCAAACTGGGGTCGATGTATGTTAAAGAATGCACTGGAGATAAAGTTGAAGACGATATTCCCCCATCTGAACGAGATAAATTTGAAATTATAACGGTGAGGAACGCCAAGGAATTATTGGCCAAAAAAGATGAGGATATTAATCAGTTAAAAGCTCACATAATCAAAATGGAAAAGGAGGCAAAGAATCGTAATCTTGCGTCAGTTGGCGAAAATGGACATCAGATGCTTCAGGGAATGGCAATGATTCCAATAACGGACGATTACATAAAAGTTATTCAAGCTCGGAAAGAAAAGAACGACACGGTCTATATCGACTTTTCTGCATTGCCAAACGGTGTTGATGGTGCCAAGATTGCAGACGAGCTATCTTCGGGTCTCTCCGATGAGTACGCCAAGGTCATTCATTCGCGGTATGCGAACAAGTCCAAAATGATATTGGATTATTCCAAGGCAGAGAAAAAGACGGCACTTGCAGAATTTACTCAGTGGCTCCGACAGTAGTAGTACAGGGCAGAAAAAGTCCATTTTCATTTGATTCTAAAACATCCGTTTTCGGGACAATGCTTTCCGGCTTTACGCTCCGACGGTGACGACTGCAACTTTCTGATTACCTTTTTGGGACATTGCTAATAAACGCGCTACTGTAGATTTCCCCACGGATAGGGCTGATGCTATTTCCCGAACAGATCGGCCCTCTAATCGCATCTGGCGCACGCTGACAGCGTTTACGGAAGCCCTTGGACGGCCTAACTGCTTTCCCTGAGCCCGCGCCCTCTTGAGTCCAAGGTTTACCCTTTCCCGGATCAACTCCCGCTCAAACTCTGCAAGGCTGGCAAATATTCCAAAGACCAGCCGTCCGTTGGCGGTCGAGGTGTCGATTCCTTCCCTGAGAGATATAAACGATACCCCCCATGCGCGAAAGAGGTCCAAGGCTTCCACAAGCTGGCGCATGGATCGGGCAAACCGTGAGAAGTCCCAGACAATCACAGTGTCCACCTGACGCTTCCGGGCGGCGTCCATCATAGCCTTGAGCGCCGGGCGTTTATCTTCCGTTAGTGCCCCGCTGAATCCGTTGTCAATAAACTCGACGGCCTCCCATCCTCTGGCCTGACAATAGCGACGTAATTCAATTAATTGGTTTTGGGTGTCCTGCTGGTTGGTACTAACGCGGGCATATACGGCAGCTTTTTTAATTTCCATATTTACATCCTCTCAATCTCTATTTATTGCGTAGCTAGTATAGCACTAGTGTACTTGTATATGCAAGCACTTCGTGGTACACTGTAACCACCATGAAGAAACCAAAGCGACGCGGAGATGTTTACTACAAGAAGCTGGGACTAACAAAGCCCCTGCTAATCCATGTCTCACCAGAACTACACGGCAAGCTTTCTAAGCTGGCCGACGCGGAAGAACGCTCACTGCAAGTGACGGTCCGGCGAATTCTAGAGAAATATGTCGGACTCAGAGATGAGGGGTAACGCCGCCCTTCGCCCCCGAAGCCAAAGTTTGGCTTATACCTTAAGATGTTTGAGTGGAATTTGTGTGCGGGCAGTGCTTAAAGCGTTTCGCTGAAAGGTTGAGTTAATAACATAAGCGGGTTAGGATGGTAATACGTGGAATTTAATGAAGCCAACGGGGTAGGGGAGTCGTATTTGTTCACTCTTTCCCATAAGAGGGAATCCTTACTCGTTCCCCGCATATCGGGTAACATCTCCATTTCCCGCTTTATCGTCGATGAGGCAACTGGGTTTCTTGAACAACGCAATAATCAGCGAGGCCGTCCATTAGCATTCACTATTGAGAAGAAAAAAGCCATACTACCTGTATTGGAAAAGTTCTGGCCCAACTATACAAAAGCTTGTGCGGCGGTAGGGATAAGTCGTTGGACGCTAAAAAATCATTTGGCCCTAGATATTCGGTTCCGGGAGCGGGTAGCGGAAATCATAAACTGCAAGATAGATGAGATCGAAAGCAGAATGTACGCTGAGGCTCTTACACCCCGTGGAGATAAAGCACGTAGTTTTTTCTTGAAAGCTCACCGACCGGAAATCTATGGGGGCCGACAACGACATTGAAAACAGCTTAGATCTTCTTAGACTTAGAGATTGAGATTAAGATGATGAAAAAAAGGAAAACGCATAAACAGAACCCTATGGAGCTTACGTGGGGGAAAGATTCGGTTATTATTCGTGATTTTCAGGGGTTCGACCTTAAACCGCATACATCATTTAAAGTCGACGATATAACAACGGTAATAAATGAGCCTCAAGGGGGTCGTTTCTGTGTCGACGGAACAACGTTTGAACTACTCCCAAAAGAATTATGTCTTGGAAGAATGCCTGAGGCGGCTGTACGCTCAACCCCAGAATTAGCGGCAAAACATTTGCGCCCGAAACTTTGCGTAACCATCACCATGCCACTAATGGGGCGCACAAAAATGTACAAGCAATTCAAAGATATTCTTGAGGCAACAAGGCGTTTAGTAGCTCTCGAAAAAGACAGATTAGGAAAGATTCGTGCAGTAGCTGCCGATAAATACATTAACAAAGCTGGCGAGAAACGAGGCCCGCATTTTTCTAACGATATCAGCAAGCGAAATCGTTTTATCAGTGAAAATTATCAGAAATTTCGGAAACAAAAATATACCTCCCAAGAAGCGTGTGGAATGACGCGTTCGGAGCTGGTAAAGCAAGACTATTTTTATACCCCAGAAGACGCAAAGAGAGCGTTAAAAGATAGCACCGTCCGAAAAATCGCAAGCATCAATTCCACTGTCCGGTAATACTCATTACTCAATTTATTTTCACAAATTAGAGTAAAATCCCCTCCCCCTTATTTCCAGTCATCTCATCACTTTTTTACCGTCGACGATTATAAAATTCCCGTTTCTTTTCTTGTCCTCCCCGCCATTCGGCATTTAAATATCCATGTAGCGCAAAGGAGATTTAAACCAATGAAAAACTCACTTTATCGAGATTCAGATTTGAGCCATGCGGCCTTCTTATTATGTCAACCCGACGTGTCTTTTAAATCCCTCGAACCCCGCGACCCCCGGACTTTCTATTTTGTTTTTTCACCTAAGAGCCGCTGCGAAACCTTAATGGCTGAGTTCTTCTCTGGCCAAGCTACAGTTAACGCCCGGCTTTTTGCAGACAGCCTCCGAAGGGCGAAAGACCTTGTTTTTCAAACAGAGAGGCGGGGGAAAGCTATATGAGCGACCGACTAACGCCAAGCCAAGAAGCGGAATTATTAGCCGCCTTTCGCCAGAGTGAATTTGAAAACGGTACAGTCCAGAAGGTGCGTGATCTTTGCACAAAATGGGCAACGAACGGTAAGGACTTAGACCCAAGATGCCTGACAGATTTGCTTTCCGACGTGAGCAAGCTGCCGGATGAAAAGCGCCGCCTATGTGAGAAGGACTTGCTCGCTAACGGCATTTTTAAGAATCAGAAGGCACTTAGTAAACGGTTGAAGGCATTAGCTCCCTCTCCCATAGCGGTGGCTGTGCAGCCTGAATTGTCCGCTGATTTCGATGGCCTGATTGATCTTGTAGAACAAGACGGTAAATGTGCTTTCTTTATCAGGAACAATGAAGGCCGCCCTGAAGTCGTCAAGCAAGCCGACCGGAACGGGAAGCGGTTTATTCCTCCCCATATGGATCAAATACCTTGGCTGTTACCGAGAGCCAAAGAAGTTCTGAGTCATCTTGAACTGCAAGCCAATGCTGCCGAAGTAGACCGCCAGTTATTCGAGGACCTTCTCCGCTACCATAGGGCAATATCGGAACTACCGACCGAACGCCACTATCTGCTTTTAGCGGCCTTCGATCTCCACACCTATCTGATGGAAAAATTCGAATATTCACCGATGCTGTGCTTTTATGCCGTGCCGGAGCGTGGAAAATCGCGGACAGGGAAAGGCATCATTTATGTCGCTTACCGGGGCCTTCATGTAGAGAGTTTGCGCGAAGCCTATATCGTACGCATCTCCAGCGATTGCAACGCCTCTTTGTTTTTCGACGTAATGGACATTTGGAAAAAGGCGGAAAGCACCGGAACTGAAGACATTATTCTCACCCGGTTTGAGCGAGGAACAAAAGTGCCCCGCGTCCTTGATCCTACCGCCGGGCCTTTCCAGTGGGGAAAGTATTTCAAAAGCTTTGGCCCTACCATCATCGCTACAAATGAAGACATCAACCATATTCTTGAAACGCGGGTTATTCCGATCACCATGCCGGATACATCTCGGCAGTTTGAGGATAATGTAACTCCTCAAAAGGCACTGTCTCTTAAAGAGAGATTGGTAGCTTTTCGATTCCGGCATTATGATGACTTGCTGCCAGAGATGGAGAAACCCGCCAACGGCAGGCTTGGTGACATTCTAAGGCCCCTAGCCCAAATGATCCACTTAGCATGTCCCGAGCGGTTCGGTGAGTTCATGAAACTGGTGAGCGAACTGGCAGGAGCCCGAAAGTTAGAGAAATCGGAGACGCTGGAAGCAAGGCTTATTCAAGTCATAGACGATTTATGCAATCGCGTCATGGGCGGCTTTCTGGCGGTGAAGGAAATCACTGACGCGATCAACGAAGGGCAAAACGACCGATTCAAATTTACCCCTCAACGAATTGGCAGAAAACTCAAAGCTCTGGGATTTGAAAAAGCCAAAACAGGTAACGGAGCTTCTTGCATTGCTTACGACAAGTCCAAAATTCGTAAATACATGGACTCATATGGGCTGAAACAAACCTCAGAAATACCTGAAACACCCGAGTCCAGACCGCTGGTAACTGATGATCCAGAGGTTTCTGAGATTTCTCGAGAAGTATATGATTCAGATTTGGACTTCGGCGGGAATCAGCCATGACCCACCGGCTGCGCGAGTCCCGCTGTCTGGAATGCAAGCTTCCTTTTATGGCGAGAATGGTGGATTTGAAACGCGGATTAGCGCGTTTCTGTTCGCACTCATGCCGAAGTAAAGCCCGATGGTCACATGAAAGACGATCCCCAAAAATAACGGGTGCGAATGATATTACAGGGCCATTGCCGGAGCGGTCGGCTAATGGATAAGCGCCTTTTCACCGTCAAAGAGGCGGCGGAGTATTTGGCATTGAGCCCGATTACGCTATATCATTGGGTCCATCGGCGGCAGATTCCTTTCGTGAAATTGAAAGCGCGGGCTGTACGTTTTGACAGGCAGGATTTAGACAAACTGGTCGATAGCATGAAATCCAAAACAGTAAAGGACACTGAGAAAGATGGGGCTATACAGGCGAGACAGGACTTGGTGGTTAACCTTCACCCATAACGGGAAAAGGGTAACTACCAGTACAAAACTCACTGACCGCCGTTTGGCGGAACGTTGGGCCGTGTCATATCAAGCGGAAGTCCAAGGGGGCCGTTTTGATCCTTTTCGTCCTACTCAAGACGTTTATGTTTCATCCGTCTTAACCCGATATTCAAAACTCCATCTAAGAGTAAACCGTCCGGCCAGCTACAAAGATAGAACCTCTACGTTTAAATTCCTCCGGGCCTTTTTCTGGAAAACTCCAGTGATGAGAGTCCGTTCACGAATTGATGAATACAAGGCATGGCGTAAGCAGACTGTAAAGGCAGCAACAGTAAATCGTGAAATTACTTTTTTGAAAGCTGCCTGCTCCAAGGCCGTCGAATGGGAAATGATTCCCGATAATCCGATGCGGGGTTATCGGATGGAGAAAGAAAACAATAGACGCACCCGCTTTCTGGAAGACTCCGAATTTTTCCGGCTTGTTAACGCGGCTCATCCCGACCTTGCGCCGATTCTCATAATGGCCCGTTATACTGGCATGAGACAGGGTGAAATCCTGAATCTGCAATGGTCCGACGTAGATTTGAAACGGGGCTTTGCACATTTACGCCAGACTAAATCAGGTGAAAGCCGCGAGGTTCCGCTTTCAACTGTAGTCGTGGATATGCTTTCCAAAACGCTGATAAGTGAAAGGCAGGGATATATTTTCCGTCACATTAGCGGCGACCCGATCCGCGACAAAAAGATTCCGGCAGACGGTACGGCGAAACTTTACGCACGCGGATGGTTAATGCACGAATTTAGAAAAGCGGTCACGCGGGCGGGACTGGCCGATACAGATGTGGTCTTTCACACGCTCCGGCATACTTTCGGTAGCCATGCCGCCATGCGCGGGGTTGATGTGCAGACTATCGCCGCCGTATTGGGTCATAAAACTTTGCGGATGACGCAGCGATACAGCCACTTATCTTCCCCTCATTTGAAAGCATCCGTAGAGCTGGCCGCGCCCCGGAAGCCGCAGCCGACTGCTACAATTTTGCTACAGTCCGACCAAAATCCAGCCGGAAATTCCGACCTTACGGAAACCCCAAAAACAAAAATCCCTCCAGATATCGAAGGGATTTTGATGTCAAAAAAATGGCGCCCCCAACGGGAATCGAACCCGTGCTACCACCTTGAAAGGGTGGTGACCTAACCTCTAGTCTATGGGGGCGTAAATTGTCTAAAAATCAGTATTAATTGTAATTTTTATTTTTTCTTCTTTAGCCAACTTTTTAGCCAACTCCAAGGCTAAATCGGACATTTCCATCACCAAATTGACCAACTACGTTGCATATTTCGGCATCCAGATAGGCGGATGGGTGGTGAAAAGGTGGTGATATTTTACAAATTTCTGATCGGATTTTTCGGATACCCCGCGAAACAACGAAAAAAAGACTGCGAAAAAGCCTCGGGGCTTGTTACGTTACTGCCCTAATAGCGTCTTACAGCCAGCCGACAATCGAGCATCCGGAGGACGCACATTTGATGTGGCTACGAATAAAAAATATCATGAAATTCCACCACACCATGGGGGAATTTCATGATATACTTTTACCATGATCAAACGCCCTGACGTAATGTCTTCGATTCGGCGGGCATTAAAACGAAGCCGCGTCACAGCACTCATCGGCCCCCGGCAGTGCGGTAAAACAACGCTTGCCAGGCAGTTTGTCCCCGTGGATTCTCCCAACTATTTCGATTTGGAAGATAGCACCAGTTTGGCCCGGCTGGAAGAACCCATGAACGCCTTGAGCAATCTCAAGGGTCTAGTGGTCATTGACGAGATACAACGCCGCCCTCACCTGTTCCCCGTTCTCCGCGTTTTGGCGGACAGGAAGCCGTTGCCGGCGCGGTTTCTGATTCTTGGCAGCGCCTCGCCTCATCTCCTGCGCCAATCCTCCGAATCGCTGGCGGGACGCCTGGAAACGCTGCCGATATCCGGATTCAGCCTTGCGGAGGTGGGAATCAAATTTCATGCGCACCACTGGCTGTGGGGCGGTTTCCCTCTTTCGTTCCTGGCCCGTACGGAATCCGACAGCCTGGCCTGGCGTCGCCACTTCATCCAGACTTTTCTGGAGAGAGATCTGCCACTCATGAACATAGGGACGCAGGCTTCCACGCTGCTGCGCTTCTGGACCATGCTGGCGCATTATCATGGTCAAATCTGGAATGCCTCCGAGCCGGCCCGCTCCCTAGGCGCCGGCGAATCATCCGTGCGCCGCTACCTGGATTTGCTATCCAGCGTTTTCATGGTACGCCAACTTCAACCCTGGCATGCTAGCATCAAAAAGCGCCAGGTGAAAGCACCCAAGGTGTATTTTCGGGACTCCGGATTACTACATTACCTGCTGGGCATCCGTTCAGAGAAAGAACTTCTCTCGCACCCCAAATATGGGGCATCTTGGGAAGGCTACATTATTGAGGAGATTCACAAAGCGTTGGAGCCTGAGGAGTCCTATTTCTGGGCCACTCATGGAGGTGCCGAACTGGATTTATTGATCGTTAAGAACGGCCACAAGCTTGGAATTGAGTGTAAACGATCAGATGCCCCCCGCTTCACGCCCTCTATGCGGGCGGCTCTGGATGATTTAGAGCTATCCCATCTAATTGTCGTTTACCCTGGTTCCCGCCGCTATTCATTGTCCAAACAAGTTACAGTAATCCCATTTAATGAATTAGCCAAACATAAACCGTCGTTGTTTTAATCCGGGGACTCTTTTCTATCTAAAGCAGCGGAACGATTCTCTAAATTACCTGAATCGTGCTCTCCAAAATACTTCTTCTTCGTTTTCCTTGTCGATCACGGGCATGTACCCTAGCTTTTTAAGAAGCCGGACGACGCGCTCGGGATTGTCCCAGCGCAACACGAGGACGCATTCACCGATTAATTTGAGAATAAAAGGTTTGAGTTCCTTACGCGCTCGTAGTTCCAGCAAAGTCAGGTGGTCATCAGTTTCGATGTACAACCGTGCAACTCCCACACGAACATGGCCATGCTTTTCGGCGGTTTCCCGAATATATTGCTCCACCGTTTCCGGCAAACCTGTCACGGAATTGTCCCGCAAAAAGGAAACGATTTTTTCGGTGGTCCAGCCCGCATCCAGCGCCGCCTGCAAAGAGGCTTTGCCCGGCCGGAAACTGGCCGGTTCGTAAAGATCAGCGATTTGAAAAAGCTGCGTTAGAAGGCCGGCATCCAGACGCGGAGGAATCACGATATCGTGGTTCGGCAGAATGCGAAAGCGTTCCTCGATCTGGGGAACATGGCAACCGTCAAATGGTCGTGAATCCCGGCTTAAAATCCATGCTCCCCAGGACGTAAGACGCGCATGCGAAAATTTGGCTTTATCTTCTTCCCCTGCCGCGTAACCCAGTTCGATAATGCCGCACCAAACCAAGGTATCTGTCAGAATCCGAAGAAAAGTCTGCTCAATGTTTCGACTTGCTGGCTTGGAAGCAGCATAGGAATTATTTGAAGGTTCGAAAGCTTCCGCTCGCCGCCAGCCGGTCAGCGGCAGCGCGACCCAAAGCGCGCCGCGTTCCACCCACTGGTTCACCGGCAGGCCGGAAAGCACGCGACAAATGCGAGATCGCTTTTCAACAATCGTGCCATCTACTTGATATTTCCCCAATCCCTTCGGACTGTTTTCCGTCCAGGTGTCGTCTTCTAGAATCCCGGCAACTAATCGGGAATGGGTTTTCGCGGGCTCTTTACCCCAGAAATCAAGGGCTCCGTTCTTACTGCCGCAACAAGGTTTGGCTGCCTGCGCTAGAAAAGCGCTGTAATCCGGATCATCCACTTTCAGCGCCTTGACCAGCTGGTCGACCGAACGCTTCTCAAAATTTCCCTGCTGCGTAATACGAACACGCCCGCTCGAAGCGAATATGGAAATCATCCGGACATCGGCGCCCAGACGCAGACCGTGGCTGCGTACACAGGATGGAGAGGAGCGGCTTGCTGGCATAGAAATAGATGTTTCTACTTTGGGAGGACGCAACAGGAGGTAGACATCTGAAGGAACAAGCATCGCCATCGATATATAGGGATCTCCCTGCGCCGGGAAGAGAAGGCCCCGTTCGAAAAGGTTATGAAACGGCAGGTTCCGAGCCGTATAAGTGCTGAACATCCAGGGATCTCCTCCCAATGAGCGTATATCCTCAGCGCTCAAAACTCCTTCCTGATCAAGGCAACGATCAAACAACTTTTTCTCCGGTATCGACAGTTCATTAATCGCTTCCTGAAGAAATTCCGGTTGGGAAAATTTGGCCCGAGCATCGAGAACAGTCAAAAACTTTCTGCCGCGGCGAAGATGATATCGTGTCGCCAGGCGCGCGTGATAATCGGTTCGAATGCTTTCGAGCAGGAATCCCAACGTGGACCGTTCGTCCGCTGAAAGAGCTATGACCTGCGCCCATTCGGCGGGCGCAAAAAGAATGCTGCGCCCCTCTCTCAACATGGTCGGATTTTCAAAAATCAGAAACAATGATTTCAAACGTTCTAAAGCCACCGAACTATCAGGGAATTGCATGAGCAACCGTTCCCTCTCTTCGTAGCCGCCCTGGCTGATGATATAGCGGATTAAAGACTGCTCAAGAAGAGAAAGTGTGGGGAACGTCTCCTGAAGGTGTGGGACTCCCAGCAATATCGCCGCATGCTGACGTGAGGATGGATTATAAAAAGGATATGAGGCAAAACGTTTCTCTTCACCGTTTTGTTTGGCAAGAGCGGTAACTTCTTCATCTGGAACCCATTGCAGCAGATTGTGGAGAGCTAACATACCTTCTCAAACTTTCATACATCTGAGAACATATTATAGCTTCATAAATCTGTGAAACTGGGATCCATCGCGTTCGACCATCGAACCTTGGTACAGAGGCAAAATGTTTTCACAAAATTATTAGCCAACCTTTAGCCAAGTTGGGCTCAAAATTGATCCAATTTCATCCAAGTTAAAAAGTGAGTTTTCCGACGAGAAACTACTAAATCCTAATTATCACGAACACCTTGAAAGGGTGGCGACCTGACCTCTAGTCTATGGGGGCGCAGAACGATTACGGGAAAATTTATTACGAGGAGGTATTTTACTTTTTTCTGGATTTAACTGTAAAACAATCTATATGACGGTGGGGCGGGATCCCTGCTTGAGGCGGTTTTTCGGAACGGCCGGACCCACCAATTGCTCCGCGGTCTGCGCCCGCACCGCTAAAGGCTGCGGAGGACCTCCGGCGGCGAGCGCCCCCAGCACTACGCCTTCAGGCAGAGTGATTTCATTCAGGATATTTTTTTTCGCTGTTCCCATTTTTTTTCCTTTTCCTTTCATCCATTCTCCACTACAAACAGTCGCGCTCTGGCTCGGGCAGTCGGGGAAGCGGGTCAAGGACAGGGAGGAACGCATTATCCGACCGTAAGCATTAGACACACTGAAAAGCCGTAAAGGTTACTTCGCACTGAGCGGGAAACAACCGCTTCTTTATATAATACCGTACCGTTTATCATTCAATTTCCTTAGCCGGTACGATCCCGACTAAAGAGAATTTCGACGGAATGACGGGACCGTCTCATCGTCAGACCGTTTTTTAGTGGGTCCGTAGCTCAGGGGTAGAGCATTCGCCTTTTAAGCGAAGGGCCGCGGGTTCAAATCCCGCCGGACCCACCAAAAATCCATGGCCAAAATCAAAAAACAGGAAACCGGGATGGCCGTCAACGATCTGCTGACTGCGGAGCATGCGCGGCTCCGGAAGAGCGTCGCGGAAATCCAGGCCGCGTTCGAAAAATCCCCCTCCGCCGCGGGCGATATTTTTCTTCGCTTCAAAGACGCGGTGCGGCTGCACTTCCGCAGGGAAGACGAGGTTTACTTCAAAATCCTCGACGACGGAAAGCGCATCTCGAACCGGGAGCTGATGCACGACATCCGCAACGACCATGCCGCGGTGGTTTTCGCTCTGGAATCGCTCGCCATCAAGATCCGCAAACAGGTTCCCGTAGCCGAATGGAAGCCGAAGTTCGACCACATGATCAGCTTTTTTCTCCCCCATCTCGATCAGGAGGAAAAAGAGCTTTTTCCCGAAGGCGCGCGCATCCTCGCCGCAGAACAGATGAATCAGATCCTCGAAGACATGCAGAACCTGCCGGAACAACAGCAATGACCCCGCCACCTGCTTACACGACAAAGGCGGGTCTATCCAGTCCCAGGCAGGTGGCGGGGTGAGCAAAACCCTGCCCCTCGCGCGGCGCATGGGGAGCATGCAGCGCTCCACCATACGCGAAATCCTGAAACTTACCTCGCACAAGGACGTGATCTCTTTTGCCGGAGGGCTGCCCGCGCCGGAACTTTTTCCCCTTGAGCAGTTCCAGAAGGCGATGCTTCAGGCTTTCGAGGAAGACGGTGCGAGCGCGCTGCAGTACGACGTTACCGAGGGGTTCTTCCCTTTAAAGGAATTTATGTGCCACTGGCTGGGCAAACAGGGGATCGCCTGCCGGCCGGAAAACATGCTTTTCACCAACGGCTCGCAGCAGGCGCTCGATCTGATCGGGAAGATCCTGCTCGATCCCGAAGACACCGTGCTTGTAGAAAATCCCACGTATCTCGGCGCGATCCAGGCGTTCAACGCCTATCAGGCGCGCTACGCGGTTTCCCCTATCGACGACGAAGGGCTCATTCCCGCGCCGCTGGAAAATATTCTGGCATCCAGAAAAGTCCGCTTCTCCTATGTGGTGCCGACGTTTTCAAACCCGTCGGGAGCGACCATGTCTCTGGCGCGGCGTAAAGCTTTCCTGAAAATTCTGCGGGAGAAAAAGCTCTGGGTCATCGAAGACGATCCTTACGGCCTTCTGCGCTTTAAAAAAAGCCCGGTCCCCAGCCTCTACCGGCTAAATGAGGGCCGCGGCGTTTTTTACCTGACGACGTTTTCCAAGATTTTATCTCCCGGCATACGGCTGGGCGTGGTGGTGGCGGAGGCGGACGCAATCGCGGCTCTGGTCATGGCCAAGCAGGCGGCCGATCTTCAGCCCAACTCGCTGATCCAGCGCGCGGTTTATCATTATGCCAGGAACGGCGACCTCGACCGGCACATTCCGCTGATCATCGAGGCTTATAAACAGCGCGCCGGAGCGATGGAAGCGGCCATGAAAAAATATTTCCCCAAAAATGTCCACTGGGTGAGTCCCGACGGCGGCATGTTCATCTACTGCCGGCTGCCGGAAGGCGTTTCCGCGACGAAGCTTTTCACCGAAGCGATTCGGAACAAGGTCGCCTACGTCGCCGGAGAGGTTTTCCACGCCGCAGGCGGCGGCGAAAACACCATGCGCCTGAACTTCACCAACTCCACGTTCGAACAGATTGAGGAAGGAATCAAACGGCTGGGGATGGTACTACAGCAATCAGCCGGCAGCGTCTGATTCATTAAACTGTCGCCCCGGCAGGGCTGTAAGCCGTCCCGTCCACGATCAAATCTCAATAGCCGGGACGGTACCGTCGATGGAAACCTCAACAGGAGGTCGGTACCGGGGTCCATCAATAAAAGGCCTTTATGAATGGGCCCCGGACAACACAATTCCGGGGCGACGAATTAATAAAACTTCTTCAGGAGTTTCCGCACAAGCTTCACCGGCAGTCCAACCACGTTATCGTACGAACCTGAGATCACCCGCGCGATCGGGTCTTTTTTTTCCTGAATGGCGTAGGCTCCGGCCTTGTCGAGGTTCTTGCGGGAAAGCCGCAGCAGCTCGTCGATAGGCAGCTTCTTCATGCGCACGCGGCTCTTTGCGGCGCAGGATTTTTCCCGGCCCGTAGCCGCATCCACCAGGGCCACGCCCGTATAAACCTCGTGCGTGGTGCCTGAGAGAAGATACAGCATGTCATAAGCCTCGCGCAGACCCGACGGCTGGCCGATAATTTTTCCGCCGCAGACGACGATCGTATCCGCGCCGAGCACGATTCCCTTTTTTATTTTCTTCGCGACGGCGCGCGCCTTGCGCAGGGCAAGCTCTATCACGCGCGCGTCGGGACGCATTTCGTCGGATTCTTCGGAGATCCCCGAGGGAATGACCCTGAATTTGATGCCGGCCTTTTTCAGCAGCTCCCTGCGGCGCGGCGATTTGGAAGCAAGGACGATAGATCTATTTGAAGATGGCACGGAACAGGAAGGCCGATGCGACTACACCCACTACCGACGTGAAATTGAACTTGAAAATGCAGCCCAGCGTGAGGTCTATCACGCGCAGGTCCAGGCGCGTAGGCTGGAGCCCGGCGGTGATTTCATTGGCGAATATGCGGTGAATCGATCCGTCCGGGAACATTAATCCGATAAACTGCCCGAGGACGGAACCCAGGAGCGCTCCGACGACTATCATTCCGACGAACATGAACGTACTTTTAAGCATTGATCTCCTCCAGCCACTCAAGATACGGCTTGTGCCCCCAGGCGATTGGCCAGCCGATGATCTCAGGCACACTATAAGAATGCAATTCTTTTATGCGAAGCTCAAGCGCTTTCCGCTTTGACGCCAGCGTTTTGATGACCAGAAGCGCCTCCGCCGAATGCTCGATCTTCCCCTGCCACCAGTACGCGGACGCGACCCCCGGCACGATGCTGACGCAGGCCGCGAGCTTTTCCGCAACCAGCGCGTCCGCGATCTTCCGCGCTTCCTTGACGGAAGAAGCCGTGCAGAAAATGATGAAAGACTTTTCCATAGGCATCTTCACAACTCCCTCGCCCCGGCAGGCCACAGGCCGCGTACCACCATTGTCGCCCCGACAGGTTGTAAGCCGTCCCGTCCACGATCAAATCTCAATAGCCGGGACGGTACCGTCGATGGAAACCTCAACAGGAGGTCGGTACCGGGGTCCATCAAGAAGTAACCTTTTATTTATGGGTCCCGGCCTACGGATCGCCGGGACGACGTCTTAAAATCTCGGGCGTACATGCACCCCGCCTTTAATGGGCACTCCGCGCACAGCGGCGCGCGCTTGGTACAGACATATTTCGCCAGACGCACGAGCAGCGCGTGGAACTCATTATACACGTGGCTCCTCTCCTTTTCCGGGATGCCCGTCAGAGCCTTCTCGAAAACAGCCTGCACTTCATGGTAATCGTCCGTCCTCAGAAACCCCACGCGCCTGCCGATGCGCCGGGTGTAGGCGTCGACGACAAATATGGGATACCCCCCGGCGTAGAGCAGTATCGAGTCCGCGGTTTCCGGCCCGATGCCGTTCTGCGAGAGAAGAAGACGGCGAAGGAACGATAATTTATTTGAGTGCGGAGTGCGGAACGCGGAATGCGGAAGAAGGTTTTTTTTATGAAGAACTCCTTCTTCCGAACTCCGTACTCCGAATTCCGAATTCGAAATACCCCGGCTCAGTTCCTTATAAATCTCCGGCTCATCCCGCAGCCAGCGCGCGAAACGCCGCAGGCGCTCAGCCTTCTGACGGAAAAAACCCGACGAGCGGATCAGTTTTTCCAGGCGCGGGCGCGGCATCGCTGCGATGGTATTGATGGAAAGGGCGCGCGCGTTCTTAAGTTCAGCGAGCGCTTTTTCCACGTTCGTCCAGGCGGTGTTCTGCGTGAGGATCGCGCCCACCATCATCTCCCACGCCGGATCAACGGACCTGCCCTCTGCCGCCAAGGCTCCAGCGGGCCTGCCCGCCGAAGCGTCAGCGGAGGCGGGCCACCAGCGCTGCGGCCCGTAGAAGGTGTAGAGACGGCGATAAAGGGTTTCTATTTTTGTCGTCGCCCCGGGTGTTAAGACGTCGCCCCGGAATTGTGTTATCCGGGGTCCATTCATAGAGGCCTTTATTGATGGGTCCCGGTACAGACCTCCTGTTGAGGTTTCCATCGACGGTACCGTCCCGGCTATTGAGATTTGATCGTGGACGGGACGGTCCAAAGCTTGCCGGGACGACGGCATAGCAATCCTCATGCAGCGTTCACTTGAGTTGTGGCGGGAGCCGGCGACAGGCCGTCCGTGGCCGCGGAAATCTTCCAGGGAACGGCGTCCGCCGTTTCTTCCTGAAAGTTGCTGCTGATTTTCAAGGTATTTGACAACCATGTCAAACTTTACGTAATTACCCCCTCCGGAAGCCTGTGCGACAGGTGCGACAAGGTGCGACAAATGATGTCGCACATGATGTCGCACATAACGATCGACGGTAACAAGGGCCTGTGCGACAGGTGCGACAAGGTGCGACAAATGGTGTCGCACATGATTGTCGCACATAAATACCGCTTAAATTTAGCCCGTTTTAAGGAGTTTTTCAAGGGGATGGCGGGAGCGCAGGCGGCCTGATGTTTACAGCTCACTTTTTGTCTGTTTCCTTAATATGCCTGTAACATTAATCTGGTAACCATAAGGTGATGGTCAACTTTTATAAAAAATCGTTATGGAGGCGCGGGGCAGCTTTATGCCTTTGCGTCTGCCTGCTCGCGCAAACGGCAACGACAAGCACATGTGAAGCGCACCTCGTGAAGCGTGAAGCGGGTCCGGCGTGGGCCGCTGCACGCTGCGCGCTTCACGTGCCGTTTGAGTCGCAGGCGCTGGCCACGCGAGAAATAGCATCCTTTACACCAGTTGGTGAAGAAGGTCTGGCCTCAGCTCTAAGGAGAACCGCGCACAGCAAATGCCTTGATTCTACATCCCACACCCCGCCGGTTCCGTATGATATCCCGCCTGCGTCTCCGGAAGCTGAAGCCCGAATCGCAGCCCAGTCTGACCTCTTCCGGCCGCTCGGCCTCACGGAACTGCAATGGCATAAGATTCTGCACGATGTCTCCGATGGAGACCGGGGGATTATCGCCCCTGATGCCTCCCTGGAATTCATGAGCGCACGCAGTAATAAATCTATAGTGATCGGCCCTATTCTCCTTGATGGAGTGCGCCGCCGTATTCAAATCGAGCTTTTCGAAGAAGATGAAGATGGTAATTTTCCTACGACGATTATCAGTCGGTGGGAAGTTCTGACCCCCATTACCGAACAATTACAAGTCCCATTCTGGGAATGGGTTATCGCACGGGTCAATACAAACGGTCGTCTGGGCCGTCGCACATCATTAAAGAAGCTCGCTGTAAAGACAGGCCTTATTGACGAACAGGCACGTCTTGATCTGATCGCTTCGATCGAAAAACGTTTCCTCGCAGTGAAATCCGCGGATGGATCAATCGACATTATTGATCGTCCCGAAGAAGATGTATTTTTACCCGGGAGCACTGTTGCTGTCGATAAAGATGTGATGATTCAAAGAAGCGTAGAACCGATTGCTGTCAGCCCAACAAAGCAAAACAAATTAGTGGCTGATATTCATTCCCATGGCATTGTTGACAGCGCTCATGTTTTATTCTCAAGCTCGGATATCAAACTTATGATTGAGCGAAGCCTGCAAATCGGGCGTTCCGTTCCGGACATTATCATTGAATGGCGGCACGGAAAGGGTAGAGTGATCCGTCAAATTACTCTCCCGGAACAAAAATTGAACATGTTTCTTGCCTTGGAAGGGAAAGAACGGGAAGCGGCAATAAGTGCTTTCTCCTTAGAGGCTGCTAAACAGCAGGATCAATTCCCCGACCTGGATATCCGGGAGCTGGTTATCGGTGAACAGGTGCCAGAAACCGCTGGCGAACCCGGAAATTCAGAATACCTGCCCGCCGTGCCCGGCCGCAAGCCAGCGTTGACCACGCAAAGCTCCTACGAGTTCGGGAAGCGTTGGGGGCTGAGCCGGAGGCAAACGGAACTGCTGATCCCGTGGTGGCGCGAACTCCCGCGCACGATTACGGCGGCGCGGGACGTCTGGAAATTCCTGATCGAAGAGCATTCGGAGCCCGTTCGAATCCAGGACGGCGCCGGCGTCCCGCAAGCCGCGCTCAACCCGCCGACTCCGGCGCAAACCAACGCGCGGCTGCTGGGTCTGACGCTGATCTGGGCCTCGATGCTGGCCGTTCTCTCCCATGCCGTAAGCGCGTGCTTCATCACGGGCGATTACTCCGGTCTGATCACGGCGCCGCTCGGCATGCTCGCCGCCAACATGACGACGCATTTCATCTTCAACCTGTTCGTGCCTTCCGCTCCCCTGACAACCGAGAACCAACCGGAATCCGAGCGGGTAACGCAGTGGGCCGAGCAGGGTTTCCCTTCCACCAACACGCGTAGCCCCATCGACTTCAACCGGTTCTATGCGGATGCGGACTATGACCGCATGGCCACTGTGATAATCGAGAGATGGCAGGGCTTTCATCTTGCCGACCTGCCGTGCCGGATCAGGGAATTGCCCGCCGCCATACATACTTACCCTTATGAAGATGCCAAAAGCGGGGACAAACGCATTTGCCGGGTATTCTTCGGCGACGCCGAAACGAGGGATAGTCCGTCTCTGGCTATCCTGATCGATAGGCCTACTGGAAGGGTTGAAAGAGTCGCCGTCGAGTTGCATGAGGATTCTGCCGCCGCATTCCTGGAAATGACGCCCACCATGGAAGGCTTCGCCGAAATCAAGCAGGCCCTGGAACATAAACTTCAAGGGAAGGTACCGGAAATCCCGCAGGGAAACATCCTTTGGGTCCTGCCATTCATCGACGGAGACCGCGCAGAATGTGAACGCACGATTTGCGAATTCCCGATTTTGCAGCACGTTGCAGGCCGGCTCCTGAGCACCTCGGAGCAACGGGTGTTTATGGACCGGGGGATCTGGGGATTATTCGACATCGAAAGGAGAGGCATCGTCACTGCCAACTACACCGAAACCGAGGTTGGCAATACGATATTTTCTAGTTTCAGCCACACCCCTTTCGAACCAAAAGATTTCGATGCCTGGCTACATGAAGCGCTGCACGTTCTCTATCATCAGGCGATGCGGCGAGGGAATCTTGGAGAGGACGAATTATTGCAAATCATTACGCATATCTACACCAATCATCCGCGTTTCCATTATCTGCTGTTCGACATTTTGGGTTACTCTCAGCACTCTCCGAACGGCATAATGGAAGAAATAACTGAATGGATCGCCGTCATCGGGCACACACTTTTTCAACTCCAGGAACGTCAGGGACGATTTCTCCCACAGGAAGGAATCCCGCTTGCATACGGCGATATCCTGACACGCGAAGACAGAGATCTCCTTGTAAAGTTCGGCTTCTGGCCGGAAAACGCGTCCCCTTTCGGGGCTTCACCGGCCTCTAAAGGGAAAAGCGGCGCCACGGCGTTGACCACGCAAAGCTCCTACGAGTTCGGGAAGCGTTGGGGGCTGAGCCGGAGGCAGACGGAACTGCTGATCCCGTGGTGGCGCGAACTCCCGCGCACGATTACGGCGGCGTGGGACGTCTGGAAATTCCTGATCGAAGAACATTCCGATCCCGTTCGAATCCAAGACGGCGCCGGCGTCCCGCAAGCCGCGCTCAACCCGCCGACTCCGGCGCAAACCAACGCGCGGCTGCTGGGCCTGACGCTGATCTGGGGATCGATGCTGGCCGTCCTCTCACACGCTCTCGGCGCGTGCCTCCTCACGGGCGATTACTCCGGTCTGATCACGGCGCCGCTCGGCATGCTCGCCGCCAACATAACGACGCATTTCATCTTCAACCTGTTCGTGCCTTCCGCTCCCCTGACGACCGAAAACCAACCGGAATCCGAGCGGGTAACGCAGTGGGCCGAGCAGGGTTTCCCCCCAATGCGCGCTGCTGCCGGCGAAGCCGGCCGCGCCACGGCGTACGGTGCGCGGTGGTACCGGCCGCTCGCCGCGTGGTGGGAATCCTTGGGATTGCCGGCGGTTTTTATGGGGCTCGCGATTTACTTCGGCCACAACACCCCGCTCGTCACGGGCATTGCCGGAACGATTGGTCTCCTCGCCGGACTGCAGGGCCAGCACCGCTTAACGGAATATGGACGCGCTCAGATGAACGGCGCCGCGTACAAACAGATGAGCAAAGCGACCTGGGCCGCCGCGGGGCTGATGATCCTCTCCGGCGCGCTTCATGCGCCCTGGTTTGTTCCCTTCGCTATCACGACAGCATTATCTGTCGTTCATTTGTTCATCAACACGCGCCACAAGTCCCAGGAGTCCATCAACTTTCGACAGTTTTATGCAGACAAGGACTATGACCTGATGGCAGAACCGCAGATTCGGGCATTTACAGGATATTCTCCAGAAAGTCTGCCGGAAATAATCGACCATCTTGGCCTTTCTTCGATAGACACCTTCCCGTCGGAGGATCAACGCAGCGACATCTACCGCATCCGACGGGTTCATATTAAAGCTTCCGTCGGAAATCCCTGGCCTTCACTGGCCATATTACTCAACACAGCGACGAATGCAGTGGAGAGGATCGCCGTGGAGTTGGAGGCTATCCTCCCCAAGAGGGTCGGGTTCGTGGAAATCACCCCATCCATGAAAAGTTTCCACCAAATCAAGGCATTGCTTGAGCGCGAGCTCCGTAAGGATATTCCGACAACGACGGTCGTTGACTATTATTGGCTATGGCCTTGGATTGAAAGCGAAAACGATCGCCTGAATCTCGAACGCATCGTTGCTGGCGACCGCTACCTGCGATATGTCTTCACCGGGATTCATAGTGATTCAACTTCTCATCTATATCTAGATCGCGGTTCCTGGATATTGTTCCAACATGACCCTCGTATGGAAGATCCGGGTTTAGACGCAAATTTTACAATTAACACGAATGGCAATACATCTCTGGAAAGCATTAACTACCTTTATTTCATGCCGAAGAATTTTCCAAGTCTACTGCATGAGCTGATGCACATCGTCTTTATTCATAAAATCCATGCGGAACTGATCACTCCTGATGATCTCAAGAGTCTGTTCGAGCATATACGCCGGGAACATCCCGGATTTGTTGATACGATGCGGAATACGTGGTCTTACCAGTTGAGCAACTCTCAAGCTATAACAGCGGAATGGATTGCATACATGGGCAAAATACTTTGCCAGCATCCCGATTTGCCTTCAGACGGTCGGACCGTTATAGCTTCATGGGGGAATTTGGTCACCCCGCGCGACAGGGACTGGCTGATCCGCCTGGGGCTCTGGCCGACGGACGATTCAAGCGATGAATTATCTACCCGAAGGCAGGCCAAGCTGCATTCTTCCGCGTAATTACGCCGCTCGCTTCAATAGTATCTGGTTGATAAGTGTCTGGTAGCCGATGCCACGGCGATGCGCTTCGGCTCTAGCCCATGCGAACGCTGCAGGATGGATCTTGAGGTGGATGTCACGGTACTTCAAATGGGGATGCTTGGGCGGCCGTCCGCGCAAAAGTCGCTTAATGCCAAAGGTGTTCTCAATCGCTCGCCGGGAAGATTCCACTTCCTCCGGCGTCACCTTGCGCCAGCGCCTCCCTTCAAAATATTGATCTTTGTTGTTCATAGAACGCCCGCTCCCTTCGATTGGCCCGCCTGGCGCTGATAATCCGTCTGACAGTCCCTTCAAATCGATAAGTGAAAACTACCTTAAGAATCCCGACCTCGGATTCCCCAATAAGCCAATGCCGCTTCTCATAGATCGAATGGCTGATGTCTTCAAGAAAGATACTCTCTGGATCATCAAAGGCTGTTGTCGCCTGAAAGAATGTAATCCCGTGCTTTTTAGCATTTAGAGCAGCCTTCGTTTCATCCCATTCGAATCGCTCAATATTAATGTACATCAAATTACCTCAACAGTACAACGCTAATCTCTACTGTTAGAGGTGTGACGCAGGAAATTATTCGATTGGCCGATGGATGGATAAGGTATTCTTTAGTTCAGGCGGCGCACTGGAGGTCAGGGGAATGGCGCGGAGTGGTATCGCGGGCTGGAGCAAACTTTTCCTGGACGGCTTCAAAGGCCTGCACCGCCGACTTGCCTGCGGCCCCAAGTAACGATACTAGACCCCTACTGGATTTTCCTGCAATATCTATGCTCGGCCAGGCCGCAAAGAGGCGCGGCGACGCTTCATCGTTAATAGACAAAATTCCTGACCCGCCGGGCGTTACAATCGCATCCATCCAAGCATCAGATGGATAGGTTTCTGTTCTTCCTTGCAGGCCATGGTTTCGTAGCCAATCGTCTAACTGATAGATAGGCATCATACCAGGCGCACCTTCCCGTCGAGCAATTATCCGCACCTGTATGGATGAAAAGCCATGCGTCCTTAAATATGCTTCGGCTCGGCATAGTTGATATTGAGCTTCCGGCGCCCAAAGATGAACATGCCCAATCCACACTTGGCCAGCCGAATCAACCGCTCGCAGCATCATGGGTGTGCAGCCCATATGACCGAGCGATGCGACTGCGACGGGTGCCCTCGGAGACTGTTTCACCAGGACGAGGTGACTTATGTCGCATATAACTACACGCCCAAGCGTGGGATGCTCCATCACTTCCACCGATGACTCTTCTGTAGGAAGCGTGGCTTCTGTAACATTGGCTCGGTAAATATCAGCCTGTTTGAACCCATCCCACGCCTGAAGGTTGATGGATCGAATGTCATCATCCGTCGCCGGAAATCTTGATACCGCGGTGTTCCAGGTTTTGAGATCGTAAAGAAGGCCCGCTAAGCGATGATTCAAGAAGAGGTAACTGAGACAAAAAATCGCAGCAGCGACACCGACGGACACCCAGAGATTGGAGGGAAGCGATGCGAATGCGTGTGAAATGAAAATTGCCGATGCTACCAGAATGCCAACACCTAAATTATGCAGGGTAAAACTCCGCACCTTCCCGCTACGGAATGCCTGCTTCCGGCCCGCCAACAGGCTCAGGAAGGAAGGTGGACGGACTGACAGGGAACGGTACTCGGGAAATTTGTTGTTTGAAAGAAATCTCTTTGCCGACGGGGACTCCCTTAATTGGCGGAAGTACTTCCGCACATCGCCTTTGGGATGGAAGGTTTCGAGGAGGCCGGCTGCGGCGTGGACCAGGGCCAGGCAGAACAACGCGAGCCCGGCACCGGAAGCGATTGCCCCATGGAAGTGCGCGCCGACGATGCCGGTCAGCAGCGCGGCCACAAGGAAATTAGCAAGCGCTCCAAGAAGCAGCGAGGCTCCTTCGATGCCCCGCACCTCACCTTCAAACATCACACCCCGGAACGTGCCCCGGCCCAAGCCCTGCCGGGGCGACGTGGAATGAAACGGTCCCAACAACTTCGCGCCTGCGAGGTGCGCGAACTCGTGAATCGGCGTGACGCCCGTCAGCGCCCAGAACGACCGCAGAACCGTCTTCACCCATCCCGTTCCCATCTGCGCCCCGATGAAGTGGGTGGCCACTGCTGAGGTAGTTTCGGTGCCAGCTTTGGGTCGGGCCATGATATAGACCCAATAATCGTGTTGCCCTCCGGAACTTTGTTGGGTACCTGAATCCACAATGTCAAAACCATGGCGCAGAAAAAGATCGCATAAACGGGTTTCGGTATAACGATTGAAATAACGTTCCATTCCCTGATAACGTTGGTCATTTACAATTTCTGGGCCAGAACCTTCTTTGATCAGGATAGACACAATCCCATCTGGACGCAAAGCACGAAGGTATTCATCTGCGGCTTTTTCAGCTAATCCCGGCGGCAAGTGGTGGAAAGCCCCATCGTCCCATATTCCCGCCACGCTGCCTGTTTTCACTGGAAGCTGATCAAGACCACCCTTCCCAAACAGGATATGAGGGAAAGCCCGCTTAGCATGGTGAAGCATCTCATCCGAAAGATCAATGCCTATCACATCACGTCCATGGATAGAAAACCAATTCGCCTTTTGGCCTGGTCCTGTTCCTGCATCCACAATCCGTCCTTCAAAGGGAAGATGACCTAAAAAACGCAGAAGCAGCACTTCCACTTCCGGTTGCACGTTTTGTTGCCATTTTGCAGCATAGATTGGCGCGATCTTGTTGTAACCATCTACCGTTTTTCTGACGATCGCCACCTCATCCGGGGAATCGCCTGTCTTGGGACCTGATACTTCTTTGACCGCAGCGAGTTCTCGGATTTCTTCCTGCGCCTGTTTTGCTCCCGCGAAAGGACGGAGAGCCGATCGAAAGGCACTGACGATCGCTTCGGTCTGAAACGGCGCTGCGGGTAAAGCGGGGGTGGCATGAGTCGAAAAAACAGGCGCGGCAAACGAGCCGTCGTTCGCCAGGAGCGAAAAACACACAAAAATAGCGAGGCCCCTCCGGGCCCTGCAAGCAAAACTATCCATCGTCGCAAGTATAGAGGATGAATGTTACAGCCATATTACAGAGAAACGACTAAATACAGCCTGTTTTTAGGTATTTTTTGGAAGGAGTTTGCGAGCAAACTTCCGGATAACCGGGTAGGATGTTTTGAGGTGTTCAGCGGCGAAGGCGACGTAGTCTTTGGCGTTGGAATGTAGTTTGCGGACTTCCTGCGGCGTAAGTTTGCGCACCACTCTGCCCGGGAGTCCAAGCACAAGCGACCTCGGCGGTATATGAACTCCCTGCGGCACAAGCGCGCCCGCGCCGACAAGGCATTCTTTCCCGATCACGCTGCCATCCAGCAGGATCGCGCCCATGCCGATAAGCGAAAAATCGCCCACGTGCGCGCCGTGAATGATCGCCGCATGCCCTACGGTAACGCCGCGGCCGAGCACAACGGGTTTGCCGTAGTCGGTGTGCACCATGGTGCCGTCCTGAACGTTGGCGTCTTCGCCGATCGTGATGCGTTCGATATCGCCCCGCATGACCACCAGCGGCCAGATGTTGGCGTTCTTTTTGATAGTCACGCGGCCAATGATTTCCGCGGAATCATGCACGTACGCGGCAGGATGGATCAGCGGTTCGGCTTCTTTAAAGCGACGAAGCATGATTATGTTCCTCTCGTCTTCCTCCCCCATTGAGGGGGGAAGGAGCTATTTTGCTCCTAACAGTTTCAACAATATCGCCTTCTGAATGTGCATGCGGTTTTCCGCCTGGTCGAAGACGATGGACTGCGGCCCCTCGATCACCTCGTCGGTGATTTCCTCGCCGCGGTGCGCGGGAAGGCAGTGCAGAACCACCGCGCCGGGCCTCGATTTCGCCAGAAGCGCGGAGTTCAGCTGAAAGTGGCGGAACGCCTTCCGGCGCTTTTCCGCTTCCGCTTCCTGACCCATCGAAGTCCAGACGTCGGTATAAAGCACGTCCGCGTTGATCGATGCGACCTGCGGATCATGCACGACTTCCAGCCTTCCGCCGGAATCCCGAGCCATCTGGCGCGCCCGCAGGATCAGCCTTGAATCGGGATCATATCCGGAAGGGCAGGCGAGCACGAAATGAAAACCCATCATCCCCGCCAGAAGGAGCCAGGAATTGGAAACATTGTTCGAGTCGCCGAGAAAAACGATTTTCAACTTTTTTACGCCGGAGAGCTTTCTGCCCCGGCGCTCCCACAGCGTCATCAGATCAGCCAGCACCTGGCAGGGATGTTCCCAGTCGGTAAGGCCGTTGATGACGGGGATCGTGGCGCGCCCGGCGAATTCCTCCACGTCGGAATGCCTGCGCGCGCGGATAACGACGGCGTCGACGTAACGCGTCATCACCCGTGACATGTCGGCCATGCTTTCCCCGCGCTTCCACTGCAGCGCGTCGGATTGAAGAACCAGAGGAAAGCCGCCCAGATGGTTGATCCCGGAAGCAAACGAAACCAGCGTGCGCGTCGAGGGCTTCTCAAAAACAAGCGCCACTGTTTTTCCTTCCAGCATGCGCAGCGGCCTGGGATTTTTTTTCAGCCTGTACGCCGCGCCAAGAAGAGATTCCACATCCTTCGGCGTTACGTCGGTTATCGATAATAAATCTTCATTCATAACAAGTCTCCCGATGTCGTCGTCCCGGCAGGCCGTAGGCCGTCCCGTCCACGATCAAATCTCAATAGCCGGGACGGTACCGTCTATGGAAACCTCAACAGGAGGTCGGTACCGGGACCCAGCTTTTTCTTTATGATAGACCCCGGACAGAATCTTGCCGGGGCGACGTCAATATCATTTATGGCCCCCAGCTTGGATCAAATGAATCCCCGGTGATGTGTCCCACAGGGTGCGGCGAGCTTCCGTCCGCGCCCATGATATAAACGCGTCGGCGCCCTTCGCGGTTCGAGGCAAAAACGATAAAACGTCCGTCCGGAGACCAGGAAGGGCTTTCGTTGCGGCCCTGCGATTCCGTCAGCGCCTGATTATTCTGACCGTTCGGATCAACCACAAAAATATCAAATATCCCGTCGGCGCGCTGGCGTTCATAAGCGATCCAGTCACCACGCGGCGACCAGGCCGGAGCGTCGGTCCACTGGCCGAAGGTCAGGCGCTTGACGCCCGCGCCGGCAGCGTCCATTACATAAAGTTCCGGGATCCCGGAACGGTCCGAAACAAACACGATCTGCTGTCCGTTCGGCGAAAAGCAGGGACTCGTATTTACGCCGCTTGCATGGGTCAGGCGCCGGATAATGTTCCCCGAACGGTTAATGATAAAAATGTCGGGGGTTTCGCCGCGCGAAAGCGTCAGAGCGATCTCTGTTCCGTCCGGCGACCAGGTTGGAGCGGTGTTCAATCCTTGGCGCATGGACAGCTCATGCAACTCCCCGCCTGGGTAATTAAGCAGGTAAGCATCCGGGTTCCCTTCCCGATAACTGTTGAAAACAACAAGTTTGCCGTCGGGCGACCACTTCGGCAGAAGAGTAATGGAGTTTTCTCTTGTCAGGCGGCGGACGTTTTCCCCGTCGTAGTCCATGACGTAGAGTTCCTTATGGCCGCTTTTGTCATTGGCGAACACTATGCGCGTGTGCGCCAGACCCGGCTGCCCGGACATCTGATAAGTCAGTTGATCGGACATTAGATGCGCCAGCCGTCTTATTTCAGACCTGGTTCCTGTCCCCTGTTTGCCAAAGAGCACGGTGTTGCGGGAAACGTCGTAAACTTTTACGTCGAGCTCCACGGCGTCTCCCAGCACGTTGACCGAGCCTGAAATCAGCACCTGCGCGCCGAGCCCGGACCATGCCAGGGAATCCACCTTGTTGTTCGCCGGCGCAGGGCCGCCTTCTGTAACGGAAAAAAGCCTTTCAAACAGCAGGTCTTCCCTGATTATTGAGCGCAGCATGGCTGCGACGTTCTTCGAATCCGGGTCATCCGCCGAAGAGAATGACGCCAGCCCGACGCCCAATGCCTTGCCGCCGGAACCGTAGGCTTCGAGGCCCATGTAAACTTCGGTGGCGGAAGCGATTGAACATAATGTCGACACCAACAGTGTCATTCCGAGGAGGCGATTCCAATTTCTCATAGATAGAGCCGACGTGGGAATCTCAGCCATTTGGCCCGTTTATACTTCTGAGATTGCCACGGTCGCCGGTAAAACCTGGCGACCTCGCAATGACATAAACAGAACCTTACTCAGAACCGGACTCCAGTGATGTGAGGGCCTGCCTGGCGGGGCCGGCCTGGGCAGAGTGCGGATAGGTTTTGATCAGCGCTTTGAAAACCGCTGCGGCATCCTGCTTCTGCCCCGTCTGCCCGAGAGCTACCGCCTTCTTATATAAAGCCCTGGGCGCGCTCTCGCTTTTGGGATAGGATTCAACCACCTTGTCATACTCCGCCACGGCTGAAGTCCAGTTCTTGCGAGCGAATTCGCATTCGCCGATGTGATACTGCGCTTCCGAGGCAAGAGAGCTGCGCGGATACTGCGAAACGAAATTCCGCAACCCGACGATGGCAAGATCGTATTTGCCTGCATTGTAGTCGTTCAGCGAAATACGGTACTGGTCTTCCGGCGTGGAAGCGGCGGATGTGCCTGCGCCCGTCACCTGCCCGCCGAGAACGCTCATCCGGCGGGTCAGATCCGACTGTATAAAGTCCATTTTTTCGGCAAGCGCGCTCATCTGCTGCTGGCTGGACTCAAGCTGGCTGTTCAGCGCCAGAAGGTTGCCGCTCAAGTCGCTCATTTTGGCGGTGAGATCAGCCTGGTTCTTCTGCAGCTGATTAAGGTCAGCGTCCAGGCGCTGCATGTCCTCCTGAGTGGCAAGCATGCAGCCGCTCAAACTAACAGCAGCAATGAGCAATGCGTACCGCGCAATGAGTTTACTGCCCATTCTCATGCCGTTCTTCTCGTTGCTCATCGCTCATCGCTTATTTTGGCGCTGCCGGGGCAGTTTCCCGTACTTTCGTCACAGCCCTGCGGTTCTGAGACCAGCAGGATTCATTGTGATCCGTGCAGACCGGCTTTTCCTTGCCATAGGAGATGGTGGCGATATGCGCGCCATCCATGCCTAGGGACATGTAATACTCCCTCACTGTAGCGGCCCGGCGCTGGCCGAGGCCGAGATTGTATTCCGTGCTGCCGCGCTCATCGCAGTCGCCTTCAACTAGGACTTCCCAGTTCTTATGGCTGTTTAAAACACCATAATTTTTCTGCAGCGTTTTCCGGGCTTTTGCAGTCAGCGAAGACTGATCAAGGAGGAAATATACCGCCGCCACATCGGGGCTTTCCTGGAACTCCTTGTTCCTTATGGACGGTTCATTCGCGGCCGGCTGGTTAGCCACCGGCACCGGAGGTTTTTCCTGCTGCTTGACCTGTTTCTTGGGACAACCGGTTAAACAAACGGCCAAAAATGCCAGGCTAATACCTGAAATAAACTGCTTGTTCATATTATGAGTCCTCCCTGTGAAAATATTAATTAGTTTAGCAAGTCCGCGAAGAACGGTCTACTCTTTAAGACTCGCGGGGCCGGACCCGAAATGGATGATAAGGATCGCGCCGCCCAGCATCGAAAGGTTCTTCATAAAGTTAATCTGCTGCATCATAGCCATCTGCGGGTCGGTCAGCCCCCAGAACCTGTGCATCGTCAGCGTTACGGGAACCAGAAAGATCACAAGAAGCGCCGCCCCCCACCTGGCCTTGAAGCCAAAAAGAACGCTGAGCGCCCCGAAGAAAGCTATTGCCCCGGACAGCGGTACCAGAACGTTTGGCATGGGAACTCCTGACTGCGCCGCGTAAGCTACGTGGTCGACCCGGAAATGTCCGGGCGCCGCCAAGATAAAGATAAGGCTGTAGAAGATACGTCCCAGCAATACAAGGTATTTCATAAGACCTCCCTTTTCAGTAGCGTCTCCCCGGCAATTTGTAGGCCGGGGTCCATCAAAAAGAACACCTTCTTATGGGTCCCGGTACCGACCTCCTGTTGAGGTTCCCATAGACGGTACCGTCCCGGCTATTGAGATTTGATCGTGGACGGGACGGCCTGAAGCCTACCGGGACGACGACTAATTCAGCAACGTCAATTTTGTTTCAACAGCGGTTTCAGATATCGCCCGGTGTAAGATGCCGGGATGCCGGTTATGGTCTCGGGCGTACCCTCGGCAACGATTCTGCCGCCCGCGTCACCGCCTTCGGGGCCCAGATCAATGATCCAGTCCGCGGTTTTAATGACATCGAGATTGTGTTCGATGATCAAAACTGTGTTGCCGCCGGAAACGATCCGGTGCAGCGCGTCCAGGAGCTTCTGCACGTCGGCATAATGCAACCCTGTGGTCGGCTCATCGAGAATATAAAGCGTGCGCCCTGTAGCGCGCTTGCCCAGTTCCGAGGCAAGCTTCACGCGCTGCGCCTCGCCCCCGGATAAAGTCGTGGAAGACTGGCCCAGGGCTATATACCCCAGCCCGACGTCGTTCAAGGTGCCGAGTATCCTCGCCAGCAGGGGTATATTCTTGAACATTTCCAGGCCTTCTTCCACAGTCATATTCAGCACTTCGGAAATATTCTTCCCCTTGTACCGGACCTGCAGGGTTTCTTCGTTAAAGCGCCGGCCTTCGCAGACTTCGCACTTCACAAAGATATCCGGGAGAAACTGCATGGAGATCTTGAGCATGCCGTCGCCTTCGCAGTTCTCGCAGCGTCCCCCCTTAACATTAAAAGAGAACCGGCCGGGCTTGTAGCCGCGGCGCCGGGCTTCCGGAAGCCGCGCGAAAAGATCGCGGATTGCGGCATAGGCTCCGGTATAAGTAGCGGGATTGGAACGCGGCGTGCGCCCGATAGGCGACTGATCTACGACAATCACCTTGTCCAGATGGTCCGCTCCCTTTATCGCGCGGAATTTACCCGGCGGCTCCTTCGACTGATAAAGTTTCTGCGCCAGCGCCTTGTAAAGTATTTCGTGCACGAAAGTCGATTTTCCCGACCCGGATACTCCGGTGATTCCCACGAAGCATCCCAGAGGGATTCTCACGTCGATGTTCTTCAGATTGAACTGCCCCGCGCCCAGCACCTCAAGCCAGCGCTTTCCTGTCATGCGGCGCTCGACCGGCACGGGAACCATGATTTTCCCGTTAAGGTATTGTCCAGTCAGGGACCGCGGATTTTCCAGGATATCCCTGAGCGTGCCTTCGGCCACGATTTCACCGCCGTGAACGCCCGCCCCGGGACCGAGATCGACGATCCAGTCCGCGGAGCGGATGGTTTCCTCGTCATGCTCGACGACCACAAGAGTGTTTCCCAGGTCGCGCAGGCGGGTCAGAGTTGCAAGCAGGCGCTCGTTATCGCGCTGATGAAGGCCGATCGTCGGTTCGTCGAGGACATACATCACGCCTACCAGTCCTGAACCGATCTGGGTCGCAAGATGTATGCGCTGCGCTTCGCCTCCCGCCAGAGTCGAGCTCTCCCTGTCCAGAGAAACATAGTCCAGACCCACATTCGATAAAAATGTCAGGCGGCTTTGAATCTCCTTTAAGATCTGCCGCGCAATCAGGCGTTCCTTTTCGCTCAGATTCAAACCTTTGAACATTTCTATCGCCTTCGTAACAGTCAACGAACAGAGCTGGGAGATAGATTTCCCCGCCAGGGTGACTGCCAGCACTTCCTTTTTCAGCCGCGCTCCTTTGCAGACCGGGCAGGTGCGCCGCCGCATGAACCGGTTGTAAACCTCTTCCTTGACGAACTCGGATTCGCTCTCACGGTAGCGACGTTCGAGCTGATTGATGACGCCTTCGAAGTCCTGATCATTCGAACCCCAATGGACTCTGTACTGGCCTCCGCCGTAAAGAATGGTTTTTTTCTGTTCCCGCGAGAGCGATTTCCAGGGTTTATCCCGGGGAATCCGGTTGCGCCTGCAGACGTCTTCCAGAATCTCCTCGTAATATCCCGCCCAGGAACGCTTCCAGCGGTGGGTGCGCGTTGTAACCGGATTGGACCAGGCCTGAACCGCACCTTCGCCGATGGACAGCTGGGGATCAGGAATTACTAGGTCCGGATCAACTTCAAGCTTGGTCCCCAGTCCGTCGCATCCCGGACAGGCGCCATAAGGAGAATTAAAGGAAAACATCCGCGGCTCAATTTCCGGGAGGCTGGTTCCGCAGTTCACGCAGGCATGGTGTTCGCTATAAAGCTTCTTAAACTCCTTCCCCCCTTGAGGGGGAAGGTTGGGATGGGGGGATGGCGTCACATTGCCCCCCACCTCCGTCCTCCCCCTCGAGGGGGGAGGAAGCATTTGACCGTCTATATAAACCAGACCGCGCGATTCGCGCAGGGCTGTTTCAATGGAATCAGCGAGCCTTTCGCGCACTTCCGGTCCCATGACCAGCCGGTCCACTATCAGGTCTATGTGGTGCTTTTTATAGCGGTCGAGCTTTATCTCTTCGTCGAGGCCGATTACCTGCCCGTTCACACGCACCCGGGCAAAACCCGACTGGCGCAGGCGGTTAAAGAGTTCCTGATAGGTACCGATCCGCCCCCGGATCAGCGGCGCCAGCACCTGGATTCTTGTTCCGGCTGCCAGTTTTGAGATCTCATCTATAATCTGCTGGGCGGACTGGGGTTTTATAAGCTGCCCGCAATTGGGACAGTGCGGCTTCCCGATGCGGGCGAAAAGCAGGCGCAGGTAATCGTAAATTTCCGTGACAGTGCCTACCGTCGAGCGCGGGTTGTGCGAAGGCGTCCTTTGCTCGATGGCGATCGCAGGCGAAAGGCCTTCGATCAGGTCCACATCCGGCTTTTCCATCAGCTCCAGAAACTGGCGGGCATAAGCCGAAAGGCTTTCGACATAGCGGCGCTGGCCTTCGGCGTAAATGGTGTCAAAGGCAAGCGACGACTTTCCCGAGCCGGACAGACCGGTGATCACAACCAGCCTGTTGCGGGGCAGCTTCAGCGTAATATTTTTCAGATTATGCTGACGGGCCCCGCGAATAACGATATAGTCCTGTTCCATCAGCTTAATTCTAACAGTAAAATAGTTCTAATGAAGCGCCTCCTTATTCCCCTGCTGTTCATATGTCCTGTCTTTCCAGCTCTGACCAGCGCCGATGCGCCACATACCTTTCATTTCGGTTTAAAGGCTGAGCCTGAGGGAAACATCCCTATGGCTTTCCCATTCGGCCTGGAAACCGGGCAATCCAAGGTATCGGCTACGGCGGCCCTTGAAGCAAAGGGTTTTCAACGGGACAACTACGACAAGGATTTCACTTTCTGGGACATTCCTGCGCACAGTATCGAATACAAGACTTTCAAACCAACATCTCTTGCGCTCACATACAGAAACGACAAACTCATACAGGCCACACTCGTGCAGCCTGCGGTGGAAGACTGCCAGGACATAATGACGATATTCCAGGACTCAATCGACTACATCAAACACCGTTACGTGTATTCGCCGGAGAACATTCGCACCTCTCCTCAGTTCGGCAGCAACAACTGCGTTTCCTACATGAAGTCCGATCAGAACGGCTGGGAGGTGGTCACCAACGACTATGCCGTGAGCATCGATTCCAACTGGAAGAACTTGAAATACAGCCTGTTCGTAACCTACACAAACACTTCCCTGTACGACAGTAAATAAATTCTAAGCCGGACGCTGAAGCAGCGTGTCGGTTGGCGGATGGGTAGTGTCTGTATTCGGGTGATCAAGGTTGTAGTGCAGGCCGCGGCTTTCCTGCCGCATCATGGCCGAGCGGATAACGAGTTCCGCCACAGTGGCGATATTGCGCAGCTCAATCAGGTCTGATGAAACGATGAAGTCCCAGTAATACTCCTGGATTTCCTGCTGCAGCACCTCGATCCTCCGGATTGCCCGGGCAAGACGCTTGTCGCTACGAACAATCCCAACATAATTCCACATCAACTGGCGGATTTCATCCCAGTTCTGGCTGATAACAACCAATTCGTCCGGATTACGCGCCTTGCCGGGATTCCAGGGCGGCACGACCTGAGGGCCGAGTTCCGAGGCCCGAGTGCCGAGCAAAGGCTGGGGCTTTGATTCCAAGGCTTTAGACATGGCGTTACTCGGCCCTGTGGTTACTAGGCCCTCGGCCTTGATTGCTTCACAGGCACGATGCGCAAAAACCATACCTTCGAGCAGTGAATTCGACGCCAGACGGTTGGCGCCGTGAAGGCCAGTACAGGCGACTTCTCCTATTGCCCACAACCGGCTGATCGACGTGCGTCCGTCCGCGTCTGTTTTCACGCCGCCGCAGAAATAATGCGCCGCAGGGACCACAGGAATCATGTCTTTTGACATATCAATGCCGAACTTGAGCGTCTGGCTGTAAATCATCGGGAACCGCTTTTTGAGAAACTCTTTGCCTTTATGCCGGATATCCAGATAGACGTAAGGTTCCCCCCATTTTTTAAGCTCGGAATCTATGGCGCGCGCCACAATGTCGCGCGGGGCAAGCTCGCCTGCAGGATGATACTGCCGCATGAAAGACTCTCCGTTGCGCCGCCGCAGGATTCCGCCTTCGCCACGGACCGCTTCCGAGATCAAAAACGACTTCGCCTGGGGATGGTAGAGGCACGTGGGATGGAACTGGACAAACTCCATATTCGCCATGACTGCGCCGGAACGGTATGCCATGGCCATCCCGTCTCCCATCGCCACATCCGGGTTAGAGGTGTAGAGATATACCTTCCCCGCTCCGCCAGTTGCCAGGATCACCGCTTTATTAGCCGTAAATGTCCCGACGAGCCCGGTTTTTTTGTCCAGAACGTACGCGCCCAGGCAGGATATTTCTCCGGGCTGAGGGCTTTTCCCGAGTTTGCCGGTAGTAATCAGATCGACGGCCACTTGATGATCAAGCAGGCGGATGTTTGCGCATAACTGCGCCTGCTTGAGCAGGGTTTTGGCGATTTCGGAACCAGTATAATCGCCCGCATGCAGAATGCGCCGCCTGCTGTGCCCGCCTTCGAGCCCGAGTTCGTACGGATGTTCGGTGTTTCGTCCCCTCTTCGGGCCGTCTCCCAACGATTCATCCGACGGATAATAGGCGGCACGGGAAAACACCATTCCCCACTTTGCGAGTTCTTCGATGCATGACGGCCCCGCTTCCACGACAAGGCGGACAACATCCTCATGACAAAGGCCCGCGCCCGCACGGAGCGTATCCTGCGTATGCTGCTCAAAAGAGTCGTCTTTGGATACCACTGCGGCAATGCCGCCCTGGGCATTGGACGTATTGGAGTCTAGAAAATCCCGTTTCGAAAGGACCGTCACCGACCCCAGCTGTGCCAGCTTGATCGCCAGGCTGAGGCCGGCGATCCCGCTGCCTATGATAAGGTAATCCGATGCGATTGGTTCACTCATGTAATTATGACGTTATCGATGAGTCTCGTTTTTCCTATCCGGACTGCGATAGCCAGAAGCGCGGGCCTGCGTATTTTGTTCATGGGTTCGAGCGTCAACGGGTCGGCGATGGAAATGTAATCGAGTCTTGAACTGGGAATCGTAGATATTACCTGGCTCAGACGTTTGATCAGCCGGCCTGAATCGAGCACGATTTTCTGCTCAACCAGCTCGCGTCCCAGATAAAGCGACTGATAAACCTTTACGGCCTCCTCCCGTTGTTTCCGCGAAAGATATCTATTGCGCGATGACACCGCCAGGCCGTCCGCTTCCCGGATGGTCGGGCAGGCCACCACATGAACCGGCATGGAGAGATCCTGAACCATGCGCTGAATTACGCGGACCTGTTGATAGTCTTTCTCGCCAAAATAAGCGCGGTTGGGCTGAACCAGATTGAACAGTTTTAAAACTACCGTTGCCACGCCTTTAAAATGCCCGGGCCGGAAAGCGCCGCAGAGATTCGCTGTCAGAGGGCCGGACAATTCAACCGATGTGCAAAAATCATTTGGAAACATTTCCTGTGGGGACGGGCAGAAAAACACATCGACGTGTTCCCGGAGGCACAGAGACTTATCGGCAGACAGAGGCCTGGGGTAGGCCTTAAAATCTTCCTTCGGTCCGAACTGGAGCGGATTCACGAAAACGGAAACGATTACTTCCTCGTTTTCCTTCCGCGCACGCCTGATCAGCGAGACATGCCCGTCGTGAAGAGCCCCCATTGTCGGCACAAAACCGATTGATATTCCCCGGCTTTTTGTGCGGAAAACATACGCCTGCATTTCCTGGCATGTGGTTATGATTTTCATGATGGGTCCTTTCCCAAAGACGTCACCCCCGAAATCCGTAATTGGGGGTCCAGTCTCTTAAATAAAAACTTCTGGATTCCCGTCCCAGAACACGGGACGGTCCCTTCCATTAGATTTAATAGGATTGGGACCGCCAACGACATGCGGGAATGACATTCCTAAAAATATCTCCGAAAAAAATCGACGAGGCGTTTTTCGTATTCCTGCGGCATCAACCGCCAGGGGTCGCCATGATCCGCTCCGGGAACCACCCAGCACTCCTTCGGTTCTCCCGCAGCATGATAAAGCGCGTCAAAGTCCGCCATGGGTATACGAAAATCGCGTTCTCCTTGAATCAAAAACACGGGCCGCGGCGCTATGTTCCTGATCGCCTTCACAGGGTTAAAATCATTGATCCAGAATCCCAGACGCAGCCAGGTAATTCCAAATCCAAGCCAGACCAGAAAGTACGGCAGGCCATGGTAATGCCAGCCATAATGTCTGATGGTTGTTATCACCGAAGCGAAAGAACTTTCCGCGGCAACCGCTTCAATTCCTTTATCCTCCGACGCTCCGGAGATTGCCACTGCCGCGCCCAGAGAATGTCCATATACCGCCAGACGGCGGGCTTGCTGCGTTTTTTCTGATCTTAAAAACCGCAGCGCCGCTCTGAAATCCCTCAGTTCGAGCGTGCCAAGGGAGGTGTATCTTCCTTCGCTGCCGTCGTGCCCTCTAAAATTGTAATAAAAAAGGTTCCAGCGACCATCGGCGGCAAGACATACGGTGTTTAGAAGCGTGTCCCCGGCATTGGACCCCAGTCCGTGATGGACAATTATTGTTCTGTCAGAGCCTTTTGGCGCGGGAACAAACCAGCCTGCAAGCACGAGTCCGTCTTCGGTTTTAAAACGGACGTCTTCATATTTCAGGCCAAAATCGCCAGGCTTGTAAGGAGTCGCGAGGTACGGTATGGCCGTCATGGCGAGTGATCCCTGCAGCGAGATCACCGCAATGGCAAAAATTATCGCGGCAAGGAGCCATCCGGAAAGAATCAGCACGGGCGAGACCTATGAATAGGAGTGTTCCTTATTCGGGAAGCGCCGGTTGCGAACATCCTGTCCGTACGCCAGAGCGGCGCTGCGGATGCTCTCGCGCAGGCGCGCATAACGTCTTACGAACCGCGGCAGCGGATCTGGAGTTATTCCAAGGAGATCGTCGATGACAAGAACCTGGCCGTCGCATCCGGGACCCGCGCCGATGCCGATTGTGGGGACAGAAACCGCTTTAGTGATCTTCTCCCCGAGATCACTGGGAACACATTCCAGAACTATCGAGAAAACTCCCGCCCGTTCCAGAGCGCGCGCGTCGGAAAGAATGCGCTTCCCTGCCGAAGCCTCGCGTCCCTGGACTTTGAAACCGCCAAAAAGATTCACTGACTGCGGCGTCATGCCGATATGACCCATCACGGGGATCTTCGCTTTGAGCAGCTCTTTGATCACCGGAACCATTTCCGCGCCGCCTTCGATTTTTACGGCTTCGGCGCCGCCTTCTTTGAGCATTCTGCCGCAATAGCGCAAAGCTTCCTGAATGGAGACATGATAGGACAGATACGGCATATCGCTGACAAGCAGCGCCCGGCTGTTTCCTCTTGCGACTATGCGGGTGTGGTAAAGCATGTCTTCAACCGTGACGGGCAGTGTCGAGCTGTAGCCCAGTTTGACCATGCCAAGCGTGTCTCCCACCAGAATCACATCGATCCCCGCCTCGTTCAAAAGACGGGCAGTTGTATAGTCATAGCAGGTCAAGGCCGCGATCTTTTGACCACGCTCCTTGAAAGCTTTTAATCCGGGAACGGTGACTTTACCTCCCGTCATCCCGGCAAGATGTAAGCCGGGATCCAGCCGTTTGGATGTCAACATCACTGGGCCCCGGGTAACGGATTTCCGGGGCGACGTCATATTGCGTTTTTGTTCAACCATTTCTTCACTTCCTGAATAGCGGTTTTTACAAATTCCCGGTTATTGATCTCGGGATGGGGCACGATCAACCGCTCCTCATGAATCTGCTGGTCGCCATAGAGCAGGATGTCCAGATCTATGGCCCGCGGCCCCCAGCGCTCTTTTCGTACGCGGCCCAAGTCACGCTCAATGCCCTGCAGACGATCCAGCAGCGACAGAGGCTCAAGCGTGGTCTCGACGGCAAGGACTCCGTTCATGAAATCCGGCTGATCCGTTTTCCCTGCGGGTTTCGTCTCGCGCAAAACTGATTGTTTCAGGACGCGGATGCCAGGCATCTCTCTTACGAGACGCACGGCTTCTTCAATATTTTTGACGCGATCGCCCAGGTTACTGCCCAGGCCGATAAAAACGATTTGTTTTGTCATCGCGAGTTCGCCATCCGTTTGGCGACCGTGGCGATCTCAGTCGTTTCCCAAAAAGGCTGGGATTGCCACGTCGCTTTGCTCCTCGCAATGACGGCGACTTCTACCACTTGATCTTCTTGATGCGTTCAACGGCTTCGCGCAGGCGGGGTTCCTCTACCGTCAGGGCAAAGCGCACAAAGCCTTCACCTGAAGATCCGAATCCCACGCCAGGCGTGCAGATTACCCCCGCTTCATCAAGCAGCCGTCCGGCTACCTGCGTAGAGGGAACACCTCCGGGAGTGTGCGCCCAGACATAAAAAGTCGCAGAAGGCGGTTTGATCCTCCATCCCGCTTCGTTCATCAGCCGGACGAAAAGATCGCGGCGGGATTTATACAACTCGCGCATGGACTCGACGCAATTCCACGAACCGGTGAGCGCCGCAACGGCAGCCTCCTGCACCGCCTGGAAGGCGCCCGAATCAAAACTGTCCTTAATCTGGGAAAGACCGCGGATCAGTTCCGCGTTGCCGCAAACCCAGCCGATGCGCCATCCCGTCATGTTGAAGGTCTTGGAAAGCGAATGAAATTCCACACCTACCTCTTTTGCTCCCGGGATTTCAAGGAAACTTAGCGGCGGCTGATCGAAATACATCTCCGAGTAAGCATTGTCATAGGCCACAATGAGTTTATGTTCACGCGCGAACGCAACGACTTCCTCAAGAAATACCCTCGGCGCGCAGGCGGCAACCGGGTTATTCGGATAATTCAAAAACAAAATCCGGGCGCGTTTGAGAATATCCTCAGGAATTGTCTTCAAGTCCGGCAGAAAACCCCGATCTTCCTTCAACGGCATCGGGTAGGGCTCGCCCCCGGCGAAAAGCGTCGCATTCTTATAGACCGGATATGCCGGATCAGGGACCAGAGCGACATCATCCGGGTTAAGAAAAGCCAGAGGGAAATGTCCTATGCCTTCCTTTGAGCCGATAAGAGAATAAACCTCCGACGCAGGATCAAGCTGAAGCTGAAAACGCTTCTTCATAAACAGACTGATCCCCTGACGGTATGCCTGCAGGCCCGCGCCGAAAGGATACTGGTGATTCTCGGGTTTAGCGAGCGCGCGCTGCCCGGCTTCAACGATATGCTCAGGCGTAGGCTGATCCGGATCGCCCACTCCGAGGGAAATAATATCCACGCCGCGCTCGACAGCAGCTTTTTTCTTGCGATCGATCTCCGCAAACAAATATGGCGGAAGTTTTTCTATTCGCTGACTAAATCGCATTACTTCATCTCCAGAACGTCGTGCATGTTATAAAGCCCCGGCTTTTTGCCGACAATCCATTTCGCGGCCTGCAGAGCGCCAGCCGCCAGGATATCGCGCGATTCCGCGTGATGGAAGATTTCGAGCCTGTCCGCCGGACCGGTAAAAATGACCTGATGATCCCCTACAACTTCCCCTTCTCTATGGCATTCATAACTGACTTTTCTGCCTGTAGCCTGTTCAATCAGACTGCCGGCATAAAGCGCAGTGCCTGACGGCTTATCCTTTTTATGGACATGGTGCGTCTCCACAATTTTAACGTCGTAAGACGGCAGCGCCCGAGCGGTCTGAGCGGCGATGCGAAAAAAAACATTTACCCCAAGACTCATATTAGGAGCCTTCACCACCGGCAACTCACGCGCGATTGCGGAAATCGTCTTTTCCTGATCAGCGCTGAATCCGGTAGTGCCTATAACGCACGGAACCTTGAAACCCCGAAGAACAGGCAAAAGAGCGGCCGTGGCTGAAGCAATGGTGAAGTCGACCACAACGTCGGCCTTTTCCAGAGGCCCGGTGTCGGCGCCGGTGGGTATGCCGTCTTTGGATTTTTTCGAATCGTCGGCCTCCAGGCCGTAAATCACTTCAAACCCGCCGTCTTGAAGCGCCAGTTCGCAGATGCGAGTGCCCATCCTGCCGCAAATACCGGCGATCCCGAGCTTAAGCACGGCTTGCTCCCTGCACGAAAGGACAGGATTTCATCGCGGCGATAAGCTTTTTGCGCGGCTCGGGACTCATGGGCATCAGCGGCAGGCGCAGTTCGTCTCGACAAAGCCCCAAATGAGCCATGGCGGCCTTTACAGGTATCGGGTTGGTCTCCAGGAAAATTGCCCGCATCAGCGGGAACAGCCTGAAATGAATTTCCCTCGCACGCGTAACATCCCGCGCCAACATGGCGTGACAAAGATCGTGCATAGCCTGAGGGGTCACATTGGCCACCACGGAAATTATACCCTGCGCGCCAATCGCCATAAGAGGAACTGTTAAAGAATCGTCTCCGGAAAAAACGACGAAATCCCTGCTCAGCGCGGAAAAGAGCTGGCTGGTGTAATCCATGCTTCCCGAAGCTTCCTTTATCCCCACGATCGTTCGGCAGGTTTCAGCGAGACGGATTACGGTCTCGACCGGCATATTGATTCCGGTACGTCCGGGGATATTGTAAAGGATCAGCGGCAGAGGAGTGGCTTTCGCCACCAGACGGAAATGTTCGAAAAGACCGGCAGGCGTCGGCTTATTGTAGTAAGGCACTACTAGAAGCGCTCCCTGCGCACCGGCTTTGTAAGCGTGACGCACCAGCCCCAATGTTTCTTCGGTTGAGTTCGATCCCGCTCCCGCCACTACGGGAATACGTCCGCGCGCAGCTTTAATAACTATTTCCGTTACGCGGCGATGTTCTTCATGAGAAAGCGTGGCGGATTCGCCTGTGGAACCGCAGGGCACCAGCCCGTCAGTCCCGTTCTTTACATGATATTCGACCAGCGCCTTGAGCCGGGGTTCGTCAATCCGGCCGTTTTTCATCGGTGTGACAAGCGCGACATAAGATCCCTGGAACATAGATGCCTCCACTTTCGTGCCTCCTCCCCCCATCCAACCTTCCCCCTCAAGGGGGGAAGGAGAAGTCAGTATTTAAAGAGTAATTTTCCCGGTAAACGTTAAGCGCACAGGGCCTTTCAACGTCACACGCGTCACCGGGTGTTTTTTATCCTGCGGGTGCAGATCGAAATCCACGACCAGCACATCCCCGCCGCGCACGCGGCAATGCACGGGAGCGCGTACCATCCCGCGCAGCGCCATGACTATGGCGCTGGCGCTTACTCCGGTACCGCATGCGAGCGTTTCAGCTTCGACACCGCGTTCATAAGTTCGAACCGACAGAGTATTGTCATTCAAACGCTGAACAAAATTCACATTTGCTCCCGAGCGCCCAAAGACTTTATGGAAGCGCAGAGCGCGCCCTACGCCATTAACATCAACATCATCCACGCGGCGCACCAGCATTACGACATGCGGGACTCCGGTATTGATATGGGAAACGGGGTAAACGCATCCTCCCACCCGGATCGAAAAAGGCGGCCAGTAATCATTAGCGTCTCCCAGTTGAATTTCGGCGACATCGCCGTGGACTTCTCCATGAATCAGGCCTGCGTCGGATTCAAAACTGAAAGCTCCCCGTACAATGTTCAAATGCCGCGCCAGCCACGATATGCAGCGGCCGCCGTTGCCGCACATCGACGCGCGCGACCCGTCGGAGTTGTAATAGATCATCCGAAAATCGGCTTTCCGGCTGTTTTCAATCAAGAGAAGACCGTCGGCGCCGATCCCTTCCTGCCGGCAGCAAAGTTTTTTCGCCCATCGAGAAACATCCGCAGGAAATTTTTTTTTGCGGTTATCTACAAGGATAAAATCGTTCCCCGACCCGCTCATTTTAAAGAAGGGAATGGTTTTCAAGGAATATGCTCTCCACGCACCAGATCATTCAGCGTTTCCCTGTCCCGAACAACCGTCCATTTGTCGCCGTGTACCATCACTTCCGGAGGCCTTGGCCGGGAATTATATTGTGACCCCATTACGAAACCGTAGGCTCCGGCGGTTGCCACAGCCAGATATTCCTGCTGATCCGGCAGAGGCATCTTTCTCCGCCTAGCCAGGTAATCCCCGGTCTCACATATCGGCCCGACGATATCCGCCGTAACGTTCCTGCCTTTTTTCCTGGCCAGCGGATAAATGCTGTGATAAGCGTCATAAAGAGCCGGGCGCGCAAGGTCGTTCATAGCGGCATCTACTACGATAAAGTGCTTCCCTCCCACATCTTTACGGTAAAGCACCTGGGTCAGCAGCAGGCCGGCATCGGCCACGAGATAGCGACCAGGTTCCATAAGCAGGGTTAAAGGCCTGTCGCCGAGCATGTCTTTCATCGCCTGGGCGAGATGCTTCGGCTCAGGAGGTTTTTCATCGCGATAACGCACGCCTAATCCTCCGCCGATATCCAGATAACATAGTTCCATGCCTTCCGATACCAATCGATCTGTTATCTCCAGCATCAGTTTCAAAGTCTTAACATAAGGATCGACCCGAATTATCTGAGAACCGATATGCGCCTGAATGCCCAGCAAATTGATGTGCGGGAATCTGGCCGCAAGCCGGCAGACTGCCAGAGCTTTACCGATGGGTACTCCAAATTTATTTTCTTTTTTCCCGGTAGTGATGTGGTCATGTGTTTCCGCATCAACGTCCGGATTTACCCGGATCGATACGGGAGCGGTTTTACGCAAAGCGGAAGCGACAGCTTCTATGGCATAAAGTTCTTCAACCGATTCCACGTTAAACAGCAAAATACCGGCATCGAGCGCCGCTTTGATTTCATCCTGCCGTTTTCCCACTCCGGAAAAAACAATTTTCCCCGCAGGAATGCCCGCTCTGAGCGCCCGGAAAAGTTCTCCAACGGAAACTATATCCGCTCCAGCTCCGGCCTTGGCCAGCACGGACAACACTGCTCCGGTAGAATTAGCTTTTACGGCAAAAAGCACCAGGCGCTTCTGCGGATGAAAGGCGTCATTGAAGCTGTGAAAATTATCAAGGATGCGCCGCCTGCTGTAGACATAAACAGGAGTGCCGACATCCCGGACGATGGATGAGAGTACGACATTCTCCATCGTCAGAGCCTGACGCTGATAGCTGAGCAAAGGAGGCAATAGAGACATATTCTTATCGCAGTTGAGCCAGCAGCTGCTGGTTGTAATATTGAACCGCTTCTGTCGGCTGAAGAGACTGGACAATTTCCGCTTCAGCCCTTGATCCCTTCCGGTCGCCCCTGTAGATCAGCGCCCATGCGCGGAGAAAATGCACCAGCGGGGATTGCGGATAGTTCCGCGTCAGGTGCGAGAACAGGCGGTCTGAATCATCATACCGGTGAAGCTGGTTATAAAGCATCGCCAGATGCATGCGCACATCCTCTCGCTGGCGGTCAGACCTGAGGGCTTTTTCCCACGCGGCGCATGCGCCTTTATCGTCTTTCTCCCGGAGAAGAATTTCTCCGAGACGTATGTCATAGTCAGCCAGCGGCACTTTTTCGCCGGCCTTTTCCAGAATCTGTTTAGCCTGCGCTACATTGCCTTTGCGCATGAAGCAATCGGACATTTTAAGGTATGTCTGCGGCTGAGGAGATATCGCCAGCGCTTTTTTATACAGATCAACAGCGCGATCCAAGTAACCAAGCTGCTGATAGACTTCTCCAAGCTCCTCCAGAGGTTCCCGTTTCCCTGGGCGCATTTTTATGCAACGCTGATAGGCCTGAGCGGCATTCAACGGCAAATCGATATGCTCGTAAAGCCTGGCCAGCGCCAGATTGCCTTCCCAGGATTTGGGATTGTCATGCAGCGCATCCTGATAAGCTGATACCGCACCGCTGTAATCTTCCGTTGCTTCGCGCATTTTCCCAAGCTGGATGGAATAGGAGACACGTTCGCTACGGGAGGGACGTGACGCCAGCAAAAGCTCATACTGACGCGCCGCCTGCACGTAGTCTGAGGAATCGCGAAACGTTTCCGCCAATTGCAGACGCAACAGCTGAACTCTGGCGAAATTACCGTGTTCCGCCGCATCATCGATCTGCCTCTGCAAAATACCGACAGTCAGAGAGGAGGCTGCGGATACAGCGCCTGTAAGCATCATGATCAGAAACCCTGATCCCACTCCAAATTTCATAACGATTTTTTTCCCAAAATGTAATCGAAGTTCCGGTCAATAAGCAGTTTCTTTATTCCCGGAATAGCCCGTCTGGTCGCTGCAATACCGGCGTCGATGCATTCCTGAGACCGGTAGATGTCCATGGCGCCGACATCTCCCAATTGCGGGCGAATGACGATATCCGCTCTCGCCAGTTCATCGTTCGACATGCTCTGGCTCTGGATGTAGATAGCCTGGTTCAAGATTCCCAGAATGCTTTTGGGCTGAAACTTTGAAAAATCAGCCGTGACATCAACGGCAATTATTATTTTCGCTCCCAGAAGCTGCGCCAGATCGGTGGGGATATTGCTGACCAGGCCTCCATCGATCAGATACCGGTGGCGAAAAAGCACCGGTTCAAACAGCCCGGGTATTGTTGCGGAAGCCCGCGCAGCCAAGGCTACAGGGCCTTCAACGAAAACGACTTTTTCTCCTGTCTGGAGATCTGTGGCCACGCATCCGAACGGTATTTTCAGCTGGTCGAACCTGATATCTCCCATATACTTCTGCAGATAAGCTTCCATATTTTCATTCGATAAAGCGCGTTCCGTAACCAGCAGCCGCATAAGAGAAAAGCGCGAATAATTCGTCAGCAAATGCCATCCAACAACCTGGCTTAGTTCCGCCAATTTGTCCGCAGGAAGGCCTGCGGCGTAAAGCGCCCCGATGAGCGCCCCGACGGAAGTGCCGGTAATGATGTCCACGGGAATGTTCTCTTCGCTCAGGACTTTGAAAACTCCGATATGCGCCATGCCGCGGGCGCCTCCTCCGCCAAGAACGATGCCGACCTTAAGGTCATGTTTTTCCGGCAGAGTCTGGTAACGCTCCCAGAGGATATTCATTAAAAAATCGTCTTCCGAAGAGACCGGACCTTTTGTCGCAGAAGCGTTTACGCCCGGCACAACGATTACCACGACCAACATCGCTAAAAAAATTCGCCTATTCATTGCTAAGGTTATCCAGACTGTGACCCACCGCTTTTTCAAGCAGGGCGAGCGCCACCAACTGCCCGTGAACGGCTTCCTGATAACGCAACTGGGCGGCCAGCGTCAGGCACTCCGCTTTCGATTTAGCGAAAACCTGGCCCTTTCTTGCGCGCAATTCTTCCGTCATTTCCTGCAACCGCCTGTAATCTTCTTTCCTCGGACCTATCTCATTCTGCCAAAATTTGTATTTGGTGAACGCTTGACGCACCTCGGTTTGAATCTGATCGCTTGTCTCCGCGCGCTTTAAGGTCGCCTGCCGGTATTCCGCGCGCCTTTCGTGGACTTTCGCCCAGCCGTAAAACATATCCGAAATGGAAACGGGCAGGCTGACATTCAGCGTCCCTGCCCAGTTAACCGTTTGAAAACTCAAGTCAGTACTCGATCTTTCATAAGAAGCTCCGACGCCTACGGTAGGCGTTCGCTCCGCCAGCGACAAACTGACTCCGAGAGCGTCCAGCTGCTCCTCATATTCCGTCTGCCTCAATTCGTAGCGGTACTGCGCTGCCCAGGCCAGCATTTTCTGCAGGTCGATATTTACCGGATGAGTCTCAAGTTTCCCTTGGAGGACAACGTTTGTATTCAATTCAATATTCAGCGTGCGCAAATAGAACAGTCTCGCCTCATCTTCAGCCAGGGATGCTTCGGACATTTCCGCACGGACGCGGCTGATTTCCCCTTCAAGATCTATACGTTCGCTCAACGGAGTTTCCTCGTCCGAAGAAAGATGTTTCAGATGACGGAGAGCTTCAGCGTATTCGAGACTTTTCTGCTGGGCAAAAATCAGGTCGTAATAAGACTGCTTGGCTGAAGATTCTACTTTCGTAAAGAGCGCGTCATTCAGGCTTTTGGCCCGGTCATAAAGGATGTTCGCCTGACGCAGGGTATTGCGGGAGCGGCCTCCGGCGTAAATCGTCTGATAGACATCGGCGCGCGCCGTATAAAGATATTTATCGAGGCTGTTTGTCAACAACGTCGAGCCCAGAGCAGGCTGTATTAAAAGCGGGCGGGAGCTGTCTACGCTGAACCGGCTCCAGTTGGCGTTCAGATCGAGCTTTGGGAAAAAAAGCGACTCGGATTCGCGAACGCGCTGCTGAGCGATTTCCACGTCCTCACGGGAATCCAGCAGCTCATGCGAATTTTCCAGCGCGATTTTAATGCTTTCCTGAAGTCCAAGAGTGCGCGAGGGCAGGATCTCCTGCGCGCAAGTGAAAGTGGCGAAACAGATCGCCGCCGGGAAACAAATATTCCGAGAAATGGCGCGGATGGTTTTGGGATTCAATGAATCAGCCGTTTTAAATGGGCGATCTGCTGGCGCACGCGATGCGGCGAAGTCCCGCCTTCGGAATCCTTCACATGAACAACCTGGTCAACCGACAGTACCTGGAGGGCTCCGGCATCGAATTTCGAATCAAATCGCCGCAGTTCTTCTATAGTCAGTTCGTCCAGCCGTATGTGCTGATGCTCGCAATAGGCCACAATGCGCTTCACAACACCGTGCGCTTTGCGAAAGGGTACGTCCTTTTCCGTTAGGTAGTCCGCGAGTTCTGTCGCCGCCAGGAAACCCCTGTCGCAAAGGGCATGCATGCGTTCTTCCTTTATCACCATTGTGGCTATCATCGGCGTAGCCACGGCAAGGCATCCCTGAAGAGTATCGACCGTATCGAAAAAAGGCGGCTTGTCCTCCTGCAGGTCCCGGTTATATGAAAGCGGCAGACCTTTCAATATCGTCAGCAGGGCGAACAGGTTGCCGTAAATCCGTCCGGTTTCGCCCCGGATGATTTCCGCGACATCAGGATTGCGCTTCTGCGGCATTATCGACGAACCCGAAGTAAACTCGGTTTCCAGCCGGATCATATTGAATTCGGGACTGGACCATATAACCAGTTCCTCAGCAAGACGGCTCAAATGGGTCATTACCAGAGCCGCCGCGGAACCGAATTCCACAAGAAAATCACGGTCGGATACGGTATCGATAGAATTCGCGGTTATCCGGGGAAAATTTAACAGTTTCGCAACATAACCTCTGTCGATTGGAAACGAGGTCCCGGCCAGGGCGGCGCTGCCGAGGGGCATTTCATCGGCGCGTTTGCGCGCGTCCGACATCCGTCCCTTGTCGCGTTCAAGCATCCAGGCGTAGGCCAGAATGTGATGCGCGAATAAAACGGGCTGCGCATGCTGCATATGAGTGAATCCCGGCATCACAATCGAGCAATTTTCCTCAGCGATGAACAGAATCGCCTTCTGGAGACGTCTGATCTCCTGAATAATCATATCGATCTGATCGCGGAGATAAAGCCTTAGATCGAGAGAAATCTGATCGTTCCTACTGCGCGCGGTGTGCAGTTTCCCACCGACAGGTCCGATTCTCCGGATCAGTTCGCGTTCTATCGCATAATGAACATCCTCTTCCTGCGGGAGCGGCTTATTCTTCAGCAGATCCCGGGAAATGGCCTCCAGCCCTCGGATAATGCGCTGCGCGTCGCGGGACGGGATAATCCGGCATTTCGACAGCATTCGGGCATGCGCGATGCTCCCAATAATATCGTAAGGCGCCAGACGGATGTCATATGAAAGCGAAGCAATAAATTTTTGTGGATTCACTTTGATGTCCTTTTTAGTAACGCCTGAACTTTAATTGGCAACCCATATAGATTTATAAACCCTTCAGCGTCGCGCTGATTGTAAACCGCGTCGGCCCCGAACGTTGCAAGCTCTTCCCAGTAAAGCGAATCCGGAGATTCCCGCCCGTCGACGATCACGCTGCCTTTATAAAGCTTCAGCCTCACAACTCCGTTCATGCGCTTCTGCGTCTCTGAAACGAATGCGGAAATGGCTTCCCGGTACGGCGTATACCAGAGACCATTGTAAATAAGCTCACCCATCCTGCCGGAAAGCGCCTGTTTGGCGTGCAGCGTGTCCCGGTCGATGACCAGCGATTCCAGCTCGCGGTGCGCGGCGTAGAGGATGGTCGCCCCCGGAGCTTCATACACGCCGCGGGATTTCATTCCAACGAGGCGGTTTTCCACCATATCCACACGCCCGATACCGTGCTTTCCGCCAAGAACATGAAGTGTTTCCACCAGCCTGACAGGGTCAAGCCTGCGGCCATTGACTGCCACAGGAATGCCTTTTTCAAAACTGATAGTTACCAGCTCCGCTTTCGCCGGCGCTTTTTCCGGATCACATGTCAAAACGAACATATCCGGTCGGGGAGGATTGTCCGGGTTTTCCAGTATCCCGCCCTCAAAGCTCATGTGCCACAAATTCCGGTCGGATGAATAAGGCTTGGATTTTGTAACAGGGACGGGAATCTTATGCCGCAAAGCATAGTCGATCTCATCTTCTCGTGACTTTAATTCCCATTCCCGCCAGGGAGCGATAACCTTAACCTCAGGCATCAACGCCTTGAAGGTCAACTCAAAGCGAACCTGATCGTTTCCTTTGCCCGTTGCGCCATGGCAGACCGCGTCCGCCCCTTCTTTTTTTGCTATCTCTATGACCTTTTTAGCGATTACCGGCCTGGCTATTGAAGTACCGAGGAGATATTTACCTTCGTAAATAGCTTCGGCCTGCAATGCCGGCCAGATAAAATCAGTGACAAATTCCTTCCGGGCGTCAATCAGGTAGGCTTTCGACGCGCCTGTTTTCAGCGCGCGTTCCTTCAGCCCTAGGGTTTCCGAAGCCTGCCCGACATCAACAGCACAGGCAATAACTTCCGCGCCGTAACGTTCTTTCACCCAGCGCAGAATTACGGACGTATCAAGTCCGCCGGAATAGGCGACAACAACCTTTTTAATACTCATATGGCTGCCTTCATTCGTTAGAAAAATTTGAGGATAGTGAATTATAAATCTTTCGGATTTATCGAGTCAAAAATGCTGAGTTGATAAAACCTGCCTCAGCACTTTCAGGGCGAAACGTTTCTCCGCGGCGTTCAGGGCTAAAGGCGGCAGGAAGCGCAGCACCGTATTTTGGGTACAGTTGATCAAAAGACCCTGTTGTCTGCAGGCATGAACGAAATCCAGGGCCGGCTGTTTCAGCTCAATTCCAATCATATAACCGAGGCCCCGTATGTCCTTGACCAGAGGAGACTGGCCGAAAAGCTCTTTCAACTCGCGGTGCAACTTCTCCGCGTCCCTGTTGACGTTTCGCAGGAAAGCGGGGGTGAGGATCTTTAAGACGGCTAGCGCCGCAGAGCATGCGACAGGGTTTGCTCCAAAGGTACTGCCGTGATCACCCGCTCCCAGGACATTGCCCAGCTCGTCCCGTGCCATCATTGCGCCGATCGGCAGACCTCCGCCCAGCCCTTTGGCGAGAGTCATTACATCCGGTGCAACTCCCAGCGATTCATAAGCGAAGAGTCGCCCGGTGCGGCCAAGCCCGCACTGGACTTCATCGAACATAAGAAGAAGCTGGTGTTGATCAGCCAATTGCCGCAACCCCCTGAGAAAGGCAGGAGTCGCAGCATGCAGCCCTCCTTCGCCCTGTACCGGCTCAAGCATTACCGCCGCAGTTTTTTCATTGATCAACCGGGCCACGGAATTAAGATCATTAAACCTGGCAACAGGAAAACCAGGCAGGAGCGGTCCGAAATGATCTCGGAATTTGGGCTGCGGCGTGGCAGATAAGGCCCCAAGGGTCCTGCCATGAAAAGCATTTTCAAAGACGATGATTTCATAACGCCCTTTTTTATCTCCGTAGCGCCGCGCCAGCTTGATCGCAGCTTCATTGGCTTCCGTTCCGGAACTGCAGAAAAAGACCCGTCCGGCGAAAGATCTTTTGCACAACATTTCCGCCAGCCGTGCGGCAGGTTCCGTGTAATAGTAGTTTGAGCTGTGAAGCATCTGCCCGACCTGCCTGCGTATCGCAGTATTCACCTGGGGCATGTTATGCCCTATGCCCGAAACGGCAATGCCGGAAAAAAAGTCCAGATACTTTTTCCCTTTCTCATCCCATACCCAGCTCCCCTTCGCCCTGGTCAAAACCAGAGGATAACGCCGGTAGGTTTGGAAAATATAGCGATCAGTCAGCAGTTTAATGTCGGTAGTTCTAGCCATTTGGTTGAATGAAACGCGTCCCTTCCATTTTTTTGCCGGGCATAATAAGCGCCTCGATATCTTTGCATATGTCCACTTCGCCGACGCCTTTCTGCAAAGCTTCTACGCAGGCGCGCGCTTTGACAGTCATTCCGCCGGTAATAATTTCGTCACTGATCAGCGCATTAACATCGTCTTCAGTGACGCTTTCTATCGGTTTTTTGTCCCGATCGAGAATCGCACCGCTGTCAGTCATGAAAACCAGCCGCGCTGCCCTGCATGCTACGGCCAATGCCAGCGCAAAATCATCCGCATTGATATTGAGCAGCCCGTTTTCCTGATCGACCGCGACCGAATAGAAAACAGGCAATTCAACGGATTTCAGAATTTCATGCAGTACCGTAATATCAACCTGCCGGGGTACGCCTACGCGCCCCAGATCAGATACCGGTTCGGCGATCATGAGGCGGTTGTAAATACCAGAATAGCCTTCCGCATGAACACCGGCAGTTTTAAGAAAGGAAACTATATGCCTGTTGATATTCCCCAGTACGCGCACGACAACAGCCATGGTTTCCTTGTCGGTAAACCGCCGACCATCAACAAAACGTACAGGCAGGCCGGCCTCTTCAACCGCTTTAGAAATTTCTTTTCCCCCGCCGTGAACCAGAATAACCTTCTCCCGGCGGGCAAGCGCGGCAACGTCTTTAAGAAAATTGGAACGGCCGGCATGATCATCCAGCAGGCTGCCGCCGTACTTGATGACAACAGGACGGACGTGCGTTGGCCAATGTTCGGAGTCCGACATCATAATGGATCTCCCGCTGTCGAAGGTTCGGCGTTGACAACTGAACAAGGCCTGAAAAAAGACAGCCTCGTGTCCCCATATTTCTCTTGTCTATAGAGCTCCCAGGCCGGGTCGTCTACCGGAAGTTCTTTGGAGTGATGCTGGCCAACAACAATCCCCCCAGGGCGAAGAACCCGCGCTTCAGCAATTGCGCGAAGCGCCGGCGCGGTCAGATGCAGGGCATTCCAGTTTTGGTCATGGTAAGGAGGGCCCATGAAAATAATGTCGTATGTGCCGCCGAGCGAATGCAGATTCCCGGCCGCGTCCCCTTTGATGACGCGAGCCTTTCCGCTCAAACCAAGCCGCGAAAGGTTTTGACGGATAACGCTGAGGCAAACCGGATTCTTGTCCACAAAAGTGACAGATTCAGCTCCCCGGGACAGAGCCTCGATACCGACAGCTCCGGAACCTGCGAATAAATCCAGGAAAGCCGCTCCAGGAAGGCGCGGCTGCAGAATATCAAAAAGCGACTTTTTTATGCGCGCCAGAATGGGCCTTACTCCGTGCGATTTTGAAACGCTTTTCAGACCTCTTCTTTTCGCCAATCCCGCTATCACTCGCATAGTCGATGCATTATATAAAAACCAGTTTAGACTCAGGTGGACGCCATTTTCCACGGTAACGTAAGATTTTCTGTGTAATTGTCGTTTGAGGAAAGAAAGGGCTATTCTCCAGAGGTTGCTACCAACAACTCTAAGGAGGAATAGCCCTATGAACACAACAGTACAAGAACTCGACGTCACAGACAAGACCTTATGGGAACGATGGGACAGCGTGAAGGATGATTTCTGGGGAGATCTGAAAACCCAGACCGTGCGTGCCCTGCAGCGATTATTGG
>Ga0181520_10001278_pt1 | contig 51747 bp, 44 predicted proteins | sample PEATcosm2014_Bin_29_FD_132451 | JGI IMG/M metagenome (GOLD analysis project Ga0181520, IMG submission 132451) | Peatland microbial communities from MTU Mesocosm Facility, Houghton, MI, USA - PEATcosm2014_Bin02_30_metaG | ecosystem: Environmental > Terrestrial > Soil > Wetlands > Peat | place... | reverse complement strand
TCAAAGTCAGCAACCATGACTTTGCCCAACTCAACATCCGACACCATTCCACCTGTCCGGACTGGAACTACACTATTTCCCCCCGCGGTCCGTAAATCTGGAACTAATTTCCGGGCGGCCGCTTAACAGTGGAACTGTCTCTGGCGGTGATGCTGGGACTCGCTGCGGCCACGTACGCGAGGGCCGATTCACCCGCGGAAGCGTCTCAGCCGACCGCCGGCCGCGCGGCCGCGGCCCTGGACAAGGCCGCCAAGGACAACAAGTATCTGTTCGTCTTCTTCTTCGCCGGACAAGACGAGCATACCGGCGCCATGAACGGCGTCTTTCAGGCGGCCATGGCCAAGATGACCGACCGGGCCAGGGGGATAGCGATCCACGTGGCGGACCCGGCCGAGAAGCCGTTTGTGGACAAGTTCGGAGTGCGCGGGGCTCCCATGCCGCTGGTGTTGGCGATCGCTCCGACCGGGGCCGCCACCCGTGCCTTTCCCAAGCAGTTCGCCGAGGCCCAGTTCCAGCAGGCGTTCGTCAGTCCCTGCACGGCCAAGTGCATGAAGGTCATCCAGGACCAACACATGATCCTGATCTGTGTGCAGAACGATAAGACGCAGGCCAACCAGGAGACAATGCAAGGTATCAAAGCGTTCAAGGACAATTCACCGTACGGCAAGGGAACCGAGGTGGTAATGTTGGACCCTGCCGACAAGGCGGAACAACACTTCCTCACGGACCTTCAGGTCGATCCACAGACCACCGCGGCGGTCACGGTGCTGGTGACGCCCCCCGGTGCCCCGGTTGCCCGCTTTGCCGGCGCGGTGACCGAGGAGCAGATCACGGCCAAGATCAAAGAGGCGTCGTCGGGTTGTGGTGCGGGTTGCAGTTGCCATAAGCACTAGGAGCAGGAACCATGCGACTAAGAACGCTCGTATTGCGCGAAATCTTCGAGCGCAAGAGCCAACTGCTCACCAGCTTCGTGGCGATCCTGCTGGGAATCACCGTGATCGTCTCGATCAAGAACATCTCCTATTACTCCGAGATGGCGGTGGCACGGGAGATGGACTCCTTGGGGGCCAACGTCTTGGTGCTCCCCAAGTCGTCCACCTTGCAGGATTACTACGCGGCCGACATGCACGGCGAAACGATTCCCGAGGAATACGTCACGCAACTGGCCATGTCGGACCTGCAAGGACTCGACAACATCTCGCCGAAGCTGTCGGTTCCGGTCGAACTGAGCGGCAAGAGCTTCACGCTGACCGGCATTTTGCCGAAGAGCGAGTTTCAGGCGAAGGCGGCCTGGGGCGGGGCGGGGATATTCTCCCGGCCCATCGGTTGTGGGGCCGCCTCGGTCGGCATGATGGGGTCGGACGACAAGAAAACGCTGGCCCGCAAGCGGGTGATTCAAACGCTGGCCGATAACGAAGTGCTCGTCGGGGCCGATGTTACCGGAAAGCTCGGCCTGAAAGACGCGGATTCGCTGGAACTGCTCGGCAAGAAGTTCAGCGTTACGGCCGTATTGCCGCAGACCGGCACGGTGGATGATTCCCGCATCTTCGCCCATCTGCACGTCGTGCAGGACCTGGCGAAGAAAGGGCCGGCCATCAATGCCATTGAAGTCATCGGCTGTTGCCAAGAGATTTCCAAGGGCTTGGTGGCCAAGGTCAACCATCTGCTGCCCGACGCCAAGGTGGTCACCATCACCCAGATCGCCGACGCGCAGATCAAGATCAACCACATGATGTCGAACCTGTCGCTCATGTTCCTGGTGATTATCATCTTTGTGGGCGGGGCGAGCATCGCCAATTACATGTATGCGAACGTCTTCGAACGGCGGCGGGAAATCGGCACGCTGATGGCACTGGGGGCCAACTCGGGCCTCGTGCTGCGAATCTTCCTGCTCAAGGCTTTAATCCTTGGCGTAGTGGGCGGAATCGGCGGTTACGTGCTGGGCACTATCCTAGCCGTGTGACCCTCGGCCCGAAGTTGGCGGGCGTCATCGTCCTGCCCATGCCGTTGTTGGCGCTGCTGGCGGTCGGCATTTCCGTGGCGTTGGCGCTGATAGCCAGTTTCTTTCCCGCCCGACGTGCCGCCCGGCTGGACCCTTGCGCCACCTTTCAGGAGGTTTAATCCATGTTAAGAATGGAAAACGTCAGCAAGACTTACCGTCATCGCGGGCATTTGGTAAAGGCCCTCGATGGCGCAACACTGCATATCCCAGGTGGTGATTTCGTCTCTCTTGTCGGACCGAGCGGAAGCGGCAAGAGCACGCTGTTGCTGATGCTGGGCGGGATGCTTTCGCCTTCCGAAGGTCGCGTCTTGCTCGAAGCCAGTTCGGTGTACGACTTGAGCGCGAGCGAGCGGGCAAAGATGCGGCGGGAGAAGGTCGGGTTCGTCTTTCAGACGTTCAATCTGGTGCCCTACCTGTCGGCGCTGGAGAACGTGCAGGTTCCGCTGTTCCTGGCCAAGGTGGGCGAGAAGGACCAGAAGGACCGCGCCACGGCCCTCTTGGAGCGCGTGGGATTGGCCGACCGGCTCGATCATAAGCCCGGTGAGTTGAGCGTGGGCCAGCAACAGCGGGTAGCCCTGGCCCGCATGTTGGCCAACGATCCGGCGGTCATTCTGGCGGACGAGCCGACGGGCAATCTCGATCCGGAGACCAGCCAGCAGATCATCGGCTTCCTGGAGGAGTTCAACGCGGAGGGGAAAACCATCGTCATGGTGACGCACGACCCGCGAGCAGCCCAGCGTGCCAAGCGAACCCTGCGGCTGCAAAATGGGGCAATTACCGCCCAGGGCGCTGGTGAGGACGGCTGCTGGCAGCCGGATAGTGCCGTGGCGTAAATTAACTCCCCTCGCCCGCTTGCGGGAGAGGGGCCGGGGGTGAGGGCGGCCGGGATCAGAACAGGTTCTTGTCGCCCTGCCGCCCTGCCTGACTCGCCCGCTCTGCCCTTGACGCCGACCTTTCTGCCGAATTAAAGTAACGATACCATGAGTCCCAAGTCACCTTGTTCCAGCCGCAGTGCCACGCTCTCGTGCCTGACGAAGACCGCGCAGAACGAGGCACAGGATACGGTAGACTCGATGTTCCGGGCATTCTCCGACCGGACGCGGCTGCGGATTCTTCACGTCCTGCGGGGCGGAGAACTCTGCGTGGGCGACATCGTCGAAAGCCTGCGGGCCCCCCAACCTCGTATCTCCCGTCACCTGGCGTATCTGCGGAAGGCCAAACTGGTCCAGGTTCGCAAATCGGGTCTCTGGAGCCATTATTCCCTGGCGCCAGGCAAAACGGCGTTTCACCGCAAGCTGCTGGAGTGTTTGGGGAAGTGTTTTACCGAGGTGCCCGAACTCCAGGGCGACGAGGCGCGTGCCGCCAAGATCAGAGCTTCCGGCGGTTGCTGTCCGCCAAGTTGACGGTCCATCTGCCGGGCTTGCCGCCCGTTACCAGGCCGTTTCCAGGCCGAGCGATAGCCCGTCCAGGCCCACTGTGCCATTGTGATCGGCGCCGCCCAATTGCCGCGGGGCGAGGGCGAGCCCCGTCACGGCGTAGAACTGGTAACCGGCACGCAGCCAGAGATACTGGGTCACACGGAAGCGGGCCATGATCGAAATCTCGAACAAGGCGGCCACGTCCGTCCCGTTGGTGGAACTATCCATCGGCGTGAAATGCGGCGGATTGCCCCCCGCCACGTCGCTTCCTTGCTGCGTGTAGAAGTTGGCCATGACGCCGACCTTGGCCTCGGTGACCACTTGGAAGCGATCCCAACCGCGGACGCAGTGCAGGCCGATCTGCGGCCCGATCAGGTTGTTGGCCGTCTGGTAATTGAGGGTTTCGGAATAGTTGTAGTCGAGGTCCGAGCCGCTGAGGCTGAAGTTGTCGGAGAGGCGGAAATAGCGGACGCCCCATAGCCAGCCGAAAGCCCAGTAGGGGTTATAGGTGGGAAAGAGGATCTGTTCGTTGATCTCCGCGTTGTGCACCTGGCTGGTGTACGTGTACGACAAATAGTTGTTGAAGCCGCCGATGGCCGACGGCGCGGAGAGCTGCAGCCAGGGCGAATACGCCAGCACCGAATTATTGGGGTCGGCCAAAAGCGTCTCGCCGACCGACCATTGCTGCAAGCCCCAGTACGTGGCCTCGATGGTCGCGTGGTCGCTGATTCTCCCGGTAAGCTGCAAGCGTACGCCGGTCTCCAGCGGCATGTAGACGTCGTCGGTATACAACGAGTCACTGGAACCGCGGCGGCTGTCGAAGTTGCCCGACGTCGACACGCCATAGCCCAGGCAGACGCTGTTGCCCACGTTTCGCTCCAGCCACAGGGCGTCGGCCGTGAAGTCCCAATGGGGCGTCTCCAGGCCAGGGGTCGTGGCGAGGGGGCCAAGCCCCGGCGGCGGCGCCGGCACGATCAAGGTGCCGGGCGGCGGATAAGCCGGATAGGGCGAATACGGTTGCCACTGCGGCTGCGGCGGTACCGCGTAATAGGGCACGGGTTGGCCCGGCACCGGCTGACCTGGTACCGGCTGACCTGGCACCGGTTGGCCCGGCACGGGCTGAGGGAGCGGGGGGACCGGTTGGCCAGCCGGCGGCGCCGCTGCCGGCGCGTAGGCCGGGCCGGTCACCGCCGCCGGATCGGACCCCGGCAGAGGCGGCGGGGGCGGTTGCGGATTAGTTGTCTGGGCCGAGGCCGCTAGGGAACCCAGCAGCACCACGGCCAACGCCAGTGGAAAAGCAGTTCGGTTCATGGGGGCGGAATTAGAACAAAAACCATCGCTTGGGAACAGATCAACTTGAGCCATCCGTTACTCGTTAAACGCCAATAGGTTACGCGTCGAACACAACCACAGATGTATGCCGTCCCCTACGTAGGGCGCGTGCAACGCGCCGCTTGCCATATCGATTGGTGCGTTTCACGCCCCCTACGGCGGGCAACCTTTAAAACCGCATCTGGAACTGGGCCGCGACAAATGGCCCGGCGCCGACATCCACGCGATCGGTCCCGCCGGTCAGGCTGAAAGTCGTCCCTTCGTAGTAATACCGATCAAAGGCGTAGCCGGCCGAAAAGTCCAGCGACGCGTGCATCGGCAACTTGAACTTCAGGCCCGCCGAACCCCGCATCTCGTAATAGAAAAAGCGGTCCTTCTCTTCGGGCCGGTCGACGAGCAGGTAGCTCTCGTTGAGCCAGTCGTAACCGGCATAACAGTCGAGCCACGGCAGCGGTCGGTAGATCGCCCGGGCATGGACCGAAGTAATCAGGGCATAGGAGAGCTCGAACCGCCAGTTCTCGCTCGGTGATACTTCAGCGAGGCGAAAGGAAAACCGATGGTCGCCTGGAAGACGTCGGACGGGGCATAGAAATAAGCGATGCCGGGAATGGGGATGTCGGCCAGTTGGCCGTTGGTGCTAAACGAGAGCGTGAAAAGCCACGCATTGTGCTCCCCCTGCGGCACGCGGAGAAATCCGCTTACCGAGGCCGTGTCCTCCTGAAAGCTGTGAAACGGTTGATCGCTGGCCGAGCCCAAGTTCACGCTCGCCCCGCCCACGTAGCCATTGTCGAAGCGGTGGAAGTACGTGGTCCCGAAGCTCACGTTCCAGAGGTCGGCGGGAAAGGGCCGCCCCGTGTCGGGCAGAATCACGTCGGTTTGAAACAGTTCCCAGCGAACGCGGGTGGAGAACACGACCCCGTCCGGGCCGTCTTTCCAGATCGGCACGCGTAGCGAAAGGTCCTGCTGCTCCATCCCCAAATGCGTTGCCTGATTGGCTACCGGCTGGTCGGGCAGCCAGAGGGCCTTGTAGCCCGGCATGGCCGCATCGGCTCCCAGGCCGAAGGGCATTCCACCCATCCCGCGACCGCCGAACGGGGAAGAGGAGTCGTCGAACGTCTCTGGCTTTGGGGGTATCCCTTCAGGCAAGGAAGGAGCGGCGGCCGGCGGCGGCGTCACGGGCGTGTAAGGCGAGTACGGCTGCCACAGCGGTTGGGGCGGCGCATTGGACGGAACCGCAGACGGTCGCATCGGTTCGAATGGGCCCGGCTGCATTGGCGGCGGTTGAAATGGCTGCGGGGGTGGTTGGGGGACCGGCTGCGGAGTTGGTTGGCCATCCGGTGGAGTCGCCAGCGCCATGAGGGCCGGCCCGCTCGATGCCGCACCGGCCCAGACCGGAGGCGGCGGCACAACCTGCGGGTTGGGAGCCGTCTGGGCCGAGGCCGGCAGCGCGCCGAGCAGCATGACAAACAACGCCAGTGGAAAAGCCGGCCGGTTCATGGGGGGAGAATTAGAACAGTAACCGCCCAGTGAGAACAGACCAACTCATGTGTCGCATTAACTCATTGTGCCGCAAGCTATTAGGGCCGACGATCTCCGCATGAACAAGGCGGCGGATACGCAAAAAATTCCACCCTCAACAGGCGGCGAGCGGTACTATGAACCTAGTGTGGCTATATGAGGCGATGGTTACACCCGCCCGATAAAATTCTTTCCCGCCTCACGCCGGGTGCCACTGCTGGCTTGTCCAGCGGCGGGGAAGATCGCAGTAATTCCCTCTGATCACAATCGGGAACCTGTAGCGGCCGCTCACGCCGCGATGAGATCTTCCGTCAAGATGGGAAGCTGCTCGCGCTGCCGGCCGTCGCCGAACAGGCTGCCGGACTTCCTCAGATTGAGCGCCTCGATGAACGCCCGCACCTTGGTCGTGGTGCTGCACGGATCGATCGTTTCGTCCAGACAGTCGCCGTCGAGAACCAACAGCGGCAGGTTGATCGTCTGCAGCTCGTCGCGCAGCCGCTTGGCGAAACAACTGTCGGCCATCGAACAGCGGCCAAACATGTGGTTGTAGAGCAGAAAGCCCGTCACCTTGGCAGCCGACGCGTAGCTGCGGATCTGCGTGGCGCGAAACTCGGGATCGAGGAAGCCGACGGTGAGCAGTTTCCGCGCCAGGCTGCGATAGGGCTCATCCGGATTGAGATCCTGCCAGCCCACAAAGTTCACTTCCTCGAAGATCACCGGCGCCTGGCAGGTCAACTCGACAAAATCCACGAGCCGGTTGCTATAGAAGGGGGGCAGATGCAGCCAGACGAGCCGATGCGTGTCGTCGATGCCAATCTCCCGTTCCACCGCCTCCTTGGTTTCTGCCAGTTCGTCGAGCAAGGTCTGCTGCAACTCGACCAACTCCGGCTTGCCCCAGAGTTGCGAAAAAATCGTGGCGAACATGAGGGCCTCGCTGCCGCGCATCAAGGGTGGGCTGGTGAACCGCAGATGGTTGGAGCGAACGGCCAACTCGCGGGCCTGGTTCGACAGCTCACAGGCCTCGCGGAGCCGCCCCCCATCCATCTTCACCCCCAGCGACCGCTCGAGATGGGCCACCGACGCTTCCAGCCCGGCGGCGATCGTTTCCACCGATCGGTCGTTCTGCTGGATGGGCGTGTGCAAGAGATGGTAGCGATCGGTGCAATCCAGGTCGCGGACCAGATCGCCGAGAATGCGCTCGCCCTGCTGGCAAGGCTCGCTGGTGCCGACGACGAAGTCCGGCTTGGGCAAGCGATCATCGCCTTCGAGGACGCGAAGGAAAGAGCAGGTTTCGGCGGAGAACCCCTTCCGTGCCGCCCGGTCGAACATCGCCCGCAGCCGCGTCCCGTTGCGGGCGTGCAGCGCGGCATAGGTTTCCATCGTCAGGATGCGGACCCCCAGGGCGTTGAGGATCTCGGGGGGGAAGAAGAGGTTGCGCCAGACCAAGGGGGCATCGCTCTTGGACAAAAACTCGCGTCGCGTCAGCCGCGTCCGCAGGGCCACCGCCTTCTTGACCGGGCGAATGGCACTGAGCCGGTCCTGCCACGGCACAACGTGTGCCCGCTGTTGTCCCTCGGCACAATCGCGGGCGATCCGCGCGGCACCGAGGGCGCCCATCACGGGGTTGAGTTCCGGAATGAGGATGCGATTGCCGGTAATCGCCTCCAGGTAGTGGGCCACGGCCCGATTCGAAGCCACCCCGCCCTGGAAAATGATGTCTCCCTGGTAGTTGAGAAACAGATCTCCCACGCCGGAGATGACCGTGCGGGCCTGGGCGCGGCACGCCGCGGCCACGATATCGCCCAGGGGGTAGCGATTCTTGAACTTGTTGACCGACGTGGTGCTCAGCACCGCGCAGACCGAGGACAGTTCCAAGGCCGAATCGTAGTTGACGTGCTTGGCCAACTCTTCGACCGGGATGTTCAACTTGGCGGCCACGCTGTCCAGGAAGGCCCCGGTGCCGGCGGCACAGATGCCGCTCATCTTCGCCACCCAGATCTTCATTCCATCGTCGAACAGCATGGCCTTGCTGTCCTGCCCGCCGACGTCCAGCACGGCCCGGCAGCCGGGATAGTAATGCGTGGCAGCCGCGATATGCGCCGACACCTCGCTGACGAACGTGTCGAAGCGCACAAAGCGCGACAACTCATCGACCGCCTGGCTGCCGGTGACGACCGTACAGGCGATGTTGTCCCGGGCGGTGCCGGCCTGCGTCAAGAAATCATCGACGGTGCGCGCCACGGCACCTAAGTTGCACCGGCCACAGACATGGCAATTGCTGCCGCACTCCAAGGTCGCCTGACCTTGTGCCTGGGTGCGGCGATACAGCCAATGAAGGACCTCGCCACCAGCGGACAGCAGCACAGCTTTCAGCGTCGTCGAGCCGATATCGATGCCGAGAAAGAGCGGATTGTCCATGAATGCCCCACATCTGCTCCAAAAGGACCGGCTGTTGAGGCCAAAAAGCTCGTTCCGCGAGGTAACAACCTATTGGTGGCATGGCAGCTAACGAACCGCGAACAACTGCCATGCTCTTGTATAACCTGGATAGCTAATCAGATCAAGCAGAATAGGTAAAATATGTACCGAACCTGTGGCTTAGTGCCTTACATACTGTCGTGGGGGTAACCGCCGTTCACGTTACGGTTACCCCCTGACCAACGAGCCTTCCAGAACGCTCGCCCGAGGTCCGGTTCCGCTCTGGGCGAGCAGGCCCCGCTGATAAGGCTACGCCACCATCCGCATCGCCAGCACCTCGCCGGTGATGCCGGCCACGAACTCCTCGAAAATCCGCAGATCCAGGGCGGTCGCCGATTCGCTTTCCGGATGGAACTGCGTGCCGAAGGCGAACCAATCGTCCATGGTGCTTTCGATGGCCTCGACCACGCCGTCGGGACAGCGGGCGGTGACGTTGAAGCCGGAGGCCACGTCGTCGATGGCCATGTGGTGCATGCTGTTGACGCGGATTTCCCCCTCGCCGTACACCCGCTCCATGATCGAACCCGTCGTAATCTCCAGAGCGTGGCGATGATTGGGATCCATCGCGTCCAGGTGGGGCAGCGCCCGCGGCAAATCCTCGGAAATGTGCAGGAACAGCGTACCTCCCTGGGAGACGTTCAACAACTGCATGCCGCAGCCGACGCCCATCACCGGCATCCGCCGCTCGGCCACCAGCCGCATCAGTTTGCGGTCGAAGTCCTCGCGACGCGGGTCCAACAGCCGCATCGACGGATGGAGCATATAGCCGTCGCGACGGCAGTCGAGGTCGGCGCCGCCGATAAACAACACCCCGGCCAGCATGTCCAACACGCGTTTCAGGTCCTCTTCCTCTTCCAGCGGCGGAATCAACAAGGGGACCGCGCCGGCCTTGATCAGCGACTCGCAGTAACCGGCGTGAAGGAAACAATACGCGGAAGAATCCTTTCGAGCGGACCGATAATCTACCGTGACCCCAATTAACGGTTTCGGAGACATCTTACACTCCCTTCTCGACACGTCCTGTGTCAGTTAAGTGTAGAAGCGTGGAAGCGGGCCGAAACACATCTCCGGCAGTAAGCTCGGCCGTTGCGGAAGGCGAGAAAAGTGGCCGCGTGCACAAAGAGCTCGCGGAACGACGCCGTGGCGCCGTTTTCCGTGGCGGTACGCCTCACCTGTCCCTGGTGCGACGCCCACAAATCTTTCCCACCGGTCCGTCATGCCCGGCCGGGCACGTCACCGGGTCGATGTCCCTATCGAATGGCCGCGAGACTCCTTAGCTTCGACGTGTCACCGTCGATTGAAGTGCAGGTCGCCGCCGAGTTTAAGAAGCCGCCTCCGGACACGCAAGGACTTTCACCATTTTGTATCTCGCAACTCGTTGCCACACAACATGTTGCGCTGCTAGCAATGCTAGCGCTGTGGTTTTCCACATCGAGGGGTCTGTCCGGCGCGGCTTCCATGGCGGCCGTTTCTTGCCCTGTGCTGACGCGCTTTCCAGCGGCGGTCATGTTCCCAGCCGCACGGTATAAAGTTTTGCTGCATAGCCAGTTAAGAGCGTTGGCCGATCACTTACCCACACGTTTTTGGCGTTCCTCGGTGAACTGCCGAGGCCGTTTTGCGGCGCTGCTCCTACCCAATTTAGGGACATCTTCCTACAATGAAGCGCTTTATTTGCTGATCCGGCGGACTGGGAGAAAGCCCGCGGAGATCGTGGAAGTGGGAAGCGGCAATTTCTCAGGCAGCGAATGGACTGATTTAGGCTGGTCATGCTTTACCAAAACGTCTGTCTCGAAGCGTTTGCCTATACGCTGCCGGACGAGGCCGTTACCTCGGCCGAGATCGAGTCGCTGTTGGAGCCGCTGTACACGCGGCTGCACCTGCCCGAGGGACGGCTGGAACTGATGACGGGCATTACCGAACGACGGTTTTGGCCGCGGGGCACCCTGGTCGGGCAAAAAAGCGCCGAGACGGCCGAAAAAGCCCTCCGCATCGCCGGTGTCGACAAGCAGCAGATCGGCGCGCTGGTGCATGGTTCCGTGTGCCGCGACTTCCTCGAACCGGCCACGGGTTGCGGCGTGCATCATCGTCTGGGATTGCCCGAACGCTGCGCGGTCTACGACGTTTCGAACGCCTGCCTGGGGCTGCTGAGCGCCGTCGTCCAGGTGGCCAACATGATCGAATTGGGGCAGATTCGCGCCGGTGTTGTCGTAGGCACCGAAACCGGCCGCGCCCTGGTCGAAAACACCATTCGCCAGCTCAATGCCGATACGTCGCTGTCGCGCAACGACATCAAGAGCGCTTTTGCCTCGCTGACGATCGGCTCCGGCAGCGCGGCGATCGTGCTCTGCGATCGGGAACTGAGCCGCACAGGCAACCGCTTGTTGGGCGGCGTCATGCAAGCGGCCACCGAGCACTGCCAGTTGTGCCAGGGTGGCCAGGGCGCGTCGGCCGATGCGGTGGCGCAGCCGTTGATGGCGACTGATTCCGAGGCCTTGATGCACGAAGGGGTAACGGCGGCCCAGGCGGCGTTTGCCGCGTTCCTGGCCGAGTTGGAGTGGGCCGGCGGCGACATCCAGAAGACGTTCTGTCATCAGGTCGGCCGGGCCCATCATCGGCTCTTGTTCCAATCGCTCGGCCTGGAGCCGCAGATCGATTTCGCCACCTTCGCCTTTTTGGGCAACACCGGCTCGACCGCCTTGCCCATGACGGCCGCCCTGGGCATCGAGAACGGGCATCTGCAAAAGAACGATCGCGTCGCCTTGCTCGGCATCGGCTCGGGCATCAACGTCATCATGCTCGGCCTGGACTGGCAGCGGAGCCTGGTCGAGAAGCAGCCGCTCGTTTCCGGTCCGCACCACCAGCGCGGAAGCGTGGTGCCCGGGCGATAGCGTATAGGTTGTGCTTCGGCCCACCGCGCCGCAGCCGAGAGGGGCAAGGGTCAGATTCCCAGCAGCCGCTTGCCCCAGAACTCGCGTTCTTTCTTGGTGAGCTTGTAGGCCTCCGCCATGCGGCGGAAAAGTCTGGCCGAGATGCCGTCGCTGGCCGACTTCAAGGCGGAGATACGATTCGGATGATAGCCGACCTTGGCGGCGAAACGCTTCACGCTGCCGGACTGGCGCTCCCAAATAAACATGTCCAGATATGTCCCCGGCGTGGGATGCGCAATGCTTTTCAGAAAGGCAGCGGATTCCTCCGCCGTGAGAAACTCGTCGCTCTCGACGACCATCGCCGCGCCCTTGCGATCGGGAATAACCGTCAGACATCGCCCCGCGCGGATGCCTTTCTCGATCGCGCGGATCGATTTGGACGAAAGGATGGTTGACATGATCCGCTCCTAATACTTACATACCTACGGCCGCATCGCCCGCTCGATGACGTCCCGGTCGAAATAGTTGATCGCCATGCCGGCGTCGACCACCAGCCGCTGGGCGTTGATGCCGCTGGAGCGCGGGCTCAGCAGAAACGCCGCGGCATGGGCCACCTCTTCGGTCTGCACCGCCCGCTTGCGCGGAATCAACTGCTCGGCGTAGAGATAGGCGTCCACGTAGCCCGGGATGCCGGCCGAAGCCGACGTCTTCAACAGCCCCGGGGCCACCGCGTTGAAGCGGATCTGGGAGAAGCGGCTGAACGACTTGGCCAGGAACGCCAGCGACGAATCGAGCGCCGCCTTGATGGGCGCCATGTAGCCGTAGCTCTCGCTGGCCATCTGCGTGGTCGAGATCGAGATGGTCACCACCGAGGCCGCCGGCGTCAACAGGTCCTTCAAGGCGTTGGACAGGGCAATCAGCGAGTAGCAGGAAATATCGACCGCCTGCAGGAACGCCCTCCGCGACGTCTCGTGGAACGGCCGCACTCCCTCGGAGTAATCGGCGAAGGCCAGCGAATGGACCATGCCGTCGAACCGGACGCCGGTTTGCGCCAATTCGTCGCGAAGTCGGTCGATTTGTTCCTGGTGCTCGACGTCGCAAACGAAGATCTCGTGCTCCCCGAGCAGCTTCGACACGTTCTCCCGCACGTTTTCGTTCTGCACGACGTAGACGCATTTCGCCCCTTCCTCGCTCAGCACGCGGGCGATGTGCCAGGCGACGCTCTTCCGATTGGCCGCGCCGAAGATCAGGATCGATTTGTCGTCGAGTTGGAGGAAGGACATGGGGGCGAGAGGTCAGGGTTCAGGGTTGACTTGGCCTTTTGCCGCAGTGCAAGCGAATTCGAACCGAACGGCCACCTTGCCGTCCACGGTGACCTTGGCCTTCAGGAAAAAGGCGTCGGCCAGTCGCTCGGTCAACTCGACCTCCATCAGCAGGGTTTCGCCAGGCCGAACCATGCGTTTGAAGCGGACGTCGTTCATGCGGGTGGCCACGGGAACCTTGGCCGGATCGGCGGCCACCTGGCGCGAAAGGAGGATCGCCCCGCACTGCATGGCCGCCTCGCACAACAGCACGCCCGGCACCAGCGGATGGCCCGGATAGTGGCCGGCGAAAAACCATTCCTCGCCGGTGAACGTCTTGCGACCGACAATCCGCGCATCGGTCCGCTCGAGGATTTCGTCGACCAGCAGGAACGGGTCGCGGTGTGGAATGGCGTCAAGTATGTCTTGCTGTGTCACGGCCGCTAATCCCCAATCCCTCGCCCCTAGCCCCTCACCCCTTCATCAGATACGCATCCACGTCATTGGCCACGATGACGCCGTAGTTGACGGCCCCCAGCCAGCCCGACATGATAATGCCCACGCTGCCCGCATGATACAATCCGGCGATCTGCTCGGGCAAGGCGCGGCTGACGGCCAGGCCCTCGAACTTCGTGCCGAAGCTGGCCCCGCCCAAGTGCTTGGTATAGCGCTCGAAGGTGAGCGGCGTGGCGGCTTCGACGTAATCGAGCCGCGCGCGGATGTCGGGCACGTACTTCTCGATGGCCGCCAGCGTATCTTCGATCAGCGCGAGTTTGCCGGCCTGATAGTCTTCCTTCGACAGCCCGGCCCAGTCGTCGTAGTTGGCGTTGGTGCTGGCCACGATCGCGCAGCGCCGCAGCGTGGGCCGGGTTTCCGGATAGTAAAAAGAATACGTCCGGCTGGTGACGTGGCGGCTGAGCAACAGATCGGTGCGGAACAACGGAGCGGTGGAACTGAAGAGCAAGTCGCCGCACTGGCTCGGCGGGATCGGCATCTCCGGCCGCAGGGCCATGTAGACCTGCGTGCTCGAATTGTTCAGGCGAACCGCCTGGGCCTGTTCCAGAAAATCGCCGTTCCAATGCTCGGGCCCGACCAGCCGGAAGATTGTGCCCAGCAGATTGGCGTTGGAGACGACCGCGCGGGCCTTCACGTGCCGGCCGGCGACCGTCACGCCCTCCACGCGAGCAAAAGGGATCAGAGCTGTTTTGTGCCCCGCCTCGGGCGCGTCTGCAATAACGACTCCCAACCCCTTTTTCTCCGCGACGTGGATTTTTTCCACGGCCGCCCGGGTGCACACGTCAACGCCGCTCTGACGCAACTCGTGCCCCATCAGCCGGATCAGCCGATCGGTGCCGCCCCGGAAGGTGTACACGCCCTTGGACATGAAATTCGAGAACACGATTCCGTAGCTCAGCGCCGGGTCTTCCAGCGTCGAGCCGTTGGCATAGGTGATCGGTTCCATCAGCAGGCGGACGACGTCGCCGCGGCCGGGAAAGAACCGCTCGAACAACTGGCCCGTGGTCACGGCCTGATCGTCGTAAAAGTTCATGTTCCGCGCGGCGTCAAAGAAGCCGTCCACGTTCTGCTTCGGCACCTGGAAGCGTTCCACCAACAGCCGGGTGAAGTCCTGGTGATCGAAGGTCGTCGATAGCGAGAACATCGGATTGTCGAAGCGGATGTCCTTCAACTGCACGATGGAATCGGCGATTTCCGCGCTCCAATAGCGGCGGCAGCTTTTGATCATGCCCACCGGAAAGCCGTGCAGGGCGACGTCGAAGATATGTCCGTCGCGGCGGCGGAACCAGGTGGCCAGGCCGCCCAGCTTGTAGTGATGTTCGGCCAAGAGCACGCTGTGCCCCGCCCGGGCCAGGGTGTTGGCGGCGGTCATGCCGCCCAATCCGCCGCCGATGACGACGACGTCGTAGTGGTCGCGGAGGTTTTGCGGAGGGTGGGTGGGCATCGGGACGCGGGACTGAGTTTACGCCGGACGAAGTTCAACGGAAATGGCCAAGATTTTGACCCGTAGGGTCGTTTGATAATAGCCCAGTGATTCATCGCTGGGTAGGCGGGGTGCGCCCAAAATTCCCGTGCCGCCCCGTAGGGACGCTTGAAGGCACACCAATGTTTCGGCCGCCCCTACGGGACTTGACCGGGACGAAAACCGCCCCCTTCCCAGCAGTGAACTACTGGGCTACTGCCCGGTGTCCCTACGGGACAAAGCGACGGATGATCGACATAGCTCCCTCTTTCACTCGACCTAAACCGGGGCAAGCTGGTAGGAGAACTCGTTGACGTTTGTCTGCTGTTCGGCATGTTCGACGGTCATACTGACGACACGCCCTTCCTTGTCGACCTCCACAAGAACGTCTTCGTTCAAATCGTAGGTTTCGACGATCTGGCGGTCGTTGAATCGAAGTAGGAGCGTATCCGAATCAGCGAAATAGGTGCCTTGCATCGTCTCATCCTCCTCCTCTTTCGACAACGGACACTGCCCATTCAGCAACGCGCTGGACGCAATGTTTGGCCCACTGGCGATCGAACGGCGGCGCTGCGTCGTCATGAATGGGAAGGACATCGTAGCGAAGTTCCACGGCAAAAGGTGTCAGGGCTATCGCCTCAGAAAGCTCCAACGGAGGCACAATGCCAGAATCGTCAAGAACAGCTGCCAGTTCTTCCAACTGATGCGTTCGCCGATATTCAATTGCCCGATGGGCCAACACGGCCTTGATCAGCTTATCTACGGCCTGCTGGGCATGGAAGCCGATGGTTTCATCCGGAGCTGAGGGATCTTCCACAAGCCGATTCATGACATATTGATCTTGCATTGCCTTCTGCAGGAGTAGCGTGGCGAGCTTAACGGACTGCATCGAAGCCCCTTCCTTCCTTGGCGGCTTCGTAGAGAACGGTCCCCGGCGTATCGCGCCACTCCTCGAAGATCGCCTCCGAAGTCACCAGCACGTCGGCCGGGACGCGCAACGGTTGCAGAACATGGTGCAGCCGCACCATCTCGCCGCGATGATCTGCAACTCTCGGCTCGATCACCAGGAAATCCAGGTCGCTATCCGGACGCGCGTCGCCGCGGGCGTGCGAGCCGAACAAGATCACCCGCAACCCGGGCGGCGCGGCCTCGAGCAGCAGATCGACGGCTTTTTCGATAATGCCTGGCTCCATGATACCATCATCTCCCAACCTATTATTGCAACCACCGGCTATTTCAACAAGTATCGGTTGGCGATGCTGATGCCGCTCAGGATCGTGCCCACGATGCCCACCAGCCCTTGATCGTTGCCGCAGATGTAGAGATTCTTCAGATGCGTGGTGCCGTCGGGCCGCTTGTAGGCCGAGCCGTACACGGCTCCCGCGGCGTGGCCCGTAAAACGATGAATCGTCAACGGCGTGAACAGATCGGTCTCGACGACCGAGCCGCGAAAATCGGGCACGAACCGCACCGCGGCGGCCACCATCTCGTCGTAGCAGCGGAGTTTCGCCAGGCGATAGGCGTCGGCATCCAACGCGGCCCAGCGATCGTAATTCGCCAACGCCGAGATGCGCATGCTCCCTTCCACCAGCGGCTCGGAATAGGCGAAATTGTTCGGCGAGCATACCGTGCCGCTGCGGAGGTCGAGCAGTCCCTCGGGCTTCGCGTAATGAAAGCTGTCCGAGTCGTTGTAGAACACGATCGTCCTATCGTAGCCGAGCGTGCGGGGCTGGGCATTGAGGATGGAAATCGACTCCACCAGCGACAACTGGCCGGGCGGCTCCTGCTCCGCCTGGCCGTCGTCGCACAGTCGCATCGTCTCCGACCAGCCGGCCGACGAGAGGACGCTCAAGGTTTCCAGCTCCGCGCCGCTATCGAGCACGACCTTCCGCACCCGGTCGTCCGCGACGCCGATCTTGGCCACGGCCGCCCGCAACCGCAGCTCGCCGCCCAGCTCCTTGAAGCGGCGGACCAGCTTTTTCAGGATCAACTGGATGCCGGCCAAGGGCCGGGCCAGCCCTTCCAGAAAAATCGAGCGAAACAGGATGCTGAACTGATCGAAATCGATGTCGTGCTCCCGCGCGCCGCCATAGAAAAGGATCGGGCAGAGGATCATCTCGACCAACAGCGGCGCGCCGATCAGCTCGCCCAGCACCTGCCGCGCGGATCGGCCCGTCCCGACCTGGCCGAACTGATCGTAATCGCGCAACTCGCGTACCAGGCGGCGGAGATTGTCGACCTCGCGAGGAAAAGCCCGCCGCACCTCGGCCTCAAAAAGCTCGAAATCGTTAGAAAACTCCAGTGTCGCGCCCGGAAAGACGATGGCCGAGCCGAGTTGCGGCGCCAAGGCCCATTCTTCCCAGGCCAGGCGAAGTTGTTTGAACAGCTTGGCCAACGGCCCGCTCCGCGTCCCCTTGGGAGCGTAATTCGTCAGCGCATGCAGTCCGACGTCGAAGGTCCGGCCGCGTTGCCGATAAAAGGAGTTGAGCCCGCCGATGGCGCTGTGCCGTTCAAGGATGCAGACTCGCTTGCCGAAGTGCGCCAGGCGAATGCCGGCCGCCAATCCCGACATTCCGGCGCCGATGATGATCGTGTCGTACATGGCGGTCCCGCCAGGACACGGACTAGGTCCGCAGCCCAACTCCCCATATTCGCAGCATGTCACGGCAACCGGCGGCGAACTCGCCGGCCAAGTCAATCATCTGGAAGCCGCTCAGCGTCCACGACAACTGGCCAAAGTCGCAGTCGCGGTATCGCAAGGGGACAATTCGATTGTTGTAACGATCATTCTCAAGGGCAAAGAGCATTTCCCGCTTCACCCATTTTGATGAAACCGCGTCGGGCGACAGAAGCACCGCAAACCAATCGCAGCGTCCGAGCGCCGCCCCGATCTCATCGTGCCATTGCTGGGCGCCAACGATATTCGTTTGACTGAACCACACCGGAATACCATGGGCGCGGAGCACATCCGCCACGCGACCTGCCATCTCGCGATCCTGGTGGGCATGCGACAGGAAAACCTCAGCAGGGAGCATTTGTCTCCTGCTTGGCGATTTCGCGGACCCGATTGACTACTTCTCTGAATCCTTGCTCTTGGGATCCTCGTGAAGCGGATTCGAAATAGACGGGATTCATCTTCAGCAGAATCCATGGCACGTCCCGAACAGACACAAAGGCGGCGTAGCCAACGAGAACCGGAATAAGACGACGTTCGAATTTCTTCGAAGTGAGTCCGTGCTGAATGTCACCTCGCAATGATTCTGATTTCAGCGATCCCTGAGTGATGAGGGCCACCAGCACATCGGACTCGTCCAGCGCCCGGCCCGTTTCCTTCGCCCAATTATCCCCCGGCGCAATGTCCTGGGTCGCATTCCATACGGCAAACCCGGCTTGAGAAAGCTGGTCAGCCAACTGGGACGCTAGTTCTTTGTCTTGGTCCGCATGGCTAATGAATATTCTCATAGCGGAATTCTAGGCCGCAGGAACTGGATTTGTCAATCGCCGCCGCCACGCTACTTCTTCACCACGTCCTTCATCCGCGGCTCGAGGAATTGCACCGTGCTGGCCATGCTGGCCAACTGCGGATAGTCTTCCTCGGGAATCTGGACCCGGTACCGTTTCCGCAATTCCATCACGATGTCGAGAAAGTCCATGCTGTCCAACTCGAGCTGGTCGCGAAAGGGGACGTCTTCTTTCAACTGGCTCAGGTCCTCGTCCGGCGCGATGTCGGCGAGGATCTCGGTGATGGCTTGTCTAATTTCCGCTGCCGTCATGGCAAAGTCTCCGATACACGATGTGGGAAAAAGGGGACAGTCCCCTTGTTCCCGCTCATATCCGTTTCACTATCACCGCGGAGTTGATGCCGAGCATCCCGAACGAATTGTTCAGCACGACGTCGACCTCGCCCAGCTTCCGCGGCTCGTTGGCCACCAGCCCCGGCAGCGCGCATTGGGGATCGAGGCGGTCGAGATTGATCGTGGCGTGACACACTCCATCGTCAAAGGCGGGCAGGTTGCCGGCCAACTCCAGGGCTCCGGCCGCGCCCATGGCATGGCCGATAAAACTCTTCGTATTGTTGAAGGCCGTATGGCAGCCATTCTCGGCCCAGACCCGCCGCAGGGCGTCGCACTCCTGGGCGTCGCCCGAGGTCGTGCCCGTGGCGTGCGTGCTCACGATGTCGACGTCCTCGGCGTTCAAGCCCGCCCGGTGCAGCGCCAGGCGGATGCATTCGGCCTGCCGCTGGGGATCGGGCAGCACGAAGTCGGTGGCGTCGCTGTTCATGGCGTAGCCCACCACTTCGCCGTAGATTTTCGCGCCCCGGGCCCGCGCGTCGGCCAGCCGCTCGAGCACGAACATGCAGCCCCCTTCGGCCACCACGATGCCGTTGCGATCGAGATCGAAGGGACGCGAGGCCTTGGTGGGGTCGTCGTGCCTGGCCAGCGCCCCTTGGCTATGGAAACTGGCGAAGATGCCGAACGTATGAATGCTCTCCGACACGCCGCCACACAGCGCGATCTGGCAGTCGCCGAGGCGGAGCATCTGCGTGCCCTGGATGACGCCCGCATTGCCGGCGGCGCAGGCGGCCCCCAGCGTATAATGCGGCCCGGTAATGCCCAGGTTCAGCGAAATCTCGCCCGCCGGGTTGTTGGCCACGGTGCGCGGATTGTGATGGTGCGACCAGTATTGCGTGTCGTAGTCGTAGCTTTTGAGCTGATAGATTTCGTTCTCGGTCTCGACGTTGCCGTGCTCGGTCACGCCCACGTAGATGCCCACCGTCGAGCGGTCGACGTTCTCCCAGTCGAGGCCCGCGTCGGCCACCGCCTCGTGGGAGCAATAGATGCCGATACCGCCGGCGCGGGTGCCGCGGCGGACTTCTTTGCGTTTTTGGTAACGCAGCTCGTCGAAGTCGCAAATCCCCGCCACGGTGGGGCCAAAATAACGGGTTTCGTAGGGTTTCACGCCGCTGCGGCCCTCCAGCAGAGCCCGGCGGAACTCGGACAGGGAGTTCCCGTTCGGCGCGGTAAGTCCCACCCCCGTAATCACAATTCGCTGATGATCCGGCCGTTCCAAAACTATCACCCCGCAAACACGTGCCAAACGACTAAGGCTACCCGGTTATGGGCAGATTGGCAAGCGGCGGGCCCAAAAGACGGTCGTATGGTGGCAACGAGAAGCCGGCCTGAAACGGCAGATTGTCCCATCCCCTCGTGCGGAGGAAACCTTGACCCACGGGGCTTCGAGCGGCTAGAGTATGGCGCAAAGGCGGCTCTGCTCGGGGACGTCCGCTCGTTCCAACACGTGGTGTTGCGCTAAAGCGATCGCTCGTGCGATCAAGCCGCAGCCAGAGATTTTGCCTTCAGACACCGCTGTAATCGTCCTATGACACCCCAAGCATTCATCGCCAAGTGGCAGCGAGCAAACCTCTCCGAGCGGAGCGCCTGCCAGCAGCATTTCTGCGACCTTTGCGACGTGCTCGGGCAGCCGAAGCCGGCTGAAGCCGACCCCGATGGCGAGTGGTACACATTCGAGCGCGGTGTGCGGAAGACCGAGGGAGGCCGCGGCTGGGCCGACGTGTGGATGCGCGGCCACTTCGGTTGGGAGTACAAGCGCAAACATAAGGACCTGAACGAAGCATACAACCAACTGTTGCTTTACCGCGAAGACCTGGAAAATCCGCCGCTTCTGGTCGTTTGCGACATGGACCGTTTCGAGGTCCACACGAACTTCACGGCCACAGCCAAGCACAAATACGAGTTTGGCTTGGCCGGACTGGCCGAGCCGGCCAACCTGGATGTCCTTCGCAAGCTCTTTACGGACCCCGAGGCCCTCCGCCCCGGCATCACCAGCGAAGCGATTACGGTCGAGGCGGCCAAGCGGTTTGGAGAGCTGGCCGATGCCATGCGCGACAAGGGAATCGAGCCGCTCCGGGCCGCCCACTTCCTGATGAAACTGATGTTCTGCATGTTTGGCGAGGACATCGGCCTCCTGCCGGCAGGGCTTTTTACGCGCCTATTGGATGACGGCAAGGCCCACCCGCCCGCCCTCAACCGGCGTCTCGGCGGTCTTTTCGCCGCGATGGCCAAAGGGGGCGACTTCGGACCCGTCGAAATCCCTTGGTTCAACGGCGGGCTGTTTGCCGACAGCGACGTGATTCCCTTGACGACCCAGGAAATCAACACCCTAGCGAACGTAAACACGTACGACTGGGCCAGCGTCGAGCCGTCGATCTTCGGCACCCTCTTCGAGCGGACCCTCAACCCGAGCAAGCGTTCGCAGATTGGCGCTCATTATACCAGCCGAAACGATATCGAGACGTTGCTCAAGCCGGTGCTGCTCGCGCCCCTCAGGCGGGAGTGGGAAGACGTCAAACGGAAGTGCGAAGACGAATTGTGGCCAAAAGTCGTTAAGGCGACTCGAAACCGGTCGGGGAGACCTGCCGCGAAGGAGTCCCGCCAGCGCAAAGCGTTTGACCGGACGATCCTCGACTTCGCCGAGCGGCTCCACCATGTGACCGTGCTCGATCCGGCCTGCGGCTCGGGCAATTTTCTTTACGTCGCCATTGGGATATTGATGGACCTGGAGCGGGAAGTCATAGCCTTCGCCGCTGCGCGCGGGTTATCGCTGTTTCCGCACGTCAATCCGTCGCAGCTTCACGGACTGGAAATCAACCCCTACGCGCAGCAGCTTGCCCAGGTGGTCATCTGGATCGGCTATTTGCAGTGGATGCACTACAACGGTTTTAGGGAGCCTCGCAACCCGGTATTGCAACCGATCGAGAACATTCGCTGCCAGGACGCAATCCTCGATCTTTCCGATCCAGCACATCCCAAGGAACCCGAATGGCCGGAAGCGGAGTTCATCGTGGGGAACCCGCCGTTCTTGGGGGAAAAGCTATTGCGAACTAACCTGGGCGACGATTATGTCGATGCCATGTTCCGCGTTTGGGATGAACGCGTACCGCGCGAGGCCGACCTTTGCTGCTATTGGTTCGAGAAAGCCCGGAGCAGTATTGAACGAAAGAGATGTACCCGAGCCGGGCGTCTGGCAACTCAAGGCATCCGAGGTGGCGCCAACCGCAAAGTGCTCGAACAGATTAATAATACCGGCAATATTTTCTTCGCCGAAAGCGACCGCGAATGGGTACTCGAGGGTGCCAACGTGCATGTGTCGATGGTCGCCTTCAACGGCGGTGCCGACAGCGGCCATGTCCTCGACGGAGAAACGGTCGCCGAAATAAATACGAATCTGAGAGCGACGGTTGACACCACGGCGGCGCGATTGCTTCAGGAGAACATGGCTATTTCCTACATGGGTGACACAAAGGGCGGTGCCTTCGACATTGCAGAGCAAATCGCGATTAAAATGCTGCTCGCGCCCAATCCCAATGGTCGCCCCAACTCCGACGTTCTTGCCCCGTGGATAAATGGGTTGGATATCACGCGCCGACCGCGCGATCTTTGGATTATTGACTTCGGTACCAAATTGCCACTTGAGTCGGCTTCACGGTATGAGGGTCCGTTCGATCACGTTATGCGCATGGTGCGTCCAAAACGGCAGAGCAACAACCGGGACGCGTACCGCGAACGGTGGTGGATTCACGTGGAGCCGCGACCGGCGTTACGATCGCGACTACAACTGTTATCTCGTTTCCTGGTCACGGTGCGCGTATCGAAGCACCGGCTCTTTCTTTGGTTTGAGGCTCCCACGCTGCCGGACAGCGCAACATTCACTTTTGTTCGTTCCGACGACTGCTTCTTCGGTGTGGTTCATTCGCGTGTTCACGAGGTCTGGGCGTTGCGGATGGGCACGCGGTTAGAGACGCGGCCGCGTTACACGCCGACGAGTTGTTTCGAGACGTTTCCAATGCCAGAGTGTATCTGGGATTCGGATGGACATACGCTGGGGATTGCGGCGGCGGCGAAACAACTGGACGAACTGCGGAACTGCTGGCTGAATCCGCCCGAGTGGACGAAAACCGAAGTATTGGAGTTCCCCGGTTCGGTTGACGGGCCGTGGGCCCGCTACGTCGTCGAACCAGATGCCCACGGCATCGGTACCGTTCGTTGGCCGCGCTTGGTGGCAAGAGACTACGACTGCGCCGAGAGCCTCAAGGGCAGGACCTTGACGAATCTCTACAACGAGCGCCCGGCGTGGCTCGTGCAGGCCCACGAAAAACTTGACGCCGCCGTGTTCGCAGCCTACGGATGGGACCCAGCCATCTCGGACGAAGAGCTGCTTGAGCGGCTGCTGAAGTTAAATCTTGGGATGCGAAAAGTAGACTGATTATCGACTGGCAGGACTCGCGCGAGTGCTGCTGGCTTTGCCAGTGCTACATCTCGGAACGCCAGAAACGCTCGCAGAGCCAGTGGCACCCGCTGCACCATAACTCGGAAACAAGCGGCGAACATGGCACCCGGGGGTCACGGCGGTCGGCTGGTGCTAAAAACCACCGGGGAACATCTTCGCGGGGAGCTTGTCTTTGGGCGCCACGTTGCCTTTGAACCACACGCCTTGCGTCTTCTCGCCAAAATGCCCGAGTACGCCATCTCTCGCGGATGGGGCAAATTGATTTGCCGAGAACAGCACGGACATGGGCACTTCGCCATCCACCCAAAACGACAGCTTTTGGTCTACAGGCCGATGGCGATGAACGTGTCCCACATCTGGTTGACCTGGCAGCCATCGATCGACGTGTATTGGCAACTGTAGGACCGACCGCCGGCCTTGGGATTGCCAATCTGACCGTTGACACTGATGCCGTGCCGGCCGCCCAACGTGGTGCAGTGGCGGATGCGCACATTCTTGGAGGCGGCGGCGCCAATGGCCGTAAAGTTGAACCAGTTCACCGTGCATCTCTCGACGACACCTCCATCGACGCCAAACAGGTAAATGCCAAACGCATATTTTCCATCTTTGCCGGGCGTGTAATTGGCCATGTCGCAGGTGAGGGTGAGATTGCGGATGGCGATGTTCGTCAGTCCAAAAGGCTCCGCCTTGGCGGCCAGCCCGCTGTCGAGGAACCCGCGCGGGAAAGATAGGATAGCACCCGGTTGACCGCAAAGACTTGTGCCGGGGCGCGTCAGGTTGAGCGTTTTCCGCAGCAGATACGTTCCGGGCGGCACGACAACGGTGCCGCCTTTGTCGAGGGCCTTCTGGAACGCTGCTGCCGAGTCGCGTTTGCCTTGGGGATCGGCCCCCAGCAGCAGAACGTTCGTAAGCGGCGGCGTGTTGGCTCCGGCAGACGTGGCGGTTGCTTCCTGCTCGCCGCCTACCGCATTCCTCAGACATGAGAAACCCAGCAGGAAAACACCGCTGCACAAAACCAGGCAAATCGGCCGGGAAAATGACATGATTGATCCTCAGGCAGCAGTCATTCTGAGCGCAGCGAAGAATCTCCGTTCACGCACGGCGAGATCCTTCGCTGCGCTCAGGCGGTCAATTTGGTCAGGTGATTGCGTCAGTGCGTCTCAACACGATACTTCACGATGCGTTGGTTGCCCGCATCACCCACGTAGAGATAGTCGACGCCGTCGAGAGCGACCACGGCGATGCCCGAGGGCCGCGAGAATCCCGCGCCGCGGACGTCGTCCCACGTGGCCGCGCCACCGTGCTCCAATAGCAGCTTGCCCGCCGGCGAGAGGCAGTAGATTTTCTGCGTTTCGCTGTCGACGACCCAGGTCCGTCCGCGGCTGTCGACGGCCACGCCGCGGGGAGCGAGCAAGGCGACCTTGTCGGCGCCGCCTTGGGGCTGCTGGCTCGCTTCCCAGAGGATTTTGCCTTCCCGCGTCACCTTGTAGACCGCCTGCAAGGGCAGCGCGGTAAAGACGATGTTCCGCTGGGCGTCGAATTGGAGCGAGTAGACGCACTCCCAAGGCCCGAAGGCCCGCCGTTTCGCATACAACTCCCCGAAATCGAGCCACGGCTTCACGGTCCCGTCGGCGTACAGCTTTTTGATCGTCAAGGCCGGCCATCCCTTCTGCCACCCCTCTTCCACCACCCGCACGTAGACGCCGCCATCGTCGTCGGGCAGCAGGCCCCAAATCGTTGCATTGGCGTCGGGGGCCAGCGTCGAGCGGGCGGGAATCGGGTCGAGCGGCTTGAGTTCCTGCCCAGAAACGCGAAACGGGTTGATTCGCGACTTGCCGTCCTTGTCGAAACTGCCGACGGTATAGAGCGTGCCGTCGCGGCCGAAACCTACGGCCACGGTGCGCCAAGGCACTTCGCCGCGCTCGCGAACCTTGTCGCTCCGCGGATCGAGCGATAATAGCTTGCCGTTCAGATCGGTGAACCAAACTTGAGCCTGCGGTCCGGTACTGAGCGGCGTGGCGGCAGGGAACAGGTTCGGCCAGCGGGTCGTGTACGACGGCGCGACGACGCCGGCTTCCGCCAACTTGTCGGCCCGCCGCTGGTAGCGCCGCAAGCCGAAATGGTCCGGCGGGGCGTTGAAGCCGACCAACAGCGATTGGCCGGGCCCAAAGGCCACGCAGCGAGCCCCCGGCTCGATCCCGAGCGAAGCCGTCGGCCGTTCGTCTGCGGCGGAAAGGTCCCAAAGCAGCAGGGTGTTCCGATCGGTAACGGCGGCCATCTGGGTTCCGCGCACGGCCACGGCCATCGGCCCCGCGCCGCTGGGGAGCTTGATGATCCGCCGCGGCGTCCGATGGTCGGTGGCATCGAAGACTTGAATGCGTCCGGTGCCCCGGTCGGCGACGTAGATGCGTCCCGTTTCGTCGAGGGTCGCCATGGCGGGGTTCTGGAACCGGCCCGGCGTTTCCCCTTGACGCTCGGCGGCGAAGACCCAGGGATAGTCCTCGTGGTAGTCGCCCATCAGGATGCGTTTTTCCGCGGCGGCGATGTACTTGGTGGCCAGCGACCCTGGCATGTAGGCATCGAGACAGCTTCGGTACACGCCGTCGGGCCCGAAGACGGCCACATGCCCTTCCTCCATCAGCAAGAGCGACTGGCCGGCATCATTGACGGTAACGGATAAGTTATGCATGCCCAGACCGCGCAAGTCGCCGATGATCTTTTCGAACTTCAGCCGCGGTTTTTCGGCCGCCGGGGCAGCACTGGTTTGCGTCCGACGGTCGCCATGCCCGCCGTTCTCCGCCCGTTCCGCCGATGGCGCTGTTTTGCGATAAAACAGCCCCGGCGGCTCCGCTCCCAGACCTTCGTACACCCGTTGCATGCAAGGATGCATCAGGGCAATCCGGGCCGACCAATAGCGCCCGGCCTTAAGATCGGCCCGAATCTCGGCCAGCTTCGCCTTGGCCTTGGCCGCATCAACGGGCGAAAAGGGGGTGAGCCGGATTTCTCCGCCCACGCCGCCACCGGTCAACTGGCCTTCGACAAAGCGGACTTGCCGCCCCAAATCGTCGATGGCGCGCTGGTCAACCGTCACGGCCAACCGTTGGGGACGACTGCCGGCCGCGGCGTTCTCGAAAGCGAGCAACTGATAGGGCTTCAACTCCAGCCGCAACGGCGCGCCGCTCGCCGGCCGCACTTTCTCGCCGGTGGCCAGCCGAACCAGCGCCGGCGCCGCGCTAAACTCCACGCGGGCCGTCACCGGCCAGAACGTTCGGTTCACGACATAGAAATATCGGCCATTGGGACCGCCATGCCAAAGAGCGACCGGATCGCCGGAGCCTTCCAGCCGCGCCATGGGAATCTCGGGCAGCGCGCGATACTCGGCAAAGAACTCACCGGTGAACTGCGGCTGGCCGATCGGCTGGCCGTGACTCCCGTCGGCGATCCAGGTGATGTTGCAGTCGGCCATTGCGTTGGCATAGCGCATCAGGGCATGGCGGCCGGCACCGTTGAGGATGCCTGCCCCGTGGATCGTCTCCTTGTTTTGCAGCAGCCCCCGCTGCATGCCCAAGCGCTCGTACTCGATCATCTCGCCTTCCATCGATTGGGCATCCATGCGAATGGCGGAGACGCTGCCGCCAGCGACCGGCTTGGCGACCTGGCGGACGGGCGCAGGATCGAAGAACTCGGCGCGTTGCCAGGCGGCGACGATGGGGCCCCCGCGATCGGCGCGGATGGCCGGCGGATACGACCGCACATCGCTCAGGACGATCGACGCCGTGCGGCGATAACGCGCGGGGTCCAGGCCGGTTTCGTGAATGAGTCCCAACCAACCCTTCTGCTCCCAATCACTCGCCGTGTAGTCTTCGGCAAAATTGGGGCCCCAACAATCCAAATAGAGTTTCAACTCGGGACGCGCGGCCGTGAGAATGCCGGCCAGCCGGCGATGGTAGCGGAACATCTTCTCGCACCGCCAATCGACCCACTTCTCATACGCGTTGGCCATCAGCCAGCGGTAACGCTTTTCGAAGCGATCGGCCGTATCGAGCGGCACCGGCACCTTGATGCCCGTCTCCTTCTCGAACAATTGCACCGTGTAGTCTTCGTAGCCGTAATGGATCGAAGGAAACGTCTGCCACGAGGCGAACTGCCAGGCCATCAGCCGCAAGGCGACCCCCTTGAAGGCCGGCGAATCCTTGTAGCGATCGGCCAACTCGCCGATGATGTCGGCCACCCAATTTTGAACCGCGGGATACACCGGATTGAAATAGCCGGCGCGCGGCTTGCCGTCGCGATGGGCCAGCAGCCACGGCTTGTGGTCATAATCGGGCTTCGACACGTCGCCATCGCCGCCCCAGCGCAGGTCGAGGTATCGGTACAAGCCCACCTGCGGCGTGACGAAGACCTGCGGCACGACGTTCATGCGGTATTTTTCCGCCGTCAGCAGGATGAGCCGCAGCAGGTCTTTCTGTAGCGGATCCTTGTTCGACCCCGGGCCCAAGATCGAGGTCTCCAAACCAAAGCTCGGCAAGTGCCGGCTGGGCCAAAGTTTCGTCTGATACACGGCAATTGTCGGCTCGTAGAGATTGGCGCCGATGTAGTTCGACAATTGGGCCATGCGATCGACGGGCCGGGCCACGTTCGGCCAGGCATCGCCGGTGGGCATGGCCCCGAAGTTGCCCGTCACCCGCATCGGCTCCTCTTGCCACATGCCGAACATGCGGCCCGCGGGCCCCGGCCGAAGGGCGGGGAATGCAGACGTGATACGATACACGCGGATGCGGGCCGCCGCCGCCCGCTGGCCCGGATACCAGTTCTGAAACAGCAGCCGCGGCTCCTGCTCGCGGGGATAGAAGAACAACTCGTGCGGCTGCATTCGCTCCGAGAGCGAGTACACGCCGCCCGAAGCCACGCCAACCGTCGGCGCGTAAGGGTTGGCCGCCCGCTCGATCAGCGCGATCGAGAAAGTCCGCTGGTCGTCGTCCGGGTAATCGATCAGGGCGAGATAGGGGTCTTGGATCGAAGGCAATTTCAACGTGTAGGCGAACGAATCGGCCTGAAGCTGCTGGCCGAAGCGGCCCCGCGTCCCCGACTCGCGATACGCGCCGAAGGGGGCCTGCACCACCCGGGTCGCGCTGGTGGCATAGTCGGGCGACTGGCGGGTGCAATCGATCTCTTGGACCAGTTGCTTTTCGAGTTTGGCCGGATGTTGGGGCGGCGTTTGGGTGTCGACCACGAAAAACTGCACGGTGCGATCCATCGCCCACCCTTCGGCGTCGGTCACGTGGAGATCAAAAGCTCCCGCGCGGTCGGCGGGAATGGCCAGTTCTTTCTCGAACAGGCCCGCGCCGGAGGGCACTTTTTCGCTTCCCCGCCATGCCGAGTGCTCGGTTTCCGGTTCGCGAAGCTCCAGACGGACGTCGTAGGCCGCCGGGAGGCGTCCGGCCTGCAAATGGAGCAAGAACTTCTCGCCCCGGCGAAACACCAGGTAGTCCTTCTTCGGCGTCAAGCGGACCATGCCCGTGGCATCGCGGGCCGGATCAAGAAAAAACCGCGACATGTAGGGCAGTCCAAAGGGCCAACTGCGATGGAACGACAGCACGTGCTCGCCCGCTGTAAGGTACACGTTGAGCACCTTCTGCACATCGTGGTCCGCTTTCCAGTCTTCGGTCTTGAAGGACGAATGGATGAGCAAGCGGCCGTCCAAGAGCAAATCGGTCGTCCAGCCGCAGGCGGCGATCCACAGCTCGTACCAGCCGGTCTTGGGCACGCTAACGGCGTAGTCGGCCTCGCCAAACCCTCGCAGCGAGTTCAACTTGCGGACTTCCGCCTGCTCCTGTTCGCTCAGGTAGCGGGTGGCCTGAAATGCGTCCCCGCGGACCTCGATCCGCTTTTCCGCGGCCGTTGCCGGGTTTCCCGCCCACAGCGCGGCGAGCAGTGCAGCCGCAAAAACCGGTGCCACGTCGCGATTCGACCGCTCGGTCATGCCGTTCTCCTTCGAACTGTGAATTACGGATCGAGCTTAAAGGTAAACTGGTTGCCGGCGTCCCGCAGATACTTGTCATAGAAGGGCGAATAGGATTTCACCTGCACGGTCTTGTCGGGCCGGAACTCCAGGATGCGGAGGTAGCCTTCGCCGCCCAGCGGCCGCTCTTGGTAGTCGACCAGCATCTGGTGGGTCGTCTTCCCGTGGTCGTTCTTGCTGGAAAGGAACCCCAGGCCGGTGTGGCAGACGTGCCCGTTGAGCGTTAGCGCGAAGTTGTGCTGGCGAACGAGCTTTTGCCAAAGCTCCTCGCCGTCGTTGGCCGCGGCCTTGGGGGCGTAGTCGTGGGGATTCCAGTCCTGCGACTTCCCCTTCTTCGCCCAATCGTAGCGGGTGCCGTCGTCATACAGATAGGCATGGGTAACGAGAATGGCCTTCCGCTCCGGATATTTGGCCAGCACCTCGTTGGCCCAGGCGATGGTCGCGTTCCGCGGAGACCATTCCAACGCGAGGATGATCCAGTCGATGCCGCCCGCGCGGAACAGATGATAGCTGTTGGTGATGTCGTTGGGCTTCATCGCGCCGCCAAAGCTGGGCCAGTCGCGAAACTGGGCAGGCGAAAAAAACTTGTTCAGCCCCGAGCGCCCGTGGACCACGTCGCCGTGCGGCGTGTAGTCGTGGTTGCCGGCCACCAGCACATAGGGCACGTGGCCGTCCAGTTCGGTAATCGCATCGCGCGCATGCTGCCATTGGACGTCGGTATCGAGGTTGGTAATGTCTCCCAAGGTGACGACGTAGCGAATGTTGTAGCGGTCCCTGTTCTTGACGATCCAATGGGTCTGCATGGTGAACAGGCCGGGATAATCCTGGGCATACATCTGTGTATCAGGCAGCAGCACCATGGTCCACGAGCCGGGCACGAAGGGGGGCGGCGGGGGGAGCTTTTCGGCCCCCGCTGCTCCCGCGGCAAACAACGAGAACAACACGACGCCGACAATCACACGGCGCAGTAAGCGTGGGATGCACGACACGATGATTTCTCCTTGGACGGGGCTTGGCGTGACAAACGGACGGTGGGAAAAAACGAAGCAGTCGGTCGGAACCCGTTTCATCATAAGGCGTTCCCCTACGGCCCGCAACCATAGCGCAGCTTGTCGATCGTTGCGGTTTTGTTTAAGCTGGGGCAAGAAGAAATTGCTCATGTCCACGAAAGCGACCACCACTGCGTCGGACCAAAGCCTTTGGGGGGCCTATATCATGGCCTTGGATGAGGTCACAGATCGTCTGCGCCGCATTACCCTCGCGTTGGACGAAAAGTCAGTCCCCTACGCCGTGGTGGGTGGCCAGGCCGTGGCACTCTGGGTCGCCACCAAGGAGCCGGCCGCCGTGCGGACCACGAAGGACGTCGATCTGATGATCCGTCGCGCGGATCTCCCCCAGGCGCGCGCCGCCGCGTTGTCGGTCGAGATGGATTACTTCGAGGTGCTGGGCGTCGGCATGTTTCTGGATCGCAAGGATCCGAATCCGCGGCACGCCGTCCACTTGGTCTGGGCCGGCGAGAAAGTTCGGCCCGAGTACGATCTGCCTTCGCCTGCCATCGAGCAACGGCAGTCCCTCTCCGGCATCCAGGCGGTCTCACTGCCGGGTTTGGTGCGGATGAAGCTCCTGTCGAACCGCGACCAGGATCGCGTTCATCTCCGCGACCTGATCGAAGTGGGCCTGGTGGGCCGGGACCTCCTCGGCCAGCTTTCTGCTGCGTTGGCCGAACGCTTGGAAGCTCTGCTGTCGGAGGCGGGGCGCTAAAGGACACGTTGTGGTGGCAGTTGCGCGCACGTTGGGGTGGCAGTTGCACTGCCGCCCCAACGATGATCGCTAAGTCGCTCACAGGCCGGCGGCCGCCAGGCGGCGCATCCCCTCGGCCATGGAAACCTCCGGCTCGTAGCCGAAATCGCGCCGCGCCCGGCCGATGTTGAAGTAGTGCGACGTGGCCAGCTCGGCAGCCAGGAAGCGGGTCAGCGGCGGCTCGCCGCGGAGCCGCAGCAGCCGATACACCGCTTCACAAGCGGCGCCGGCGATCCAGGCCACTTGCCACGACAGCGCCTTTCGCACCGGGGGCAGGCCGGCCAGGGCCAGCAGCGCGTCGATCCACGCCCAACAGTTCACCGGCTCGCCTTGACTGATGAAATACGGCCGGCCCGGCACGGGCGAGCCGGGCTGCAAGGCGTCGGCTGCCAACAGATGGGCCGCCGCCGCGTTTTCCACGTACACCGTGTCGATCAGGTTCCGCCCATCGCCGATCCGTCGCAGCCGCCCCTTGGCCGCCCGCTCCAACAGGCCCGGAACCAGGTGGCGATCGCGGGGACCCCAGATCAAATGCGGCCGCAAGGCGCAGGTCAGCAGTCCATCCCGCCCGTTGGCGGCCAGCACGTGCTGCTCGGCCAGGGCCTTCGAATGGGCATAATGGCAGAGCCAGCGCCGCGGATACGGCGCCGATTCGTCGATCCCTTCCTGGTTCCGACCGTCAAACGTCACGCTCGGGCTGCTGGTGAACACCAGCCGGCGGACGCCATACGTCAGGCATCCCTCGACGACGTGCCGGGTGCCCAACACGTTGACCTCGTAGTAACGCCGCCAAAGGTCGCCCATGCCGGCGACGCCGCCGACGTGAAACACGACGTCCATATCCTGGCAGGCAGCCATCGCGGCGGGCCGATCGCGCAGGTCGGCGCGGACGATCTCCACGCCGAGAGCGTCGAGCGGCACGCTTTTACCACGGCACATCGCGCGGACGCGGTCCCCCCGGGCAAGAAGCTGCTCGACAACGTACAGCCCCAAGAATCCATTCGCCCCGGTGACCAATGTCTTCATGACGTTTACCATGACCAGCGCCCCAAGTCACGCCCCAAAATGATTATACACTGCGACACCCTTTTTGCCTCGCCGCCCAAACGGCCAGTTTCTCGCGGAAAATCTTCACGTTGTGACGAATGTCGACCGGAAAACTGGGATGCAGCAGGAAGTCGGAGATGTTGGCCGTCAGCGGGTTGGCGGCCGCTAGTTGACGGATCTCCGCCAACAGCGATTCTCGGGCCGCTCGGTTCGCCGGCATCCGCCCCTGGTGCGGCTCCAGGATGATTACCGGACGCTGCCGGCCCGGGGGGCCAATGCCCACCAGCGCACTGCGGCGGATGGCCGGATGCCGGTTGAAGATCGCCTCGCAACGAATCGGATACATCGGTCCCTGGGCGGTCACAACGCGATGGGCCACGCGGCCGCAAAACCAAAATCGCCCCTGCTGGTCCAGATAACCCGAGTCGCCCATCCGATGCCAGATCTCCGCCCCGTCGGCAATCTTCGCCCAGGCGTTCCACTCGGTGCGCGTTACGTACCGGCGTGTCACCTGCGGGCCGTGAACGATCAACTCGCCAATCTCGCCAGGCGGCAACTCTTCCGCCGCGCCGAGCGTGGGGATCGGCCCATCGACCATGCGGATGACTTTCCACCGAGCGCCGGAAAATGTGCGGCCGACGCACACGCCGCCGCCCGCGCACGTTCGTTCCGCCGTCTCGCTCAGCACTTCGCTGGCCGCGATGGACGCCACCGGCAGGGCCTCGGTTGCTCCATAGGGTGTGTGGACGTCGCCGTCCGGATGGATGCACGCCTTCATGCGGCGGAGCACCTCGGCCGGCACCGGCGCCCCGGCCGAGAGCACGCGGCGGACCGTCGGCAACCGAACGCCGTGCGACTGGCAATAGCGGTCCACGCGGTCCCAAATGGCCGGCGAGCCGAAGGCTTGGGTAACGCTCCAGTCGGTCGCCGCCTCGATAATTTTGGCGGGATCGACCGCGGCCGGGTGCGAAGGGTCCATGTCCGGAATCACGGCCGTCACGCCCATCGCGCAGTTGAACAGCCCAAACAGCGGAAACGCCGGCAGATCGATCTCGCCGGGCTGGATATTGTAAAAATCGTGGATTTGCTCCACCTGGGCGTCGAAGTTGCCGTGGGTGTAGAGCACGCCTTTGGGCGGGCCGGTGCTGCCGGTGGTGAATATGATGGCCGCCGGCTGGTCGGCCGTCGTGGGGGCCAATTGGCTGCCGTCCCACGGGCCGCCGCGGAGTTGGTCGAGCGTAGCGCCGCCCCAAAACCAGCGCCGGCCAACCGTCACGTTCCATCGCGCCTTGGGAAAACGCCACCTGAGCAGGCTGCGAACGGCCTGCACGACGGGCATCGCCACGAACCCTTCCGGCTCGGCCTCGGCCAGGCAGCCGATGAGGTGCCGCCGGCCCATGCCCGGATCGATGAGGATCGCCACGGCTCCGGCCTTGAACAGCCCGAAAACCAAGGAGATGAAATCGATGCCCGGGCGGACCAACAGCACGAGTCGGGTCCCCGGCGTAACACCCAACGTACGAAGTCCGCGGGCGATCCGGTCGCTGTCTTGGTCGAGCTGGCGAAAACTGATCTGCCGGTAGAGCCGGCGGGAGACGGTGCCGTTGCCGGCCGCCCTCACCCCTGGCCGCTGTTCCGCTTGCGGGCCAGCGGAACTGAGAAAGGGGGTCTCTCCCACGAGCAAGCTGGCGGAGTCGGGAAGCAGGCCGTCTGCTGCTTGCCGACGAGGGGAGCTTGGTGGGCCCTCCTGGGCGTAGCCCAACGGCTCGACCACGGCCGGGGCGTCAGGCCGGGCCTGGGCCATCACGGTGAGTCGCCGGGCGACGTTCATGAGCATATCCATAGTCCTCCCATCATGGCAACCAACCCCCGATCCCGCAATGCCCGGCGATTGCACCCGTTGGCCGCGGTGAATAGGATGGTGCTGATGGATCTCAATTGGCCCAGTCTGTTGGGGTTATCGGTCGGCCTGGCGATGGATGCCTTCGCGGTGGCCATCGCCGCCGGGATGGCCATCAACGACGTGACGCCGCGGCACGTCTTCCGGCTCTCGTTCCACTTTGGGCTGTTCCAATTCCTGATGTCGATCGCCGGCTGGCTCGTCGGCGAGCAACTGACGGCCTACATCGCCGGCTACGACAAGTGGCTGGCGTTCGCCCTGTTGGCCTACGTGGGGGGCAAAATGCTGTGGGAGGGGCGGGAAAAAAAGAATCGCCCCAAACAGCGCCGCACCCAGAGCGATCCCACCCGCGGCTTGAGACTGTTGACGCTCTCGGTGGCCACCAGCCTCGATGCCCTGGCGGTCGGCATGAGCATGGCGTTTCTGGGCGTCTCGGTGTGGTTGCCCAGCGTGGTGATCGGCATTGTCACTGCGACGATGACCACGATTGGCGTCACGTTTGGCGGTCGGATCGGCTCCCGCTGGGGCCATTGGGCCGACATTGCCGGCGGCCTGGTCTTGATCCTGATGGGTATCCGCGTGCTCGTCGGGAGCTAAGTCGTTGCGGGCAAAGCCATTTGGTTCCTAGGCGGCTGCGAGAATGGCATGCCGCGGGATGACTTTTCGCAGGGAATCTATTGACAAGGTGTTTCGTAAAGTTAAAATCAACATCAACATAGTTAAACACTGGGGTCATGGCGGCGTCTTTCCACAGGTAATGACCATACAGGAGCATAACGGCCATGCCACGGGGAGAAATGCGTAACCTGTTGTTCGATGAGGTCCAGTACAAGATCGATGAGACTCGGCTGGGCGTCTGGCGCCGGTACCTCTATCCCACCGGCGAGCTTTTTGAAGAGTTCACCTCGCACCGCCGCATGTTGGGCATGCCTTGGTTCCATTACACGCGCGGCAGGTGTCCGCAGACCGGCAAGCGGGTGGTCGCCAAGGGTGTCATTGCGGTCGGCCGCCTCGCGGTGGGCATCCTGGCGATCGGTCAGGCCTCGGCCGGCGTCATCGCCATCGGACAAGCGGCCATCGGGCTTCTATTCGGATTCGGACAATTGTCAACGGGCCTCTTGGCCCTAGGACAGTTGGCCATCGCGTTGGCCATCGGAGTTGGACAGTTCACGACGGGCTACGTAGCGATCGGTCAGGGAGCCTTCGGCGTTTACGTGTTGGCCCAGTTTGGTTATGGGCGATACGTTTGCGACATGAACGGCCAGTCGCCCGTGGCGATGGAGTTCTTCAGGCAGGTCTCTCGATACTTCCTTCACCAGTAATCCCACCATAGCCAACTCCGCAACGATTGGCGAGGCTTCCTCCGTGACCGACAATCCCGTGCAAAAGAACTGGCTCGACTACCTCAGCGACGAGGATCTGGCGTTCATCAAACGGTTCGTTCTTTCGTCGGGTTCGCTCAAGGACCTGGCCCGGGCCTACGGAATCAGCTATCCGACGGTCCGCTTGCGCTTGGACCGGCTGATCGCGAAGATTCAAGTCTTGGACGACCAGCCGGTGGCGTCGCCCTTCGAAAGCCTGCTGCGCACCCACTATGCCGAAGGAAGGATCGACTTCGACACGTTCAAACGGCTCCTGACCGCGCACCGCGAAGAACTAGAGAAAAGGCATGAGACCTAGTTTGACTGGCGGTTTGATTTTCTTGGCCAGTATTTCGCCTACGTTTGCTCAGGAGCAGCAGGTGTTGCGAAACTTCTCCTGGACGGAGTTGCAAAGGGTGGGCCAACTACGGGGCGGCGAAGTGCGGCCGGCCAGTGCCGCCGGGCAGGAGGAATTGAAGATCGAGAATCCAAGCGGCAAGCCGCAGGTCGTCACCATTCTCGATCTGCCAAAGCCCGGCGTTACCAGCGTTCATTACGGCATCGAGGGCACGGTCCGCTACGAAGGCGTCAAAGGGAAGAGTTTTCTGGAGATGTGGAACTGGTTTGCCAACGGCGGCTTCTACTTTTCGCGCACCCTGGGCGACAGCGGGCCGATGGGCAACCTGGAGGGCTCGTCGGGGTGGCGGCCGTTCGTGTTGCCGTTTTTCAGCGATGATAAAGTTGGCACTCCCACACGGCTCGTGCTGAACGTGGCGTTCGTCGGTCCCGGCACCGTCTACTTGCGCGATGTGAAACTCTACCAACTGGTCGACGGTCCTCACGCCCGCTGGTTGAGCGAAGGCGCCGCCGGCTCGATCGGTTGCGGCGGAGGCGTCCTGGCGGTTTTGCTCGGCGCTCTAATCGGCGTTTTATGCGCGCTGGGCAAGTGGCGGCGTTTTGTCCTCGCGGCAACCGTTATGCTGGCGGGCGTGGGAATCGTTAGTCTCATCGCGGGGATCGTCGCCTTGGTGTTTCAACAGCCGTGGGACATCTGGCTTCCGCCCCTGCTGGTGGGAGGCATATTGCTGACGGTCTCTGTCGGGATCTTTCCCGTGCTGCGCCGCCGCTACGAGCAGCTCGAACTGCGGAAAATGGCGGCGATGGACGGTCCGTAATATTGGGCCTCAGCCCGTCCTCGGCTGCGATTCTGGCTCGCACAGCCAAGAGCGGCCGTGCTACACGGAGCACTAGACTTACGCGAGCTTGGCGCTAGAATGCCCCATGCTGGGCGAGGGAGACAGGCGAGAGGAACGAGAAAAACGCGCGCGCAAGCTGGAGCGATTGGTTGACGCGCCGCCCTCACCCTAACCCTCTCCCGGAGGGAGAGGGAACTCTGATTCTCGCCAACGAAAAACATGATCGGGGTCGATCAAGAAGCCGCTCTGGAAGAGTTGCATCCCCTGGCCGAGGTCGCCCTGGAGATGATCCGGGACGGTTTCGTGGTCGGACTGGGAACGGGTCACGCGGCCACCGCCTTTGTCGAGGCCCTGGGCGGCCGCGTGCGGGAGGGCCTGCGCGTCCGTGGCGTTCCCACTTCCCGGGACACGGCCCAAATGGCCCTTGGCTTGGGCATTCCCTTGGTCTCCCTGGACGGCGTCGAAGCGATCGACGTGACCGTGGACGGTGCGGACGAGGTGGATCCGCAACTGGACCTGATTAAGGGCTTGGGCGGGGCGCTGGTTCGCGAGAAGATCGTCGCCTCGGTATCCTGCCAGTTGGTCATCGTGGTGGGGGCGGAGAAACTGGTGTCCGTCCTGGGAGAGCACGGCGTGCTGCCGGTGGAAATCGTGCCTTTCGGCTTGAGCCCCCGCCAGCGCCGCCTCAGCGAACAGGGGCTCCAGCCCGTGCCTCGCAAGGTCGAGGGAAAACTCTTCATCACCGACAACGGCAACTACGTGCTCGACTGCCAGTTGGCCGCGCCGCAAGACCCCATCGATTTGGAGCAATCCCTCAGGGCGATTCCCGGCGTGGTGGGGACGGGACTTTTCCTGGGCATGGCCGACACGGTCCTCATCCAGGACGGCGACCGGGTCGAGGTTCGGCAGCGTCAGTCGGGCTGACGGAGATTAGGGAGCATCGCCATGGAATTGGGTATGATCGGCTTGGGACGCATGGGGGCCAACATGGTTCGCCGGCTGCTGCGGGCCGGACATCGCTGCGTGGTCTTCGACCAGTCGCCCGAGCAAGTCCAACGCTTGGCCGCGGAGGGCGCCGTCGGCTCGGCCTCGCTCGACGACCTGGTCGCGAAGCTCCAGAAGCCCCGCGCGGCGTGGATGATGGTGCCCGCCGGCGACGCCACCGAGCAGACGGCGGCCGCGCTGGCCGGGCGGCTGGAGTCGGGCGACGCCATCATCGACGGCGGCAACTCCCACTACAAAGACGACGTGCGGCGGGCCAAGACGGTGCGGCCGAAGGGGGTCGATTACGTGGACGTGGGCACCAGCGGCGGCGTGTGGGGACTGGAACGCGGCTACTGCCTGATGATCGGCGGCCCCCGGGAAACCGTGGAGCGCCTCGATCCGATCTTCAAGACCTTGGCCCCCGGCCGCGGCGATATTCCCCGCACGCCGGGGCGTGAAAAGTGCGGCGGCACGGCCGAAGAGGGCTATCTCTACTGCGGGCCGGTGGGCGCGGGCCATTTCGTCAAAATGGTTCACAACGGCATCGAGTACGGCGTGATGCAGTCCTATGCCGAAGGGTTCGACATCCTCCGCGGCGTCGCCGGCAGCGCGATGCCGGAAGACCGCCGCTACGAACTGGCTCTGGCCGACATCGCCGAGGTCTGGCGGCGCGGCAGCGTCATCGGCTCTTGGCTCTTGGACCTGACGGCCATGGCGTTGGCGGAAAACCCCACGCTGGCGAACTTCACCGGTTCGGTGCAGGATTCGGGCGAAGGGCGCTGGACGGTCGAGGCGGCCGTCGAAGAGGCTGTACCCGCCGAGGTGCTCACCTCGGCCCTTTACACCCGCTTCCGTTCCCGCGAGGAGCATGCCTTTGCCGAGAAGGTGTTGTCGGCGATGCGTTACAAGTTCGGCGGCCACGTAGAGCGTGCCGCGGGCGGATAACAACAATGTCATCCTGAGCGCAGCGAAGGATCTCGCTCGCCCCGGGGGGGAGATTCTTCGCTGCGCTCAGAATGACTGGAGTCGCTCAGAATGACTGGAGTCGCCGAGGAGAACCACTGACTATGAACCAACCCGGGAACCTCGATGCCGAGGAGCGACGTCTGCGGGAGGACGCCCGGCGCGAGAAGAACTGGAAACGCTGGGGGCCCTACCTCTCCGAACGCGAGTGGGGAACCGTGCGCGAAGATTACTCGCCCGACGGCTCGTGCTGGGAGTATTTCCCCCACGAGCAAGCTTACTGCCGCACGTACCGCTGGGGCGAAGACGGGCTGCTGGGAATCACCGATCGGGAGTGCCGCCTGTGCTTTGCCTTGGCCCTTTGGAATGGTCGCGACCCGATCCTCAAGGAGCGGCTGTTTGGTCTGACCAACACCCAAGGCAACCACGGCGAAGACGTCAAGGAGTACTACGCCTACCTGGACGCCACGCCCACGGCCTCGTATCTGAAGGCCCTTTACAAGTATCCGCAGGCCGAGTTCCCCTATGCGCGGCTGGTGGAGGAAAACCGCCGGCGGACGCGAAACGACCCGGAATTCAAGCTGTTGGACACCGGCATCTTCGACGGCGATCGTTACTTCGACGTGTTCGTCGAGTATGCCAAGTCGTCGCCCAACGATATCTTGATTCGCATCACGGCCGCCAACCGCGGCCCGGAGGCCACCGCGCTGCACCTGCTGCCGACCCTGTGGTTTCGCAATACCTGGACCTGGGCCTGTCAGTACGACGATTGCATGCCGCGGCCGGAGATGCGCGAGACGGGGGAAGGCTCGCTGCGCTGCGAGCAGGAAACGCTAGGGACATTTTATTTTCATGCGGGACCAGGGCCTGATGGTCGCCGGCCGAAGTTGTTGTTTACGGACAACGAGACGAACCAGGAGCGGTTGTTCCACGTCGCCAACCGCAGCCTTTACGTGAAGGATGCGTTTCACGAGTACGTGGTTCAGGGCAACTCCGCGGCGGTCGATCCGGCGGCTCAAGGCACCAAGGCGACGGCGCACTACGTCTTGACGATTCCTCCGCGCGATGCGGCGAGCGTCGACCTGCGGCTGTTTGCCGAGGACGAGGCGCCGGCCGCGCCTTTCGGCCCGGAGTTCCAGCAAACGCTGGCCGCGCGGATTGACGAAGCGGAGGATTTTTACCGGCGGCGGATCCCGGCGGGCAACTCGGACGACGATCGCCGCATTAGCCGCCAGGCGTATGCCGGGCTGCTGTGGTCGCGGCAGTTCTATCACTACGTGGTCCGCGATTGGCTGGACGGCGATCCGTCCCAGCCGGCGCCCCCGCCGCGCCGCCGGTACGGTCGCAACAGCGACTGGCGCCATCTGTTCAATCGCGACGTGATTTCCGTGCCCGACAAGTGGGAATATCCGTGGTATGCGGCCTGGGACCTGGCTTTTCACATGATCCCCCTGGCCGTCGTCGATCCCCGCTCGGCCAAGGAGCAGTTGATCCTCTTCCTCCGCGAATGGTACATGCATCCCAACGGGCAATTGCCGGCCTATGAGTTCGCGCTGGACAACGTCAATCCGCCGGTCCACGCCTGGGCCTGTTGGCGGGTTTACAAGATGACCGGCCGCGGCGGGGCCCGCGACCGGCTCTTCCTCGCCCGCGCTTTCCAGAAGTTGCTCATCACCTTCACCTGGTGGGTCAATCGCAAGGACATTACCGGCAAGCACCTGTTCGCCGGGGGCTTCCTGGGGCTGGACAACATCGGCCTGTTCGACCGCTCCCAACCCTTGCCCGGCGGCGCACACTTGGAGCAGGCCGACGGCACGGCCTGGATGGCGTTCTTTTGCACCACCATGCTGGCCATGGCGTTGGAACTGGCCCGCGAGGACCCGGCCTACGAGGACGTGGCCTCGAAATTCTTCGAGCATTTCGTGGCCATTGCCGATGCCATGAACACCCTGGGTGGCAGCGGGCTGTGGGACGACGAGGACGGCTTCTATTACGATCAGCTCCAGGCCGACGGCAAAATCGTCTGGCTTCGCATCCGCTCTCTGGTGGGACTCATCCCGTTGTTGGCCGTCGAGGTGCTCGAGGACGAGACGATCGCCCGCCTGCCGGGCTTCCGCAAGCGGCTCCGCTGGTTCCTCCAAAACCGCCGCGACCTGGCCGAACAGATATCATACGCCGAGCCGCAGGGCCCCGGCGGCCACGGCCACCGCCTGCTGGCCATTCCCTCGCGGCCGCGGCTGGAGCGCCTGCTGCGCTATCTGTTGGACGAGGGCGAGTTCCTCTCCCCGTTTGGCATCCGCTCGCTTTCCCGCATTCATAAGGATCGCCCGTACGTCTGCTCGACCGGGGGCTTTCCGCAGCGGGTCGACTACGAGCCCGGCGAATCCAACTCGCCGCTGTTCGGCGGCAACTCGAACTGGCGGGGGCCGATCTGGTTTCCGGTGAACTATCTGCTGATCGAGGCGTTGGAACGCTACCATCACTTCTACGGCGACACGCTCCTGGTCGAATGTCCCACCGGCTCGGGCCGGAAGATGAACTTGCGGGAGGTTGCCCGCGAGCTGGCCCGGCGGCTGGCGGGGATCTTTCGCCCCGACTACGTGGGCCGGCGGGCCTGCCACGGGGCGGACTCCCGCTTCGCCCAGGACCCACACTGGCGCGAGCTGGTCTTCTTCCACGAGTATTTTCACGGCGAGTCGGGCCAAGGCCTGGGCGCCAGCCATCATACCGGCTGGACGGCGCTGGTGACGCGGCTGTTGGAAGATTGCTGCACGCGATCCGACAGCCGCCGGTTGCCGCTTACGAGCGACAACGTCGGCGTTTCCCGAGACCTAGTGCTGGGCGGGTAAGCAGCTCTTTGTAGGAGGTTGGTGCGTTTCACGCACCCTATCCCATTACAAAGAGCTCTTAAACGCCCCGCCATTGCCATGACGGGGAAATCGCCGATTATTTCCTTTGCGGGCCGTGCGAAGGGGGGCTGGTCAGATGAAAGGGCTTTCCGGCCTCGTACAGGGCGATGCGGGACTGCAAAGCGTCGGCCAAGACGCGATTGTTCTGTTGCCGAGCCACCTGCAAGGCTTGGCGGGCCACGGCCAAGGCCTCCGGAAACCGGGCTGCCTCGGCGTAGGCCGCGGCAAGGACATCGAGAATTTCCGACCGCCCACCGCCGGGAAGTTTCGTCGCTTGCTCGGCATGATCCACCGCCTCCGCGCCGCTGCGCAGCGATGCGTCGGCCGACGTGGCCAGCAACCAGGCCAGAGCGGCATGGGCCATCAGATGGCGAGGCTCAATTTCCGCGGCTTTGCGAAAATGCGAGAGGGCATCGGAAAGCCGGCCCCGTGCCGTCAAGACCCGGCCGAAGTTGTAGTGGGTTTGGAAATCTTCCGGATAAGCCTCCAACGCCTCCTGATAATGCCCCACGGCCTCATCGAACCGGCCCAGGGCGGCCAGGGCGTTGCCCAGGTTGCGGTGGGCCGATGCCAGGTCTGGCTTGATTTTCAACGCCTTCTGATACTCGCCGGTTGCCTCGGCCAGACGGCCGCGTGCGGCCAACGCATAGCCCAGGTTGTTGTGGGCTTCGGCATTATCGGGCTTGAGGCCCAACGACTTTTGGAAGCGCTCGATGGCCTCGTCGAGCCGGCCTTGGGCGCCGAAGGCGACGCCCAGGTTGTTGAACGCCTCGGCATAGCCCGGTTGGATTTTCACCGCCTCCTCGTAATGGGCGATCGCCTCGGGGAGCCGGCCTTGGTCGGCCAAGGCAGTGCCCAGGTTGTTGTGGGCCACGAAGTTGTCTGACGCGCAGCAGAGCGCGTGGTTCCAGAGCGTCTGGCTGTCGTGCCAAAACGACACCTGCCGCCACGCGCACCCCATCAGCACGGCCAGCATCGACGCCGACGCGACGCCCCACGCCCAGCGCCGGCGGGGCCACCAGGCGACGACTTGGGCAGCTCCCCAGGCCAACGCCAGATAGAGGCCGATCTGCGTCACGTAGCTGTAACGGTCGGCCATGGTATGTTCTCCCACCTGCACCAGCCCGAGCATCGGCACGAGCGTCCCCAGATACCACAACCAGCCCACCAAGAGATAGGGAAATCTTCGCCAGCCGGCCAACGTGGCCGCCGAGACGATCAGCAGGAGCAGCACTGCGCCCACGACCTTCCAGGCCGGAACGCTTCCCATATGAAGATACGGCATGGCCAATCCCACGGGGCAAAACAGCTTCGCCAGGTACGCGACATAAGCCACCGGGACATTGGCAATCCGCCAAGACATGGGCACGACGTCGAGCGTGGTAACGGCCTCTCCCTCGGCCAACGGCGTCACCACGCAGAAGGCGGCGGCCAGCAGCAGGAAAGGGATCTTCTCCACGACCAGGCGAGGAAGCATCGAGAATCCGCCCTGGGCAGTTGGTTGTTCGCCGGCCGCCATGCCCATTCGCCCCAACGGCCAGTAGTCCAGCAAGAGGAGCAGGAAGGGCATCGTCACCAACACCGGCTTGGCCATCAAGCCCAAGGTAAACAGCACCAGCACGGCCACATAGCGAACGAGCGAGAAGCGGTGCCGGACGTAGCCGACGTACGCGCCAAGGGTGAGCATGAAGAACAGCCCGCTTAGAACATCCTTCCGTTCGGCCACCCAAGCGACTGACTCCACTCGCAACGGATGAATGGCAAACAGGGCCGCCACCAGCGCGCTAGGCCCCAGCCGGCCCGTCATCCGCCTGCGCACCAGAAACAGCAAGACCGCGTTGGCGGCGTGCAGCAGCACATTGGTCAGATGATAGCCCCACGGCAGGAAGCCGTAGAGTTGAAAATCGAGGAGATAGGAAAGCCAGGTCAGCGGATGCCAGAAGTTGTCGGCGACGGTCGTAAAGGCCCAGGTGATCCCTTCGGCCGTCAGGCCGCGGGTGAGTGCAGGATTTGCATACACATAGAAATGGTCGTCGTAGTTGACAAACCCGTGCCCAACCGCCTGGCCGAACACCAGCGCGACGGCCAGCAAGAGAAAGGCGGAAATCGTTAGCGCGGGCCAACTATTTTGTCTGCGAGCCATGCGAGGGTGACCTAAGCGGAGATAAAGACTTTCCGGCCTCGAACCGCGCAATCCCAGCCCGCGCGGCGGCCGCCATGGGCCGATTGTTCTGTTGTTCGGCCAAGAGCAGGGCCGTTCGAAAACAGGCGACGGCTTCGTCGAAACGGCCCCGGCAGACTAGCGCGGCGCCCAGGTTATACTGGGCCTCGACCAGGTTGGGATTGACATCGAGCGCCGTCTGATAGTGAACCATGGCTTCGTCGAACCGGCCCCGCCGCGACAAGGCATTGCCGAAGTTGCATTGAGCGATGGCCAAGGTCGGGTCGGTTTCCACCGCCGCTTGATACTGGGCCATGGCCTCGTCGTCCCGGCCCCGTTGCGCCAGGACCAGCCCAAGATCATAGTGCGCCTTCGCGAAGGCGGGGTTGAGTTCCACGGCCTGCCGGAGGTGCACGACGGCCTCCTCGGTGCGTCCGCGCGTGGACAGGGTGTTGCCCAACATGCAGTGGGCCGCGGCATTTTCCGGCGTGCAGGCCAGCGTGTGCTCCCACAGCGTTTCGCTGTCACGCCAAAAAGACGTCTGCCGCCAGGCACTTCCCATCAAGACCGCGAGCACCAACGCCGAGACAATACTGCACGCCCACCGGCGCCGCGGCCAAGCGCGGGCGACGTCGGCCGCCCCCCAGGCCGCGGCCATGCACAGGCCGATCTGCGGCAAATACGTAAAGCGGTCGGCCAGCGCCTGAATGCCGATCTGCACCACGCCGATCACCGGCACCAGCATGATCAGATACCACAACCAACCCACGAGCAGATACGGACGCCTCCGCCGCCAAAGGAGCGTCACCGCCGTAACGCCCGCCAGCAACACGAAGGCGCCGCAAGCCCTCGCCAGCGGCAAGGGCAAATCGGGGTCCGCTCGCGGATACAGGACCGCCAGACCCGCGGGATAAAGAGACTGACCGACATAGATCACGTAGGAAATCAGGGCGTTGCAGATCCGCCAGGCGAAAGAAAGACGTTCGTTCGCCGCCAAGGCCTTGCCCTGGGTGAGGGTAGCCACGCTGGAAACCGCCACGAGCAACAACAGTGGCAGCTTTTCGATCACCAGCCGCCAGGGAAAGCGGCCAACGGGGGGCGGTGGCGAGGGAGCAGCGTGGAGGTCCGCTCTCTCTGCTCCCCGGCGCAGCGGCCAATAGTCCAGCAGCAATAGCACCAGCGGCAACGTGACGAGCATCGGCTTGGCCATCAGCCCCATCGCGAAGAAGATCATGATGCCCAGATAGCGAAGCATCGAGAAGCGGTGGCGCGCATAGCCCACGTAAGCCGCCAGCGTCAGCACGAAGAACAATCCGCTGAGCACGTCCTTCCGCTCCGTCACCCAAGCCACCGATTCCACCCGTAGCGGATGGACCGCGAAGAGGACCGCCGCCAGGGCGCTGGGCCACAGCCGGCCGGTCATCGACCGCAGCACGAGAAACAGCAGCACGGCGGTGGCGGCATGCAGGACGAGGTTGGTCAGATGATGTCCGCCGGCAGCGGGGCCATAAAGCTGCCAGTCGAGCATATGCGAAATGCAAGTGAGCGGAACCCAGTTGAAGACGTGGCGATGGGTGAAGGCCCACCCCACGCCCTGCCCGGTCAATCCCTGGGTGATCTGCGGGTGCTCGTAGACGGTTTCGGGATCGTCGTAGTCGACGAACCCGTAGCCGACCGCCTGGGCAAAGACCAACCCCATCGCCAGCAGAAGGAGACCGCTGATGGCCGGCACAAGATAAGGATGCCGGCGGCCGCCCCTGGCACGCGATAAAGCAGCGCCACGGCTCGGTCCTTGTTGCGGGCCTTGCTGGCCTGCCACCGCGGCGCCGGCCGTTTCCGCCCGGCGGAGATCACCACGGCTCGTTGCCCGGCGGCTATGTTGTTTTCGGCCCATGGAATCGAAATGTGGCGCAGCCGCCCTCGGCTGTGAAAATCGCTCGGCACAGCCGAGGGCGGCTGTGCTACACATCTTTGAGTTTCGACGGAGCGATGGTGCCTGTCAATCAGCCGCAGGAAATGGGAGAAAGGCGGTCTTGGCGTATGGTAGAATTGTAGCGGCTGTTTCGGGAGTCCCGCCCCCCCAGGGTTCGCGGCGCGTAAGCATCGGCCTTCCAGGTGGCACCATTAAGACAACTTACCCGCGTACCGACCGCTTCGCATCCGCCAGCATCATTCTGCCGGTGATGAACGAAACGACGTCGCTGGAAGAGACGGTCCGCATCATTTTGCGGGACGTCCGGGACCGCGTCCGGGAGCTCCTGATCGTCGTCTGCGACCGCACCAGCCCGGAAGCGATGGCCGCCGTAGAGCGGCTATGCCAGAGGCACGGCGAACTGGTCGTCGTTCATCGTCAGAGGCTTCCCTTTCTGGGGGGGGCCATCCGCGAGGCCTTTGAATTGGCCCGCGGCAGCCATGTGGTCATGATGGCGTCCGATCTGGAGACCGACCCGAACGACGTCCGCACGCTTATCGCGGAAGCCGAGAAAAGCCCCTCGGCCATTGTGACCGCGTCCCGCTGGTTGAAGAGCGGCGCCTTCCAGAGGTACTCGAAGGTCAAGCTCGTCTGCAATTGGATTTTCCAACGCTGCTTTTCGCTCCTTTATGGGACGCGGCTCTCGGATATGACGTATGCCTATCGGATCTTTCCGACCCGGCTGGTTCAGAGCATTCGCTGGGAAGAGCTCCGACACCCGTTTCTCTTGGAGACGCTCGTCAAGCCGCTCAGGCTGGGCGTGCCCGTCATTGAGATCCCCTCCGTCTGGAAGGCGCGCACGGAGGGAGAATCACAGAATTCGTTCTTTCGCAATTTTGCCTACTTCCGCACCGGCTTGAAGAGCCGTTTTGCCAGCCGGCAATCGATGCTCAAGGCGGCTGCCGGCGATCCTTGAGCCCGCCCGTATTCTCTGGAAAAAACCATGAAGAAAGTCATCGTTACCACCACCATCAACCCGCCGACCCAAGCCATCGAACAGTTCCAGGCCATGGCGGACTGGGACCTGGTCGTCATCGGTGATCTCAAGACTCCGGCGGGCTATCACTTGGACCGGGGCGTTTATGTTTCGCCGACCGAGCAGGCGAAATACGATCCGGCCCTCTCCGATGCCATCGGCTGGAACTGCATCCAACGGCGGAACTTCGGCCTCCTCTGGGCGCATGACATGAAGGCCGATATGGTGGCCGTGGTCGACGACGACAATATCCCGCTGCCGGGATGGGGGCAGGACCTGCTGGTCGGCCGGGACGTGGAAGTGAACTACTACGAGACCGATCTGCCCGCCTTCGATCCCGTGGGGGCCACGAATCACGCCCATCTCTGGCATCGCGGTTATCCGCTACAGCTCCTGCCGCAACGCGACTATAGCCGGAAAACCCGCAAGGTGGTGCGTCCCGACGTGCAGGCCGATTTCTGGAACGGCGATCCCGACATCGATGCCATTTGCCGCATGGAGCACGCCCCCGAATGCGACTTCCAGCCGGGCGCGTTCCCCCTGGCCGCCAACAAAATGGGGCCCTTCGACTCGCAGAACACGTTTCTGAGCAGCCGTTCGCTGAAAGACTATTTCCTCTTTCCCCACGTCGGCCGGATGGACGACATTTGGGCCGCCTATTATTTCCAGGCGAAGGGTTACTGCGCGGTCTGGGGCAAGCCGTCGGTCTACCAGCAACGAAACGTTCACAATCTGGTTCGCGACATGCAGCAGGAGTATTGCGGCTACGAAAATAACCTGCAACTCGTCGAAGACCTGGCCCGCGATCCGGAGTCCATGCTGGCGTATCTGCCGGGCCGCTCGGCGTGGGCCTTTCACCTCTATCGCAAGCATTTCGAAGCAGCGTAGACGGGTCGCCCGGGGGGCCTGGTCTCGCACCGCGATCAGGGATGGTTCCACGGTTGGCGGTACGGCCGCGCGAGGAGCCGATTGGCGTCCTCGTCGCCTATTACCTGCTGCGTTTTTGCATCCCAATGGAGCGTCCGGCCGAGCCCCATCGCCAGGTTCGCCAAGATGCAACTGGCGGTCGAGATGTAGCCCTCTTCGATGTCCGCCACCGGTCGGCCACGGCTCTGAATCGACGCCAGCAAGTCTTGCATGTGCCGGCGGATCGCCGGGGTGACGTGCCGCTCCAGGTCCTTTTCCGTCCTGTCTTCGGGGAACTGCTCGAACTCGTACGCCACGTCGCGATGGATCGGTTTCTCCTGGCCGTCCAGCGGCAGGAAATCGTAGCCGAACACGCTCATCTTGAGCGTGCCTTTTTCGCCGTAAAACGTGGCTCCCCAGGGATATTTCGGGTCGGGCGCGCTGCCCCACGTGCGATGCTGCCAGGTGACGCAGAGATCGCCGTAGTCGAAGCTGGCCGTCTGGGTGTCGGCGATGTTGGCCTTACTCTGTTTCTCGACCAGGATGCCGCCCGACGAGCTGACGCGCTTGGGCCAGCCAAGGTCGAGCATCCAGCGGACGGCGTCGAACATGTGGACGCACATGTCGCCGACGATCCCGTTGCTATACTCCATGAAAGCACGCCAGGTCCGCGGATGCACGAGGGAATTGTAGGGACGCATGGGCGCCGGGCCGGTCCACATCTCGTAGTCGAGATAGTCGGGCGGGGCCGTGTCGGGGGGATTGCCGCCGGCGCGCATGTGATAGTAGCAGTAGCACTCGACCAGCCCGATTCGCCCCAGCTTGCCTTCCTTGATGATTCGGTCGCGAGCCTCGATCAGGTGCGGGGTGCTCCGCCGCTGCGTGCCGACCTGAACGACGCGCTTGTGCTTGCGGGCCGCGGCGACCATCGCCCGCCCCTCGGCCACGTCCACGCTAACCGGCTTCTGGACGTAGACGTCGGCGCCCGCTTCGCAGGCCGCGATCATCGGCAGGGCGTGCCAGTGGTCCGGCGTGGCGATCAGCACGATGTCCAGGTCCTTCTCCCCCAGCATTTCCCGATAATCGCCGAAAAGCCGCGGCTTCTTGTGCGACGTTTGCCGGGCGGCCACCACGTCGGCGGCCTCGGCCAGCATCCGCTTGTCGACGTCGCACAGCGAGACGACCTCGACGGGCGACACCTGCAGGAGACGCACGAGATCGATCTTTCCATACCAGCCGCAGCCGATCAGCCCCACGCGTTTGGGCGGCTCGCTGGCGAACCCCAGGGCGTAGCGGCTGACGGCCGGCAAAGCCAACGCGGCCGCGCTGGCGCGAAGAAACCGACGACGATCCATGGCATCCTCCTTCATGGGGGCAGAAGGCAAAACCGACGTACGCGTCGGAGTATACACGAGCCATGCCGCCATCGCCAGCATCCCCGCCCCTGCCCGCGGCTGGCAGGCCCGCCCGCTACCGGGGTTTGGGCCAATGCTATGTGATTGCCGTCCCGACGTGCTCACCCGTCCGCCAGCGATGCTGCCGGGAGCCAGCGAAGAAGAACTTCTGTAACCGTCCAGGAATCACGCTCGCCCATCGCAGCCTGAATCTCGCCACGGGCTCACATTGCGAGCCCCTTCGAGCGCGAGAGTCTGACGGGGCATGCCGGCGGGGGCCCACCCGATCACCGCCGACCGCTCCCAGAATTCGGTCGATTTTCAAGAGTCCCGGGAAAGGGCTGAGTTACTGCGACTTCCTTTCAAAAGTGCGACCAACCGCTTCTGTCAATTGGGCCGATTGTCGGTAACCGTCAAGTGATCGATAGGGCAGACCAAGTTCGGCGCACGATGGGCTAATCCTTTCTCTCCGTTATCTGCTTCGTCCGCAAATCAAACTTCGCCTGCTTCGCCTCGATTCGTTCGTTGCCGCGTGTGATGCGAGCGGCGAACAGGCGCACATTGCGTGATTCAAACTCGTAGACGGCAGCTTTAGCTGCCAGTTGGAATCCTTTGCCTTCGATCGTGACAGGGCCAAAGAGCTTGACCTTACCGGATTCACTGTCTATTTCGGCGCGAGAAGCCTTGGCGGTACAGCCCTCAACCTCGACGGTGATCTCACCTGCCAACTTGGCCAAGAGTATTGCACGGCCCCGAAACGTTTCCAAGCGTTCCGCTTTGGCGTTCCATCCCGGGGACTGAACGACGACATCCTGTGCCAGTATTGCACCAAAGGCAGGCTCTTCCCCAGCGCTGTGGGCCGCCAAGCTCACATCCCGAGCGTTGGCTCGCATATCTCCAGCTACCAACTCGTACTTTTGCAATTGTGAGTTGTAGGATACGGAGATTCCATCGGGCAAGGCGACAGGCAATCCTGGTGTAGCCTTCTTGGCCTTGCCGGCATCGAACGGAACCATACTGTTTACTTCGGCTCCACTGAGGGCCGTGGAGTGAGAGGCGTTGCCAACCGGCTTGCCGGTTGCTGGCTCCTTGGCAACAAGCTCGATTCGCACCAGGTTGACAACGACCAAACCGGCCGCCAGCGCCATAATCAGTCCTTTTTTCATGCGAGAGTCCTCCTGTGACTTCAACTGCGTTAAGCGACGGATGCGAACGAAAAGGGAACTTCGGCCGACTGCCCTTGCTGGGCAGATGCCAAAGGAGTTTGCTACGCCGAACTGCATCAGGGCTCGCGCAAAGGCCACCGCGTCCTCTGGCTTTGGGCCGGTCGCCGCCTCGTCGCAGGCCCATTCCGCCGACTGCGTGATTTGATGGACGATCCACCACGCGACGGGATTGAACCAATGCGGCAAGGCCAACAGCCTTGCCAACAGCAGCCACCACAAGTCGAATCGTTCGAAATGGGCCAGCTCATGTCGCAGCACCGTATGCCGCTGGGCCACAGTCAGTTTGGCCCAGGACAGTCCAGGGACGCAAATCCGGTAGCCCCACGGCGTCCCGCACAACGCCGGGCCAGTATTCCGTGTCATCAACAATAAGATGGTTCGGGCAATTTTCCGCTGGCGCAACAGTTCGCGCAAATCTTCCGCCCAGTCCGGTGGTGCTGGCTGACCACCTGTGATCCGCCGCAGCAAAAGGAGGTAACTCACCCCGGAGAACGTGACTAGCCCGAGTATGCCGCTTAACCAGACTGTGGTGCTGATCTCAAACCAATCCTGTGGGGTCGAATGTGGCATTGATCGACTGGCCGTAGACGGGCGAATCGGAAGAGAACCCAAAGCGGATTCGATTGTGTCAGATTTACTGGGCTCTGCTTCTTGATTTTTGATGACGTTGCGGTTATCCGATGGCGGAGCGTACCAGGGCACTCGAACAGGTAGGTGGAACCACACGATCCCCTGAAGGAGAACGAAGAACCAGGCGCACTGCCGGATAGCCGGGGATGAGGGGCGAAGGATGAACATCAGTCCCTGGACCAACACAGCCGACACTGATAGCAGTAGTGTCGCGCTCATCAACTGGATGAGAAACTCACTCATCGTCCACCTCCCGCTTGGTGAATGATCGCTCCGCCTCCGTTATCAGGCGTTTAAGCTCCTCGATTTCCTCTCGGGAGAGCGTGGACCGGGATAGCAGATGGCTAACGAGGGGAACGACTTTGCCGCGAGTCACTTTTCTAAGCAGCACGTCGATTTGCCGGCCGCTGACTTCCTCGGGATTGATGGCCGCCTCATAGCGGGCGGGACGCTCCGCGCTACGGCGGACCGCCCCCTTCTCGGAAAGACGATTCAGGCGGGTCTGCATGGTGGTATAGGCGACCGGCCGCCCATACTGGCCGAACCACTCGTGGGCTTCCGGCAGGGTCAAGGGACCGTGCTCCCAGAGCATGGAAAGGATTTCCAGGTCTCCCGCCGAGATGCGGGGAAATCGCTTTCTTACGGCCATTGTGCCTCCGTATGACTTATGTAGTACGTCATTGTACTACATAAGTCATACGATGCAAGAGCGGTTTTGGGCCAGATCGCGGGGATCAATAGTCCGCCCTTATCTACGATGCGATCGCGGCACGGCACCCCACCCATTTCCGACACCACAGGCTTTTGCTCAAGAAGCCCGCAGTATTGTCCCTCCCCCAGCCCGCGTGGCGCAGCCAGTCGCACCAATCGTTGGTTTTCTGCGATCCGCGCTCGCGTCTTACCAGAAGGGCAAGTCCGGATCCCAACGCTCCGAGGTTGCCATCCCGCTTTTCAAAGTGGTGAAAAGCCGCGGGAAATGTAAGCGTCCGCCCGATCCATGCTTGACGGCTGTAGTAGGCTGGTGGCATTCAGTCTTAGCTGGCAAGGAGTCACGTTATGGGTAAACCCGGTCGGCCTGGTCCGAGTCTTGACGACTACT
>Ga0181520_10001277_pt1 | contig 51747 bp, 36 predicted proteins | sample PEATcosm2014_Bin_29_FD_132451 | JGI IMG/M metagenome (GOLD analysis project Ga0181520, IMG submission 132451) | Peatland microbial communities from MTU Mesocosm Facility, Houghton, MI, USA - PEATcosm2014_Bin02_30_metaG | ecosystem: Environmental > Terrestrial > Soil > Wetlands > Peat | place... | reverse complement strand
GCGCGGCCGATCTTTGTTGAGCCCGAGGCGGAACTGCCAGTCGTGCAGACGCCTTCGCAAAATGCCGCCAATCCTACGCCCAATGAAGATGGCTATGCCTCCATTCCATCTTCCTTGCTTCTCGATCTTCAAGCCCCGCAGACGATCCAACCTCCTGCGCCGGCGATTCCCGGCGCATTGAGCCCGGTCGACTCCTCGGCGGTTCCCGCGTTTTCCTTCATGGAAGAGGCGCGTCCGCTTTTCTCATCTCCGCGCGCAATTCCAGGGCCGGTTCCGGCCGATGCTGTGCCAGAGATGCCTGCCAATAACGATCAGATTCCATCGAGCAGAAGCAATCCATTCGCAACGCCGCTCGATGCGAATGCTCCGCAGCTCTTCGGCACGGTAGCCCATGCGCCGGACTATCGCGCGCCGGCTTCGTACGATCCACAAAGCCAGCCGCGGGGAATCGGCTCATTCGATGCGGTCCCGGTCGTCGTTCCCGGGACGGGACAATCAGAACAGTTGGGTGATCTTGGCCTCTCATCGTATTCCTTTGATGTGGAGGCGATTCGCCGCGACTTTCCCATCCTGCGCGAAACGGTCAACGGACGTCCGTTGATCTGGCTGGACAATGGAGCAACGACGCAGAAGCCGCAGTCGGTCATCGACCGCATCAGCTACTTCTACGAGCACGAGAACTCCAACGTGCATCGCGCCGCGCACGAGTTGGCCGCGCGCGCCACCGATGCCTACGAGTCGGCGCGCGAAAAGGCACGCCGCTTTCTCAACGCTGGATCGACGCGTGAGATCGTCTTTGTGCGCGGAGCCACTGAGGCCATCAACCTGGTGGCGCAAAGCTGGGGACGCCGCAACATTCAAAAGGACGACGAGATTGTCGTCACCTGGATGGAGCATCATGCCAACATCGTTCCCTGGCAGATGCTCTGTGCGGAAAAGGGCGCACGGCTGCGCGTGGCTCCGGTAGACGATTCGGGCCAGGTGCTGCTGGACGAGTATGAAAAGCTCCTCGGACCAAAGACGCGCCTGGTCTCGATCACCCATGTCTCCAATGCGCTGGGCACCATCCTGCCGGTCGAGGAGATGGTTGCGGCCGCGCATCGTCACGGCGCCCGCGTGCTCGTCGATGGCGCGCAAGCTGTTTCGCACATGCGCGTGGATGTGCAGGCTATCGGCTGCGACTTCTATGTCTTCTCCGGACACAAGGTCTTTGCCCCAACCGGCATCGGCGTTTTGTGTGGGAAGTCCGAGGTGCTCGATAACATGCCGCCCTGGCAGGGCGGAGGCAACATGATCCAGGATGTGACCTTCGAGAAGACGCTCTATCAACCGCCGCCGCAGCGCTTTGAAGCGGGTACGGGCAACATCGCCGACGCGGTCGGTCTGGGCGCGGCCATCGATTACCTCGATCGCGTAGGCATCGCCAATGTCTCGCGGCACGAACACATGCTCTTGACTTATGCCACGGCGGCATTGGTGAAGATACCTGGCCTCCACCTGATCGGCACAGCCAAAGAGAAGGCCGGTGTGCTCTCCTTCGTATTGGATGGCTTCCGCACCGAAGATGTCGGCGACTATCTCAACCGCAAGGGCATCGCCGTCCGCGGCGGCCACCACTGTGCACAGCCGATCCTGCGCCGCTTTGGAGTCGAGAGTACGGTGCGCGCTACGCTGGCGCTCTACAACACCTGCGAGGAGATCGATGCGCTCATCGCCGCACTGTGGGACCTGCGGCAGGGACGCAACCCCGGACTCGCATGACGCATAGCAGAAAACGCCGCAAAGAAAGCCTGCCAGCCTCTGCGAAGAGACTGGCAGTTTCTTTTGAGTTGGTTCACGCAATAGAATTGTGCATTCAAATCGCCTGGCCGAAGGCGGCTGACCCACCGCAAGTGGCTAATACTTCGGCAGCGAAGGATCGATCCTCTCGGCCCAGGCCAGAATGCCGCCGGTCAGGTTCGACACGCGCTTGAAGCCTGCCTGATGGAGGAACCCGACAGCCTTGGCGCTGCGCGCGCCGCTCTTGCAATGAACTACAATTTCGCGGCTCGAATCCAGTTCATGAACGCGTTTGGGCAGATCGCCGAGCGGAATTAGATACCCCTTCAGGTTGCAGATCTGGTATTCGTGCGGCTCGCGCACATCGAGCACGAAGACGTTCTCTCCGGCATCGAGGCGGCGCTTCACCGCTTCCGGCTGCACTTCGGGAATCTTCGTCGTGGCCGCTGGAACAGAATCTTCCCCGCGAACTCCGCAGAACTGCTCGTAGTCGATCAGCCCATTGATGGTAGGGGTCGTGCCGCAGATCGGGCACTCCGGATTCTTGCGAACCTTCAGTTCGCGGAAGCGCATGGCCAGCGCATCCACCAGAACGAGGCGCCCGATAAGCGGATCGCCCACGCCGAGAATCAGTTTGATAACCTCAGTAGCCTGGATGACTCCAAGCAATCCGGGAAGCACGCCTAGCACGCCGCCTTCTGCGCACGAGGGAACGAGTCCAGGCGGTGGCGGCTCGGGATAGAGGCAGCGGTAGCAAGGGCCGTCCTTGGCGCCAAAGACGCTAGCCTGCCCCTCGAATCGAAAGATGGAGGCATAGACATTGGGCTTGCCGCTGAGCACGCAGGCGTCGTTGACCAGGTAGCGCGTGGCAAAGTTGTCGGTGCCATCCGCAATAATGTCGAAGCCGTCGAAGATCGGCAGAGCATTGTGGCTGTTGAGATAGGTGTCGAAGCGCTCGATGCGCACAAAGGGATTGATGGCCTTCAGCTTGTCGATGGCCGAGTCCAGCTTGAGGCGGCCCACGTCGCTGGTGTGATGAAGCACCTGCCGTTGCAGGTTGGTGTAGTCGACTACGTCGAAATCCACCAGACCGAGCGTGCCCACGCCTGCCGCGGCCAGATACAGCGCCAGCGGCGAACCGAGCCCTCCCGTGCCCACGCACAACACGTGCGCAGCTTTCAGCTTCTTCTGGCCCTCCATGGTGACTTCGGGCATGATGAGGTGGCGCGAGTAACGGAGAATCTCATCGTTGCTCAGCGCTGGCGGACTAATTTCATTTAATGGGGTCACTGATTGTCTCCAAGATGTTGGTTCATCTTCAATTTCGCGCGGCGCCGCGGCGCACTAGCGTCCGCCGGCAACCGAGGGCACAATGGCAATCGTGTCGGTTCCCTTCGCCGGAGTTGCGTCTTTGCCCAGGTAGCGAATGTCCTCGTCGTTGAGATAGACGTTGACGAAGGAGCGAAGTTTTCCGTCCTCGGAGAAGAGATGCCGGCGCAGGTCCGGGTGCTGGGCTACAAGTTCACCAAGGGCGTCGCCCACTGTCTGCGCGTTGACTTCAATGATGGACTTGCTGCCGGCATAGGGGCGGAGCGGTGTTGGAATCAAGATCTTGATCGCCATGATTGTTCCTTCCTGGATAGTTCTGCTGTTCTTGCTAATTGTCTACTTCGATAACTTCATCGTCGAAATGCTTGGCTTCTTCCTGGTCCTGCAACTGAAACGAGTTGGTAAGCACGGCATGGCCCTTTTCGACGCTGGTAATCACATACGAGCAGAGGGTCCAATGCGCATCCGCGAGATCGGTCGCGGACCACTGCGCGGGATGATCGGGATGCGAATGATAGAAGCCCACAATGTCGCAGCCAGACAGCATCGCTTCGCGTTGAATGCGCACTAGTTCCAACGGATCGATGTGATAGCGGTTCTGCGGCGAATCGGTGCGCGTGTTTCCGCATGGAATGACAGCCTTCACCGTCTTTCCGCCTGACTCGTCAAAGTCGCCCACCAGCACACCGCAGCACTCATACGGATACGTCTGTTCGCCGTGGAATCGCAATTGGTCGAGCAGTGCGCTGTGAATCTTCAATGCCATGGGCTTCTGCTCCCTTTCTCTACTTCTCGTTCCAGAAATGTTCGCTCAGGTACTTCTCGCCGGAGTCGGGGAATATCGTGACAATCACTGAGTCGGGCTCTGCCTCACGTGCTACTTGCAACGCACCAACCAACGCGGCTGCAGCCGAAACACCTACCAGCAGGCCCTCTTCGCGCGCCATTCGCCTGGCCATCAAGTAGGCCGCTTCTGTTTCGATGCCCAACTCCGCGTCTGCGATGCCGGCATCGTAGATCTTCGGCACAATTGAAGTCTCCATGTGCTTGGTTCCCTCGATGCCGTGGAACGGGGAATCGGGCTGAAGAGAGATGCAGCGAATCGCCGGATTAAATTCCTTCAACCTGCGCGAAGTTCCAACGAAGGTTCCACTGGTCCCGAGCATGGCGGCGAAGTGGGTCACATGGCCCCCGGTCTGACGCCAAATTTCGTCGGCTGTGCCGTCCCTGTAATGCGCGCGCCAATTGGCGTCGTTGGAGTACTGATCGGCATAGAAGTACTTATCCGGCTCCTCGGCTATCATCGCGCGAGCCTTGCGAATGGCGCCGTCGGAGCCTTCCCCTGGATCGGTGTAGACAACGGTTGCGCCGTAAGCGGACAGGATGCGCTTGCGCTCTGCGGAAACATTGGAAGGGATGGCGAGCGTGATAGGAATCCTGTAAGCCGCGCCCAACATGGCATAGGCAATGCCGGTGTTGCCGCTGGTGGAGTCGAGAAGAATCTTGCCGCCTCCCAGCTTGCCGTCGCGCAGAGCCTCCTCGATTATGTTGGAGGCCGCGCGATCCTTCACCGATCCTCCGGGATTGGTCCACTCGGCCTTGCCCAACACCTGCACAGCTTTCAACCCGGAGGTCACTTGCGCAAGGCGCAGCAAGGGCGTGTTGCCGATGCGCTGCTTCAATTGGAGACCAAACGCAGTTGTCATGCGATCCCAAACTTCCTCTGGTTCGTTCGATGCGATCGGTGGCCTATGCGATCCGTCGATGTTATTCCGGCAGCGCGAAAACTCAATGCGGCAATTTCGGCCTTGCCCATCCATACAGCCACGTTCCAACCACGGCGCTGACGATAGCCACAATCATTACGGACACCCCATTACCCACGAGCGCAAAGAGCGGTCCGGGACATGCGCCGGTCAAGGCCCATCCCAAACCGAAGATTGTTCCGCCAGCAGCGTACTGGATGCCGCTGCCAAGCTTCTTGCGAGGGATCGCGATTCGCTCTCCGGAAACCGACTTCAGCCCTGCCAGTTTGATCAACCATAACGACACGGCCGCCGTTGCAATCGCCGAGCCGATGATTCCATACATGCGGAAGGATTGGAACCGGAACATCTCCTGAATGCGAAACCAGGAATGCACCTCCGACCGCGTAAGCACGACACCAAAGGCGATGCCCAGCAGCAGATACACAACAAGAAAAGCCGGCCGGACCTCTGGCTGGTCCGCGCTTCCCGCACCGCAACCCTGGAACTCTGCGACCGATGTCTCTGTCATAGTCTCCCAATCACAAACGGCAGGATGAAGCATGTTGCGGCGAGTCCCCCGGAGAAGAACCCCACGACGGCGACCAGAGAAGGAAGTTCAAAGTTCGCCAGACCGCTGATGGCGTGCCCTGAGGTGCAGCCCCCTGCGTACGCCGTCCCAAAGCCAACCAGAAACAGGCCGGCAGGATTGGTGGCGCCCGCCAGGCTATCACCCGGTTTGGCAACACCGGCTCCGCCCTGACCTTGTTGTTTGGTTCCGTATCCTGTCAAGAAGTAGCCGTCGGTTGCAAACGAGGAATTCACGATCAAGAGGAACGCCAAGGCAACCGGAAATACTCTCTTCACAGTCTGGTTCATCACTTCGATCTCCTATTTTGGCATCGCGATTCGTTGCGTCAGAAATGGGCTGTGAACGGAGTTCATTCCCTCCGGGGAATTCTCAGAAGCGATTGTCGGACGAGGGTCGTTGCCTTGGATGCCTGGAATTGCGGGGTATAAATAGAAAACCCACCTACCAGACAACTTCTGGCGGTGGGCTAAAAACTTCTTTAGCTGAGACTAGGCCTTAATGCTTCGATGCCTTGCCCCTACCTGCCAGAGGACACGCCGCGCGCGTGCAAGCGCAGCAACGAGGCGTACAGGCCATCGTCCTCTGAGGGGTCACTGACATGGTCTTAGCCTACAAGGCCGCTTGATTCGTGTCAACATGCAACCTCGTTTTCTGGCACGTGGGACTAGATAACCCGAAAACCATGAGTGCCATCCCGGTCCAGTTGCGCTACCAATCCATACTCCCAATCCAGATAGGCTTGGACTGCCTCTTGTGGTATATCCGTGCCTTCGTAAGGGCGGCGATAGCGATCGATGGGTGGCGCTGCATATCTGAATTGAGCGCTCTCCGTTGGCAGACCTGCGCAGGTCCATGCATCGCTCCCTCCTTCGAGAACAAACACCTTCTGTTCCGTCAGGGATGCGGCTTCAGACCAAGCGAACCGCGCCAACACTCCGTCAGGCGACGTAAGAACAAAGGATCTCCCCTCGGGATGTGCATGGAACGCATCCTCCAACTGCGAACGTGAAGCAAACCATGCGCCAGGAATATGCTCCTTTCGATACTTTGCACTGGGCGCGAGATCCAATACAGCCAAGCCGCCCAGTCTCACTCTACTGAGCCAATGGTGAAGCGTCGCAGCGGTGAGCATTGCACCGTCTGGAATAACCGGGGCAGTTGGCATTGGATGCTTCCAAGGGCCTCGTTCCGCGAAGTCGGTTCTGTCCAGTTCATCCACCACGAACACTCGCCAGCCCATCTGCGCCAACCACGATGCGGTTATGTTCGCGCGCGTCCCATCGTCGTCCGCCAAGACGATGATGGAACCGCGCACCGGCGCAAACATCTCGGTTTCCTGAACCAACTGCCCGCCGGGAGCGTTGCGGAATCCAGGCAAATGACCTGCCTCATACTCGCGTGGAGTTCGCACATCGAAACGGTAAATTGTTGCATCGCCGCTATCGGCCCATCGCCCGACAGTCCGTAGATTGGTTCTCTCAACACCCGCGGCGCCCGCAACCCGAAGAGCGGATTCAGCTGCCAGCGATCGTGTTGCATCGGATACAGGGCCAAAACTTCGACACCCGTCATGATGAAGACGCTGGCCAGCAAGAGTCCATCCGATGGTTCCATTACGCAATGCGAACACCGGATTCGGCACCCCCGCGTTGATCAGCGATTGGGTACCGATGATGCTCCTTGTACGCCCTGCGCAATTGACGATGACCTGTGTGGCAGGGCTCGGCGCCAGCTCGCGAATGCGCAAAAGCAGTTCGACTCCCGGCACAGAGATCGCGGTAGGAATGTTCATCGTCTGGTATTCATCGAAGCGTCGAACATCGACGATAGCTACATCGGCCTTTGCGTCGATCAGCGCTTGCACCTCTTGCGCAGACAGGGACGGCGTGTGGCGTATCGCTTCCACCAACTCTCCGAAGGCTTTTGAAGGCGCGTTGACGTCTTGAAATATCTCATAGCCCGCATCGCGCCAGGCCTGCAAACCACCTTTAAGCTGCCTGACATCCTCGTAGCCCAGATCCGCCAGACGTCTGGCCGCTTTCGCAGCAAGCCCTTCTCCGTCGTCGAAAAGAACGATCTGCGCGGCTCGCCGCGGGAGTCGAGCATAGGCTTCCAACTCAATAAGCGACAGAGGGAGGTTTGCCGCAAACAAGGGATGCCCCGTGGCGTGAATGGCTTCTTCGCGAACGTCCAACAAGGCAATCTCACGACGCGCCAACAGGGCCGCTCTAACTTCTGCAGCGGATGCTGTTCGATGTGCAGATTGGTTTTCACTCGATCCAAGAGTGGCTGACCCTTGATTATCTGGCATAGAGATCTCCTTGTATCGAGCGATTTCAAATCGCTTGCAGGCTTTGTGCTGCCAACCGAAGCGGACACAGTCTCGCGCAGAGAGCCCGAGGGTCCCTTCGACAGAGACTACCCGGCTGTATGGATGAGGGAGAGGGAATCCTGGTTAGATGGAGGAGCTCAACTGAATCTTCCCACCCGCCGCCGGCATCGGGCACCGCTCAAGGCACAAAATCGAGCTGGTTCGGCAAAGACAACAGCGTTGGGTGAACATGAGCCGAGTGTAGAAATGAACGGCTCAGAAGTCAAGAGCCCGTTGAGGATTCCGTGGCTACGGGCTCGCGGTTCTACAGGCCGCCGCAATATAATTTTGCGATTTGCTTGACTTCAAGGAGCCTCTTCACGCACAATTCGCTCAACGCACTCTCTCGGCCTTCGGCACTTGTGTCCGATGAAAACGCAGGGAAAGCGCATGGAGCAATCTCAGTGAAGAGCGGTTTCATCGCTGCGGAACACATCGTCGTCGCGCGCTTACAGGTCGTGAGTGCTGACGGAGGCGCTGCCGTCTGCAGCCGGCGCAAAGATGCAACTCGCTCTGAGAGTCTCGCCAGTTCTCTCCCGCTTCATTTCCTTCCCTCCTCGAACCATCCATCCTGTTGTCCTATCTCCTGTAGTTAGCCGACGCGGGTTTTGCTGAGGCGATGAATCCGTCTCGCTCACTCGCAGCAGCACGCCTGTGTCCGGCGTGCCGTCGGCTGCCATTAGATACGCAGTTCCGAGTCTTGACCTGTGCCTTTGGCGCGCGTTGCCGTGCTGGCATTCGCTTGCGTTCTTGCGCTTACTCTTCGACCGATTGCGAAAGCAAACAAAAAGGATGGTTATGTACAGTCGCAGATCTATTCGATCAAATGCCTTGGAAAACAACCGTGGGCATGTTGTTCCTCTTGAGGCAGTGAATTCATCCCAACCGCGGCCTATTCCGGCACCAAAGACTCTGCTCAGCGTGCTGGTGCTGTTTTCCGCACTAAGCCTGCTTATGGCGCCGCTGACTGCCAGGGCGCAGGTAACGGACGGGTCAATCACAGGCGTTATCACTGATGCCTCTGGCGCTACTCTTTCCAAAGTGAAGGTGAGCATCCGCAATGTCGATACCGGCGTCACACGCGCAGTTGTGACCGGAAGCGACGGCGGATACAGGGTTACGGCATTGCCGCCAGGCGACTATCTTTTGACGGCTCAGCACGAAGGCTTCAGTGCGGTTGAGGTCAAGGGAATCACATTGACCGTCGGATTGGAGTTCCGGCGCGACATCGTGCTGACATTGGGCAAAGTGGAGGAGGTTGTCACCGTCACTGCCGATCCCCTAATCACCGAACCAACCAGCAGCCAGTCAGGCACCACGCTGATCAGCGAAGCCCAGATCGACACTTTGCCGATCGCGGGCCGTCAGACCACGCAACTAGCATTGCTGACACCGGGCACGAACTCCGACGGCACACGTTCGGTCAGACCGGATACTCTTGTCGGCGCTGGCGACATCAACACCGCCTCAACTAATTATCTGGTAGACGGCCTGATGAACATGATCTCAGGCAATGGCGACCCGAAGGACAATGTTCCCGAAGCGACCGTCCAGGAATTCAAAGTAATTATCAGTCAGACGCCCGCGGAATATGGCGGTCGCTCCGGGGGCGTCGTCACGGTTGCCACCAAGAGCGGCACAAACCTGCTTCACGGCGAGGCCTTTGAGTATTACCGCAGCCACTACATCAATCGCGTCGATTACTACACGCAGCTCGAACACGACGAGAACCCGACCGCGAATCCCATCCAGCCATTTCTGCGCAACCAATACGGCGGCGCAGTTGGCGGGCCGATCTTGAAGGATCGTTTACACTACTTCGGCTCTTATGAGCATCTCGACGATCGGGAGTACTTCACGGTTGCGCCGGGAGTTGGAGCGACCGGTGCACAGAATGCCGCGGTGGCCGCAGCGTATGCGCCGCTTGAAGGTACATTCAGAGGCGGCGGGAGTGTGCTGAGCACCTATCTGGTTCGCGCCGACTGGCACATCAACGACAAGCACTCGTTGTTTCTCAAGTTCTTCTTGCAGAATCCCGACACCTTCTATAACAACCAGACTGACTGCACCGCGGGTGGCAGTTACGCGCAGTTCAGCTGCGGCGATGAAGGGTTCCAGGGATGGACGTGGGCGGCAGGCCACACATGGATCGTCTCGCCCAGAATCGTGAATCAATTCAGCGCACAGGTATCGCAGTCTTACCAGACCAACGTGATGTCGAAGTACGACGCGATTCCAGCCGCTATTCTATCCAATCTTCAAACTCTAGGCACAAGTATTCCTCTTGCCAATACACTTGGCACCGTGATTCTCCAGTTTCCCAGCCTCAATTGGGGATGGTCCGCAACGCACGCCCAGTTCCACTCGTTCTATCAGGAGGCGCTGGATGGCCTGACCATCAACCATGGTAAGCATTCCTTCAAGATTGGCGGCGACGCGCTGAATCAGCCGCGAAAGACCCAGGCGGTGGCGACCCCGCTTGGCACATACACCTTTGCTACGGATTTTGTCCCGACAGCTGCGAATCCGGTCTTCAACCCACTCAGTCCTAACTTCAACTGGGCTAGCCTGGCTCCGGCCTCGGGGGGGAATACAACCGTCAAGAAATTCACCGCAACCGATCCCGAAATTCCATTCATCAACAACAACTTGACCTTGGCGGGGTATGCCCAGGACGAATGGAAACCGCGCAAGGATTTGACGTTGAATTTTGGTCTGCGCTACGACGTTCAATTTGGCGTTTGGCTAAATGATTTGAACGCGTCGTTGTTTCCGGCGCCAGGGCTCCCGCCAACCGTTCAATTCGGCGGGCACGGTGACTACCACAACTTTGGCCCACGGCTCGGATTCGCCTGGAATCTCTTTGGCGAAGGGCGCACGGTGGTGCGTGGCGGATATGGGATTGTCTATGGATTGAACCTCGACAACATCTACGAAGGCGAGGTTACCACTCTGCGTCAGACGAGCATCACCATCAATTCCAGCAAGACGGCCCCGATCGCCTTCATGAACCCCCTCAACGGTAAGAGCTTCACATCGTATGCCTCCACTCAGCCGCCAAACATCAGCACCAATGCGAACAACATCGGCAACCCTCCGACCTACACTTCGAGCCTGGGGGTTTCGCAGCAACTGAAGTCCGATCTTGCTCTCAACCTGGACGGAATCTACTCGTACTACGATCAACTACCGATCAACGAAAACATCAACTCCGTGCCGAATCCGGCGACAAACACAGTGCGCCCGCTTCCCGCTTGGGGAAACATAACCCAGGTGACCCCGATCGGAACATATGGCTACCGAGCACTGTATGTACGCCTCGATAAGCGCTATTCCCATCACTATCAATACGTCCTTTCCTATACCCTCGCCAAGCAGAGGGGTGTGAGCAGCATAACGAACTACTACGCGCCATGGCTTGACGATGGCAACTCGTCTGTCGACCGCCGCAACATGCTGGTGGCGAGCGGTTCGTACCGGTTGCGCTACGGCTTTACCCTCGGGGGCATTTACACGTTGCGCAGTGCCTTGCCCTATAGTGTCGTCGCCGGAAGCGCCACGTCCGCAAATGGGACCTACCTGAATCGAGAGGGGAACTCATCCTATTACATTCCAGCCACAAACGGAGTAGCTGGAGTCCCCAAGAACCTGCATCACGTCAGCGACTTGCTGCCGGGTGTGAACGCCTGGCGCGCCTCCTTCGGAGACGCAGCGATTCCGGCTTCGCAGGTTCAGAGCACCAAGTATAACGATCTGGATACGCGCCTCAGCAAGGAGTTCTCCTTTGGTGAGCGGTACAAGGTGCAGGCCATCGCTCACATCTTCAACGTCTTCGGAACGGATAACTTCGGCGGTCCAGGTGTCACACAAACGTCGAATGCCCTGTCCGGCACATTTGGAGAGATTCCGGTCGCGATGCCGCGCCAACAGGGCGAACTGGCTCTTCGCCTAGTCTTCTAACCTCGTGCTCACTCTGCAGAGTGGGATCGGCCGGCCGAGTAGACCAGCGCAAGACGCTCTATTCCTCCGAATGCCTTTAGCTCAGAACATCAACATTGTTCCCAAGGAGTGGCAAATGACGAGAACCATCAAAGCTGTCCTGCTCGGCGCGACGATGGCTGCCGTGGCAATTGCATCGCTGGCGACGCCGGCCCGTGCTCAATCGAAGGACGACATTCACATCGCGCTTACTGGCGACTCGAACCTGCACCGCAGAGTCTCGGTCTTTGACGATCCTGCGTACTTGGAGTTCTTCAAGAAGATCCAAAAGGCAGATGCCAGTTTCACCAATCTCGAAGCTGTTATCCATCCTCTCAACATTCCTGGGGCGGCCTTCGCAGGCGGTACGCCAGGCATCTCGCCTGCCTGGACCGTGGACGAGTTGAAGTGGGCAGGCTTCAATCTGCTGTCCGTCGCCAACAATCATTCGCTCGATTACGGCATCGATGGCTTGCGCGCCAATCTGCATGCTCTGGATGCGGCGGGACTGGTGTATGCGGGCGCGGGCGAGAACCTGGCTTTTGCCCGTGCCCCTGGGTACCTCGATACAAAGAAAGGGCGAGTTGCTCTGATCGCGAGCGCCTCGACGTTGACCGGTGGAGAGCAGGCAAGCCAGCAGCGCCCCGATCTTCCCGGCCGTGCCGGTGTGGCGCCGCTGCGCTTCACCACGACGTACACAGTCGATCAACCCACGCTGGACACCTTGCGCAGGGTTGCCGCACTGGGCGGCCGCGGGTTCGGCGAGGGCGAGGGTGGGCAAGGCTCACGCAACCCTGGCGAGCTTCGCTTTGCAAATGCCGTCTACAAGGCGGGCGACACAACCGAGGTTCACACGGAGCCTGACAAGGACGATTTGGCAGGACTCTTGGCATCCATCACCGCGGGGCACCGTCAGGCTGAATGGGTCATCGCTTCAATTCATGCTCATGAGGGCCAGGCAGGCAAGCCGGATCTGCCTGCGGAATTCGTCGTTGCTTATGCACACGCGGCAATCGATGCAGGCGCCGACATCTTTATCGTGCATGGCCCGCACGATATTCGCGGGATCGAGATCTACAAGGGAAAACCTATCATCTACAGCTTGGGCAACTTCATTTTCGATGGAGAAGCAGGCATCCCCTACGCCCCGAGCGAGATCTACGAGAGATACCATCTGCCCTGGAACAGCAATATCTCCGATTATCGCGAGATCACTTCCAAGGGCGACACCATCGGCTATGGAGCGAACAAGGGCAACTGGGAGACAGCCTTGGTGGAAGTTACCTTCAGCCCCGACCACAAGCTGAAGGAGCTGATCCTCAACCCCGCCACGCTTGGCTACGGGCTGTCGCGCAGTCAGCGTGGATTTCCTCACCCCGCCTCGCCTGAAGCGGCTAAGGAGATCGTCGAAAAATTCGCGAAGCTGTCGGCGCCCTTTGGCACAAAGGTCGAATTCGTCGATGGGCGTGGCGTGGTCAAGCTCGATCGGAAGTAGCGGCGCAAGACAACCGGGCAGCTTCCTCTGGTCGAAGATCGGGAGGCTGCTCGTTTCATGGAAAGGACTGGGATGAAAAAGCAACTCTATCTTCCAATGGTTGCAGCCGCAATTGCTCTGTTGGGAACATTTGCACAGGCGCAGCTTACCAAAGACGTGCACCTCGTGCTGGCAGGCGATTCAAACTGGCACCGCAGGATTTCTGTCTACGACGATCCGGCATACTTGCAGCTCATCCAGAGAATCAGGAACGCGGATGCGAGCTTCACCAACCTTGAGACTCTCATTCACCCGCTCACTCAGTCGGCGAATCCATGGGCCGGCGGCGGCTACGCCTACTCGTCGCCATGGTTGGTGGACGAAATCAAGTGGGCGGGCTTCAAGCTGCTCTCTGTTGCCAACAATCACGCATTCGACTACGGCCCAGACGGCCTGCGCAGTTCGCTTCAGGCCCTGGATGCGGCACAGATTGCTTACGCAGGCGCAGGTGAGAATCTTGCATTTTCTCGTGCTCCCGCGTACCTCGACACGAAGAACGGTCGCTTTGCCCTGATTGCCTGCGCCTCCTCGCTTCGAGAAGGAAGTCTGGCAGGTGCACAGCGTCCAGATCTGAGAGGACGCATCGGCGTCGATCCGTTGCGCTGGTCAACCACATACACGGTCGATCCGCAGACCTTCGCGAGCCTCGATAAGTTGGCCTCTCAAGAGCGTGCAGGACGCGGCGCGGATAAAGATCCGTCCGGCACATTAACATTTGCCGGAGCCAAATATCGTGCAGGCGAAAGCTTCGGTGCGCACACTGAGCCGTTCCTGCCTGATCTCGAAGGGATACTCACGTCGGTCAAGGCAGCGCGCCGTCAGGCCGATTGGGTAATCGTCTCCATTCACGCTCACGAGGGATTGCTGGCAAACGACGACCTGCCGGCAGAATTCCTCGTGACCTTTGCTCATGCGGCCATCGATGCGGGAGCGGATGTGTTTGTTGCCCACGGACCGCAGAAGATCAAGGGCATCGAAGTCTACAAGGGAAAGCCCATCTTCTACAGCCTGGGAAACTTTGTCTTCGACGGCGAGGCCGGAATTCCGTTTCTGCCCGCGGAGAGCTACGAGTCCGAGCATCTTCCCTGGGACGCGACCACTGCCGACTTCCGCGATGCTAGCTCAAAGAACGACACATATGGGTATCCGGCTTCCAAGGGGGTTTGGAACAACGCCATTGCAGAGCTGACTTTCAGCTCCGATCACACCCTGAAAGAGGTGGCGCTCGATCCCATCACTCTCGGATACGGCAAGTCGAGGAGCCAGAGAGGTCATCCAACTCCAGCATCTGCCGCGGATGCCAAAGACATCGTCGACCACTTCGCGGCGCTCTCGTCCACCTTTGGCACAAAGATCACGTTTGTCAACGGGCGCGGGATCGTAGCGCTCGACGGGAAATAGAAGCGCGGGGATCAAGTGCAAATCGAATTGAAGCATGTTTCAAAAACCTATGACGTGGATGGTGGGCGAAAGCATTTGCTCGCCCTCCGCGACGCATCGCTCCTCGTCGCCGCAAAAGAGTTCATCTGCCTGTTGGGGCCTTCCGGCTGTGGCAAGTCGACGATTCTGAAGATGGTCGCTGGCTTGGAAGATGCGAGCGAAGGCGAAGTCACCATTGACGAGCAGCCAGTAAGAGCGCCGCGGCCTGGGTGTGGCATGGTGTTTCAGGAGTATGCGCTCTTTCCCTGGCATACCGTCGAGCACAATGTTGCTTTTGGCCTTGAGCTTCATGGCCACGACAAATCGGCGATTCGCAAGAAGGTGACGCAGTTCATTTGTCTCGTCGGTCTGCAAGGGTTCGAGAAGGCGTTGCCACGGCAACTCTCAGGAGGCATGAAGCAGCGTGTGGCCATCGCACGGGTCCTCGCGATGGCGCCTGAGGTCCTTCTCATGGATGAGCCATTCGGGGCGCTCGACTCCTTCACCCGCATGGAACTGCAGGAAGAACTTGTGAGCCTGTGGGAACAGCAGAGATTCACCTGCCTGTTTGTGACGCACGACATCGATGAAGCCGTGTATTTGGCTGACCGCATCGTCGTGATGACTCCGCGTCCAGGAAGCACCAAGACAGTCGTTACCGTCCCGCTGTCCAGGCCGAGAAAGCGGAGCGATCCGATGCTCCTGGAGATTCGCAACCATGTCCTCAAACAATATGAACGGTCAAATCCCCGTGCGGAGAGCGATGCGGAATATCAGATTTAACATTCCCGAGAAGGCAGGCAAAGGAGAGGATGGATGAAGAAGTCGGTGAGATATGGAGTATTTGGACTGCTTGCTTTTGCGGCAATATGGGCTGTGATAGCTCGATGGCATAAGGTGCATTTGGTCCCATCGGCCCAGGATACATCGAGCAGGGCTATACGAATCGGCACTAACCGCGCACTCGGAACCGTGACGCCCTACGTGACGCGAGACAAAGGATTCTTCCAGAAGAACGGTTTGCAAGTCGACATCGTTGACTTCAACGATGTCACCACATTGATGGAGGCCTTTGCCTCCGGTCAGATTGACGTTGCGCTTGTGGGCATTGCTCCTTCGGCGATCTGGCAGGAGAAGGGAGTTGCTCTGAAAGTTGTTGCCTCCGCAAATGGCGGCGGACATGTTTTGCTAACCCGCACCGACACGGGGATCAGCGACTTGAAAGGCCTGAAGGGGAAGAAGGTCGCGACACCGAAGCCTGGGACTACCACCGATACTCTGTTCCGCGCTCAGATTGTGGAGAACCTTGCCGGGCTCAATCCGGACAGAGATATTCAGATCGTGCCGAGCGTTGCTGCTTCAGACATGCCGACGTCTCTTTTCGTCTCCCGTGAGGTGGACGCCACCATTTCCTGGGAGCCTTTTGCCAGCGAGGCGGAAACGCGATTCAAGAACGCCAAGGTGCTCTTCGATGCTTCCGCGGAGTGGCGAAAGGCGAATCCGGAATCGAAGCAACTCTATCCTGTCAATGTGGTGATTGCCCGGCAGGCCTTTATCGATTCCCGTCCTGACGACTTGCGCAAACTGCTCGACGCGCACGCCGAGACCATTCGGTTTATCAACGAACATCCGGATGCAGCCAACGACTTCATCGCCCGCGAGACACAACTCGATAAAGCCGTGGTCGCCGCTGCCCGCCGACGCATCGACTTTACGGCGCAAGTGGATGTCGATGCATCGCAACAGACATTGAATTGGTCCAAACAGTTGGGCTATCTGAAACAGGTTCCTTCCGCTGCAAAGCTCTTTGATTTGAGATTCCTTCCCCGAGAAGAATAGGACCGATGAGAACGCAAACTATAAATCGGACATGGCAAGGAGCAGCAGCGCTCGCGGCATTCCTGCTTCTCTGGCAGGCTGCTTCCGTCACCGGGATATTCGGAAGAGTATCGCCCGAGTATTCGCTATTCCTGCTGCCTCCGCCAAAGGTTGTATTTCTTGCTCTGGCCGAGATGATTCGAACTGGCTACCTTTGGGACAACCTCTCGGTCAGTATCGTCCGGGTACTGATTGGATTTGCTCTTTCGGTCCTGATCGGGGTGCCCCTTGGGATCGGAATGGCGATTGTTCCGACGGTGAACAATCTGGCGGAGCCGTTCGTGCGCATCTTTTCGCCAATCCCCGGCGTGGCTTGGGTGCCTTTGGCAATCCTGTGGTTTGGCCTTGGAGACGAAGCCGCCATTTTCATCATCACTGTCGGTGCTGTTTTCCCGATTTTGCTGAACACGATTCAAGGCGTGCGCGATGTCGATACGCATTTGATCGATGCCGCGCGCATGATGGGCGCAAATAGGCGTCAAGTTGTTCAGCGTGTCATGCTCCCCAGCCTCGTGCCATATCTTGTAACGGGTTTCCGCATGGGATTGGGATTTGCCTGGAGAGTTGTTATTGCCGCGGAGATGGTGGGAGTGCCCAAAGGAATCGGCTACATGCTCACAATTGGCAGAAGCACGGGGCGGACGGAAGTCACCATCGTGACCATGATAGTTCTGGGTGTGCTGATGCTAACGGTCGAAGAATTGATCTTCGCGCCTCTGGAGAGGCGAACGGCGGCATGGCGCAGGGTTGCCAACCTCTAGGCGATTGTCTAGAAGCGATTACGAAGTATTGAACAGGAGAATGCACGTGTTCTACAACATTCCGAACAACCTTCAGGCTGAGCTTGAAGAACTCGATTCCTACATTGCGCGATTTCGGAATGGAGAAATCGATGCCGCCACACTGAAGGCGCGCCGGGTACCATTCGGGTGCTACGAGCAGCGCCGGGACGGTAGCTATATGGTGCGCATTCGCACCACGGGCGGCGCACTCACTCCACTCCAGTTGCGGACGATCGCCGAGGTGTCCAAGCGTTACGGGGCCACGGACATCCACATCACGACGCGGCAGGAATTTCAGATTCACGATGTCGCGCTGGAGAACGTTCTCCCTGTAATCCGCGAATTGTTACAGGTAGGCCTTGTCACTCGCGGCGGAGGCGGCAACACCGTTCGCAACGTCCTTGTCTCACCCGATGCAGGCGTCGGGATCGGTGAGGTCTTCGATCCAAGCCCCTATGCCTTTGCATTGACCAGCAGACTGATTGCCGAGCCCGATTCATGGTTGCTGCCGCGCAAGTTCAAGATCGCTTTCTCGAATTCGAACGCGGACACATCGTTTGCGGGGTTCAACGACCTTGGTTTTATCGCGCAGCTTCGAGGCGAAAAGAAGGGCTTCCGAGTTTATGTTGCCGGCGGGTTGGGGACCAAGCCGGAGGTCGGCAACCTGCTCCATGACTTCATCCCTGCCGAAGATGTGTACCTTGTTGCAACCGCGCTCAAGCGGCTCTTCGATCAGAATGGAAATCGCAAGAATCGCCATGCGGCGCGCCTGCGTTTCTTGTGGAAAACGCTCGGCGAACAGCGCTTTCGAGAACTGTACGAGGAGCAGTTGCTGCGTGTCCGCCAGGAGAACCCTCCTGCATTGCTTCTTGAGGAACTCCCGCAGTGCAGCGAGTTACCAGTTTTCATTTCGGCGCTCGATCGTTCGCTCGAATTCGCGCAATGGCGACGGCGCTATGTAGAAACACAGAGGCAGCCGGGGCTGGTCTCAGTGCTGATCCCTGTATTCCTCGGCATTCTGCGGAATGAAGGTGCGATTCGCCTGGCGGAGTTCCTCGAGCCTTTCGGCAATCATGTTGTGCGCGCCACATTCGGCCAGAACCTTCGCCTGCGCAATCTGCCAGAACGCTACCTGGGCAATATCTTCCATCTGGTGCGCGATCTCACTGAACTTGCCATCGGCCCGCGGCTGGTGGGCAATTCCATCGCCTGCACCGGGGCAGACACCTGCAAACTCGGCATCTGCCTTTCAAAGGGAGCCCTGTCGGCAACAGCGGAGAAGCTGAAGAACTCAGATCTCGATCTCAATCAGATCCCGGAATTCCAACTAAGTCTCTCGGGATGCCCGAATACCTGTGGGCAGCACATGCTTGCCGACCTCGGTTTCTTCGGCAGTGTCGGTCGCAGAGAGCAGCAGATGTTCCCGGCGTACATGGTTGTAGCCGGAGCAGAAATCGGAGAGGGCAAAGCCCGCCTGGCGCGTCAGATCGATCGCGTGAGCGCGCGCGATCTGCCAGAGTTCGTGCTGGAAGTTCTGAGAGTGTGGATCGAGAAAAAGAATAGTTTCGCCTCCTTCGCAGCCTATGTTGACGGAGAAGGCACGCAGGATATCCAGAGCATTGCCGATCGCTTTCGCGCGGTCCCGGCTTTCAGTGATGACAAGAGTTACTACCTCGATTGGGGCTCAAAAGAACCTTTCTCGCTGGTTGCCCGAGGCGTTGGAGAATGCTCGGCAGGCCTCTTCGACCTCATCGAAGTCGATCTGAAGAACGCCAGGGCGATGCGCGAGGAGTTTCGCAGCGGAGATTCCAAGAACGAAGACACGTTGTGTGCCATCGGCCTGAGAAGTGCTCGTGCATTGCTGATCGCGCGTGGCATTGAAGCGCCCACAGACGTCTCTGTGTTTGAGAGCTTCCGCAAGCACTTCATCCAGGCGGGGCTCATTGACGCGCACTTCGAGCCTGTCATCGCCGCCGCCCAACAGAAGAATTGTGAGGCCCTCAGCGAACTCGAAGAAGAGACCTTTGCACTGCTGGATGCAGTCGAGATGCTCTATAGGAGAATGGACAACTCTCTGCGATTTTCTTCTGAATCTGCCGCGTGATCGGAGCTTGGAATTGCTGCATGAACGCGGAAATCGATGGTTGGCCAAGACAGGGGACCTTGTGCGCGTCATTGTCTTGCGAGTGTTTGGATTTGTGGGTTCCCCTATCCACGTGTGAACCCACCTCCAGCTCGACGGACGCAGCGGGATCGGGGTGGTTCAAACGAAATGTCATGCCGAAAATAGAGCCCCTTCGAAGGCCCCGGATTCAGTCGCGAAAAGAGCTGGAGGGCTCTTGCTCCCCAATATCCTATCGTCGCAATGAGCATTCCTCCGCAGAACACGCCAATCCGAATTGAAGCAGTGACGCCTTTGTTCGAGTCAGACAGAATTGGGAAACTATTCAAGCTCTCAACTCAATCAACGAGTTTGTGCAACGCGTTGATTGAATGCGACGAATGCGGCACTAACTGGAAGTGGTCCTATAGGCGGAGTTATGTCTGGTCTCCTTCCGGGCCTTTGTCAATGCCGCAGCCTGTTTCCGGTTATCCTCCTCTCCGCCTCAGGATTCTTTAGCTATGACGGTAATATTGGCGCTGCCTGCTGTAGAAGCGGGAAGCGCCGCCCATAGCAAGTCCGGTGTGAGCTGTGGACGGAACGGAACCGAAAGAAGTAAACGGTCGCCGCTCCGGATTTCGTATGAACTCAGTGGTCTTGCTCCCGCGATTGCGGTATTCCAATGAACGGTAACCTCATCGCCGCCATACGCCTTTTCGACCTTGATCGCTGTAGGCTGAATCAGGCCGGACGCCTTGAGCTGGAAGTAATTGGTCGTGGCTCCATAGCGTTGCGCCATCTCGCGTTCGATGCGTTGCCGCTCGGCTGGGGTGGCGATATCCTGGGTAGCAGCCGCCAAATTGCACACGAGTTGATCGTTCTCCGGCTTGTCCCGATCAATGGTTCCGATCCCCGTCACGGCGCACGACACCCCAGGAATCGAAAGCGAATAGCGCACAAGATCCTGATACCGCGCCTTGTCGGGCTTGCCAACCGTACGGATCACATCGGCGGGGACTCTGGAGAAATGAGGGTCCTTTCCATAGAACGTTCCGTCGCCAAAAACTTTCATGGCGATGACTCCCATACCGCGTCCCACGGCCAGTTGCAGAACATTGAACTGGTGGCATGTATAGAGCGTGTCGTTTGCGTTCAAGGCCACCAGCAGCGTATCCAGGTTGTTCCCCGTGTCGCGGCGCAGCATCTCCATCAGCACCGGCGAACTTAGGTGTCCGGTCACTCCAATATGGCGGACGTACTGCTTGTGGTCGGTATTCAGGCCGGTGTAGTTGGTGCCGTCGCGATAGTCGAGCAGGGCCGCGAAGGCTCCTATCCGGTCCGGCATCTTGGAGCCGCGCTCCGCCATGCCAAAATAGAGCTGATCGACATCGTCAATCGTGGAGATGGCATGCATCTGAATAGCGTCCAGGTACGCACCTTCGGGGATGTATCCCTTCCCATCGCCGAACATCTGCGTCAAAGAGCGCTTGATATCGGTTACAGCCGTTGCGCCCGGCGAGGTGGCAGACGGACTGGATGGACCAAGTGCGAACCGTTCACGAGTTTTCGTCGCGATATAAAGGCTCTCGCGGAGCGGCGCGTTGTATTCCGGGACTGCTGGCGCCAGATGCATTCGCCGAAATGCCTCGCCATAATTCATCTGGCTAGGTCCATAAATATTGGCCGAGTCGAGATAATTCAACCCGAGTTGAATAGCGCGCACAATGATATCTGGGGCGTCGATCCCCGGTGCGGTCCATTGCAAGGACGCCTGCCCGCCAAGAGCAAGAGGCGTGACCCATCTGCCCGTCCGCCCCAGCAGCCTTTTGGGAATTCTCTCGGTTGCGGTTTCTGCCCACAAATGGTTGGTGGTGAGGTACCCGGTCGCTGGAAGGGTGCCCAGCAGCTTCAAAATACTCCGTCTTGTGATCATCAGGACTCCACCTTTCTGCGCAGATTATAGTGCAACTTTCGTTCAGCGTGAATTGCTGGAATTCAACTGGCTTCCAGCATGCGCTTCGTCCTCAGCCGGAACAAGTTCGCTGTCTGGACGCAACTGCCGCCTGCGCATCTCATTGTGACGTAATATACTTCGGGCGCTCAGTCGAGCGGCCACATTTCTTCGCACGACTCCAGATTCGTGAACTCAAGTATCGAGAGCGGCGACGGCCATGCTATCGTCCACGGCAGAAATGCGCCCTTGACGGCCTTTATCTTCACCAACTGCGAGTTTGGCTAGGCGCCTCGGTCCGCCTTGCGGCCGGGATGCCGCGCCGCTCCCATCTTGTTTAAATGCGTCAAGACGAATGGATTAGTTGTCCCGGACGCCGGCCAGCTAATGCGGCGAGAACTCGAGATCTTCGTTCCGGTCGAGCTGCAGGAGTGAGGCGCAGTTACGAAAAGGGCCCGGCACTTCTTCTTGACCACTCGAGATTCTTGTTGGCGACCGCTTCATCGATCTCCTGCGTCCTGTTGAAGCCGAAGGTTGCACAATCGATTCCGGCGTGCATGAATGCGAAGCGCATGGCGGCCTGACGGTCCTTTTGGCGTAGAGATGTGCCGCCGCCGCAGAACGTCATGCTGATGACGCCCATGCCATTATTGTCCAACCACTTCAGGAATGTTGCCAAGGGTGCCGTCCTCTGCTACCGGCCCGTCCATGCGCGAGCCGTTCCGCTGCGGGTACGGCGCAGTGGCCTTTTGCTGGCGATTGTTTCGGTGGTATATTCAGCCAATGGCTCGGATGGAGGAAGTTTGCGCGGAATCAGCCGAATCTCTCTCCCTGGCCGCTGGCATGCCCATCATTGAGGGATAAGGAGCAGTCAGTGCTTCGTTTGCAAAGCATCGCTTTCTTGATTGCAATACTCGCTGCGCCAGAGACGGCGTGGTCTCAGGCACCCCCGAGTCCGGCAGCGGCAGCACACCCAGTGCGCCCTACTCCCCCCACCCGAGATCCCAACACACCTGGTTATGTCACGGCCACGGAGTTGCCCGACGGCGCCAATGCACCCGCGGGTGAAGACGGCAACTTCATTCTCGGCCCAACGCATAACCCGGCTCCCGAAATGTCTCCGCAGCAAGGCGTGTTGCAAGGTGCTGTGTTCGAATTCACAATGAACTCGACTACCAGCAGAATCTATCCTGGCATTGCGCGGGAGGCCAATACGTTTGGAACTGCGGATCCAACCGATCCTGGCAAACTGCTGGTGACTACCAGCCACGCTGCTCCTTACACGCGTCGCGTGGCGGTTTACGTTCCCAATCAATATGTCCCTGGCGCAGCGGCGCCATTCATAGTTGGGATGGACGGACCCGACATGGGGTTGTTCATCGCACTGGATAACCTCATAGCGGAGCACAGGCTGCCGGTCATGGTGGCTATCTCCATAAGCAACGGCGGCGGCGACGCACAAGGCAGCGAGCGCGGCCTGGAATACGACACAATGTCGGGCCGGTATGCGGAGTTCGTAGAACAGGAAGTGCTGCCTCTTGTGGAGGCTCAAGCCCACGTGAAACTAACCGCAGATCCCGAGGGACGAGCGACCATGGGCGGGAGTTCCGGCGGCTCATGCGCGTTGATCATGGCTTGGTTCCATCCCGAACTGTACCACCGCGTTCTCACCTATTCGGGCACCTACGTAAACCAGCAATGGCCACATAACCCGGAGACCCCGCACGGCGCATGGGAGTTTCACGAGCGCCTGATTCCGAACAGTCCGCGCAAGCCGTTGAGAATCTGGATGGAAGTGGGCGACAGAGACCTCTTGAATCCAAATGTGATGCTGGACCATATGCACGATTGGGTCGTGGCCAACGAGAATATGGCGAGCGTGCTCGCTGCCAAGGGCTATCATTACCAGTTTGTGTTCGCTCGCAATGCCGGGCACACGGATCGCGCCGTGAAACAGCAAACTCTGCCCGAGGCCCTGGAATATGTGTGGGCGGGCTATCCATTGGCACGGGCAAAGAACTGAATTGAAGCCCGGGCGTCTCTAATGAAAGGAACGTTTTCATGCGTGCTGCCGTTGTTAGGACATTCGATGCGCCGCCTAGCTACACTACCTTCGCCGATCCTGTTGCGGCCGAAAGGGAACTGCCGGTTGTTGTAACTGCAGCGGGTCTTCACCCCATTGTGAAAGCGCTGGCGAGCGGCACCCACTATGGCAGTACAGGAGTGCTGCCATTCGTGCCCGGAGTGGATGGCGTGGGAAGACTGGAGAATGGCAATCGTGTGTTCTTCGGCGCCACGCGAAGCCCGTACGGTACCTTCTCCGAGCGCGCGTTGGCGGCGGACTGGCTGTGCATTCCGGTGCCTGAAGGGCTCGACGACGTCACTGCCGCGGGGATTGCGAATCCTGCCATGTCTTCATGGGTTGCGCTGACCATGCGGGCAAAGTTCGTTGCCGGGGAGAGCGTTCTGATTCTCGGCGCAACCGGTGTTGCCGGACAGCTTGCGGTGCAGATTGCAATGCGGCTGGGAGCGCGGCGTGTGATCGCCGCAGGGCGCAATCCGCAAGCACTGGAAATCCTCAGAGATCTGGGCGCGGATGTGGTGATCTCGCTCGATCAGGAGCATGAGCGTGTGGTTGATGGATTTCGCACCGAATACGCAGAGCGCGGCGTGGATGTGGTGATCGACTATCTGTGGGGCCACCCGGCGGAGTGTGTCTTCGAAGCCATCTCGCAAAAGGGATTGCACCATGCCGCATCGCGTGTGCGCTTTGTTCAGATTGGCGAAAGCGCCGGTGGGACGATCGGCTTGCGCGCGGCCACCCTGCGCAGTTCGGGACTGGAAATTCTGGGCAGTGGATTCGGGAGCGCCTCGCTCGATCAGATCCGTGCAGCTACCGAAACACTCTTCGAGAGCGCCGCGAAGGAGCCATTTCAGTTCAAAGTGAAGACCGCACCGCTCAGCGAAATTGCATCGCTTTGGAACAGCCCTGAACAAGGTGTGCGCTTGGTGTTTCAGCCGTGAGCGAATTGACATTTCCCGGCGGCTGACCAAGAACCGGCCAATTCGGATCAATCGGCCGACGGAACATCAGGACGATCGCACCCCCGCGCAGATCGATAATTTTTCTCAAAAGAACACCTGGCGACCGAACAAGATCGATTCTCTGAATCATATCTGGGATCAATTGATTCCACCGAGGGAATCTGCGGAGCCTCCGATCAAGTCCCGCATCCGTGACGTAGTTGCTTGAACCTACAGCTAAGAGCGAAAACGTGATGCGACAGGCCCCATTTCCAAACACATGCCTTGACAGCTTGATTCCAATAAGCCAACCATCGAATTTGGAATGGCGCGAGGGAGCAGTGATGAATGCACCAGAGCGAAGCATCGAGCTGACGCAGGTTACGGAATGGGAAGACGGGAACTACCGCTCGATCCAAGATTCTCTGGCGGCCGAGGAGCCACTGGAGATTCGAGTCGGCGGCGTGCCTCTGGTAGTTACCATGCGGACTCCAGGACACGATCTCGAATTGTCTGCGGGGCTTTTGTTGACCGAGGGAATCATCGAGTCCCAAGACCAGATTTCCAGCCTCCGCGCCGCGAGCGCGGAGCACGTCCTGAAAAGCAATCGAGTGGAGGTCGAGCTCAAAAACGCGGCATTCGATCGCGGAGAGATGCAGCGCAACTTCTTTGCGGCATCCAGTTGCGGCGTTTGCGGCAAAGCTTCAATCGACGCAATTCGGAGGCGCGGCTTGCGGGCGCCAAATCGTGCCTTCCGATTCGATCCGGAGATTCTCTGCCGACTGCCCGAGGCTCTCCATTCAAACCAGGCGGTTTTCAGCCGGACTGGAGGACTTCATGCAGCGGCTCTCTTTGATGAGGCCGGCCGACTCCTCACCCTGCGCGAGGACATCGGCCGGCACAACGCCGTGGACAAGATTGCAGGATGGGCGCTTCTGCACGGCCATCTGCCGCTTTCCCGGACCTTAATGCTGGTGAGCGGCAGGGGCGGTTTCGAGATTGCTCAAAAAGCACTGGCGATGGGAGTGCCCATCCTGGCATCGGTGTCGGCGCCGTCGAGCCTAGCCGTCAAACTGGCCCGGGAACTGGGGCTGACTCTAGTGGGTTTCCTCCGGGGCCGCCGTTTCATCGTATATTCCGCTGAATTTCGCTGTATTCCCTGAGGTCGCGCACACTTGGTTTTCCGCGTCGGCCCCTTTGCGCCCGCGCGTCTGCGAGGTCAGACGACCCCACGCAGAAATATTCATCCGCAAGACTGATAAAACTTCTTTACGAGTCGTTGGTTTGCGTACTAATATCGCGAATCAGGCACATAGGAGGAAGACTCCCATGGCAATCACCATTGATGGAAAACCGCAGTCGTTTCAGTCTGGTGAACACCTGATTGACGTGATCAACCGTTGCGGCATCAAGATTCCCCAAGTTTGTTATCACCCCCAGTTGGGACCAATCCAAACCTGCGACACCTGTATGGTTGAGGTGGACGGCGCCTTGGCAAGAGCCTGCGGCACGCTGGCCGTGGACGGCATGAACGTGGTGACATCCTCGTCCCGCTCGGATACGGCGCGCAGGGAAGCGTTCGACCGGATTCTCGGAAACCACCTGCTCTACTGCACAGTCTGCGATAACAGCAACGGAAACTGCACGGTTCATAACACCACCCGGCTGCTGCACGTCGAGCACCAAGACACCCCGTATAGGCCCAAGCCGTATGCGGTGGACAACTCCAATCCCTTCTATCGTTACGATCCCGACCAGTGTATTCTCTGCGGACGCTGCGTCGAGGCCTGTCAGAGTCTGCAAGTGAATGAAACTCTGAGTATCGACTGGGAGAATGCTCATCCGCGCGTGTTATGGGATGGCGGCGCGCCCATCGGCGAGTCGAGCTGTGTTTCCTGCGGACATTGCGTGACGGTTTGCCCTTGCAATGCGCTGATGGAGAAGTCGATGCTGGGTCAGGCCGGCTTGTTCACCTCGATGCCCAAGGGCGCAATCGATGGCATGATCGACGTGGTGAAGGGCGTCGAACCGGAACTCGGCTTTTCTTCGATTCTTCAGATCTCCGAAGTGGAATCGGCCATGCGCGAGTCCCAGATCAAGCGCACCAAGACGGTCTGCACGTATTGCGGAGTCGGTTGCAGCTTTGACATCTGGACGAAGGGCCGGCACATCCTCAAGGTGGAACCGGCACACGGACCTGCCAACGGCGTTTCAACGTGCATCAAGGGCAAGTTCGGTTGGGATTATGTGAACAGCTCTGACCGGCTTACCGCTCCGCTCATCCGTGAAGGGAGCGGTTTCCGCGAAGCCTCCTGGGACGAGGCCCTGAATCTTGTAACTCGCAGGTTCGCCGAGATCAAGAAAGCTACCGGCCCCGATTCGCTTGCCTTCATTTCTTCGTCGAAATGCACCAACGAAGAGAGCTACCTGATGCAGAAACTGGCACGCGCAGTCGTCGGCACCAACAATATGGATAACTGCTCGCGCTATTGCCAGGCGCCTGCCACGACCGGGCTCTTCCGTACTGTCGGTTACGGCGGCGACTCGGGTTCGATCTCAGACATCGAGAGTGCAGAACTGGTCCTGATCATCGGCAGCAACACCGCCGAAAGCCATCCGGTGCTGGCTACGCGCGTCAAGCGCGCCCATAAGCTGCGCGGGCAAAAGCTGATCGTCTCGGACCTGCGCGAGAATGAGATGGCGCGCCGAGCGGACCTCTTTCTGCACCCACGGCCCGGCACCGATCTGTTCTGGCTCTCGGCAGTTACGCGCTACATCTTTGATAATGGGCTCGCCAACAAGGCATTTATTGACAAGTGGGTAAACAATGCCGAAGAGTACAAGAAGAGTCTCGAGCCGTTCAGCCTTGAAATGGCCAGCCAGAGGTGCGGCCTGCCCATTGAAACGCTAACAAAGGCTGCCCGCATGATCGCGGAGGCTGATAGCGTCTGCGTTCTCTGGGCCATGGGAGTTACGCAGCACGTCATGGGTTCTGATACCTCGACGGCAATATCCAACCTCCTCCTTGCGACGGGTAACTATATGCGGCCGGGAACGGGCGCGTATCCACTGCGTGGACACAACAACGTGCAGGGAGCCAGCGACCATGGAGCCATGCCAGGTTTCTATCCCGGCTATCAGAAGGTGGACGATCCAGCGATTCGGGACAGGTTCGAGAAGGCATGGGGTGTTTCCTTGCCCTCCAAGCCAGGACTCGATAACCACTTGATGATCGACGGAGTTTACGATGGCCGCATCAAGGGAATGTACGTCTTCGGCGAAGAGTTGAGCATGGTGGACTCGAACGCCAATTATGTAGCCGCTGCACTGTCGAAGCTGGACTTCTTTGTCATGCAGGAGATCTTTTTCACCGAGACTTGCCGCTTTGCGGATGTGATCCTTCCCGGCTGCCCAAGCTTAGAAAAGGAAGGGACCTTTACCAGCACTGAAAGACGCATTCAGCGGCTCTACCAAGTCTTCGAGCCACTTGGAGAGAGCCGCCCTGACTGGAAGATCATTCAGGAGATCGCCAACCGTTTAGGTGCAAATTGGAAGTACGAGCATCCATCGCAAATCTACGAGGAAATCGCCCCGCTTACTCCCATCATGGCAGGTGTAACTTACGACCGCCTGGACGGTTATAAGTCATTGCAGTGGCCCGTCGCCGATGACGGAACTGATCAGCCGCTGCTTTACACACAGCAATTCAAGCTTCCCGGAGGCAAGGCGGCCTTCTTTCCAGTCCCTTGGACGGAACCGACCGATCAGCAGGATTCAGAATTCGACCTGCACTTGAACAACGGACGTCTTCTCGAACACTTCCACGAAGGGAACATGACCTATCGAACGCAGGGCATCCGCGAGAAAACGCCCTGCACGTTTGTGGAGATATCGCCGGAACTTGCCGCAGAACGCGGGATTCAGGCAGGTAGTTGGGTTCAGCTCATCTCCCGCTACGGAACAGTGCGCGCGCAAGCAGTCATCACTACACGAGTTCAGGGAAAAGAGCTGTATATGCCCATGAATTCTGTCGATGAACCGGTCAACCGCCTCACCAGTAGCTATACAGACACGATCACACACACGCCCGCCTACAAGGAGACATCTGTTCAAATTAGGGTGCTGGGAGAAAGAGGCGAAAACCCGCTGCCGAGCACAAACTCCCGCCACGGCCAGCCAACGCCTCAGACCGGCGTAGAAGTTGAGCGCAAGTGGAAGCGCGACGATTACCGCGAACCCGGCAGTGAACTGGTCCAGATTCGGACGGCCAGATAGGAGAACTCCGATGTCACAACCAATTTCCTTGGATTTACCGCCTCGCGATGTCCGGCGGGAGTTGCGCAAAAAACTGGAGGATGCCCCCACTGAACATGCAGAAGCCCTGCTCGACTCTTATGAGCTAATCCAACAGTTACACGACAGTGGTGTCTTCCAACTCTTGCGCGGAGCCCTGGGGGCAGGTGACAAGCTGGTTGAAGCTGCTGTCGATGCCGCCAAGTCAGATGATTCCGTGCGAGCGATTCGCAACGCGATCATCCTCGCCAAGATGCTCAGTTCCATCAATCCTGATATCCTTCAGGGCGTTGCCGTAGCGGTGGGCGAGACTCTTGGATGCACCCGGAAGCCGGTGATCGAGCCACCCGGTCTTTTCTCGCTTCTTGGTCAGTTCCGGCAGAGAGAGTTGCGAAGGAGCGTCGCCCTCATTAACCGGTTCCTTGAGACTCTGGGCAAACAGCTCAATTCGCGAGGAGGCTGTACTTAGAACGGTTCTAGAAAGAGAGTGCAATCTCTGGCTTCGTATAGGGTGGCATAGCTGTGTGGGAAAGTGGCATTTTATTGCGGTGGTTCCGAAATACACCAAATGGTGAAGCGCTGAAATACCGGCTTCATTCTTGAACGTTGCTTCGGAGGAACGGTATGTCGAACACGAATCGCTGGGGACTCGCAGCGGCGGGCTTTCTCATGCAAATGGCGCTCGGCGCGGTCTATGCGTGGAGCGTTTTCCGGGTTCCGCTTTCCAAACAGTTTCATTGGTCCATCTCCCAAGTTACGCTGACCTTTACAATCTGTATCTTCGTCTTGGGCGTCTCGGCCTTCTTCGGTGGTCTCTGGCTCAATAAGAAGGGGCCGCGCATCGTTGCGCTTACCGGCGGGTTCTTGTATGGCCTTGGTGTCTTTCTGGCCAGCTTCTCAGCTGATAGATTGTGGTGGTTGTATTTGAGCTATGGACTGATCGGCGGAATCGGCCTTGGATTCGGCTACATCGTTCCAGTGGCCGTGCTGGTCAAATGGTTTCCAGATCGGCGCGGCCTGATTACTGGTATTGCCGTTGGGGGCTTCGGCGCTGGCGCATTGGTAACTGCTCCTTTAGCCACTCGCCTCATTCAAAGCGTTGGCGTTCTTCAAACATTCGCCTGGCTGGGAATTGGATATCTGGTGGTGGCGATGGCGACTGGATCCCTCATGCGGAACCCGCCGGAGGGGTGGATGCCGGAAGGATGGGCACCAAGCGCAACGCAGACCGCGCAGCGGGCTGAAAAGGACTACACGCTCGGTGGCGCTCTGAGAACATGGCAATGGTGGGCACTGTGGGCGCTATTGTTTCTCAACGTTTCGGCCGGCATTTCGCTGATCTCGCAGGAGTCGCCGATGTTTCAGGAGATTGCCAAGGTTAGCGTGATTGCTGCAGGAAGTATGGTGGGCATTGTGGCCATTGGCAACGCTGTTGGGCGCATCTTCTGGGCGTGGACTTCCGATGCAATCACACGCCGATGGACCTTCACAGTGATGTTCTTGGTGCAAGTCGCCCTCTTCTGGATGTTTCCAAACATATCGTCTCCGTCTGTCCTTACGGGTGTTTCGTTCATTATCCTGATGTGCTACGGAGGTGGTTTCGGCACCATGCCGGCCTTTGCGGCCGATTACTTTGGAGCAAGAAATGTTGGTCCAATCTATGGCCTGATGCTGACAGCATGGGGCTGTGCCAGTGCTTTTGGTCCACTGCTGATTGCGCATCTTCGCCAGTCCAGCGGATCGTACGTTAGCGGTCTTCACACCATTGCCGGCATCATGGCTGCATCCGTGCTTCTGCCCATCCTGGTGGCTCCTCCTAAATCGAAAGCAAGCTGACCACAAGGAAGTGCAGCAGATGTGGATGCGGTCCGGCTGAGTAATCGCGGCAGAGTTTTAGTCGGGAGAGAAATGTATCCCGGCTCGCATCAGAAACACTGTAATGGAGTCTGGCGGCATGCTCACAAGGGGATCGCTCGAAATCTGCCGCGCAACTCATGTGATACCAAGGCGGGCAATCTGCTCGCAATTCGTTGCTCAGGCGTGTTTGGCCCGGAGCGTCGATTCAAGATCGAGACCAGGAAGCGCCTCTCCGGCCGGCGATAAGGCACGGGCAAGGGCACTTGGAAGCCTGGACGGTTGGGGGCCTTAGGGGATGGGTTTGAGTCAATGCGTGAGTTGGTTTTGCGCTTGTTTCGGCGCCATCCGCCGAATGGGAGCCAGAACTTGACGCGGTTAGGCGAGAGTGTGCCATCGTCGCTGTGTACTGAGGCGGGGTGGCGAACTGCAAGGGATCTTGGCGGAGGCGCTAGCACAGGTGAATTGGTGGGGTTGAGCAGTACATCGAAGGCGATTCGGCTATCCAGAGGATTGCGTGTCATTGCTTCATTGCTTGTACTCTCCGCCTTTTCCATCTGTCGATTGCGGCCATCATGCTTGTCCTATTGTGATTCGATTTGCGCCGTTATTCTGGACATTCACTGAGTCAGCGCATGAGTCACCTGGTGTTGAGCGTGAGGAGTCGGAACGCCAGGTCTTCCATTTGTGTCATGTTGCTTCCGATTGACGTAGGAAGCACTTTCCTGCCGTGACTTACTTGATCCATTCGATATCTGTTGGGGGGCTCATGTTGGATCGCAGATACAAGTTGTTGCTCTGGATTGGATGTCTCGCGATGGCAGTGCGGGTCATGGGTGCGCAGGATGCTGCCACGAGTGCCTTCCGGACCTCAGAACGATGCCTCATCTGCCATAACAACCTAAAAACGGCCAAGGGAGAAGACGCCTCCATCGGCACGGCATGGCGAACCAGCATGATGGCCAACTCCGCGCGCGATCCATACTGGATGGCCAGCGTGCGCCGCGAGACCCTGGATCATGCCGGGCAATCCGCGGCCATTCAGAACGAATGTGCCAACTGCCACATGCCGCTGACACGTCGCATCGACGATGCGAATGGTCGGCAGACCGTTGTCTTTGCTCATCTGCCCTTTAAGGCTGAGAACAAAGCAGACACCTCTGCGGAGGGTGTCGCCTGCACGGTCTGTCATCAGATGCAACCCGCCGGTTTAGGAACCCCGGAAACCTACAACGGCAACTTTCATGTAGCCGCTGTGAACGATCCGGTGCGCCCGCTCTATGGTCCCTACCCAGTGGACGCTGCAAAGGTCGGGCCTCTGCATCTGAGCGGTTCCGGCTATCCGCTGGCTGAGTCGAAGCATATCCGTGAAGCGGCGCTCTGCGGCAGTTGTCATACTCTCTACACCAAATCGATCGCGGTGGATGGCAAGGACGCTGGAACCGTGCCCGAGCAGATGGTCTATTTGGAGTGGCTGCACAGCGAATATCGCGACAGGCAGAGTTGCCAGCAATGCCATATGCCGGCAGTCAGCGATCCGGTTAAAATCGCCGTACTCTTTAGCGACCCCAAGGAAGGTGTGCACCGCCACAGTTTCGATGGATCGAACTTTCTAATGCAGCGGATTCTGAACGTCCATCGCATTGATTTGGGTGTGGCCGCGCCCGAAGCCGATCTGGAAGCAGCAGCCACTCGAACAGTTTCCTACCTGCAATCGCAGGCTGCGCATCTGTTGCTTGGCCCGATAGAGCCCGCAGACGGCGGGATCGATTTTACGGTAAAGGTAGAGAACCTGACCGGTCACAAGCTGCCCACCTCCTTCCCTTCGCGCCGCGCCTGGTTGCACGTTACCGTGATCGCATCAGACGGCCACATCGTTTTTGAATCGGGCAAACTCCATGCCGATGGATCGATCGAGGGCAACCTCAATGACACCGATCCAAGCCGCTATTTGCCTCACTTCGCAAAGATCGACTCGCCGGACCAGGTCGAGATCTTCGAGCCCATCCTTGGTGATGCAGCAGGTCACGTGACCACAGGTCTGCTGACCGCGACGCAGTACCTAAAGGACAACCGCATTCTTCCCGCCGGTTTTGACAAAGCCACAGCATCGGCGGAGATTGCTGTGCACGGTGAGGCCGCTTCCGATCCTGAGTTCAAAGGCGGAAGCAGCACGACTCAGTATCATATCCCTGCAAGAGGCGCATCCGGACCTTTCAAGATCGAAGTTGAGTTGCTTTATCAACCCATCGGCTACCGCTGGGCACATAACCTGAAGTCCTATCAGGCTGACGAGACCATCCACTTTGTGAAGTACTTTGAGCAGGCAGCGCCGAATTCAGATGTTGTGCTGGCGCACACCGAGGCAACAACTGCGCATCCGTGAGAAAGCGCAAACCTCTCGGGTATGTTGCTGATTATCCATGCAAGTGAGCACGAAACCCGCGGATGATCGATGCAAGCGAAGCTCCCTGAGGGGCACTGTAGGGACCTCAGGTCTACGTTTGGCATTTACGGCTCCGCCGTGACGGGTCGATTTTGCGGTGGGTAGCCAGTATTCATCGGATCTCGATCAGCCTGTTGCTCCCTTGAAACCGCAAATCGCCCGCCCATGTTCTGGGCACCGTTCAAGCTATGCCGCAGCGCTTGTTCCTATACACTTCGGCGCCTGAAGAAGGTCGTCGAAAATGTCGCGGTATTTGATCATTGCAGTGCGCAGCTCTTCGGTTGTAGCTTCGATCTGGCCGAGTCGGACAGCGACAGAGTGCGCCGCGCGGTAGTTTTCCATGACGCGCGGATAGTTGACGGAAACATCGGCTGCGCGCTGCTCAAAGCCGGCCTGAGGATAACCGCGGGCCTCGAGGAGCGCATTGATGAGGTCGTCTGCTTCGGTGACCGCGGACCGTGGATGGTCGAGAAAGCGCGCTTGAACAATGTGCCACTCGACGACAAAGCGCTCCCGCTCAGTGACGCCGAGATCGCGAATTGCCAGAGCTTCCACGCGGGTTGTCCTGTCGGCCAATTTAGCTTCCGCCTCGTGTGCGGAGCCATGCTTGAGAATGGCTCGGTCGTATTCCGATCCGAAGCGATTTCGGAGGGCCAAGGTCTTGGTCTTCCGGTGTTCAACATATGCGCCAACCGCGATGAGGATAACAACGGCGAGTACAACTGCGGCGACGACGAGTTGGGTGATCGTGAAGTAGTAGTTCATGAAGGTCATTGCGTTCTCCAATGCGGGGCTGCCCGCGGCAACACGAGGTTGATGGTGGAGGTGTCGTTCTCCTGGGTTACCCTGTGGACTCGATCGTGAGCGCCGATCTCAGTTGAGTCTGACCCGGATTGCTCGCGCCGGCAATCGTTAGTGGCGTTGTGATCATTGGGGTGCCATCGGGGGCATTTGGCAGGGGCCGTCTTCAGATCCGAGCGCGTGCGAGACTTGGTCAGTTCGAATCGCGATTCCGCGTCAGCTTCTTCATGAACCGTTTTCGCAAACTCGGGTTGATCGAATACAACGGTCCCATCCAAGTGCACAGGTCGCTGCTCAACGTGGTCCTGCTCGATCAATTGCCCGAGCACAAATCCGAGAAACCTCAGCTTGCGGCCGTTGTGTGAGATTCTCCCAGTCAGCGATACACCGGCGCGGACGATAACCGCTGGTGCGGCGGCCGTGGGAACCGAGCCCATGGATGCGGCAGCGGGGAACAAGCTCTCACGCCTGAATTGGCATCCACTCGATTTCAATCAGTCGTTCAGCACAACTTTGACCAGCGAGCTATTGATAAGCATCCCACCTCCGTTGTAGTCGATGTAGCCGAGATCGCGGAAGCGATTGAGGAAGAAGCTGACGCGGGATCGCGTGGTGCCAATCATTTCGGCAAGGCTCTCCTGGCTGATCTTGGCGATCACCGGAATGGGCTTGGAATCCTGGCCGAAGTTCGCCATCAGCATCAACAACCGGGCAAGTCGCTTCTCGCTGGAATTGAACAGGTGATCGACCAGATCGGCTTCCATGCGAACGTTGCGAGAGAGCAGATGCGCGAGGAACTGCTCGGCGAACTGAGGCTCACGATGGAGCAGGTCAAGCATGACCGTCTTCTCGATGCGAATAATGGAACTGGGCTGAAGCGCGTTGGCAGAGGAAATCCGCGGGCCCTGCCCTGCCAGGGAGGCCTCGCCGAAGAAGCAACCGGGCTGCAGGTGTGCGATAACAGCTTCCTTGCCACTCATCGATACGACGGTGAGCTTAACTTTGCCACTCTGGATGTAGAAGACCGCGTTGGCTTGGTCCCCCTGGGAAAACACGGTTTCACCGGTCCGGTACTCCTGCCGCGACCTTCCGGCTGGTAGCCTGTTGATCGGAGTCTGAAGGTCGAACGCGGGCGCAGGCACTGGCAAAATGCTCGTTGCGCTCGGAACCACCTTCAACTTGCGATCCGTGACCTGAGGCAAAGGAAATGAACGGCTCGACATATCTCTAGGCGAAGTGCTTCTCATTGCAGCGAAACTAGTGGCCATGATCGTTACCTTTCAACTTGCAGTGTGGATGCAAGGGCATGAATTGCCGTCAGCCTTGCGATTTCGATATATTCAGCATACTCGGTGGAAGATAACTGTGGAATCGGCGAACACTGTTATCCCTGTAGGCTTTTCCAGTGAGATCGTGTAGGTGTTTTCTTACATTGGAAATCAGCAACGCGATTAGTCGGTATATGAGTTGGAGCATTGCAGGTGGACTCGGACGCGGTCGATTGAGACGCTATAATCGTGCAGTACGATAGGTGCGTGTCGGTCACGCCCCCGGGTTAGTTAGGCTGGAGAATACGGCCAACGTATATCGAAGCATGGGGCCTGAAGAGCATTGCGTAACACAGATCGAGGTTTTATCGCCCATGACTTATAAGTGGATCAATCCAACTCTGCGGCTAGTTGATATTCAGCGTCCGCACTGTCTTCTCCGCATCGTCAAGTATCCTCTGGATCGCCGGCGCCAATTCTTCCGAGACGCTATCCTTGTTGACATATTCCGCCGCGCCTGCCCGCAGACAGCGCAGCGCATACTGGCTCTCAGACTGCACACTGACCATGATCACAGGAAGCAGAGGGTAGGTGTGCTTCACATCCTTGAGCACCTCAAACCCGCTCCGGCCCGGCATGTTGATGTCGAGCAATAAGACATCGGGTTGAGACGCGATCAATCGCGTGATTACTTCATCCCCGTTGGCGGCTTCGAAGAAGCGGGTGCCAGGGAATGCATCGAACAGGAGCTCTTTCAGCCCGCGCCGCACGTTCGCGTGATCGTCAGCTATCAGGATATCCATCGTTATGCCCATTTGCCTGGCCGCTAAACCGACCTGAAGCTACTATAGCTTAGTTAAAAGTGTATCGACATCAGCGTAAGCCGTGTTCGTTGTAGGGTTTATCTTGGTTTCCGTGTAGGAGTATTCCTACGAAGCAAGCTAAACCTAGTCGATTAAGCCGTGCGTCATCGCAAAACGGGTAAGTTCGGCGTTGCTTGTCATCCGCATTTTGTCCATGATGCGTGCCCGGTAGGTGCTGATTGTCTTTACACTGACATGAAGCCTGTCGCCAATCTCCGTCAAAGGGACGCCTGCTGCAATCATTTTCATCACCTCGTGTTCCCGATCGGAAAGCAGCTCATGCAGGGGCTTGTCGGCGGGCTGATCCAAATTTGCCACCAGTTTCTCGGCGAGGCTGGTGCTGATGTAGTGGCCGCCGCTAAGGATCTTCTTGATCGCGATGGATAGCTCTTCCGGGGCGCCTTCCTTGTTGATATATGCGGCTGCTCCCGCCCGCAGGCAGCGCACGGCGTACTGATCCTCCGGGTGGCAGCTTAGAATGATCACCGGAAGCCGCGGGAATGTGTGCTTTACATCCCTCAGCACGTCCATGCCGCTGCGCCCAGGCATGTTGATATCCAACACCAGCAGGGAGGCCTTGAGTCCTGCCAGATGGCTGAGCACCTCATCCCCATTGCCGGCTTCGGAGAATTGCGCGCCTGGAAGAGCATCCGCCAAAATCTCCTTCAACCCACGCCGCACCACGGCATGGTCATCCGCGATCAGGATATGCATGTTTTGCTCCTCTCGGCGCGAGGCGTGTCTACGGGAACGCGGACAGTGACCACCGTCCCGTTGCCGGGAGAACTGGTGATCTGCACGTCGCCTCCGCAGAACTGTGCTCGCTCTTTCATTCCCAGAAGCCCCAAAGAGTCAAGTGAGTTCGATAAGTCTGACTCGCAGAAGCCGATTCCGTCGTCCTTCACAACCAACAGGATATTCTCTTCTTCCTGGACCAGGTTGACGCATACCGATGTTGCCTCCGCGTGGCGAAGCACGTTGGTCAGACACTCCTGAAAGATGCGGAAGGTCGCTGTGGCCCGATCCCCATCCAAGTGTAGATCGACCGGTGGAACAGAGGCCTGGCATTGGACGCCGTTACGCGTGGCAAACTCAATGGCTTGCCATTCAATCGCTGCGGACAGACCGAGATCGTCCAATACTCCAGGGCGCAGCCCGCTGCAGATCGCGCGCACCGCCTTGACGCCGTCGTTGATCAACTTTATCGATTCCTTCAGGCGGGCGAGTACATCGCTTTCCGAGTCCGGCAGATGACGAGTCATCCAGGTCATATCCATCTTGATTGCGGTCAGGATTTGCCCGATTTGATCGTGCAGGTCGCGAGCGACCCGTTTTCGGTCCTCTTCGCGCACCCACTGTAGCCGCTCTGCCAGTGCGCGCAATTGTTCTCTTTGCAGGACCAGCGACTCCTCCCCTCGCTTGCGCTCCGTGATGTCGCTGTTGATCACAAGGACGCGAGGCGCTTGGTCCCGCTTGCCCCATTGCAATGCCCAGCGGCCGGAAACCGCGACGCGCCTGCCATCCTGTGCGGTCTTGAGGAGGTCTCCCTCCCAGTGTCCCACGCGCATCAGTTCAGCCGTTATCTCCGCGAATGGCCGCGGAAACTCGGTCAGTAGCAGTTCGTGTGCGATCTTGCCTGCAGCCTGCGCTTTGGTGTACCCCATCATCGCTTCCGCTCCGCGGCTCCAAAACAGGACCCTACCTTCCAGGTCGATTACAAAGACCGAATCCTGAGTAAGTTCCAGCAAAGCTGCCTGCTCCGCAGTCTCAATCTGCTCCTGCCGTCTCTCCGCGACGTCCCGGAATACCAGCACTACGCCTATGACTTTCCCTTTGCCGGCGAGGATGGGCGCGGCACTGTGTTCGACCGCGATCTCACGCCCATCCCTTGTAACCAGATCCACGTGGTTGGCTACCGCAAGAATCTTCTTCTCCTTGAGCACGCGCAACACTTCGTTGTCCGCAGTCATCCCGGACTTCTCATTGATGAGTTTGAGCACATTGCCGACCGGCTGGTTGAAGGCCTCTGCCAGTTCCCATCCGGTGAGTGCGGCAGCGATGGTGTTAAGAAATGTAATTCTTCCCTCGCCGTCGGTTGCGATAACGGCTTCGCCAATGCTGCCCAGAGTCGCAGTCCACCGCTCCTCGCTTTGCAAGAGCTTGGTGCCCAACCGTTCGACGTGGTGCCGAGTAAACAGAGCAAGGAAGACTCCCAGCCCCAATCCCAGGACAAGGCAGCTTGTCACCATCAAAACCCATCGCAGATGCGCGCCTTGAACGCGCTCTATACGCAGTCCTTCTTCCGCACTTTGGAACTCCGCGATCTGCTCTCGAAGGCTGTCCATCTTGAGTTTTCTTTGCCGGTTCTCCATGAGAGTGGGGTCGGCCTTGCCCGCTCGCCGCAGGGCGATGATTCGGCTGTCGTACTTCTCAGACTCTTGGTACCCGGCGTAAACTTCCTTCAGAAGTTGCTGCTGCGAAGGCCGGTCGTCCACCATCAGATACAAGGCATTGAACTCTGGATCAAATCTCTTCGTGCCCTCCAGATAGGGACGAAGGAAGCTCTCGTCGCCCGTTGCGATGTATCCGCGCTTCGCCGATTCCATATCGACCAGCAACTTGAGCAAATTCCCGGATTTGTCGAGAACCCGATCGGTGTGGTCAATCCACTGCATGGATTTGTTCAGGTCGAAGGTCTCCCACAAAAGCAATCCTGCCAAGGCTGCCGTGACCAGCATGGGAATCACAATGACGCGGCGGAGCAGCGATTTGAATTTGGAGTATTCCATCGTAACGGATCGCTCCTTTCGGGAGGACCAACGTACCCGGTTTCCTGCACCTCGCGCCGGCGGCAGGTTCCGTCGCCAGCAAAGACTGTCCGCGACGCGACCCTGGAAGGTGCCCTTAGAATTGATTGCGGGTCGTGCCGTAGCAATAGCGCAAGCTCGTGAGGACGCGAGCTGGTTGAATGTTCCAGGCCTGACGCCCATGAATTCGGCTAAAGCGTATTGCTTGTCAGGGAATGAGTCGGCCGCCTGAGAGGAGAAACTCGGCCGGAAGCGCCTGTCGTCCTTGGATGGTAGGTATGGCTGAGCTCGGAAACCCTACACAATCCTTTTCTTTAGTCTTGCATGGACGGAGACGAAAGACAGGTCATTATTGCTCACTTATCGAAAGCGTCTCAAAATTCACCAAGGTATAAATAGAACTTCTAAATAGGCCCGCACTTAGTGTGGGCTGAATCGATGAAGGCATTTCCCTAGCGAAATTCCTTCCCGAGGGCGCAAAAGGGAAGGATGAATGGGGTTTCAGTGGCCCAGTTTAGCGTCTCTGGAGGCCTGGAAACGGTCTCCAGAGACCAATCAGCCGAGCTGGCAGGCGTTTCTTTCGTGCGATTCTTGACCAAATCATCCAAGCGTGGCCTCGTCCGTTTTGTCGCTGAAAACTCAGGCACCTGATAGTGACGGCCGCAACGGGTGTCAATGTCGCCGTATCCGGCAATGGAAACACCTGCCCAATGTGCCGGCTCCGGGACGGGTGTTGCAAAGCCGCGAGCTGATCCGGATTTTGCCATCATCCGATGGGCGTCATTCGGTGCAACCAGCAGATTCCTTTGTCTTGAGTACCCCGGCGCCAGTCAAGTCGGGGCAAACGCCCCTTGCAGGAATTACAATCTTCACGGCAAGCCAGATCCCTCAACCATCGATAGATCAGACCGGCACTTGGCTTTCAGTTTGCTCAATCCAAAGTAAGTTGCCCCAGCCTTGCGGGTGTGCTGCAGGAATTTTCATGGCTGGACGTCTGTCACAGTTTTCGGCGTTGAACGGTGGTTGTGCAATGAACGCACGTAAAGTCTGTTGTGGTAGAGGGGTTCGCCGTGAGATGGAGAAGATGATCGCAGAGCGGAGTGACACAAAGTAAGAGCGGGAGAGCACGATGAATTGGCTGGACAAACTCAAGGGTAAGATCGGGCGGCCGGAAGGGGCAGGCAGGCAAGCTCAGGGCGGTTTCAACGCAGGCGCACTCGCAGCTGCGCAAGAGCGCGGGGCGCGAGATGGTGTTGGGAATCGGGGGCACGCTGGCGGAACGGTCGTGCGCAGCGGCTCTCAGGGCGTTAGATCTGCCTCGACAAGGATGGCAGGGGATTGGGCCACCGGGCAGGATGTGCTGGATGATTTCGTGGTCGAGCGCACGCTCGGCGAGGGCGGCATGGGCAAGGTGTACCTGCTGGGCAGCCGCACCAACGGCTCGCGGTTTGCCGTCAAGCGGGCCACCGGGTTTAACGAGGCCGAGAGACGCGGCTTTCTGGCCGAACTCCAGACCTGGATCGACCTTCCCGAACACGCCAACCTGGTTCCGTGTCGATTCTTCCGGACCATGGATAACGAGATCCTGATCTTTGCCGAGTATGTGGCGGGCGGCAGCCTGGTGGAGTGGATCGACTCGCGCAGGCTCTACGAGGGCGGCCCGAAGCAGGCGCTTGAACGGATGCTCGATATCGCCATCCAGTTTGCCTGGGGCCTAGGTTGCCTGCATGAGCTGGGCCTGGTCCATCAAGATGTGAAGCCGGGCAACGTGCTGATGAGCGGGGACGGGGAGACCGCGCTGCAGGGGGTGAGGCCGCGCGTAACCGATTATGGCTTGACGCGGATGCGGGCTGCGGGGGGCGAATCCACGTCCACTGAACCGAATCGCAGCGCCCGGGTGAGCACGGTGGGCGGCTCGCCAGCCTACTGGTCGCCAGAGCAGGCCGCGGGATGGCCGCTGACTCGCTCGACCGACATCTGGTCCTGGGGCGTTTCGGTGCTGGAGATGTTCACTGGGAGTGCGACCTGGGAGTCCGGGCTGGCGGCAGAGGATGTTCTCGAGCATTGTCGGCGGAATGGCGCGCCCCACAAGGCGATTCCGGCCATGCCCGTCCGCTTGGCGAATTTACTCAGGGAGTGCTTCCGGCAGGAGCCGTCGGCGCGCCTGGCTAGCCTGACCGAGGCCGTGGACCGCTTGAAAACGATCTATCGGGAGTTTCTTGGAGCGGACTACGGTGGAGCTTTGAGGAGAATCGAGCGCGCGGCTTCCCCACAGGCCGGCGTCAAGGAACGCCGAACCCAGTACGGCACCGCGTGGACAGACCCTCGGGTGTGGCTCGAAAGGGCATTGCGCGCCGCGGGGCGCGACCCCGCTGAAGCGGCCGCGATGCTGGGCCAACGGGGAACGACCCGCAGGGGCGAACTGGTGGCGGAGGTAGCGGCCTACGACGAAGCCAAGCGGCTGTATCTGCGCCTGGTTCAGGAGGGGCACAAGGAACTGGAGAGCGATCTGGCCACGGTTTGCATAGACAAGGCCCTTGTTCACGGCACGGCTGCGGATCAGCAAGGCGCAATTCATGAGTACGACCAGGCGATTGCGATCCGGGAGCGGCTGGTCAACCGGGAAGGCCGCCGCGAACTGGCCAACGATCTGGCGATGGTTTATATGAACAAGGCCATCGTGGTGAGAGCACTAGGTGACAATCGCGGCGCTGTGGCGCTCTACGATCAGGCGATATCGATTCGGGAACGGTTGGTGAACCAGGAAGGCCGCCGTGACCTGGCCAACGATCTGGCGAGCGTTTATCTGAACAAAGCCGTCGCAGTGGGCGACTTGGGAGATGAGCGCGGTGCGGTGGTGTTCTACGACCAGGCAATTGCGATCCGGGAGCGGCTGGTCAACCAGGAAGGCCGGCGCGACCTGGCCAACGATTTGGCGAATGTCTACTGGGGCAAGGGGGTCGCGGTGAGCGCTCTGGGCGACAAACGCAGCGCGGTAGCCCTCTACGATCAGGCAATTGCGATCCGGGAGCGGTTGATCAACCAGGAGGGCCGCCGCGAGCTGGCCAACGATCTGGCTCACGTTTGCATGTGCAAGGCCATCTCGGTGCGCGCTCTTGGAGACAACAGCGGAGCAATGGCGCTCTACGATCAGGTGATCGCGATCCGGGAGCGGTTGGTCAACCAGGAAGGCCGCCGCGAGCTGGTGAACGACTTGGCGGTGGCCTACTTGAACAAGGCCGTCGCGGTGAGCGCTCAGGGGGACAATCGCGGTGCTGTTGCGCTCTACGATCAGGTGATCGCGATTCGAGAGCGGTTGGTCAACCAGGAAGGCCGCCGCGAACTAGCCAACGACTTGGCAACGGTTTACATGAACAAAGCTATTGTGGTGAAGGCTCTGGGCGACAATCGCGGAGCGGTGACCCTCTATGATCGGGCAATTGCGATCCGGGAGCGGCTGGTGAACCAGGAAGGGCGTCGCGAACTGGCGGGGGATCTGGCGTGGATAAGAGCCTATCGCGGCAACGTCTTGATCGAATTGGGTGAAGTGGGGCGTGGGTTGGAAGAGATGCGTTCCGCTCAGAAGGTTTTGCAGGCTGAGATCGCTCGCACAGGCCGGGCCGAACTGGACCAAGTCCTCACGTGGTTGCGGCAGCGTCTGGCAAAATACCCCGCTTGAAAGATTCATGGCCTTCGAGAAACTGAACGCGAACCGCTCCGGGCGCGCCCCGCGGCCGAATTCTGTCTGATGCCACGAGTGAACATGATTCCTGCGCGGCATGAGAGCGCGGCGCCAGGCAAACCGGAGCCAAAAATTCGCTTCCCGTATCACGGCGATCATTTCGTATGGGGATACAGGAGGATTCGGCATCGTGGGTGAGACCGCTTTCGATCAAATCGACACACCCAACAGCGAGGTTTGCGTCGCGTTGCCTGTATGCGATGAGCTTTCAGGTCTCGCGATTGTGCTTTCCAGGGTGCAACCCGCTGCTTCGATCCTGCGAATGGGCAAGGAATCGGTCGCGGCGGGTCAGACGCTCCTGCGAGATAGTACAATTCGTCCCACAATCCAGGTTGCAAGATCCTTTATCAGATAAGCCATTCTTGGAGCGCGAGATGCCAAAGAGGAACAGTATTTTCATGCGGTTGTTGGCCATGATGGCCATCATAGGAGCTTTTGAAGGACGCATAACTTCTGCACAGATCCCGACGAACCAGCCAGTCGATGTCATGCTGGCGCTCGACAACTCCGGAAGCATGAGGCACAACGACCCCCAGGGGTTGGTGAAGCAGGCTGTAACGGAGTTTGCCAGCCACCTTCCGGCGCAAAGTCAGGTGGGAATCGTTCGCTTCGACCAACGCATTCAAGTCATCCAGCCATTGACCAAGGTGTCGGACCCGGGCTTTTCATCCATCCTTGCGAACAGCCTCAAGCAGATCGACTACTCCGGAAAGTGGACAGATATACCGGGAGGCATCGAGCGCGGCATTTACACCCTGAATCACGACGGCCGTCCGGATGCTCTGCACGCCCTGGTTTTCTTCACCGACGGGATCGTCGAAACCGGGAACAGCGCCAAGGATATGGAGCGCAGCAAGTGGTTGCGTGAAAGCCTGGCCGCCGAAGCAAAACAAAAAGGGATTCGGATCTTCGGTGTTGGGTTCACCGAGGATTCAGACTACGAACTGATCCAATCCGTTGCTCAAACCACCGGCGGAGAGCACTATCGGGTTTTGAAGGCCTCGGATGTCGCGCGCACATTTCGGGAAGTTGGGAAAAAGGTAGTTGAGCCTTTGCCTGTGGCGACGCCGCAACCAGCCGCACCGGCCGTTGTCCAACAGCCGTCTTGGATTGTGCCGCTGTGGGTGGGCGGCGGGGTTGGACTGATACTTCTGGTGGTTTTGGTGGTGATTATCCTGCGGCGCCAAGGCTCGGGTCCCGGGTCGCAGGAGGGGTCCGAGAACATTCCTTCACCTGATTTTGCCCACCTGATCGATGTCGGGCGCCACACGGGTTCTGAGCGCATTCAATTGCGTAAGCGCCGTGTGCGGATTGGACGGGAATCCAAGCTGAACGATGTATGTATTGCGGAGGGAACTGTCTCCTCGCAGCATGCCGTGATCGAGTACCGGGATGGCTGCTATTACCTGCGCGACCTGCGAAGTTCCAACGGCACATTCATCAATGGCAAGCAGATGAGCGATCCGGATTCCGTTCGGGAAACGATGCTGAAACCTGGCGACCGGGTACGCTTCGACGCATACGAGTTTGTCTTCGACCTCGATGTGTCTGCTGGCTCGGCCGCCCCTGGTGCAGGAAACACAGTAGATCATCGCAAGACTGCGCTTCGAGTCCAGCCTGCTCAGACGCCGGTAAAGCAGCCGTCCACACAGCGGGAGCCGGTTGTCTCTCCGGTCAGGGACGCAACAAAGCCGGACGCCGAGCGGGTTCAACCTGCGCCGACCATCAAGAAGGAAGCACGCGATGCGAATGGCCCTGCCAATACCTGGGTCAAGAAAGAAACATGTCCTACCCATCCCTCATGGCAGGCCACGGAATTGTGCCCCAAGTGCGGAGTCGGCAAGTGCAAGCTGTGCATGACCGAGCGGAACGGCAAGCCGATCTGTGTGGATTGCGCCAACATGACCGGTGGATTGACCGCCTGAGGAAAACACGATGAAAGTCTCTCTCACTGTGATTGCCGGCCCCGGCATGGGAACCGTAATGGAGTTCTCAGAGCCTCGGGGTTTCATCATTGGGCGCGCCCTGGACGCGGACTTCAGGCTTCCTGAAGATGACCGCTATGTTTCGAGACGTCATGTCTATTTGGAAGTGTGCCCCCCGAATTGCCGGATTCGGGATCTTGGGGCCACCAACCCGCCGTTCCTGAACGGCCAGCCAGTTCAGGAAGCAGATTTCAAAGACGGCGATATTCTGGAACTTGGCTATACCCGCTTCAAGGTCAACGTGATTGGAGTCCAGGCTCCTCTTCCCGAAGTACATTGCCTCAAGTGTGGTCGAGTGATCGATTTCGATCCTCGTTCCGCGGTTGAGATTCCCGAATTGTGTGGGTTGTGCGCCAGCGCCCAGTTGGCTTCGCCCCGCCGCGTCACGCAGAAAGGGCTTGCTTGCTGCGCTTTTTGCGACACCGATCTTTCCGACCTGGCAAACAGCGACGCTCGTGCGGCGGAACTCGCGGAGATCGTGGCATATTCCTGCAAGAACTGTCTCCCCTACGACGATAAGGTGCTCGATACCTCGATAGGAGATTTCGAGCTGGTTCGACAGCTCGGCGAGGGTGGAATGGGCATCGTCTATCTGGTTCATCACGCGAAGACTGGGCGATTGCTCGCGCTCAAGCAAATGAAGGGAATCAAGGATGAGACCGCGGTCAAGCGCTTTGAACGCGAAAGCAGAATCATGCAGCCCCTCGTACATGACCACATTGTTCGCTGCCTTCACACCGGCGCGCATCCGAATGGGCCTTTCGTGGTGACGGAATTTGTGGCAGGAGGCGATGTGGAGAATCTCGTCGAGGAACAGGGCGGGAAGCTCTCCACGGCCAGAGCGGCAGAGATTATCTTGCAGGTCTTGGACGGCATTGGATACCTCCACCAACAACAAATTGTGCATCGCGACATCAAGCCCCAGAACATGCTCATCCGCATGGCGGAGGGGAAGCCGGATGTTGTCAAGCTGACCGACTTCGGACTTGCCAAGTGCCATAGCCGCGCCGGAGGCACTCGTTTGACGAAGAAGAACACGGGGATGGGAACGCTGATGTACATGCCGCCCGAGCAGATTAAAGATGCGGCGGGAGTGCGCGAGCCCGCCGACCTATATGCCGTTGGCGTCACCCTCTACTACCTGTTGACCGGCAAATACACATTCGATTTCCCTACTCCGGCAGAGATCCAGAAGATTCGCAAGCAAAAACCCGAAGAGTGGAACTCGCCTGAAGATGCGCTCGCGTGGATCATGCGCGCCAATCGCATCATGCATCCATTTCGGATCATCCTCGGTGAGACACCGGTTCCGATTCGCGACAGGGATGCATCGATCGCCAAGCGGTTGGCCGACGTGGTCGACAAAGCTGTGCGAAAGAGTCCCGACGAACGCTACCATTCGGCAGCGGAGTTTCAGCAAGCATTGAGGGGGGCGCTTTGAGCAATCCAATAAAAAGGCTCTGGGAATCGTTGGCTAAACGCAAGCACTCGCCCGAAGCAGCGCAACGGGCTCCGAGCGAGCCGTCGTCCAATCCCTCCGGCGAAGCGCCAAGGCGCACAATGTGCTCTCCGCAACCGCATGTCTGCGCCATCACGGACGTCGGCCAGGTGCGGGATCACAACGAGGATCTGTACTACGTTGCGCCTGACTGCGCTTGGTTTGTTGTTGCTGATGGAATGGGTGGTCATGAAGCCGGCGAGGTTGCCGCCGAGTTGGCCATCAAGGCAATCGTTGAGCATCTCACTGCGGAACGCATCGCGGCCGCCGCCACACGGAGCGAGATTGGCTCGTTGTTGTTGGACGCCGTCCATGCCGCGCATGACCTTGTCTGGGAAGAGAACAGAAAGCGGCAGGATGGTAAGGAGATGGGATGCACACTGGTCCTCGGCTGTCTCAGCGCAGGGCTTGTGACCTGCCATGTGGGCGATTCCAGGTGCTACGTCCTGCACGAAGGCGTGCTGCGTCAGATCACACACGATCACTCGGCTGTTGGTGCGCTCGTCGAAGCCGGTCAACTTACGCCGGAAGAGGCGCGCGTGCACCCGGACAAAAACGTGGTGCTTCAGGCAATTGGCACTTCTGGCGGCGTACTCCCGGATGTGAATGCCGCTGAACTGTTCCCTGGAGATCGAATCCTCCTCTGTTCTGACGGCCTTTGGGAGGAGCTTCCCCATGCCGGCCTTGAAGCGGTTGCGGCGTCGGACGGCACCGTGCGCCAGGTTGCAACGCTACTCGTAGACCGCGCGAATGAAGCCGGCGGCTTCGACAACATTACTGCGGTTCTGTGCGAGGTTCTACCTTCAAGGAAATCTGATGTCCACAGCGAGGGCGAGCAACTGTTAACTGAACAGGGAGACAGCTAGGGATGAACTGGCTTGACAAGCTGAAAGGCCGAGCCGGGCGGCCGGAGGAGCCCGTGGCCCAGGATGAAGGAACGCGGGGTGACCGCATCTCTGGCGGCACCGTTTTGCGCGAGCGGAAACCCGTTGCAGCAGTTTCAAATACCCCCCACGAGATCCCGGCGGCCGGGGTGCAAGGGGCCTCGGGCTGGAAAGTCGGGGACGTGATTCTCGATCTCTACGAGGTGAAACAGATCCACGAGGGTGGCGGCATGGGCCTGGTATATCGGGTACATCACCGAGCGTGGAACACCGACCTAGCCGTCAAGAGCCCGCGCAACGATTACTTCCAGACCGAAGAGCAGAAGGAGAATTTCACGCGCGAATGCGAGGCTTGGATCGATTTGGGCCTGCATCCGCATATCGTCAGTTGCTACTACGTTCGGTCAATTGACAGCATTCCGCGTGTCTTCGCCGAGTATGTCGAAGGCGGCAGCCTCGAAGACTGGATCGGCCGGCGGCGCCTTTACGAGGGTGGACCGGAAGCGGCGCTCAAGCGCATCCTGGATATCGCAATTCAGATGGCTTGGGGTTTGCACCATGCGCATGAACAGGGCCTAATTCACCAGGATGTGAAGCCCGCCAATGTGCTGATGACGCCCGACGGAACCGCGAAGATTTGCGACTTCGGTCTGGCCAAGGCACGCGTTCGATCCGGGGAGTCCACTGTAAAGGGTGCAAAGCGCACCGTTCTCGTCAGCAGCGGCGGGATGACCCCGGCTTATTGCTCTCCAGAACAGGCCAGTTTCGCACCCCTCACACGCACCACGGACATCTGGTCGTGGGCGGTGAGTGTGCTGGAGATGTTCACGGGGAACGCGACTTGGTCGCATGGGAACATCGCGGATTCGGCTCTGGCGAGTTACTTGGAATGCAAAGATGCCGACCCGGCCTTGCCGCGGATGCCCAGTGGCTTGGCGGCCTTGCTTAAACGTTGCCTGCAACATTTGCCTGGCGACCGGCCGAAGGATATGGACGCGGTGGCCGCTGAGTTAATTCAGTTGCGTCGTGAGAGCGTCAATGAAATGTACCGCCGGCGAAACCCGAGGTCCGCCAACATGGCCGCCGATGGTCTTAACAACCGCGGCCTTTCGTATCTCGATCTAGGGGATCGCAAAAGAGCGGAGGAGTGCTTCGAACTCGCATTGAAGGCCGACGCCCATCATGTTGCCTCGACCTATAACTACGGCATGATGCTCTGGCGGGAGTGCAGAAAGAGCTATGCGGACCTCCGCCGGGACCTGCATGTGATTCTTCAGGAACTTCCGGAAGATTGGCAGGCGCGTCTGGCGATCGGGTGGGTGGAGATGGACAACTTCGACTTCGCCCGCGCTCGCGAGTGTTTTTTCGAGGCTCTCTCGCTCGGCGGAGACCTGGACGCCAAAGCAGCGCTGGATCGGGCGGTTCCGCTGGCGGAGTCCTCCAAGGGGTTCCCCCGTTGTCTTGGGAAGCATGATTCCGAAGTCACAGTTGTGGCGTTCAGCCCCGATGGAAGTTTAGCTCTCTCCGGGAGTGCGGACCGAAACCTCAAGCTCTGGGACGTAAGGACTGGACATTGCCTCAAGACCTTCAAGGGGCACACGTGTCGCATTAACTCTGCCGCATTTAGTCCGGACGGGCAGTTCATCCTCTCGGGCGGCTCGGACGGCTCCCTGTGGTTGTGGGGAACCGGAACGGGGCTTTGTCTGCGAAAGTTCGGCGGGCATCGCAGCTCGGTCAACTCCGTTGCATGGAGCCCGAGTGGCGAATTTGCCCTCTCGGGAGCCAACGACAACACCCTCAAGCTTTGGAACACAGAGACGGGACTCTGCCTGCGCACCTTCGAGGGGCACAGCGAACGGCTCAACTCTCGTCCCTCCAATCCCGCCAATCCCAACAGCCCTGGCTGGGTCAATGCCGTGTCTATTAGCTCTGATGGCCGCTTCGCTCTCTCCGGCAGCGAAGACTGGACCGTGAAACTCTGGGAAATCGAGACGGGGAAATGCCTGCGCACCTTCTATACTCCCGGTTATAACTCCGGTGTCATTTCAGTAGCGTTTAGTCCAGACGGCCGCTTCGCACTATCCGGCCACGAGGGCAGCGAAAGATGGCCTATCGTGAATCTCAGCCGCTGGGACCTCGCAACGGGGGAGCGCACTTTCCTCAAAGTATGGCACGACTCTACGTGTGTTTCGTTCCGCTACGACGGAGACGTTGCTCTTTCGGGTGGGCGAGCTACCAGCGGCGACAAGGAGCCGACCATTCAACTGGTGGAGATGGCTCCGGGGCGAGTTCTGCGCGCTTTTACGGGCCACGCGGATACCGTGATCTCTTTGACATTCAGCCCCGACGGCCAATTCGCGCTCTCGGGCAGTAAGGATATGAGCGTTAAATTATGGCACGTTGGGAAAAGAGCACTTGCCCCGCCGCTCTTCTCAAGAACCACGGGAACGGAAAAGGCGCTGGCGCGCCAATCGGAACATGAGGACGCGTTGGCCGATGCCCAAGCCGCCTTCAACCGGAGCGATTACGCCCAGGCGCTCTCCTGCCTGAAGAAGGCGAGAGCCGTCCCAGGGTTTGGCAAATCCGCGGAGGCGATGGCATTTCGACGGCGTCTAAGTGCCAACCTCCGGGTCAAGTCTTATCGCGAGGCATGGCTGAGCCGTACGCTTGAGGGTCATAAAGGGTATGTCAACTCAGTTGCATACAGCCCCGACGGACGATTTGTCCTATCTGCCAGCCATGACCGAACCGTTCGGCTCTGGCAGGCGGAAACAGGGGATTGTCTCCGAACGTTCACGGGGCATACTGGCAGCGTTTCCTCGGTTGCGTTCAGCCCGGACGGCCGATTCGCGCTCTCGGGAGATTGGGGCGAATACGGCGGCGGTTTTCGGGAGAGCGAAGATTACCCCCTCCGATTGTGGGAGGTGGAAACAGGCGAGTGCATTCGTATATTCCATGGAAATACTGAGCGCGTTTCTTCGGTTGCGTTCAGTCCGGACGGCCGCACCGTCCTCTCAGGCGGGGGAGAAGCCATCAGATTGTGGATGGTCAATACAGGGAAGTGCCTGCGCACTTTCGAGCCGAATCGCGAGAGGGTCCGTTCCTTGGCGTTCAGCCCAGACAGCCGCTTCGCCCTCTCGGCCGGGTACGGGAATGCCCTCAAGCTCTGGAACGTCGAAAGCGGGCGTTGTCTGCGTACGTTCGACGGCCACGGAGCAGATTCGGCCCTGTGCGTGGCGTTCAGCCCGGATGGCCGCCTGGCCCTATCTGGCGGCGGGCCAACTGACAACTATGGGCAAAGCGAGGACCACACCCTCAAACTCTGGGAAGTTAAGACGGGCCGCTGCCTGCGCACCTTTGGCGAGCATACTCAGGAAATCGATTCCGTTGCGTTCAGTCCTGATGGCCGCTTCGCTCTATCCGGTAGCGGCGGCAAAATCGTCAAACTCTGGGAAGTCAGAACAGGGCGCTGCCTCCGCTCGTTTGAAGGGCATAAGGAAAGACTCGGTGGCTTGTACGTTGCGTTTAGCCCCGACGGCTGCTTCGCTTGCTCGGGGAATGGAGACAAGAACATCAAGTTGTGGGAATTGGATTGGGAGTATGAATTCGATCCTGCGAAGGGGACCAGTTCTCGGCAAGATGAGCGCCCGCTTGGTTCCCAGGGCCCGCCGCATCGATCTTTGGTTGGCCACTTCGTCAATCTGGTTTCAGACATGATCCGAAAGAGGTGAAAGCCACACTTTGCTTCCGGCGATATGAACAGGCGGTATGCCTCTTTCGATCCGTAAACCTGCTGTAACTGCGTTGATTACGACTTTGCCTATCGGGACGAACTGATTTCAATGTGTAGTTCTTGGCTTATCCGGACAGGCAACTTTCATGTTCGCTCAACTGTGTGGGCGTCTGGGACTGGACCGGCCTGCTGCGATGGGGCCTTGCTTTTCCTCGAGCGGAACGCGGCCGCATCCGCAGGATTGCACCGGGACGACGCTGAGAGCACTGCCGATCCTCTGCATGGAATGACCTTGAATAGGAGCGAAGATGAATTGGCTGAACAAGCTTAAAGGCAAGGCTGGGCTCCCTGGACCAGACGAAGACAAAGCACAGCAGGAGCCGCGCCGGCCAGCCGGAAGTACGGTGGTGCGCGCAGGTGCGAGGCCAGCGCCGACAATCGCGAAGACCGGCCCGCGGTTCAAGCCGAATGAGGAGGTAACTGCCGATCTTCAAATCAAGAGTGTGCTGGGCAGTGGCGCGATGGGTGAAGTCTACCTGGCGCGGCAGCGCATGTGGGACGTTGACATCGCCCTCAAGATTCCCAACGATGAGATCCTTTCCGACTCGGAGAACCGCCATCGCATCGTGCGCGAAGCCGAGGCTTGGACTGACCTTGGCCTGCATCCCAACATTGCGTACTGCTATTACGCGCAGCCGCTTGGGGAGCTACTGTTACTGGTCATCGAGTATGTGGACGGGGGCAACCTGCGCGACTGGATCGCGAGCGGCCGCTGCGCGGACTTGAAGACCGGCCTGGACCTGGCGATTCAGTTTTGCCACGGACTCGAACACGCGCACAAGAAGGGACTGATCCATCGCGACATCAAGCCCGAGAACGTGCTGTTGATGAAGGACGGCACCCTAAAGATCACCGACTTCGGCATTGTGCGAAAGGCGCTGGCGAGCCCGGAGAGATTGCAGTCCAGCGGTGCGACCCGCGGTGTGGCGGCGGGGATGACCACCGTCGGCATCGGCACGGCCGACTACATGGCTCCGGAACAGTGGGGCGATCAGAGCGAGCTTGATTCCAGTGCGGACATCTTTGCCTT